>ERZ795061.964-NODE-964-length-28604-cov-9.097587_pt1 | contig 28604 bp, 24 predicted proteins | sample MGYA00375145_ERZ795061 | MGnify/ENA primary metagenome ERZ795061 (study PRJEB30190, sample SAMN05720144) | anaerobic digester metagenome | isolation source: active sludge of municipal wastewater-treating anaerobic digesters | place: USA | collected 2014-12-22 ... | reverse complement strand
CCCGCCGCAGAGATCAAGGCGGAGGCCTGCGACGGCAACCACATCAACGCCTACACGGTCCAACAATACGTGGCGCTGACGACGCTCAAATCGCGCGGCATCGCCACGGGATTCCCGGACGATCTTCCGATCGTCAAGCAGCCCGACCTGAACCAGGCCAGCCTCGCCTATTCTGTTGGGTGGATGAAATACGAGCTGAACAACTTTGACGGCGCGCTGGCCGCATACGCGAAAGGGCTCGCGATGTTTCCAAACGAGCCGAGTCTGCAGCAGGAATACGTCGCCACGCTCGCGCAGTTGAAACGCTATGGCGACTTGATCGCTTACGCGGACAAGGTGCTCGCCGACGGCACCGCGATGGACGATAAGGCGCGCGCGAAAATCTACAACGCCCGCGCCCTCGCGCAGTACAGCCAGGGCGACCTCAAAGGCGCCATCGACATTCTTGGCGCATCGCTGAAGTATCAAAACATGCCCGAGACTCAGGACCTGTTGAAGCTCGTCCAGAATGCATTGGCTGCGAAACCCAACTAGCTTCGATCCTGCGCATACAGCGCGGCGTCATCGTCGGGCCTGCCCTGCAACTCAGCCTCAAGCAGCTCCGCAGCCATCGCGCTGAAGGTGATGCCATTGCCACCATAGCCATATGCCACAAGGCAATTTGGCTTGTTGGGCACGCGACCAATCATCGGCAATGAGTCTTCTGTTTCGCCAAAAACGCCAGACCACGCGAACTCCGGCGTTGCATCAGCAAGACCCGGACAACGCTTCGCGGCCTTCGCCAGCAGCGCCTTGATCTTCTGCGGCATCAGCTTTTCGCGCCTCTCTGCGTCAGAGAATTCTTCGTCCTCGCCGCCGATGATCACGCGCCGATCTTTTGTCGTGCGGATGTAGAGATATGGGTCCGAGGCTTCCCATAGGAGGGCGCCATTCGGCCACGGCATGCACGCCACATCTGTCGGCGCGGTTGCGATCGCCCAGCTCGAACACAGCGTGTGACGCGCTGCCGAAATGAAGTCCGGCATCTCATAGCCGTTCGCCAGCACGAGCGTTTGCGCACGAACGATATCGCCTTCACGCGTTTCAACCGTGACGCCCTCAGTCGTGGTTTCGTAAGCTGTCGCGATCGCAGGCGAAATCACGATCGCGCCGCGCGCAACGGCCAGCGCCATCAGCCCTCGCGCCAGCTTCACCGGATCGGCCTCGGCCGATCCCGGATACAGCAGCGCGGCATCGCCGATCAGCCCGCGCGCAGCGAGCTCACCTTCATCGAGATAAAGGCCCTCAATTCCGAGGCGATCACGAATGCGCTTCTCTTCACGTAGGTCCGCCGCATCAAGCTTGTCGCCCGCTAGATAGAGCGAGGAGCGCGGGCAGAAATCGGCTGCGATCCCGAACTGATCAACCAGTCCGCCAATGCCGGTCATCAGTCGCCGACACCGGGCTACGATGCGCGCGCTCGCTTCCAGCCCCATCCGGTCTTCGAGCTCAAGCAGGCTGGAATCGAGTTCCCAGAGAAGCATGGCGGTCGACGCCGCCGTGGATCCTGTCGCAGGGGCATGCTTGTCGATAATCACCACGCGCCGCCCTGCCCGCGTAAACCTTTCCGCCAGAAACGCGCCCGTTATCCCTGCGCCGACAATGGCAATGTCTGATTCATAAATGCGTTTCTCGCGCGGAACAGCGGTTGCGACCCCCGCAGCCTCCCCCGCCTGCCAAACACTACGTCCGCTGCGCAGGCGGATCGCCCCATCATCCAGTCTCGTCATAAGCGGGCATCCTTGGTCCCGCTCACCAACGCCGAAAGCGGTCACCCGTTGCCGCATGCACCCACTACATGTGCCAATCCGGGCAAACATTCACTACTAGCACATATTATTGGCGTATCATCATAATCATGATCCTCATTTCCCCCTCTGAGCGAGCTTTCCTGCCTCGCATTCCCCGATTGCACGCATCTGGCACACCGGTTGCAAACCCCGGGTTCAATTCAACCCACGGGATATGCCAGACGATGTCCTTCAAACGAAAAGGCCCCGGAGTAATCGCTTCAGGCATGATCGGCATGGCTGTGGGCTTCGCCCTCGTCAGCGGCGTCATCGCCCTGCTCGCCCTTCCGGCCTCAGCCCAAACCGGTGGCAACACTGCCGCCCAGGTCTCCGGCGAGTTCGAACGCCCGTTCGGCTACTCATACGGCCAGGAACAGTCAGCCTATGACGCCGGCTCGCGCGATGCGAACGGCAACCGGATTATTCTCGACGGCCGCATCATGACGGGCATGGACCAGTCAACGCTGGCCACCGCCTCCGCATCGGCAGGCGCCTGGGCTCAGGCCACGGCGGGCGCGGGCTTTGGCTCCGGCGTCGCGCAGGGCACGGCCGTCGGCAACCAGCTCAACGTCATCACCCAGGGCAACTGGAACACAGTCATCGTCAACTCGACGCAGATCAACAACGGCAATCAAACAACCGCGCTGAACGGAAAGATCGACCTGCAATGAGTACGCGCCTGAAGCTTCTCGCCGCTGTCGCTGGCGCGCTTGTTCTCACGGGATGCGTCACGCCCTACGCCGGATCGAATGGCCTCTACGCCAGCCCGATTGGCAATGCGCCGGTCACGGCGAATCCGACGCCTTACTCGACGGCCCTTGTCTGCATGTCGAACTACGCTCGCGCCACGGGCAAGCCGACGCCGCGCATCGCTGTTGGCCGCGTGCTTGACTACACTGGCAAGGAAGATCTCGAAGGTGGGCGCAAGGTTACGCAGGGCGCTTCGCTGATGGCGATGTCCGCGTTCGCCAAGGCCGGCGCCAAGCTCGTTGAGCGTTTCGACACGTCGGTGTCCGAACTCGAACTCAAATACTCGAACAACAAGCTGATCGGCGCCGATGGTTCCGCCAGCGCGGAAGGCGCTGAATTCCGCCAGATCCTCGCAGGTGAAATTCCGGGCTCCGACTATTATTTCGTTGGCGGCATCACCGAGCTCAACTCGAATATCCGCTCGATCGGCGCAGATGCCTTCATAGGCGATCTCGATGCCGCTGATCCCAAAGGCCATGTCGGCTTCAAACTGTTCGTCATCAACGTCGGCGTCGACCTGCGCCTGGTGAACACCAAGACGCTCGTCGTCGAAGACGTGATTTCCTACCAGAAGCAGATCGTCGGCCGTGAAATCTCCGCCGGCATCTTCGATTTCGCCAACGGCAACATCTTCGATGTCGGCGTCGGCGAGCGTGCGATGGAGCCGATCCAGCTTGCGGTTCGCTCGACTATCGAACGCGCCGTCCTGGAAATGACGTCCAACCTTTACGGCGTGCCGAACTCCGATCCGTGCGGCGCTCTGGCTGAAGAGTCCTCGTCGATGGTGGCGTCGACCTCGGTCACGGGCAACGCCTTCACGCTTCCGAACGGCGCACTCGCCTCTGACGGCGATAACCGCTCGGACCCGAGCCGCTGGAACGTTGATCGCGACAGGGGCGTCAAAGCCGGTCTTCGCGGCCGCAAGTCGTAAGCTGGAAGCCAAGGGGAACAACATCATGTCGACCCTGCTCGCGCGCCTTGCAACAGCCGCCGGCCTCGCTGCGCTGATCGCATTCCCTGCTTTCGCGCAAAACACGTCGACCGCCCTCAACGGCCAGCTTCAATGGGGCGATGTCATCTCAACGGTGGACGTCGTCAGCCGCAATGGTGCGCAGACCGTGTCGTCCGTTGCGACCTCGACTGGCAACGCTGTCTCAGGTGCGAACCTTTCGGGCGACCTGGAAGCTCAATCCGAGCAGACCATGTCGGGCGCGACCTTCGCGACCGCCATCGTTGACGCCAACAATGTTGGCGAAGCCGCCGTGATCGCGACGGCGCAGGGCAACACGGCCCAGGCGCAGACCGAGAATGGCAATCTCCTTCTGGACGCTGCTCAAATCTCTGACGGTGGCGATGTGCTGGCCCGCGCTCGCGCTATCGTCGCCAACTCGCAAACACTGTCGACCACGTCGACTTCAGCCGGGAACAATACCGCGACGGACGCGGATCACGGCGACCTCACTGTTCAGCTGAGGCAAGACGCTTCGAATTCGTCCTACGCGATCACTGACGTAGATGCTTGCTGCACCGGCACGACTGTCGCTGGCTCGTCGTCCGTGACCAACATATATGGCTCGTCATCCACGACATCGACCGTTGACGCTAAATACGAGCAGAATTCGACGGGTGCCGAGTCACGCGCCACCACGGATGTCTATCAATATCGGGCTTACGATGTAACGGCTGCGTCCACCGCCGCCGCGAATTCGGCCACGATCAACAACGAATGGGGCTACACGGCGATCCGTGGCCGCCAGACATCTTCGACAGATGTTGCGGCCGACACACGCCTCACCGTCGGCACATGGTCGGGCGTTGCGGTCGTCTCTGCTTACGGCGTCGGCAACACGACGCTCGCGACCAATATCGGCTCGGACATGGTTATCGACATTGCCCAAATGAACACCGGCGGCGTGGATGCGAACGCACAGTTTGCTGATTCCTCCAGCGATGGCGGCCAAGTGCTTGTCTCATCAACTGCAGTTGGCAACGGTTTCACTGGCTATGTCTGCTCACAGTGTGGCGACGCAGCCCTCTCAGGCACGATCAGCCAGACCAATGGCGGTAACATCACATCGACGGGCACGATCTCGACGAACGGCGCCGGCGCGATCATCGGGTCCGCATCCGCCATCGGCAACTCGGCGACGTTCATCACGACGCAGCGGAACAACTAATCGCGCGGGGGCGCGAGGGGAAATCGCAAGCAGAATTTCAGGGTCCACCTTACCGGTCGCCCTGGCCTGCCAATGTAAGAGTGCTGCCCATAGGCGGGGGGCTTGTTGAGTAGCGTAGCGTATTGCGGCGACTTTCCGATCGGAGAGCCGCCGCTCTGCTTTCGCGGTGAACTTACAGTGTAACGCGGCTGAACTCCGAAGCTGGCGAACGACCCGGCGTTACGGCAGGGCGTCAGTTCTCCAGAGCGAAGCGCAGCCCGGCATTTGCCTCAAGCCGCGCGATCAGCTTCGCTCCCAGCGCCGCGCCGGGCGTCCATACGCCGCCTGCCGTTTCATCACGCCCAACATCGCGCGCGAGACACAACGCGCTTTCGGAAATCATCTTCGACGTAGACGCATACCCTGGATCCCTGTCGCCCTTCACCGCGCCACGCATTGCGCGACCGTCCTTGGTCTCGCCGGTGAACAGCACATCATAGAACCCGCTTTCGCGTTCCTCTTTCGACGGTCCCTGCCCGGGCTTTGGCAACGCGAACTGGCGCAGCAACGCGCGCGTAGGCGGAAATCCCAACAAAGCATTCTGGATCGCGCCTTGCCGTGCTGTGGTCTTTGCACGCTTCTGTCCACCCACTCCATCGCCCGTCAGCATCATCTCGTCATAGACAAAATCGGCGCCCCAAGCCCGTCCAAGCAAATGATTGGTGCGGTGAACATTCTTCGTGTTGATCGTCGCCATAATGAATGGCGCCGCCCATTGCCCGGCGATGGAATCGTGTTCGATTTTCTCGCCCGAAGGCTGCGCCGGCCCTTTAAAACCAGGGGTTAACGCGAACGGATCCGCCAATGTCTTCACGATCGAAGGGTCGCGTTTCGATGACTCCAGCGTTGCCATCAAGCTCGCAATTGTGCCGCCCGAGAACCCACCCTTCATCTTGCGCACACGACCGCGCACACGCTGCAAAGGCGCGCCGAGCCGGTCCTTCGCCTGATCCTGCAGGAAGGTGACGCCGAGATCGAACGGGATGGAATCGAAGCCGCACGAGAACACGATGCGCGCGCCGGACGTCTTCGCCCTGGCGTCATACTTCGCGATCATCGCGGCCATCCACGCGGGTTCGCCGCAGAGATCGACATAGTCTGTTCCGGCGTCGACACAGGCCCCAACGAGCGGCTCGCCGTAGAGCTGGTAAGGGCCGACCGTGGTGATGATAACCTTCGCGGCTCGCGCCATGGATGCAAGGGAAGCGGGATTGGAGGCGTCAGCGACCATCAGCGGCAAGGTTTCCGGCGCACCAATTTCTTCCCTTATCGTCTCCAGCTTGGCCTTGCTGCGACCTGCCATCGCCCATCGTACATCGCGCCCGACGCCGTAGGTCGCCAACATGTGCTCGGCAACGAGGCGACCAGTGAAACCGGTCGCTCCATAGACGATCGCATCGTAGCTTCGCCCCTCCGTCACGCGCCTACTCCGGCAGGTAGATGATGGGCAGGCGCAAGGCGCTCGGCTTGCCGGCGTCCATGAACACTGTGTTGCGCGCAATGCGCGTCTTCGCGTTGGGGCCGGGATCGGCGCCCGTGTTGGGATTCAGGTCGAAGCGCGGGAAATTCGAGCTTGTGACGTGGACAGCGATCCTGTGCCCCTTCTCGAAGGTGATCGCCGTGTCCCACAGATCAATCGTAAGCTTCTCCGGCGCATTTGGCGTCATCATTTTGATCTCGTCGGCGTTCTTGCCATCGCGATATCGGGTGCGTAGCGCGCTATCGAGCACGACGGCTTCGTAGCCGTCCGGATAGACATCGACGAGCTTGACCATGAAGTCCGTATCCAGGCCGTCTGTCGATGCCCAAAGGTCGACGCTCACTGGTCCTGCGATCGCGACATCCTTTTCCAACGGCTTGGTCTCGAACTTCAGGTAGTCGGCGCGTTTGCCGATCGGACGCTGGTCCATCGGGCCGCGATCGAATGTCAGGTTTGCGCCGCCAATGGTCTGCACTGGCTTCTTTGGATCGAAATAGTAACCGCGCGAAGACACCTCATCCGCAGGTGCGGTCGTCGACAACGATCCGTCCTTGTGGAGGAAATAGTTCACCGCGTTCGGCGCCGCAGGCCAGTCACCAAACGTGATCCAGCGGTTCTTCGGCGACACGGCGCCTTTGCGTGCGGACGCCATCATGTAGACCTTCACCGGCGGCTCATTCATGATGCCGTTGTCGACCCCCTTGAGCCAGTAGTCGAACCACCGGATCTCCGTCGGATTGCCGCGCAGGCCGCCGCTGTCGGGGTATTCAAGATCACCCGACAGTTCGCCGTGTCCGAACGGACCCATCTCCAGCTTCTGGTTTCCACGCGCGCCCTTTGCGCCCTGGTTCTGCAGCAGCGAGAAGTTGCGGACACTTCCTTCATTGAAGATATCGTACCATCCGCCAAGATTGTAGATCGGGATATCGATGAACTGGGCGTTGCGCTGGATATCGACCGCGGCAGCCTCCGCAGTATAGGGATAAGACGCAGCGCGCTGCGCGATGACATCCTCGGCAATGCCCTGATCGCGGCTCCAGTCGCCGACATCCTTCTGCTTGAAGGCGCCGCCGATGAATGAGGCTGCTGTCATCGAAGTTGGCGCGACGACCACAAACGCCGCCGTCAGATGCGGCGGGTTCGCGATAGCTGCGAGATTGCCAGTGATGCCCATGGCCGATGGCCCGGTGATGCCAACCTTGCCGTTGCACCAGCTCTGCTTGGCCATCCATTCCACGGTGTCGAAGCCATCGTCGCGGTCGTTGACGAAGGCAGAGTAGAAGCCTTCCGACCGCCCCTTCCCGCGAACGTCTTGCACGAGAAATGCATATCCCGCTGCTGTGTACCCCTCTGCTCCGCGCGGGTCCTTATACATCTCGTCCTTACCGTAAGGCGTACGGGTGACGATGCACGGATACGGCGCCTTGCCGCTCGCCGGCAGATAGAGATTACCCGACAGCTTCACGCCATCGCGCATGGTTGCAAAAACCTCTGTTGCGCCTTGGGCCACTGTGTCGGGACGCGCGCCACGCGCCGTTGGCGCCGCTGGGGCCGCCGCCTGCTGCTGCGCCAGCGCTGCTGTTCCCAGCGCCATAACCGAGACCGCCGCCATAGCGGTCGCCATCCACGTGCGCATGCTTCTCTCCCTACCGACCTGTTCCAGCCGCTTGAAACCAGTGTCAGACTGGATCGACCCCGCGGTCAATCGGCTCCAACGCTTTGTCCCTACGGCGCCCCGCTTCACGAACGGGCCCTCTTGTGAGATTCATCGCGGTATGGATTTCGTGAAACCGACAGTCTTCGCCATTCCGTTCTTCATTCTCACCGTCGCGCTTGAATGGTGGGCGGTGAAGACGAACCGCGCGACCGGACGTTATGAGACAAAGGACGCAATCACCTCGCTCGCGATGGGACTCGGCAGCGTGGTGGTCGACACCATCTTCGCCTTCGTCGGCACGTGGCTGTTGATGCTGTTCTGGCCCTACCGTCTGTTTGAGATCCCGGTGACGTGGTGGAGCTTCCTGCTCGTCTTCGTCGGCTACGATCTGATCTATTACTGGAAGCATCGCTTCGCTCACACGGTTCGCTTGTGGTGGTCGGAGCACGTCACGCACCATTCATCGACGCACTACAATCTCACCACGGCGTTGCGTCAGCCTTGGTTCGGACCCTTGACCGGCCTCGTGATCATATCTGCGCCACTGGTGCTGCTGGGCTTTCATCCAGCCTTCATCGCATTCTCGGCGGGCGTGAACCTCGTCTATCAATACTGGATTCATACCGAGGCGATCAGGAAATTGCCGAACTGGTTCGAGGCGGTGATGAACACGCCAAGCCACCATCGCGTTCACCACGCTACCAATCCGCGCTATCTCGATGCGAACTACGCGGGCGTGTTCATCATCTGGGACAGGATGTTCGGAAGCTTCGTACCCGAACTCGATCACGACAAGCCGGTGTACGGCATCGTCAAACCGCTGGAGACATACAATCCGCTGATCGTCGCCTATCATGGCCTGTTCGGCCTTCTGGGCGATTGCTGGAACGATGGCCCGCGCCCGTGGCGCTGGGTTGGCCGCTTCATCAACAAGCCCGGCTGGTCGCCGGATGGAGCCCATGCCCGCTCAGACGAGATCAAGACCGCTTATCTGGCTGCTCACCCTGAACAGGCCGGCACGCCCGGCCTGCCGCGCAAGCATCTTGAAAACAGGGCGGCGGCGGCCGTCCCTGCAGAATAAAAGGAAGCGCCGCCAATCCGAGCGACGCTTCCTGTTTATCAGATGACAGACGATCAGGCCGATTTCACTTTTTCGATCCAGCGCTTCACTCGCGCTTCCAGAACGGGGAGCGGCAACGCGCCGCCGCCGAGCACCGTGTCGTGGAAGCCGGCATAGGTGAATTTGTCGCCAAGCTCCGTCTGCGCCAGCGCGCGAAGCTCCTGGATCTTCAGCATGCCGATCTTGTAGCAGGTCGCCTGACCCGGCCACACGATGTAGCGGCGAACCTCGGAGCGGACCGCGCCTTCCGGCGTCGGGCCGTTATCGAGGAAATATTTGACTGCCTGTTCCTCGGTCCAGCCTTTTGAGTGGATGCCCGTATCGACCACGAGGCGAATGGCGCGCCAGATTTCTGCGCCCAGACGGCCAAAGTCGGAATACGGATCGGTGTAGAACCCCATGTCCTTGGCCAGCGCTTCGGAATAGAGGCCCCAGCCTTCCTGATATGCCGTGTAGCCGTACTGCGTGCGGAACTTGGGAATGCCCGTCAGCTCCTGCGCAATCGAGATCTGCAAGTGATGGCCCGGCACCCCCTCGTGATAGGCGATCGCCTCGAGCGTGTAGGTCGGCATCGCCTTCATGTCGGACAGGTGGGCGTAGAACACGCCCGGTCGCGCACCGTCCGGCGTGCCGGGGAAGTAGTGCTGCGCGCCCCCCGCTTCCTCGCGGAAAGCCTCAACCCGCTTCACCACCAGCTTCGCCTTGGGCAGGATGCCGAAATACTCCGGCAGCTTGGCTTCCATAGCGCCGAGATAGTCCTCGGACATCTTGATGTACTGCGCCCGGCCAGCATCGTTGTTGCCGAGCTGGAACTGCGGAGACGTGCGCATGAAGGTGAAGAACTCCTGCAGCGTGCCTTTGAAGCCCACCTGCTCCTTGATCTTCTCCATCTCGCCATGGATCCGCTCGACCTCCTTGAGGCCGATATTGTGGATCTCGTCCGCCGTCAGATTGGTCGTCGTCTGGAGCTCGAGCTGCGTGTTGTAATAGTTCACGCCATCCTTGAGCGTTGAGGCGCCTTGCGCCTGCTCGGGCGTGTTCGGCTTGTCTGCTTCCAGCCATGCGATGACGCGCTCATAGGCGGGCTTCAGCTTCTCTGTCAGCGCAGCCGACGCCGCGGCCTGAACCGCTGCCGCCTCTTCGGCAGTGATCTTGCCGCCATCCTGCAGCGTCTTGATCTCGCTCTTCACATCGGCCCAGAGAGCCGAATCCGCGCCCGCGCCAAACGGCGCGCCGGCGATGACGTTCTTCACTTCCTGGATCGATTGATCGTACGCAAAGCGCGGCGCCCGGTTACCTTCCGCCGCAGCCAGCTTTGCCGATTCGATCGCTTGATCCATCACACGAGCGACTTCGCCCAGGCGCGCCACATACGCGTCAAGGTCGGACTTCTCCGACACTTCGTGGAAGTTGATCATGAAGTTCGGCAGGAAGACGTGAGGACCATCCTTCACGAAGACGTACGGCGACCGGCGGAACTTCGCGCCCTTCTCTTCCATGTCGAGCGACAGCGCCCAGATATCGAAGGACGTCTTGGAATCCTCGTTCAGCTTCGCCGGATCGAATTTCTCTTTCATCTCTGCGACGCTGGCCCGACGCCACTCAAGCTTCTTGTCGATAGCGGCTTCGCTGTAGTCATCCAGCTTGTCGTACTGATCCTTGCGGCCCTGGAAGGTGAGCCCGATCGGGCTCATCTGCAGCTCTTCTTCATACTCGGCATCGAACCACGCCGTCAGCTCGGCGCTGGACTTCGCGATATCTTCCGCTGTCGGCGCCGCGGGCGCAGTCGGCCCGCACGCTGTAAGCGCCAGCAGCGAGACAGCCGCCGTAAACAGAACTCTCATATGCCTCTCCAACAGATCAGAATTGCACACAGGCGCAGCTCAAGTGGCTTTCACAGTTTCAACCCAGCGCTTCACCCGCGCCTCCAGAATTGGCAGGGGCAGCGCCCCGCCGCCCAGCACCGTGTCGTGGAAACCAGCCATGGTGAACTTGGCCCCAAGCTCCTTCTGCGCCATTGCGCGGAGTTCCTGGATCTTGATCATGCCGATCTTGTAGGCTGTGGCCTGGCCCGGCCAGACAAAGTAGCGCTTGATCTCCGCACGCAACGCGGCTTCAGGCGTCGACGAGTTGTCCATGAAGTATTTCAGCGCCTGCTCTTCGCTCCATCCCTTCGAATGGATGCCGGTGTCCACCACCAGTCTCACCGCGCGCCACATCTCGTTGTTGAGACGGCCCATGTCGGAATAGGGGTCGGTGTAGAACCCCATCTCCTTCGACAGCAGCTCGGTATAGAGCGCCCACCCCTCGACATAGGCTGTCGAACCATACTGCGTGCGGAAGAACGGAATGCCCGTCATCTCCTGCGCGATCGAGATCTGCATGTGATGGCCGGGAATAGCCTCGTGATAGGTGGTGCTCTCAAGATCCCACAGCGGCATCGCCGACATGTCCAGCAGGTGGACATAGTAGATCCCGGGTCGCGACCCATCCGGCGTGCCCTGGAAATAGTGTTGCACGCCGCCGGCTTCCTCACGGAAGGCCTCAACGCGCTTCACGATCAGATCTGCCTTGGGAAGAATGCCGAAATACTCCGGGATCTTTGCCTTCATGGCCGCAACATAATCGTCCGCCTTCTTCAGGTATGCGGCGCGGCCGACGTCAGTGCTGGGTTCGTAGAACTGGTTGTCAGTGCGCATGAAGGCGAGGAATGCCGTCAGGTCGCCCTTGAAGCCGACTTTCTCGCGGATCGCTTCCATCTCGCTCCGAAGCCGCGCAACTTCCTTGAGGCCCAATTCGTGGATCTCATCCGCAGTCATCTTGGTCGTCGTCTGCGCTTCCAGCATCGCGTTGTAGAACGCCGCGCCATCCTTGAATGAACTGACCCCTTGCGATTGCTCCGCCGCATTGGAGCGATCAGTTTTCAGGTACGCGATGATCCGCTCGTAAGACGGCTGCACTGTATCGACCAGAACCGCCTTCGCCGCAGCTTCCATCGCCTTGGCCTCGTCCGCCGTCAGCTTCCCGCCATCGACCAGCACCTTGATCTTGGACTTTACGTCAGCCCACAGCGGCGAGTCTGCGCCTGCGCCAAATGGCGCGCCGGTGATGACGTTCGTCGATTCCTGCGAGGCTTGATCATAGGCAAACCGCGGCGGTCGCACGCCGGCATCAGCCGCCAGCTTCGCCTGCTCCACTGACTGATCCAGCGCCCGCGCGACTTCGCCGAGGCGCTTGATGTACGCGTCCATATCCGACTTCTCAGACACTTCGTGGAAAGTGATCAGGAAGTTGGCGAGGGAAGAATGCGGACCATCCTTGACGAAGACGTAGCCCTGACGACGGAACGCCGCGAGCTTCTCATCCATCTCCGCCTGCAGCGCCCACATGTCGAACGACGTGCGGGACTCAGCGTCGAGCTTCGACGGATCGAACTTCTCCTTCATCTCGGCGACGCTGGCCTTTTCCCAAGCCAGCTTGGCGTCGGAAGCAGCATCGGTGAACTGATCGATCTTGTCGTACTGATCCTTGCGACCCAGCATGGTGAGCTGCATCGGGCTCATCTGCAGGAGCTCATCGTATTCCGCGTCGAACCACACAGTCAGCTCCGCACTTGTCTTGGCAATGTCCTCGGCCGTGGGCGCCGGCGGCGCTGCGGGCGTGCAGGCAGCGATGGCGGCCAACAGGCCGGCCGAGATCCAGTTACGCATCAGACGTCCCTCAAGCCTTCTTCTGTTCCGCAATCCACGCCCGCACGCGCGTTTCCAGCACAGGCAACGGCATGGAGCCACCGTCGATGACTGTGTCGTGGAATGACTTCCAGTCGAACTTGTCGCCAAGCGCCGCCTGCGCTTCATCCCTCAGCCGCTGAATCGCGATCATGCCGATCTTGTAAGTCGTCGCCTGCCCCGGCCACAGCAGGAAGCGCTTCACTTCACTCTTGATCGAGCTCTCCGGCCGCGCCGAATTCTCCATCGCCCAGGCAATCGCCTCGTCCTCGGTCCAGCCCTTGGCGTGAAGGCCCGTATCGAGAACCAGCCGCACGGCGCGCCACAGCTCTGAGGAGAGACGGCCGAAATCGTTGTAGGGGTCGGTGAAGAAACCCATCGTCTTGCCGAGATCCTCGGCATAGAGCCCCCAACCTTCCGCAAAAGCCGAATAGCCGTACTGCGTGCGGAACACGGGAATGTCCGTCAGTTCGTTCTGGATCGCGATCTGCATGTGATGGCCCGGAACGCCTTCGTGATAGGCGAGGCTTTCCAGCGCCCACAGCGATACGGCGCTCATGTCTGAGAGGTGGGCGTAGAAAATCCCCGGCTGCGAGCCGTCCGGCGTCGGGCCGTAGTAATGCGCGGCGCCACCCGGCACCTCGCGGAAAGCCTCAACGCGTTTCACGATCAGCGGAGCCTTCGGCAAGCGTCCGAAATATTCCGGCAGCTTCAACTTCATCGCGTCGAGATAGACGCCCGCCTTGGCCAGATACTGCGCGCGGCCTTCATCTGTATCGGGCAAGTAGAATTGCTTGTCCGTACGCATGAACGTGAAGAAGGCTTTCTGGTCGCCCTGGAAGCCTGTTGCGACACGGATCTTGTCGATCTCCGCATGAATGCGCTTCACCTCGGCGAGGCCAAGCTGATGGATTTCATCAGCCGTCATCTTCGTGGTGGTCTGCAATTGCAGCGAGACGTCATACCACTCAGGCCCCTTGGGCAGCGTCAGCGCGCCGACCTTGCCCGAAAGCGCATTCGGCATATCGGCTTCCAGCCACGCGATCAGCCGCTCATAGGCCGGCTTCATCTTGTCCTTCAGCGCAGCTTCAGCGCCAGCCGTCCATGCCGCGACCTGTTCCGGCGTCGCCTTGCCGGCCGTTTGCAGATCTGCCGCCTTTTTTTTCACGTCTTCCAGCAACGGAGAGTCCGCGCCGGGACCGAACGGTGCGCCCGTGATTACGTTCTTCGCTTCCAGCGCCGTGCGCTCATAGCCGAACTTTGGTGCGCGGATACCGTCCGCTACCGCCAGCTTTGCGCGCTCCGTCGCCTGGTCGATGGCTGGCCCGAGCGCCTCGATACGCGCGACATAGGCGTCCATGTCCGAGGGCTGATCGACCTTGTGATACGTGATCAGGAAGTTCGGCAGATCCGTATGCGGCCCGCCATACCCGAAAATGTACGAATACCGTTGCCACTTGGCCCGCAGTTCAGATCGGTCGAGCTCCAGCTCCCAGATCGCCCAGGACGTCTTGGCGTCGTCGCTGAGCTTTGCCGGATCAATCGCAGCCTTCATGCCCGCGACGCTCTCGCGCCGCCATTCCAGCTGCTTCGCCGCATCCGCCTCAGAGAAGTCGCCGAGTTGGTCGTACAGCTCCTTGCGCCCCATCGACGTGAGCATTGTCGGGTTCATGGCGAGTTCTTCTTCGAACTCGGCGTTGAGATAGGCGGTCAGCTTCTTGCTCTCAGCGGCAATATCATCCGCAGAGGGCGATGCCGGCGCCGACGGGCCGCAAGCGGTCGCCAGCGCCATCAGTCCGGCGGCAAACAGCAGTCTCATGTCAAACTCCCGAATCTGAAGCTGCGGGCGAACGCCGCTACGCCTTCTTCTGCGCCGCAATCCAGCGATCGATCTTCGCTTCCAGAACCGGCATCGGCAGGGCGCCACCGCCGAGAATCTGGTCGTGGAAGGCCGGGTAGCTGAACCTGTCTCCCAGCTCTGTCCGCGCCTTGTCGCGCATCTGCTGCAGCTTGATCATGCCGATCTTGTAAGCCGTCGCCTGCCCCGCCGTCGTGATGTAGCGGCGCACTTCGGACGCGATCGCGCCCTCTGCGATGGACGAGTTGTCGGTGAAATACTTCACCGCCTGCTCTTCGGTCCAACCCTTCGAGTGGATGCCCGTGTCCACAACCAGCCGGATCGCACGCCAGATCTCGCCCGAGAGCTGGCCATAGTGGCTGTAGGGATCCTTCAGGAAGCCCATCTCCTTCGACAGCGCTTCCGAATACAGGCCCCACCCTTCCGAGTAAGCCGTATAGCCATACTGCGTACGGAATTTCGGCAGCTTGTTCGGGCCTGTCTCAGCCTCCAGCTCCTGCTGGATCGATATCTGCATGTGATGGCCTGGCAGGCCTTCGTGGTAGGCGATGTCTTCCAGCATGTAGGTGGGCATCGCATTCATGTCGCTGAGGTGCGCGTAATAGATGCCCGGCCGCGATCCATCCGGCGTGCCGGATTGATAATGCTGCGCGCCGCCCGGCTCTTCGCGATACGGCTCGACCCGCTTCACGATGAGATCGGCTTTCGGCAAGCGGCCGAAATACTTCGGCAGCGCCAGCTTCATCTCCTCAATGTGCTTGGTCGCGAGGTCGATATACTGCTGCGCGCCTGCATCATTGTTCGGCAGGTAGAACTGCTTGTCCGTCCGCATGAAGGCGAAGAACTCCTGCAGCGTACCCTTGAAGCCCGCTTCTTCCTTCACCTTCTCCATCTCGCCCTGGATGCGCGCGACTTCAGAAAGGCCGAGCTGGTGGATCTCGTCCGCCGTCATCTCAGTCGTCGTCATCAGGCTCAGCATGGCGTTGTAATACGTCTCGCCATTCGGCAGCGCGCCGGCGCCCTGCGGCGTTGCCGAGGCGTTGACCTTGTCTTCGGCGACCCAGGCCGCCAAGCGGTCATAGGCCGGCTTCATCTTGTCGACCATCGCGAGACGAAGCTGCTCGGTCAGCGCAACAGCCTCCTCCGGCTTCAGCTTGCCTGCCTCCGCCAGCGCCTTGATCTTCGCAGCGCCATCGGCATAGAGCGCGGACTCGCCGCCGCCGCGCGTGAAGGGGAAGCCCGTCGTCACGCGCTGCACTTCCGAAGTTGTCTGGTCATAAGCAAAGCCCGGCATCCGGATACCATCCCCCGCTGCCAGCTTTGCCCGTTCGATCAGCGTATCCAGCGTCGGCGCAATCGCCGCGACGCGCGAGATATACGCCTCAACGTCAGACTTCTCGTCCACGCGATGCTGGTTGATGATGAAGTTGACGAGGCCGGTATGCGCGCCGTTACGGCCGAAGATGTAGCGATGCCGACGGAACTCGGCAGACTTCTCCGCACGCGCCAGCTCCAGCTCCCAGATTTCGTAAGAAAGCCGCGCATCCTCGCTCAGCGCCTCAGGGGTGAACTTGGCCTTCATGTCGGCGACCGACTCCCGGCGCCATTCCAGATCCTTGATCAGCGCCGCCTCTGAGCGATCGTCGAGTTCGCCGTAGCGCTCCTTGCGGCCCTGGCTGGTCATCTCCTGAGGAGAGGACTGCAGCTCTTCCTCGTATTCGGCGTCCAGATACGCCACGAGATCTGCGCTATTCTTGGCGATGGCTTCGGCTGATGGGGCGGCTGGCTCCGTCGGCCCGCACGCTGCAAGCACTGCCAGCATCGCGGCAGCGCCAAATATTGCCCTCATTACCTACTCCCCGCTGGAATTCTCTACCCCGTCCCGCCACCGATATAGCTTGTTCATTCCACGATTGTCATCCCGCAGCCGCGAACAGACGCCTCGACATGACAACTTGTTGACGTGGCCGAGCCGCCGCCCGAATACAAACGGAGAAGAGCAAGGAAACCCCATGGCCCGCTTCACCGGCAAATCCGTCATCGTCACAGGCGCCGCATCCGGCATCGGGCGCGCGTCTGCCAAACTGTTCGCTGCGGAGGGCGCCAGCGTTATCGCCGCCGACAAGGCTGCAGGGGTCGCCGATACTGTTGCCGCCATCAAGGAAGCAGGCGGCAAAGCCATCTCCATGGAAATGGATGCGGGCAATGCAGGCGACGTGAAAGAACTCATCGCCCTCGCCATCAAGACCAATGGCGGCCTCGACATTCTCTATGCCAACGCCGGCATTTCCGGCGGCACGCCATCCCTGTTCGAGCAAACCGAAGACCAGTGGAAACAGATCCTTCAGGTCAATCTCATTGGCCCGATGCTGGCCATCCAGATCGGCGCGCCTGAAATCATCAAGCGGGGCAAAGGTGCGATCGTCTGCACGGCCAGCGTCGCGGGTCTTCGCAACGGCGCAGGCTCGCCCGCTTACTCCGCTTCGAAAGCTGGCGTCATCTCGCTTGTGTCGCTGGCGGCCAACAACCTTGCGGGCACCAACGTCCGCGTCAACGGCATCTGCCCAGGCCTCATCGAAACCGGCATGACGCAATCGATCTTTGATCGTGCGCGCGAGAAAGGCACAGACGACCGCATTGGCCAGCTCAACCCCATGCGGCGCGCCGGCCAGCCAGAGGAGATTGCGAGGGTCGCCCTCTTCTTAGCCAGCGACGATGCCAGCTATGTCAACGGACAGGTATTGCCCGTCGATGGAGGACTATCGTCCTCGCTGCCGGTTGTTCCGCCGCGGCCGCGCTGAAGCGGGCGACCGTTCAGCGCCTGATCTCAGGCATGTCACTGCCGAAACATTGATTTCGTCACCGCGCGAGCCATTCTCTCTCTGTTTGGAGGCTTGGGAAGATTCGATGCCAACACTCGACCGCCTCCAGAGTTTCATCGCTCGCGTCGAGCAGCAGGATTATGTTGGCGCGATCATGCATTTCTACCACGAAGATGCATCGATGCAGGAGAACACCGCCGAACCGCGACGCGGACGTGACGCACTCGTGGCTCACGAAATGGAAATACTGCTGCGTTTTGGCGGCATGCCCGTGAGAAAGGTCGAACGGTTCGCCATCAATGGCGACCACGTCTTCATCAACTGGATTTTCGAGATCCGCCAGAAGGATGGCTCGTTTCGTCTGCTGGATGAAGTCGCGATGCAGGAATGGAGCGGCGACCGCATTCTGAAAGAGCAGTTCTACTATGACCCCGCGCAGATCAGGTAAGCATCCTCGAGCCTACTTGATCGCCACCATCGCCGCGCCGCCCGCCAGCAATGCAAGCCCCGCGGCGCGCTTCAGGTCAATCTGATAGACTGGCGCGCCGAACAGGCCGAACTGGTCGATCAGCGTCGACATGATCAGCTGAGCGACGACGACGCAGATCACCATGTTGCCGACGCCGAATTTTGGCGCGAGGAACGTTGCGGTCAGCGCGTAGAACGCCATCGCCATCCCGCCAAACCAGGCATAGGGCGGCACCGCAGCGAAGAGATTGCCGCCTGGCATAGCCGGCCGGAACAGCGCAAAGACGACGCCAACGGCCACGAATGACATACCAACCGCGATCAGCGATGCATGCAGCGGGCTCTGCAACGTCCGCCCTAACGAACCCTGCAATGCAGCCATGACCGGGATCAGCGCCCCCGCCAGCGCAGCCCATCCGGCATAGAGCAAAACGGTGTTGGTGTTCATCGGCGCGTCTCCACTGATAGCATCAGATGACGCTCGTCATGCGAAGACGCAAGCATTTGGATTGAATAGCTGGACTGATCTGGGCCGACAGTAACGCGTAGACTTAGTAGCCCTGCCCCACGCCACCATCGAGTACCAGATCGCCAGCAACTTTCACTTCCCGGTTGACCTTAGTGACCGTCTGAGGTGTCGCCGGTTCACAGATCGTCTTCTTCACCGACATGCTGACCAGCTTCACGCCGGGTCCGTACTTGCCAAGGAGCGAGCGCTCGTTGCCACTGCGCTCCGGGGCCTGCGGGCGGCATTGCAGAACGCCGCCGCGCGCGTGATGCAACGCTTCGCCTTTGCCGCAGGAGAATGTTTCGCCTGCGTCGAAGTTTGCCTTGCCATCGATCATCTCGCCGAGCGTCACCTGCATGCGTGTGTTGGCCGCGCAACGATAGAGTTCGCCAGTGTAGTCGCCGAACACCGAAAGCTCGTCATCAACACGCGAAGCGGGATGCATGGCGTTGCGATCATCAACGCAGAGCGCCTGAACGGGCTTCGTCTGGAATTCCTCGACAACCTTCTCGATGCAGTATTGTTGCCCGCCCACGATCGCTTCATCGACCAGCCTGGCATCGAAACCGTCGTCTACAACGAGGCCGTTGATCGTGCTCGGCTCAACGCCCGGGTTGGAATAGTAACCGCCACCGCCGCCAAAAAAGCTTCCGCCGGCCGATGCGCCCGCCGATCCGCCGCCAGAGACGACAACGCCTGATGAAAGTGTGGTCGAGACGCCGGCAGCGGCAACCACCGTCGAGGTCGCGCCAACATTCACATTTGCCGTGGCGACGTTCACGCCGGGGACGTTCACGATGAGATTGCGGGGGGCCTGGCAGCAGTTGCTGGCGGGAGGAGGTGGCGGCGGAGGCGATGGCGGCGCGCACGTGATGCACTGCTGGCTCATCGCCGTCAGCGCAAACGTGGCCGCGAAAGTCGCAATGCCGGCGCCTGCCAGCATGTGTCGCCATGAAACGTTCATGTCGGATCTCCTCGAGGCCTCGCGTGCAGGGATGCAAACGGCAGACCTTTTTCTCCCCGTACGGGGGAAAACGCTCAGTTTCGGGTCGCGATTCTCCCGGCGCGCGTCATGGCCCGGGCATTGCGACTTTCCCCACGACGTTGGGGGACTTCGATCAGCGTAGAGTTTGGCGAACATTCCTATGGAAGAGCTTAAGGCACATCCGAATACGCAGGCCGTCCTGGACGCCTGGCGTCGTCTGTCGGAAGGGGTGAATGCCCCCGAAGGACCGACCACGGACGACTATCCCGGCCTCGTCGGCCGCCTGTTCGTCCTCAACCATGTGGCGGACCGGGACTATTCCTTCCGCCGCGTCGGTTATGCGCTCGAACAACTGTTCGGCCGTCAGCTGGTCGAGCACAATTTCCTGTCGATCTGGAGTGAATCCGATCGCCGCCTCGTTAACGCCGCGCTGATCGCCGCCGCCGTGGACCGCGGCCCGACCCTCATCCGCGCACGTGGCGAAACCCTTGTCGGCAAGCGTGTTGATCTCGAATTCGCGCTCGCTCCGCTGTTCGGACGTACCGGCGCCGCGACCCGCTTCCTCGGCCTCTGCCAGACGATGACGCCGGAAGAAACGCTGGCCGGCCGGCCGCTTCGCCGCCTGCAAGCCCTGGCGATCTACCCACCTGCCCCGACGCTTCATCCGGCCATGCGGATCGTCAGCTCAAGATGACCCGAAAACCGCCGCCGCCCTACTGCCTTTCGCGCCAGCACCCAGAGCTGGCCAAGCGCAGTCAGGCGCCGCGCGATCCCATCGACGCCCGCCGGGAAACACCCCCGTCCGTCAAGCCGGACGACGCGCAAAACCCATTTCGCAAGGGCTTGTAAACCATTGTTCCGTTAACCTTGGCCGCTGGGGAGGACCCTCTCTCCGCGTCTTGAGGGCAACCTATGCAATTGGCGCCGGCCGCAGCAAAACCGTCGCTCCGGCGCATGGAAGCGCAGGACCGCAGAAAGTTCCGCCGTGTTAGCTGGGCCGTGCGCGTGCGCGGCCTCACCGGCGACGGCGAAGAATTCACCTGCACGACCGTGGACGTGTGCGCGGGCGGCCTTCGCATCAATCTCGCGCGTCCGCTTGCGCAGGGCGAAAATCTCGTCCTCTACATTGATGATATCGGGCGCGTCGAAGGCGTCGTCACGCGTGTGCTCAACGAAATCGGCTACGCCGTGGCGTTCAACGTTCCGCCGCGCAAGCGCGACAAGATCGCTGACCAACTCACCTGGCTCATCAACAAGGACCGGCTCGGCCTGATCGACGAGCGCGAGGCCGAGCGCCGCACGGCTGGCGGGCAAGTGATCGCGATCTACAACAAAACCTCCGTTGCCTGCGCTGTGGTCGATGTGTCGATCTTCGGCGTCGCCCTTCGCACGCCCGCCCCGCGCCCGATGATCGGCGACCGCGTCCAGATCGGCGAGCGTGCCGGCACTTGCGTCCGCTACATTGAAGGCGGCTTCGCGGTAGATTTCCGCACCCTGCATGGGACGGATATCGGCTAGCTATTCATAGCCGCTGTCTTCAAGCATGGCTGCGTAGCGATGCACCATGTTCCTGACGTTCATCAGGTGCGAGAGATCGCCCGTCTTCATGGCATAGGCCGCGAAGCGCACGGGGCTGGCCCAGTAATACATCTCCGCCTGATCAGCCATGCGCGGCCACGTCCTGCCACCTGCCCGCTCATAGCGGCGAATAAGATCCTCCAGCGCCTCGCGTCCAGCAGACGCAAAGTAGAGGGAAAAGTCGACTGCAGGATCGGTGACTTCCGCACCTGACCAGTCGTCGATCCCGATCAGCTTGTAGTCGGCATCGACGAACAGGTGCGGGTGATAGATATCGCCATTCACCAGCGCGACATGACCCGGCCAGAAATCGTCGCCATCCATCCATTTCTGCCAGAGGCCCCAGAGCTTCTCCGGCACAGGCGCAAGCGTGTTGCACTCGTCCATGCGCAGCCTCATCCGGCTGCGTATGTCTCCAGCCATCACTGCTGGAATACCAGTGGCAGCCGCCGCGCCAGCATCGAGGCTGTGCAACGTCACCATCACCGTGGCGAGGCTTTCGGCAAAAGTCTCCGGCACGCGATCCTGCGGTAGGCGCCAGATCAGCTCACCCATCAGCGGATCGATCTCGGCTGCCGGAACGCCCGGCAGCACGCGATAGGCAATCAGCTTGTCCGTATGAACCTGCCAGTCCGGCAGAACGATGGGGATCTTGCCGCGCACGAAGGCCAGCACGATCGCTTCCTGCCGCCCGGCAAGCTGCACATCGCCGCGACGCGGGGCGCGCAGCATCCAGTAGGCGCCGGATGCATCGCGCGCCATCGCGCCGAAATACTCGGCGTCCGCGCCGCCCACGCGCAGCATCGAGGCATCCTTGTCGAGCTCGATGCCGTGCGCAGCGGCAAGTTTGGTAAAGTCAGGTGCAGACGTCATGGCGAGACTCCACTAACCCCAGCCCGCCAAAGGCTCTGCACTAGGCCTCGTTCTTCCACACCGGCTTGCGCTTTTCAGCGAAGGCCTTCGGCCCTTCCTTGTGGTCAGCTGACGCGAGCAGTTTGGCGATGCCCGGAACCTTGTGGTCGAACGCAGTCTTGAGGTCCGACGTCTTCAGGCCGGTCAGCACTGTTTCCTTGGTCGCCTTGATAGCCATCGGGGAGCATTCCATGATCAGACCGGCCCAGCGCTTGGCCTCTTCCAGCGCCTTGCCCTGCGGCACCACGTCGGTGACGAAGCCGATCTCCTTGCCCTCTGCCGCACCGACCACGCGGCCGGTCAGCATCATGCCCATGGCCTTCTTGAGCGGCACTTCACGCGGCAGGCGGTGCATGCCTGACGCCAGCGCAGCAAAGCCAACCTTGGGTTCCGGCAGCGCGAACTTGGCATTCTCCGCCGCGATGATGATGTCTGTCGCCAGCGCGATCTCGAAGCCGCCGCCCATGGCAAAGCCGTTCACCGCGGCGATGACGGGCTTGTAGAGGTCATAACGCGAGGTCAGGCCGCCGAATCCCGAGGCCGGCATCGGCACGGGTGATTTCTGGCCCGAGGCCGCGAATTTCAGGTCGTTGCCAGCCGAGAAGGCTTTTTCCCCTGCCCCGGTAACGATTGCGACCCAGAGGTCCGGATTGGCGGCGAACTCGTCAAAAGCTGCGCCACACTCAGCATTTGCCATGGGATGCAGGCAATTCAGCTGGTCCGGGCGATTGATCGTCACGATGAAGAGGTTGCCCTCGGTCTCGGTTTTGATGAATTCGTACTGGCTCATGGGACCTCCGCTTAACCTTTGGAAAAGGTGACTTCCCCTACAACTAAACGCAAAGAGGGGTTTGCGGAACACGCTGCTTTATGAGCGACACGCTTGAACTCAGGGAGCCTGTGGGGACAGGCGACGACGAGGGGATGCACACTGCACCTCCCCCCTTCGAAGGCGTGAAGTGGCGCATACGGATTTCCGATAAGGAATACGGCCCCTATCCGCGCTCTCGCCTGATCGATTTCCTCAAGGAAGGTCGTGTCCAGGCCGCAACATTCATCGCCTGCGGAACCGACCTCGACTTCCATCGCGCCGATCACCACCCCAATCTGCGCTGGGACTTCAAAGGCCCCAAGAAGCGCAAGTTCGGCGATCCGCGTCTCGATGCCGGCGAAACGGAAGTCCCGGTCTGCAACTATTTCATCGCCGCCCGCCTGCTTTCCGGCAATGACCGCTTCGAGCGCGTCCTGCGTGAAGCCGGCAAGATGACGCGCGCCGCCGGCGACATGTGGGTGCTGCGCTCCAAGCAGACGGTACAGCAACTGCGCAACCAGCTGACGCTGGCGATGAAGCCGCACGAGCACTTCATCATCGTCAACGCATCGAAGGACCGGCTGGCCTGGTACAATATCGGCGTTGAGGCCGACATCTCCGTGCGCGGCGTCTGGGACTCGGACGAAGTCCAGTAGGCGGGGGCAATGCCACGCCACAAGCAACACACCGAGCATCACGCTGTCGAACGCATAGGCTGGCTGCGCGCCGCGGTGCTCGGCGCTAATGACGGCATCGTCTCCACCGCCAGCCTGATCGTCGGCGTTGCTTCTGCAAGCGGGGATCGCAACGCCGTGCTGGTCGCTGGCGCTGCGGGCCTTGTAGCCGGCGCCATGTCGATGGCGGCGGGTGAATACGTTTCCGTCAGTTCGCAGTCTGATGCGGAGAAGGCGGATCTAGCGCGCGAGCGCCGCGAACTCGCCGAGATGCCGGATATGGAACGTCAGGAGCTGACGCAGATCTACATCGACCGCGGCCTCGATCAGACGCTAGCGCGGCAAGTCGCCGAGCAGTTGACCGCGCGTGATGCTCTCAAGGCCCACGCCCGCGACGAACTTGGCATTTCGCAATTCACCGAGGCTCGCCCCATTCAGGCCGCCATGGCTTCGGCTATAACCTTCTCGATCGGCGCAGCCCTTCCGCTTGCCGCCGTGCTTGTCGCTCCCGCGCCTCAAATCCCGATATGGGTCGGTTTCGCGTCCCTGTTGTTTCTGGCGCTGCTGGGCTTCCTCAGCGCCAGCGCCGGCAAGGCAAACGCGCTCAGGCCCGTTATTCGCGTTGTTTTCTGGGGTGCGGCCGCAATGCTCGTTACCGCCGGAATTGGGAGCCTTTTCGGCGCGGTAGTCTGACGCGCCCCTGCCGTATCTGCGTTTTGTCGGCTGGCTTTTATCCACAGTTGCTGTAGAGGGAACCGCGCCAGACCCGGCCTCCCACATGCGACCTGTTTCCCGCAATCGGGACGGCCCGCCGACACGAAACGATCTCCCATGCCCTTCCCCGCAGTTCATCCCGCGCTTGACCGCGCCCTCGCAGCCCGTGGCTATGCCGAGCCGACGCCCGTTCAGCTTGCCGTTGTTCAGGCAGACGCGGGCAATGCCGACCTGCTGGTTTCCGCCCAGACGGGGTCGGGAAAAACCGTAGCCTTCGGCCTCGCCCTCGCCTCGACGCTGCTCGGGCAGAACGAACGCTTCGAAGCGGTCAACCGCCCCCGCGCCCTGATCATCGCGCCGACGCGTGAACTCGCGATGCAGATCAGCCGCGAATTCGAATGGCTTTATGCCGACACCGGCGCACGCATTGTCGTCAGCGTCGGCGGGATGAGCGTTCGCGCAGAGCAGCAACAATTGTCGCGTGGCGCGCACATCGTCATCGGCACGCCGGGCCGCCTCTGCGATCACCTGACCAAAGGCTATCTCGATCTCTCCGCGCTTCAGGTCGCCGTTCTCGACGAAGCTGACGAGATGCTCGACCTCGGCTTCCGTGAGGAACTCGAAACCCTGCTCGATGCGACCAATGCCGAAACGCGCCGAACGCTTTTGTTCTCCGCCACGATCGCGCGCGGCATCGCCATGCTGGCCAAGAACTATCAACGTGACGCCGTCCGCATCGACACGACCAGCGCCACCGAACCGCACGGCGACATCGACTATCGCGCCATGCGCATCTCGCCCGGTGACACGGAACGTGCGGTCGTCAACGTGCTGCGCTATTTCGAAGCCGGCGGGGCGCTGGTGTTCTGTGCGACGCGGGAAGCTGTTCGTCACCTCCACGCCGCCCTGCGCGAGCGCGGCTTTCATGCCGTCGGCCTTTCCGGCGAGATGAACCAGCGCGAGCGCAACGATGCGCTGCAGTCTCTCCGCGATGGTCACGCCAAGGTTTGCGTCGCAACGGACGTCGCCGCGCGCGGCCTCGACCTGCCGGATCTTGGCCTGGTGATTCACGCCGATCTGCCGACCAACAAGGCGACGCTGCTTCACCGTTCGGGCCGAACAGGTCGTGCGGGCAAGAAAGGCACGTCGGTTCTGCTGGTCACGCACACCAAGCGCCGCCGTACCGAGATGGTGCTGCAATCCGCCAATATCGACGCAACCTGGAGCGGCCCGCCCACCGCGAAGGAAATCCGCGAGCAGGATCGCCAGCGTCTGCTCGAACACCCAGCGCTTGAAGCGACTGTCTCGGAGGAGGATCTGGCCGTTGCGAAGCAACTGGCGGAGCGTTTCCCTGCCGAGAAACTTGCCGGCGCGTTGATCGGTCTTCTGCGCTCCGAACTGCCCGAACCAGAAGATGTGTCCGACGATGGCCGCATGCGGAATGCACAGACGTTCGAGAAGCAATCCGGGCATACCGGCGAGCGTACGTTCCGCGAGCCGAGTGAGCGCCCTGCCGCGCGGAGTCGTTCGGAGCGCGGGTTTGCGGCGTCCGAAGGCGATGGCGTGTGGTTCCGGCTGAATGTCGGGCGGGAGCGGAATGCCGATCCGAAATGGATTCTGCCGCTGATCTGCCGCGTCGGCCACATCACCAAGGCGGAGATCGGCCCGATCCGCATTTTCGGCACCGAGACCAAGTTCGAAATCGTCGGCCACGCCGCGCCGGCGTTCGCCATCGCGGTGCAGGATACGCAGGACGACAAGATCCAGATCGAACCGACGTCTGCGCCGGGACCGAATGATAACATCCATCCGGCACGTTCGCGTCGTGACGATGGCGTCCGCGCTGATCGCGCTCCGCGAGATTTTGGCGACCGTCCGCCGCGCGAGAAGCGGGCGTATGGCGATCGTCCGCAACGTGAGCCGCGTGGCGAGGACAAGGCGCCGCGTGAGTTCGTCAGGCGCTCCGCGCGTGACGACGCCCGCGCTGAGCGCCATCTGCAGCGCGACCGCGAGAATGCGCATCTTGCCGCTGACCCAGTGTATTCGGCGCTGACGTCTGCGCCGGAGACGGTGAAGCAGAAGACCCCCTCGCCGCAATTGCATGCGAGCGGGCAGAACCGCCGTGAACGCCGCGATGCTGCGCGCGCCGAAGGCAAGATCGCACCGATTGGCGTTGAAACGCCGAAGCGGACGTGGACGCCGGATGGCGATGCGCGCCCTGCCCGTGCGGAGCGCCCTGCGCCGACGGTTGAGCGTCGTGAGCGGAGCGAACATCGCAAGCCGGATGGCTTCAAGCCGCGCGGGCCGAAGGGTCCGGGCGGCGGCAAGCCCTTCAAGGCGCGCGGCGACAAGCCGTTTGGCGGCAAATCGTTTGGCGGAAAGCCCGGCGGCGGAAAACCGTTCCGCGGCAAACCCGCCGGCAAGCGCAGCTAGGCCTTATCCAATCGCGGCGGCTGCGATCTCGTAGGAGCGCAGCCGCTTCTGGTGATCCCAGATCGAGCCCGTGACCATGAGTTCGTCAGCGCCCGTGCGTTCGACGAATTCGGCGATGCCGCGCTTCACCTTCTCCGGCCCGCCGACGACGGAGCATGACAGCGCCTGCGCGATGCCGTGTTCGACCATGGGATCGAGCCGCAGGTCTGCCTTCGGCGGAGGCATCTTGCCGGGGCGGCCAAGCCTGAGATTTGCGAAAGCCTGCTGGATCGAGGTGAAGAGCAGCTTCGCCTCATCATCAGTTTCGGCGCCGATGACGTTCACGCCGAGCATCACATAGGGTTTCTGCAGGCGCGGCGACGGGCGGAAGCGTTCGCGATAGATCTGGATCGCGCCTTCCATGTCGCCTGGCGCGAAGTGCGAGGCGAAGGCGTAAGGCAGGCCGAGATGGGCCGCGAGCTGTGCGCCGAAAAGAGATGAACCGAGAATCCACATCTCGACTTCGGCGCCGGAGCCGGGGACGGCCTGGATGGTCTGGCCGGGGACGGGGGGCTCGAACCAATTCATCAGCTCGACGACGTCCTGCGGGAAAGTGTCGGCGCCACCGAGGTTGCGGCGAAGAGCGCGCATGGTCGCCTGATCCGTGCCGGGCGCGCGGCCCAGGCCAAGGTCGATGCGGCCGGGATGGAGTTCAGCGAGCGTACCGAAGGCTTCGGCCACCATCAGGGGCGCATGGTTGGGGAGCATGATGCCCCCTGCCCCGACGCGGATTGTTTTGGTGCCGCCGGCGACATGGGCGATGACCACGGCGGTCGCGGCCGAGGCGATGCCGGGCATGTTGTGGTGTTCGGCCAGCCAGAAGCGATGATAGCCCAGCCGCTCTGCGTGCCGGGCCAGATCGAGGCTGTTGTCGAGCGCCTGCTTTGTGGTCGACCCTTCAACAATCGGGGCCAGATCGAGAACGGAGAGCTTTGCCATGGCCGAGATATAGGCGATGCCGGCCCAAGCGCTAGGATGGTCAACTCAACGACCGATGGAGATTCGGTGACAGACGCAAAAGGCATGACTGCCAAGGGTCGGGCTGTTGCGGAGATTGCGCGCGAATTCTTCGGCGTGCAGCTGCATTATGCCGGCGTGCTGGCGGCCAAGGCCGGAATGTCGCTGGCCGAGGCGATCGTTTTCCACACCAATTTCCATCGCCTGTTTGCCTACGGCAATCTCGGGAAGATGAAGCCGGACCCGGAATTTCTGGCGCTGGTGCGCGACGTCCTGGCGCTTGAACCTGAGACGCGGCTGGATCACCTGATCGCGGCTTATGCGAAACGCGCCGCCGACCCATGGCCGCCGGAGCGATTTCCGTTCGGCAATCACTTCGCATGCGAAGCGCCGACCGATGCGGGCGTCGTGCGCATCCATTTCCGCAACCGCTTCAACACCGAGGCGCATGGTCCGCTGCATGCGTCGAACATTGCGCAGCGGCGCGCCGATCTCACCGCGATGTTCAGCTTCATCGCGACCCGCTGGCCGGATGCCACAGCGATCAATGGCGCCTCGTGGCTATACAACATGGAAGCCTATCGCCGCCTGTTTCCGGCGGACTACGGCGCATCGCGCACAGCCATGACGGGGCCGCGCTCGATGCACGGGCTATCAACGTGGGGACAGTTTCTCGATTTTCGCGGACGCGCGAAGGCAGATGTTGTCGAGCGATTTGTACGCGGGCTGGATGCGCTTGATGTGACACAGCCATGGTTGAGCTTTCCGTATCAGGTGCTTGCGACGACAGCGCCGCTGGCGTCGTTCAGGCGCGAGTATGGGGTGTGAGCACGCCACCACGGTCATTCTCGGGCTTGTCCCGAGAATCCCGGTTGGCGGCATGTGGGGATGCAGCGCTGGTTCCTTCGGGTTGAGAACCAAGATCCTCGGGACAAGCCCGAGGATGACCCCGTTGGGAGATACGCGCCCTCCATCGGACCGGCGCGCGCCGTCCGTGATGCTGTAGCTCTGTCCCTCCAGGTGAGGGAGCGGGGCGCGTGGGGATGCGCCGTGGGGTAGTCCTAT
>ERZ795061.962-NODE-962-length-28619-cov-9.373652_pt1 | contig 28619 bp, 23 predicted proteins | sample MGYA00375145_ERZ795061 | MGnify/ENA primary metagenome ERZ795061 (study PRJEB30190, sample SAMN05720144) | anaerobic digester metagenome | isolation source: active sludge of municipal wastewater-treating anaerobic digesters | place: USA | collected 2014-12-22 ... | reverse complement strand
GCCAGCGGCGTGCCGTCGGCATCGGCCAGGCAGATGCCGACGTCGCCGTTGAACAGGCCGTGGCGATAGCTGTTCTCGGTGATGAGCAGCAGGCGGCCGGGGAACCATGCGGGCGGGCTGCCGATGCGGCGGCCGGAGAGTGCGGCCTCGATGCGTACGTTGAGGCCGCGTGCGCCCTGCGGACCTTCGCGCAAGGCGGTGAGCAGGCGCAGGCGATTCGCCTGCTGCAAGGCCTGCCCGGGGTCGGCGTGCGTGGCCAGCGTGCGCCAGTGCGCGAGCAGCTCGGGTCGCGCCTGCAGCGGGTCTTCCGCGTCTTCGTGGAAGTGCACGTTGGAAAGCGCGCCACCACGCAGAAGCAAGAGCGCTTCGCCGGCATCGCCGTTGCGCACGGCGTCCGCGAGTGGCGCGAGGTCCAGTGATGCGTCCTGGCGCCACCCTCGTTGCAGGTGGACGCGGTGGCCGTACAGGGCGCTGGCAGCGGCGTCGACAGCCACATCGCCGAGCAATGGCCGCAGCGCGGCGCCATCGTCTTCGGACATGGCATCGCCATCGCCTGCCGCGGCCAGGATCGCGGCCAGCACGTCGCCGGCTTCGACCGAGGGCAACTGGTCCGGATCGCCGAGCAGGAGGAGCTGCGCGCCATCGGCCACCGCGTCGACCAGCTTGCACATCAGCGGCAGGTCGACCATCGAGGCTTCATCCACCACCACGATGTCGAACGGCAGCGGGTTGTCCTTGCCGTGGCGGAAACGCGGCGATTCCGGAATGGTGCCGAGCAGGCGATGCAGGGTGCTGGCCTGCGCGGGCAAGGCGTCGAGCAGTGCCTGGTCGATGCCGTCTGCGGCCAGCTGCGCCACGGCGCGACGCAGGCTCTCGGCCATGCGATCGGCGGCGCGGCCAGTGGGCGCGGCCAGGGCGATGCGCAACGGCGTGCTGCCGGCGTGTCGTGCCTGTGCGATGCGCAGGGCGAGCACCCGGGCAATCGTGGTGGTCTTGCCGGTGCCGGGACCACCGGTGATCAGCAGCAACGTGCGGCGCAGCGCGAGCGCGGCGGCGCGGGCCTGGTGATCACCATCGACGGCATCCGGGAACAGCGACGCGAACAACGGCGCGATCGGTTCGATGCCTGTTCCCAGCATCGACTGGGATGCGATGCGCAGGAGCTGCAGCGCGAGGCGGCGTTCGTATTCGCGATAGCGGCGCAGGTACAGCAAGCCGTGCTCGAGGACGAGCGGCGCGGCCATCGCCTCAACGATGGGCGATGCCGGGGTGGCGACGAAGCGCGATGCAGCGAGTTGCTGCAACCAGGCATCGGCATCCGGCCATGGAAGGTCGGCGTCGACCAGCAGGCGCGGTTGCGCGGGATCGAAGCCGGCATGGCCCTGCGCGATCGCGAGCGAGGCGAGCGCAGTCGCGGCCAGCACGTCATCCCGCGTCGATGGATCGAGACGACGCAAGGTGTTGGCCAGCGCATCGTCCAGCGTGCGCAACAGGCCGGCCTGTTGCAGGGCGCGCAGCAGGCTCATGGTGAAGCCTCCGCGCGCAAGAGCCCCTCACCCCCACCCTCTCCCGCAAGCGGGAGAGGGAGAAAGAGCGCGTCGAGCGCATCGACCAATTCCGGCGGGAAGCGCTGCGCGTGGATGCCGGGCGAGTCGCTGCGGCTCGCGTCCAGGCCGCGACAGAAGACATAGCGAATGCCGCCGAAATCGCGGGCGTAGTCGTAGCCGTCGCGCAGGCGGAAGCGCAGCCAGCGATGCAGGGCGAGCGTGTAGATCAGCGCCTGCAGGTCGTATTCGCTGTGCGCCATCGCGCGCTGCATCGCCGCGGCGTCGTACGCGGGCAGGCGATTGGACTTGTAGTCCAGCACGTACCACTTGCCGTCGTGCCGGTAGGTCAGGTCGACCAGGCCGGTCATCAGGCCTTCGAGCGTCTGCCGCAGGCCGAAGCCGTGGCGCTCGTTGACGATCCCGTGCGCGTGCAACAACTGCAGCAGCGCGTCCACCTGGGTCGGACGCAGCGCGAACTGGAATTCGATTTCCGGGCGGCGCTCGCCGATCGGCACGTCGCACAGGCGCACGCCTTCCGGCAAGGCGACGGTCAGCGTCTGCCCGACGAACTGCGTGGTCAGCGCGACGCCGTCGTCGATGACGTCCGCGGCGAACCCTTCCTGGCCGAGTGCGTCCGCGATGATCGTCGCCTGTCCGGGCGGCGCGGCATCGCCTGCTCGCCAATCGCGCCAGGCGGCGAAGTCGGCGTGTTCCAACGCGGCATGCAAGGCCACGCCGTAGCGCGTGCCGGCGAAACGCGCATCGAATGCGACATCGACGACCACATCCTCCGCTGCATCCGGTTCGTCATTGCCGCCGCTCGCCGGCAAGGTGGACGCGCTGCTGGTCTCCACACCGGCATCGGCCTTGGCCAATTGGCTGAAGCTGTACACCCACCAGTCGTGATTGAGCCGGCGCGTGGCGATGCGCGCGCGCGGAACCGCCGCATCCGATTCGGCGGGCAGGCGCGGCGGTGGTTGCGGCGAATACGTCGCGTCGAACACGACGCCGGCCTGTTCCAGCGCATCGGCATCGCCCAGCATCTTCGCCAGCGCGGTCTTGTCGGCGTTGTAGAAATGCCCGCTGGCGATCCACAGCGCGTGTTCGGCGCGGGTCAGGCCCACGTAGAGCAGGCGCGCGTCCTCGGCGCGTTGCTCCTCCTTCCAGGCCTCGCTGGCGGCATCCCACCCTGCTTCCGGCACATCCAGCTTCCAGTGCAGGCGGCGCTGGCCGCTGGCGGCGTCGTGCGCCACGCAGCAGCGCCCGGGCGACGGCGGCTTGCCGCCGATGCCCACGAACGGCAGGAACACCAGCGGATACTCCAGCCCCTTGCTCTTGTGCAGGGTGACGATCTGCACGCGGCGCGCATCGGATTCCAGGCGCAGCAGTTGTGCCTCGTCGTTGGCATCGGCGCTGGCGATGCGCTGGCGCAGCCAGTCGACCAGGCCGTGCAGGCCCAACGCATCGCGCTGCGCTTCCTGCAGCAGTTCGGCCAGTTGCAGGTAATTGCTCATGCGCCGCTCGCCATCCAGCAGGCCGAGCAGGCGTTCGGCATGGCTTGCGCAGAGATCATTGATGAGTGCCAGCGGACCACCGCGCAGCAGGCGTTCGCGCCAGCCCATCGCGCGCTGTTGCCAGTCGCGGTGCGCGTCGGCATCGGCCTCGAGATGGTCGATGCCGAGTGCGTCCACGCCGACCAGCACGGTGGACAGCGCGGTGCGCAGCCGGCCGTCGTCGCCGCTGTGCAACAGGGCGAGCAACAACACGTGCACGTCGCGCGCCTCGCCGGTGGCGAACAGGCTCTGCTTGCCGGCGGCAACCGCGGCGATGCCGACCAGCGCCAGCGCCTGCTGGATCATCGTGGCCTCGCGATGCGAACGCACCAGCACCGCGATATCGCCCGGCTGCACGGGTTCGTCTTCGACCAGCGCGATGCCGGCACGCGCCGCCGACAGCACGCCATGGATCGCGGCAACGCAGGCTTGGGTGGCGAACTCACGCGATTCGCCCGCGCTCCACGGCTTCTGCTTGCCCTTCTCGTCGACCGGCGGCTTCGGTGCACGCCAGACCGTCAATGCGGGCGCGGGCTGGCCATCGCGCAGGAAGTCGTCGTCGCGCGCGTGGCCGGCCTCGACGGCGCGGAATTCGATGCGCGGATCGATGAAGGCGGCATCGCCGGCATTGGCGTAGAGCGCGGCGACAGCGCGGAGCACGGCCGGGCGCGAACGGAAGTTGTGCGACAGCGCCGGCGCGGACGCCGCGACCTTGGCGGCGGCGAGGTAGGTATGCACATCGCCGCCGCGGAAACCGTAGATCGCCTGCTTGGGATCACCGATCACGAACAATGCCGGCTGCGCGCTGCCGCTGCCGAACACGGCATCGAAGATCGCCCACTGGCGCGCATCGGTGTCCTGGAATTCGTCGACCAGGGCCACCGCGTACTGGCTGCGCAGTTGCCGCACCAGCGTGCCGGCTTCGTCGTGCGCCAGCGCATCGGCGACGCCGTCGATCAGGTCGTCGTAGGTCTGCACGCGGCGTTGCCGCTTGAGCAGGGACAGGCGCGTGCGCGCCTCGTCGCGGAGCCGATGCAGCAGGTTGCCGCGCCGGCGGACCAGCAGGCCATCGAGTGCCAGCAACGCATCCAGGTAGTGCGACACCGCCTGGCTCATGGGTGCCGATGCCGGCGTCCTGTCCGCGTTGCCTTTCTTGGTGCCCGTGGCCAACGCGGTCGCGGTGAGCTTCTCCAGCTTCGGATGCGGCGCGCCGGCCAGCCACGGATCATGGGCGAAGGCCTGCAGCCACTGGCGCAGGTCGGCGAGCCACGCCTGCTTGTACTGCCCGCGATTCATTACGTCCGCGTCGATCGCGGCGGCGAGCGTGTCCAGGAACGCTTCGCCGTGCTCGTTCCACGCCTGCTGCAACGCGCCCTGCGCCTGCAGCACGTCGCGCTGCATGGCCTCGATGCCTGCGACCAGGCCATCATCGGCGACGGGTGGCAACAACACCGGCTCGCGCAACAGTGCCGGGAGATCTTTCGACAGATCCTCGAAACCACCCGACCACAACGCCGCCAGGTCGTCCGCGCCCGCGCTGTCCTGCGCATGGAAGCGCCAGAGATCGGCGGCGAGTTCCGCGCGCAGGTCGCGGTCGTTGGTCAGCAGGGTGGCGGCGTCGAAGCCCTGCCCGCTTTCCAGCGCGTGTTCGCGCAGCACGCGCGCGCAGAAGCCGTGGATGGTGAAGATCGCGGCCAGGTCGGTTTCCAGCGTGGCCTGGTGCAGGCGGCGGCGCAGCGCGGCATCGCTTTCTCCACTGCGCGTGCGATGCGATTGCAGCAGTTGGCGGGTCAGCGCGGCTTCCGCGCTGTCGTCGTCGGCCGCTGGCGCATCGAGCAGATCGAGGGTGAGTTGCAGGCGCTCGCGGATGCGCTTGCGCAGTTCCTGCGTGGCCGCTTCGGTGAAGGTGACCGCGAGGACCTGGCCGATGCGCAGGCCGCGCTCGACCACCAGCCGCGTCACCAGCGTGGCCAGGGTGAAGGTCTTGCCGGTGCCGGCGCTGGCCTCGATCAGCTGCACGCCATCCAGCGGAATGTCCAGGTACGGATCGCGCGCGTCGCTCATGCGGCGTCCTCCGCATCGTCGTCCGGCAGCGGGGCGTCGGCGAGTTCGATCGCCATCGGCATGCCGCGGGTGACGGCGCCGAAGACGATGCCGCTGATGCGCGCGAAGTCGTGCAGCGATGCGGCATCGAGGAACGGATCGCGGCCACGCAGGGCCAACCGGATCGCGTCGATATCGCCTTCTGCCCAACCGCGTTCATTGCCGCGCCATTTGCCGGCGGCCTTCTTCAGGCCGATGGCCACGTCGTCGCGGGTCGCGAACAGTTCCCAGCCGCTGTAGGGCGCGAACGGCAACGGCTGTTGCAGGCCCTCGCGACGCAGCGCGATCAGGCTGCGCAGCGCGGCGACGGCATCGTCCTGCGCAATGCGCGCACGCAGATGCGCATCGATGCCGGCATCGACATCCTCCTGCACTTCCACGAACGGCACATCGAGCCCGGCGGCGCTGGCCAGCAACCAGTCCAGCCCGTTGCGGATCGAGGACGGCCCGTTCGGCGTGCCGAAGCGCAGGCGCACGATGCCGTTCGGCCACACATCGCCAAGCCGGCCATGCAGGCGAACACCCTCGATGTCGACATCGACCGCAAGCGATGTCGGCTCGCCTTCGCCACGCCATTGCGCGAAGGCCTGCGCATACGGCGCGACCTCCCGGATCACCTGCGCCAATCCGCGCGTTCCCAGCGGTCCCGACGGCAGCAGGCCGCGCGCACGCAACGCGGGCTGCATCGCCTCGGCATCGTCGCCTTCCAGCAGTCGGTCGAACACCGCGCGTTGGAGGACCATGCGTTCGAGCCCACGCGCGGGTGCGTGCAGCGGTTCGATGTCCTCGCCGGCAGCGTCCAGTTCCGGCAGGCGCAGGCCCAGGCGCTGGCGCAGGAACTGTTCGGCCGGCGCTTGCAGGAAGCGCCGTAGCGCATCGAGCGAGAGTTCGGTTTCCCCGACGACCGGCGATGCGAGTGCCGTCGCCGCATCGAACCACGGCGGCAGCCGGTCGCGCGCGCCGGACAGCCGACCTGCCGCCGGATGCCACTGCCCGCGATAGCTGAAACGCCGCGGATCCCCGGCGCCGAACGCGGCCGGCGAAAACGGCTGCAACGGATGCTGCAGCACGAGGTTTCTTTCCGCGACGCCCGGATCCGCGTGATACGCGCTGGCGGCGGCCAGCAATTCGCTCACCAGCGCGGACGGCTCGCGCGTGCTGCCGTCGCGCGGATCCGCGCCGAGCCAGCTGACGTAGAACACATCCTGCGCCGCGGAGAACAGTTGCAGGAACAGGTAGCGGTCGTCGTCGCGGGTGGAGCGGTCGCCGTGGCGGCGCTTGTCGGTACCGAGATCCGCCGTGAGGCGATTGAGCCCGGCCGCGCTGTCGCGGCGCGGGAAGTCGCCATCGTTCATGCCGAGCAGGCAGATCGCGCGGAACGGCAGCAGCCGCATCGGCACCATCCGCGCGAAGCTCACGCCGCCGGTGAGCAGGGGCGCGCGGGTATCGGCTTCGGTCAGCTTGGCGGTGAAATGCGCACGCACGACCTCGGCGGCGAGCGGCGCATCGACACCGGCTTTCTCCGCCTGCCTGGCGAAGTCGTCGATGAGGCTGCGCAGGCGATCCAGCGCGCGTTGCCCGCCGCTGGTCGAAGGCGGGCGCGGCAGCAGCGCATCGAGCAGGCCGATGAGGCGTTCACGCCATTGCGCGGGCGGCATCGCCTCGCCGAGCACGCGCTGGTGGCGGGCCAGCACCCGCAGCAGTTTCAGCAAGGCATCGAGCGCATCCAGCGCGCCGCCTTCCAGTTCCGGCCACGGCGCAATCCCGTCGATGTCGTCGTCGCTGCCGCTGGCATGGCCCAGCAGCAAGCGGTCCAGCGCGAACTGCCAGGTGTAGGCATCGTCCGCGGGGGCGCCTTGGCCCGCGCGATGCCGCGCATCCAGCCCCCAGCGCGCACCGGCCGCATGCAACCAGCCATGCAGGCGCTCGAAATCGACCGCCTCCAACCCGGCCGCTTCGGCCAGGGGCGGACTGGCCAGCAGGTCGAGCATCTCCTCCAGCCCGAAGCGCGATATCGGGAGCGCAAGCAGGCGCAGGAACACGTCGGCCAGGCGCTCGCCGGCCAACGGGCTGGCATCGGCCAGCGCGTAGGGAATCGCACTCCCCGCGCCGTGGCCGCCGAACACCGCATCCAGGTACGGCACGTACGGGTCGATGTCGGGCGCCAGCACGGCGATCTCGCGCGGCTGCAGCGGTGGAACGAACCGCGTGTCTTCCAGCAATGCGCGCAGGCGGTCATGCAGCACCTGCAATTCGCGCAGGCGGGTGTGGCAGGCGTGGAATTGCAGGCTGGGATCGTCGGCCTCCACGCCATCGCGCTTCGTGCCCGCGGGTTCGCTGCGGCGATGGAACAGGTCGGCCTGCATGCGCTGCAGCAGGCCGGCGTGGTCGCCTTCGGCGGGATCGGCATACGCGGCGATCTCGCCGGACGGATGCACCACGTCGTAACTGCCCAGCAGGGCCATGAAGTCCTTGCCGGCGGCACCCCAGTCGCGCAGCAACGGGTTCTCGCGGGCCTCGTCGCCGAACGGATCGACGCCCTCGCGCAGGCGTGCGCCGAGCGATTGCAGGTCGCCCCAGTAATGTTTCGTCGGCGTCGGCAGGTAGAAGTGCAGGGTGCCGACCCGCGCCTGCGTGGCCAGCACGCGCAGCACGTCCGGCGAGATGTTGAGCGTGCCGAAGGCGAACAGGCGCTTCGGCAGTCCCGCGGGCAGTGCGTCACCTTCGCTGAAGCGGGCGAGGTAGTCCTGGATCCGCCGCGCGCGATGCTGGCGGCCCGTCGCGACGGCGCGCCACAGGATCGCCTGCGGGTCGTCGGGATCGGCGCCGGCATCCCAGCGCAGCAGCCAATCGCGACGCCAGGCCTGGTACTTGTTGAAGATGTTGGCCAGTTCACCGGCCAGCGACCACGTTTTCAGCGGGTCGGCATCGGCCAAGTAGGCAGCGAGCTGCGCCATCGCGGGCTTCGCCCGCAGCGCAGGATCGGACAGCGCGGCATGCAGGCGCCAGTGCAGGGTGTCGAGGTCGAGATCATCCTTCGACGGGCCGAGGTTTCCATCCAGCGCACGCGCGACGAATTCGCCCGGGGTAAGGAACTCGAGGTTCGCGGCGATGCCGTGGCGCGCGGCCAGCGTGGCCTGCAGCCAGCGTCGCATCGCCACCTGCGGGATCAGTAGGGTGTCTGGCGCCAGCAACGATTGGCCGGGCACGTCCTTGCGCAGCTCGTCCGCCAGCAGGCCGGCCAGCACGTCCAGCGCGTTGCCGTGATACAGGCGGAAGTCGGGGGCGGGCGTCATCGGTCATCCATTGTGCCGGAGCGGGTCGCGCGGGCTGCGACCGGCGGCAGGCCTGCGCTGCGAGTCCGTTGCGGAATGCGTCGTTCAGCCTGGGGATGCCCTCCACGTCGCGGACAGGTAACCTTCCTGTACCAATCGGTTCAGCCACAGTGCGTTTCGACGTGGCTCGCGCGTTCTTCGATTCCGCGCACCAACCCGCCAACGGACCCCCTGCTTCGCCGATGATCGATGCCTCCCTTCCCGCCGTGCGCCTGCAGGCCGTCCGCCTTGATCGTGGCGGGCGCGCGATCCTGTCGGGGCTGGACCTGCTGGCGCCCAAGGGCAGCATCACCGCGGTGTTGGGTCCCTCCGGCAGCGGCAAGTCCACCCTGCTGGCGGCATTGACCGGCGAGCTGGTGCCAACCAGCGGGACGCTGCAGGTGTTCGGCGCGCCGGTGCCGCGCAGCGCCCGCGGGTTGCTCACGATGCGCAAGCGCCTGGGCGTGCTGCTGCAGGGCAATGGCCTGCTCACCGACCTGACCGTGGCCGAGAACGTGGCGCTGCCGCTACGCGCGCATACGACGTTGCCGGAACCGGTGCTGCAGGCATTGGTGCGGATGAAGCTGCATGCGGTCGGCCTGCTCGCCGCCGCCGATGCCTGGCCACGCGAACTCTCCGGCGGCATGGCCCGGCGCGTCGCCCTGGCCCGCGCGCTGGCCCTGGATCCACCGCTGATGCTCTACGACGAACCGCTGACCGGCCTTGATCCCATTGCCTCGGGCGTCATCACCGCACTGATCCAGCGGCTCAACCGCAGCCTGGGCCTGACCAGCATCATCGTCAGCCACCACGTGCGCGAAACGCTGCCGATCTGCGACCAGGCGGTGGTGATCGCCGAGGGGCGGATCGTGTTCGCCGGCACGCCGGAGGCCCTGCAGGCGACCACCGATCCGCTGCTGCGGCAGTTCCTGGATGGCCAGGCGGATGGGCCGATCGCATTCGATGCGCGTCCGTTCGACGCGCACGCACGGGACGCCGCCTGATGGCATTCGCCGAATCGATCCGTTCGATCGGTCGCGGCGGCCTGTTCGCGCTGACGATGCTGCGCGGCTCGCTGCCGACCCGCGACTTCCTGGCCGAACTGGTGCGCGAGATCTACAAGGTCGGCGCTCGCTCGCTGCCGATCATCGCGGTCGGCGGTGCATTCGTCGGCCTGGTGCTGACCTTGCAGGGCTATCGCACGCTTTCCACTTACGGTGCGGTCGATGCGTTGTCGACCCTGCTCGGGCTGTCGTTGTATCGCGAACTGGCGCCGGTGCTGACCGCGCTGCTGTTCATCGGCCGCGCCGGCAGCTCGATCGCCGCGGAACTCGGGCTGATGCGCGCCACCGACCAGATCAAGGCGCTGGAACTGATGGCGATCGACCCGGTCGCGAAGGTCGTCGCCCCGCGCTTCTGGGCGGCGGTCCTCACCATGCCGCTGCTCGCCGGCATCTTCGTCTCGCTGGCGATCAGCGCCGGCTGGTTCCAGGCGGTGCAGGTGCTCGGCATCGACAACGGCAGCTTCTGGTCCGGCCTGCGGGGCAGCGTGGATTTCTGGGACGACTTCGGCGTGTCGATGCTGAAGTCGGCGGTGTTCGGCGGCATCGCCGCGCTGGTGGCGGCTTACGTCGGTTTCCATGCCGAGCCGACCATCGAGGGCACCTCGGTGGCGACCACCCGCGCGGTGGTGAACGCGTCGCTGCTGGTGCTCGTCTTCAACTTCATCCTTTCCGCCCTGCTGTTCCGTTGAGCAAGAGACCTACACCCATGGCCATCCGCGGACCACGACTCGAATTTGCCGTCGGCGCCTTCCTGCTGCTGGCGCTGGCCTCGCTGCTGGTGCTTGCGCTGGCCTCGACCAACCGCCAGTTCGGCTTCGGCGGCGACACCTATCCGCTGGTCGCCAAGTTCACCCAGCTCGGCCAGTTGCGCGCCAATGCGCCGGTGAAGATCGGCGGCGTGGTGGTCGGCCAGGTCAGCAAGATCGACCTCGACCCGAAGACCTTCCAGTCGGTGGTGACGCTGTCCATCGACGGCCGCTACCAGGACCTGTCGGCCGACACCTCGGCCGGCATCTTCACCAGCGGCCTGCTCGGCGAAAGCTACATCGGCCTGTCGCCGGGCGGCGATCCGGAATCGCTGAAGCCGGGCGACGAGATCGCCTTCACCCAGCCCGCGGTCGACCTGCTGCAACTGGTCGGCAAGTACATGTTCAGCGGCAGTGGCAAGCCCGCGGGCGACGATGCCGCCACCGAAGCGCCCGCCGACCCGGCCGCGCTGCCCGCCCCCGAGGGACAGACCCCATGAGCACATTGTTTCGCAGCCGCCCCATTGCCAGCGTCGTGCTCGTCGGCCTGCTGGCCACGGCCCCCTCGTTCACCGCCACGGCCGCCACGCCGCCTGCCGCCACGGCGCAGCAGGGCGCCGCCAGCCGCGTGGTGGTCGACAGCGCCGGCCGCGTGCTGGCCACGCTGGATAGCCGCCGCGCCGAGTTCAAGGCCAACCCGGTCGCGCTGAACCAGTTCATCAAGACCGAGTTCACCCGCAGCTTCGATTCCGACTACGCCGCGCGCCTGGTGCTGGGCGTGCACGGCCGCAGCGCCGCGCCCGCCGACGTGGCCGACTTCGCCGCGGCGATGGCCGACAACCTGACCGCGCGCTACGGCGCGTCGCTGCTCGACTTCAACACGAAGTTGCAGGTCAAGGTGACCTCGGAAACCCCGTTGCCCGGCGGTCGAGGCGTGCGCGTGAGCACCCAGATGCTGCGCCAGGGTGGTTCGCCGATCCCGGTCGACTACCTGCTGCGCAACGTCAACGGCCAATGGAAACTGTTCGACGTGATGGTCGAAGGCATTTCCTATGTGCAGGCGTTCAAGAACCAGTTCGCGGCGCCGCTGACCCGGATGTCGATCCGCCAGGTCGCCGCCGACCTGCGCGCAGGCCGCATGCAGGCCGCGCCCGCCCCGGGCAAGAAAGCCAAGTGATCGAAGCCGCGTCCCGCGTGCATCGCGACGGCGAACGGCTGGTGCTGTCCGGCGCACTCGACCGTGATGCCGCCACCCTGTCGTGGTCACGGGCGGTCGCAGCGGCGGACGGCGCACGGATCCTGGACGTGAGCGCAGTGACCTCAGTCGACAGCGCGGGGCTGGCGATGCTGGTCGCGCTGGCCGAACGCATGCAGGATGCGCGCATCGAGGGCGCGCCAGCCCGCATGTCCGACCTGCAGGCGGCGTATCGCCTGCGCCCCACCCTGGCCTTCGACGATGGCCGCTGATGTTCGTGCAAAGGATGGTCCGATGATGCGGTTGCGTTCCCTCGCCCTGTTGCTGATGTGCGCGCTCGCGAGTGCGTGCGCCACCACCGGCCATCGCACTGCGGATACGGCCACCTCGCCGGACGCGCCCGTGATCGCGGACGACGTCGCCGCAGCCGACCCGTCCATGCCCTCGGTTGTCGGCGATGTCGAGCCGGCGATGTCGAAGGCGTCCGTCATCGCGGACGCCACCCAGGCGCAAGATGCAGGCACCGACGCCACGACGGGCGATGCCGAAGCGGACTTCGCCGCGATCTATGGCGCGCCCGGCAACGACAACCGCGCCGCCATGGGCGGCATGCCGGCACCGGCGGTCTATGACCCGTGGGAGAAGGTCAACCGCCGCGTGCATGCGTTCAACATGGCGGTGGATCGCGGCCTGGCGAAGCCGCTGGCGCGTGCCTACATCGCGGCGGTGCCACGACCGATGCGGGTCGGCGTTGGCAACTTCTTCAACAACCTCGGCCAACCGGTCACCGTGGTCAACAGCCTGCTGCAAGGCGATCCGCGCGGCGCAGGCAACGCGCTGGGCCGGTTCCTGGTCAACAGCACGGTCGGCATCGGCGGGCTGTTCGACGTCGCCACCAAGGCGAACATCCCGCGCCGCGGCGAAGACTTCGGTCAGACCCTGGCGGTCTGGGGCTGGCAGCGTTCGCGCTACCTGGAGCTCCCCTTGCTGGGACCCCGCACGGTGCGCGACCTCATCGGCATGGCCGGCGATGCGCGCCTGCGCCCGGTGCAGTACGTCGAAGACGACAAGACCCGCGTCTTCCTGCAGGGGCTGCAGCTGGTCGACCTGCGGGCGAAACTGCTGCCGCTCGAAGGCCTGATGCGCGATGGCGCGGTGGACGAATACGTGCTGTTCCGCGACCTGTGGATGCAGCGGCGCAACTACCAGATCCAGCAGGACGGACGCTCGCCCGATGCACCTGCCGCGGACGAAACGATGGTACCGGCAGATCCTGCCGACTGACACGCGATCCGTGATCCGTGATCCGTGAAAAAGAAGGCCGCCCGAGGGCGGCCTTCTTCATTGGGTCTGGCGAATGACGCCGACCGACCGGGCTCAGCGGCCGTCGCGGTCCAGGTCGCCCGGCATCGCACGCTCGATGTGATGCCAGCCGTCGCGCACCGCGCTGCGGGCTTCGTTCCAGGCCAGGCGCGACTCCGCCTTGGTGGTGTCCCAGTTGCGCTCGAGGTCGGTTTCCACGTCCTCGAACTTGCGGCCCTGGTACTGGCCGTAGGTGTCATAGCCGTACTTGTAAGCCGGCTCGTAGTCGCGCCACTCGCTGCCGCTGATGTAGTACGGGGTGGTCTTGTAGGACTTCTCGAAGTGGGTGGTGTATTCGGTCGGGTTGACCGCTTCGGCCACCGCGCCGCCGCCCTTCGCGCCCAGCGCGCCGCCGGCGATCGCGCCGACCACGGTACCGACCGGGCCGGCCGCCGAACCCACGGCAGCGCCTGCGATCGCACCCGCAACCGCGCCCGTGCCTTCACCGATGCTGTGATCCTTCTTGACGTTCATGTAGTGCTCCTTGGTGTGGGGTTCGCCGGCGCTCCATGCGTCGGACGTGGCCAAGGATGGCGATGGACGCGTGTTGTCCGCGTCATGCGCGCGTGAGCGCGTCGTGCACCTTCATGAAGCCATCAGGGTTGTGAGTCCTGCCATGCCGCATGCATGGCAGCATCGAGGCACTCAGGATTCGTCGGTGTCCACGTCATCGTCGATGCCCAGCAACGGCTGGCTGTCGCTGCCTGGCAGCGATTCGACACCCTTCAACTTGCGCTCGATCTGGCGTGTGCGCACGCCTGCCTGTTTCAGGCTGTTCTGTACCGTGTTGAGCTGCTTGTCCGCACTTTCCAGCACGGTTGCGAACTTGCCGAACTCGCTCTTCACCGCACCGAGCAGTTGCCAGACTTCGCTGGAGCGCTTTTCGATGGCCAGGGTGCGGAACCCCATCTGCAGGCTGTTCAACAATGCCGCCAACGTGGTGGGGCCCGCGATCACGATGCGATGGTGTTGCTGCAGGGCATCGACCAGGCCAGGCCGGCGGATCGCTTCGGCATACAAGCCTTCGGTCGCCAGGAACAGTACGGCGAAATCGGTGGTGTAGGGCGGCGCCACGTATTTCTCGTTGATCGACTTGCCCTGGATCTTGATCGCGCGCTCCAGTTGCAGTGCGGTCGTTCGCATCGCATCCGTGTCGCCTCGCTCCTGTGCGTCCAACAGGCGTTCGTAATCCTCACGCGGGAATTTGGCGTCGATCGGCAACCAGACCGGGGTGCCACCGTCCTGCTGCCCGGGCAGGCGAATCGCGAAATCCACCGTTTCATTGCTGCCCGGTCGCACTTTCACGCCGCGTGCGAATTGCTCGGCCGTCAGGATTTGTTCCAGCAGGTTTTCCAGCTGGATTTCACCCCAGCCCCCGCGGTCTTTCACGTTGGTCAGCACCCGCTTGAGGTCGCCGACACCGGCCGCCAAGGTCTGCATCTCGCCCAAGCCGCGCTGCACGGCCTCAAGGCGTTCGGACACCAGCTTGAACGACTGTCCGAGGCGCGCTTCCAGCGTGCTCTGCAGCTTCTCGTCGACGGTGGCACGCATCTGCTCGAGCTTCTGGGCGTTGTCCGCCTGCAGTGACTTGAGTTGCTGTTCCAGCGTGGCGCGCATCTCGCCGATGCGCAGTTCGTTGCGCTGGGTGAGCTCCTGCAATTTCTGGCCGAGCGCATCTGCATGCCGTTGCTGCTGCTCGCTGGCTTCGCTGCGCGCCTTGCGTGCGTCTTCGGTCAGCGCCGCGCGCAATTCATCCAGGCGCGCATCGGTGCGCAGGGTGAAATCGTCCAGGCGCTGGTCGGTGCGTGCGGCGACCGCCTGCAACTGCCCGCCGAACCCATCGATGCGCTGGCCCTGCTGCAGCGCGAAGCCATCCAGTTGCTCGCGCAGTTCGCCGCGGCCGGCACGCTGCTCGTCGCGCAACAGGCCGCCGATGCGCTCTTCCGGACGACGCAACACGAGCACGGCCAACAGGCCGATCGCCGCCAGCACGGCGATCAGCAACACAACGAGCAGGAGCGTGGTCGAGTCCATCGCGCCAGTGTAGCGGCGACGGTCGCAGCGCCTGCGACCTCAGGCCGCGGTCACCCCGAACAGATGGCCGATGCCGGCGGTCACGCCCAGGGCCACGGCGCCCCAGAACAGCACGCGCAAGGCACCCTTCACCATCGATGCGCCGCCCAGCCATCCCGCCAACGCGCCCAGCACCGCGAGCAGGAGCAGCGTGACCACGGTGATCGCGGCCGACAAGCCGCCACCGCGCCACTGCCACGCCAGCAACAGCGGCGGCAACGCGCCCGTGGCGAAGGCCGCGGCCGAGGCCAGCGCCGCCTGCACCGGCCGCGCCGCGAACGCCTGGCTGATGCCCAGTTCGTCGCGCAGGTGGGCCCCCAGGGCGTCGTGCGCCGTCAGCTGTCGCGCCACCTGCTGCGCCAGCGCCTTGTCCAGTCCGCGCTGGACGTAGATATGGGTCAGCTCCGCCAGCTCCGCTTCGGGCGCGCTTTCAAGTTCAAGCCGCTCCTTGGCGGTGTCGGCGGCCTCGGTATCGGCCTGCGAGCTCACCGAGACGTATTCGCCGGCGGCCATCGACAAGGCGCCGGCGGTGAGCGCCGCCACGCCGGTGAGCAGGATCACCTGCGGGGTTGCATCGGCGGACGCCACCCCGACCAGCAACGCGCTGGTCGAGATCAGGCCATCGTTGGCGCCGAGGACCGAGGCGCGCAGCCAGCCGATGTGTTCGCTGCGGTGGCGTTCGTGGTGCGGGGTGGAGAGCTTGGCCATGTCAGTCCAGTACGCGGCAGAACACCGCCTTGAGATAGCGCGATTCCTGTACCTGCGCCAGCCACGGGTGGTCGGGGCCGGCTCCGGCGACCTTCAGCACCTGCACCGTGCGTCCCGCATAGAACGCGGCGCGGCGGAGCATGTCGGTGAACTGCTCCTCGCTGACCAGGCCGGTGCAGCTGAAGGTGGCGAACAGCCCTCCCGGCTTGACCACCGCCAGCGCCGCCTTGTTCATGTCCAGGTATTTCTTCAGCGCCTGGATAACCTGTTCGCGGTCGCGGGTCATCTTGGCGGGATCGAGGATGACCACGTCGAAGCGTTCGCCGTTGTTCGCCGCGTCGCGCAGCCACGGGAAGATGTCGGCCTGGATGAAGCGCGGCTTGCGGCTTCCGATCAGCGCGCTGTTGAGGTGGGCGTTCTCGCGGGCGAGGTCGAGCACCGCCGCGTCGATGTCGATGCCGACCACCTCACTCGCACCGCGTGCCGCCGCGTACACGCCGAAGCCGCCGGTGTTGCAGCACAGGTCGAGCACGCGCTTGCCGGCGCACAGGCGCGACAGCCATTCGCGGTTCTCGCGCTGGTCGGCGAAGAAGCCGGTCTTGTGCGCGCCCGCGGGGTCGGCGCGGAAGTGGATGCCGTGCTCGGTGACCGTGGCCGGTTGCGTGCCCAGGGTGGGCTTGTAGTCGAAGCTCTCCTGCTTCTGCACGTGCTCGTCGGCGAAGCTGTGGAAGCGGCAGCCGGGGAAATGCTCGCGCAGGGCGTTGAAGATCCATTCGCGATGGCGGTAGGCGCCGGCGCTGAAGAACTCGACCACGATCAGGTCGTCGTAGCGATCCACCACCAGGCCGCTGATGCCGTCGCCCTCGCTGTGGACCACGCGCCACGCATTCGACACGTCATCCAGCCTGAGGAACTCGCGGCGCAGCCGGATCGCCTCGCCGATCTTGCGGCTGAACCAGCCGGCATCGACCTCGACATCCGGGTCGGTCTCCAGCATGCGCAGGGCGATCCGCGAGTGGCCGTTGTAGAAGCCGCGGCCGATCCAGACGCCGTCCACGCCCACCACGTCCACGATGCTGCCCGGCTTGGGCCGTTGCGCGGGCTTCTCCACCAGGCGCTGGAAGATCCACGGGTGGGTGGAATGCCAGGCGTTCTTGAGGCGGACGACGGGGAGCGGTTCGGCCATGGGACTGCCTTTTGACATGCGGCTAACGAAGTTCGGGTATTGTCGCCCAAGAAGGGGAGTAACTCCGCGCACGGCCGTCGTCATTACGGATCCCAGGATCCCGGCACCGTGGCAGGCCGACCGCCTGTGAGTGAGACCTTCGCCGAACGGCGAAGCGCGCTCTTCTTCCATGTGCCCTGCATGGACGCCTCCGCCGGTTCCCACGGTGGAGTGCGCTATGGAATCGATCGGTACCCCTTTCCTCTGGCTGATGTTCGCCGGGGTTGTCGTGGTCGCGTTGCTGGTGGACCTGGTGCTGATGCGCCACGGCGGCCCGCACAAGGTGACGTTCAAGGAGGCGACCTGGTGGAGCCTGGGCTGGGTCGCGCTGGCGCTGGCCTTCAATGCCTGGCTGTGGTGGTACTCGGGACAGCAACTCGGCGACGCCGAAGGCAACCGCATCGGCATGGAATTCCTCACCGGCTACCTGGTGGAGAAGTCGCTGGCGGTCGACAACATCTTCGTGTTCCTGATGATCTTCACCTACTTCGCTGTTCCCGAGGAGCAGAAGCAGCGGGTGCTGGTGATCGGCATCATCGCGGCCATCGTGCTGCGCGCCATCCTGATCTTCGCCGGTGCGTTCCTGCTGGCCAAGTTCCACTGGATCCTCTACGTGTTCGGCGCGTTCCTGCTGCTGACCGGCATCAAGATGATCATGGCCGCCGGCAAGGCGCCCGACCTGGAACAGAACCCGCTGCTGCGCTGGCTGACCGGGCATGTGCCGATGACCCGCAGTTACCAGGGCAGTGCGCTGTCGATCCGCGAAGGCGGCAAGCGGCTGTACACCCCGTTGTTCATCGTGATCGTGATGATCGGCATCACCGACGTGATCTTCGCGGTGGACTCGATCCCGGCGATCTTCGCGATCACCGACGACCCCTTCATCGTGCTGACATCGAACGTGTTCGCAGTGCTCGGCCTGCGCGCCATGTTCTTCCTGCTGCAGGGGATGGCCGACCGCTTCCACCTGCTGCCTTACGGGCTGGCGCTGGTGCTGATGTTCATCGGCGTCAAGATGCTGCTGGTCGATGTCTACAAGATCCCGATCGGGCTGTCGCTGGGCATCGTGGCCGCGACCATCGGCACCACCATCGCCCTGAGCCTGCTGCGTCCGCCGCCGCCGGCACGCTGACGGCACGCTCGGTTCCATCGATGCAAGCACCGCCCACCCGGGCGGTGCTTGCTTTCGAGCGGTCGCGCCCCAGTTCGATGGCATGTCCACGTCACTGACCACCGAGCAACAACGCCTGGCCGACCGCAGCCGGTTGCGCCGCGCGTTGAACGCCAGCCTCGGCTTCGTGCTGCTGCTGGCGGCCTGCTTCGCGGCCCAGCACGGCTTCGACTTCCGGTTCCTCACCGTGACCCCGCGCAGCGTCGAAGGCCTGCTCGGCGTGCTGGCCGCGCCCCTGCTGCATGGCTCGATCGAGCACATCGTCGCCAACGGCATCGCCTTGCTGATGCTGGGCACGCTGGCCGGCACCGTGTATCCGAAGGCGACATTGCGCGCATTGCCATTGTTGTGGATCGGCTCCGGGCTGGGCGCCTGGGTGCTGGGCAACCCCGGCTCGCACCACCTGGGGGCCAGCGGCGTGACCCACGGCCTGGGCTTCCTGGTGTTCGTGCTGGGCCTGCTGCGGCGCGACCGCGCGGCGATCGCCGCCGGCATGCTGGCCTTCCTGTTCTACGGCGGCATGCTGATGACGATCCTGCCGCGCGAGGCCGGCGTGTCCTGGGAGTCGCACCTGGGTGGCGCGATCGGTGGCGTCATCGCAGCCTTCCTGTTCCGGCGCGCGGATCCGCAGGCCGACAAGCCGAAGTACAGCTGGGAGATCGAGGAAGAACTGGCCCGGGAACAGGGCGACGCCGACCGCGCGATGTACGAGACCGATGCACCGCGCGACGTGCCGGTGCTGTGGCATCGCGATGCCGCGCAGGCGGAGCGCGGCAAGGTGTTGCCGTTCCGCCGCCCGGGGGAATGAATTACCTGCCGGCGAGCACGGCCGCGCCCAGCTGGCGGTCGTGCCAGCGCGACAGCACCAGCAGGGACGTGGCCGCGCCGCACAGGCACAGGAACATGTCCCACTGGGTGTCCCAGACATCGCCCTGGGTGGCGAGGAAGGCGTCGGCTTCGCCGCCGTAGACCAGCGCGGCCCACCATTCGATCAGTTCGAAGAAGGCGCTGAAACTGAGGCAGGCCGCCAGCACCAGGTAGACCAGCCAGCCGCCGCGGCGCAACGGGGTGAGCCGCAGCAGCAGCTCGCGGGCCAGGATCGCCGGCACGAAGCCCTGCATCCAGTGGCCGAGGCGATCCCAGGGATTGCGCTGCGTGCCCAGCACGTCCTGCAGCCAGAAGCCGCCGGGCGTGAGCGAGTAGGTGTAGGCGCCACCGTGGATCAGCACCAGCGCGTGCAGCAGCAACAGCCAGCAGAGCAGGCGGGTCAGCGGGAAGCGCGACCACTGCCATGCGACCAGGGCCAGGCCGACCATCGCCCAGATCACTTCAAGGCACCAGGTCAGCCGATCCTTGGCGATGAGGAACGAAGCGACCAGCGCAAGCACGGTGATGCCGGCCAGCAGCCAGCGTTCGCTGCGCGTGGGCGGAAGGGCGATGGGCGGCGCGGTGGAGGTCATGCGCCGATGCTAGCGCGTGGTTCGGGCGCCGTTTCGGGAACGCGCATTAAGCTTCGCCCGCCCGCCGCGATTCGTGGCCGACACTCCGAGACCGACACGACGATGCATCGCGCCTTCGCCACCGCCCTGCTCGCCAGCCTGCTCGCCGCCTGTGCCAGCACGCCGGATGTCCGCGCTCCGGTCAGCGTGACGGTCACCGCGCCACCGCCGGTCAAGGTCGGCATCGCCCTGGGTGGTGGCGCGGCCAAGGGCTTCGCCCATATCGGCGTGATCAAGATGCTGGAAGCCAACGGCATCACCCCGGTCTATGTCTCCGGCACCAGCGCCGGCAGCGTGGTCGGCGCGTTGTACGCCAGCGGCATGGATGCGTATGCGATGCAGGAAAAGGCGTTCGCGCTGGACGAATCCAGGATCCGCGACGTCAGCCTGTTTTCCGGCGGCGTGGTCAAGGGCCAGAAGCTGCAGGACTACGTCAACGACCTGGTCGGCGGCCGCACCCTCGACAAGATGAAGAAGCCGTTCGCGGTGGTCGCGACCAACCTCGCCAATGGCGAGCGCACCGTGTTCGTGCGCGGCAATACCGGGCAGGCGGTGCGCGCCTCCAGCTCGATCCCCGGCGTGTTCGAGGCGGTGGCGATCGGCAAGGCGCATTACGTCGATGGCGGGGTCGTCAGCCCGGTGCCGGTGGATGCCGCGCGCGAACTCGGCGCCGACTTTGTCATCGCGGTCGACATCAGCAGCAAGGCCGACGGCATCGCCAGCACCACCAGCATGCTCGGCAACCTCAACCAGAGCATCCGCATCATGGGCCAGAAGCTCGGTGCGCAGGAACTCGCGCGCGCCGACATCGTGATCCGTCCGAAAGTGAACGACATTGGCCCGGCCGACTTCGCCGCGAAGAACCGCGCGATCCTGGAAGGCGAGCGCGCCGCGCAGGCCGCGCTGCCGCAGATCAGGGCGAAGATCGCCGCGCTGCAGGCCGCGCGCACGGCGAAGGCACGGCAAGCCGCGGACGCCGACGCCGCACGCCAGCGCGAGGCCGAACGCCAGGCGCGCTGCGCCAGGCAGCAAGGCTGGATGGACACACTGCGCCGCGACGACGACTGCAAGCAAGGCTGAACGCGGGCGATTTGCGCACGATCAAGAACCGGAAAACCGGCGGGCGTAAGATGAAGGGCATGAACGCGAATGCCACGCCCCGGCGCATCGAGAACGTCCAGACCGACCGCGGATCCCTGCCCGTGTACGCGACCGGCACCGTCGAGCAGCCGTGGGACAGCTACAGCGCCACCGACCACGCGGTCTGGCAGCAGCTGTACCAGCGCCAGCGCGAAATCCTGCCGGGCCGCGCCAGCGACGCCTTCCTGCACGCGCAGGACACGATGGGGATGACGCCCGACCGCATCCCGAAATTCAGCGACCTCAACCGCGTCCTCGCCGATGCGACAGGCTGGCAGATCGTCGGCGTGGAGGGCCTGCTGCCGGAACTGGTGTTCTTCGACCACCTGGCCAATCGCCGCTTCCCGGTGAGCTGGTGGATCCGCCGTCCCGACCAGGTGGACTACATCGAGGAACCCGACCTCTTCCACGACCTGTTCGGGCATGTACCGCTGCTGATGGACCCGATGTTCGCCGACTACCTGGTGGCCTACGGCAAGGGCGGGGTGAAGGCGCACGGCATCGGCCCCGAAGCGCTGATGCAGCTGGCGCGGCTGTACTGGTACACGGTGGAGTTCGGCCTGATCCGCCAGCCCGATGGCCTGCGTATCTACGGTGCCGGCATCGTCAGTTCCAAGGGCGAATCGATCCATTCGCTGGAGAGTGCGGCGCCCAACCGGATCGGCTTCGACCTGGAGCGGGTGATGCGCACCCGCTACCGCATCGACAGCTACCAGCAGACCTATTTCGTCATCGACAGCTACGAAGAGTTGATCGAAGCGACGCTGCCCGACTTCACCCCGATCTACGAGCGCCTGCGCGAGCAGGACGCGATCCCGGCCGGCAGCGTGCTCGGCACCGATGCCGTCTTCCAGCGCGGCAATGGCGAGGGTTGGGCCAGCGACGGCGACGTCTAGCGCGTCGTCGCCCGCCTCAGCATCCCGCTAGTGCCCGCTGTCCACGGGCGCCACCCGCGGTCCGAACGCACGCCGGGTGACGGCGCGAATGCTCAGGCCCTGCACCAGGATCGAGAACACCACCACTGCGTAGGTCATGGTCAGCAGCAGGTCGCGCGATTCCCCGCCCGGCAGCGCCAGCACCAAGGCCACCGAGATACCGCCACGCAGGCCACCCCAGGTCAGCACTTGCCACGACCCGGCGGGCAGGCGGAACCAGCCTGGCGCCAGCGCGACCGGTACGCCCACCGCCAGCAGGCGCGCGCCCAGGGCGACGAAGACCGCGACCAGTCCCGCCAGCACGTAGGTGTCGTCGAAATCGACCAGGACGATCTCCAGGCCAAGCAGGACGAACAGGACGGCGTTGAGGATTTCGTCCAGCAGTTCCCAGAACAGGTCGACGTGGTGGCGGGTGGTGTCGCTCATCGCCAATCGGCGACCGTGGTGACCGACCACCAGGCCGACGATCACCATCGCCAGCGGACCGGACACGTGCAGGCGCTGCGCCAGTTCGTACCCTCCGAGTACGCCGGCCAAGGTCAGCAGCACCTCGACCTTGTAGTGGTCGACGGAGCGCAGCAACAGGAACATCACCGCGCCGACCGCCGCACCGAGCAGCAGTCCGCCACCGACTTCCATCGCCAGCAGGTGCATCGCGTCCATGACGCCCGGTGCTTCCTGGCGGACCACCAGGCCCAACAGCAGGCTGAACACCACCACGCCCACGCCGTCGTTGAACAGCGATTCGCCGGACACCACCAGGCCCACGTTGTCGGGTGCGCCTGCGGACTTGAGGATGCCCATCACCGCGATCGGATCGGTGGGCGAGATCAGCGCACCGAACACCAGGCAGTAGCCCAGTGGCAGGCCAACGCCCACCAGCGGCAACAGCAGGTACAGGGCAAAGCCGACGATCGCGGTCGACACCAGGGTGCCGAACACCGCCAGCACGCCGACCTGCCAGCGATAGCTGCGCAGCAGGCTCACGTCCACGTGCAACGCGCCGGCGAACAGCAGCATCGACAACATGCCCTGCATCAGCACGTCGCTGAAATCGATCGACCGCAGGAACTGCTTCTCGTAGGCGTACAGCGCGCCGAAGCCCAGCTTGCTGGCGACCAGCAGCGCCAGCGACAGCAGCATCGCGATCGCCATCACGCCGATGGTGTTGGGCAGGCGGATGAAGCGCACGTTGAACCAGGCCGCCAGCGCGGTGATCACGAGGCAGGCGACGGCGATGTCGAACATGTGGGCAGCCGTTGGCACGGGGACGTCCATTTGAGCAGATACCGCCCCCGCTGCGGCTATGCTTTCGGCCATGAACTCTCCAGCGCTCGACCTCGCATCGCCCGCCGCCTGGTGGCGCTGGGCCCGGCAATGGCGCACCACGCGGCTGGTGGCCGGGATAGATCGCATCGCCGTGCTGGAGCATGCCCATGACGCCGGCGCTCTGGGGCCCCGTTACGCCTTCATGGTCGTGATGTCGTGCGGCATCGCCGCCCTGGGTCTGTTGCAGAACTCGGCGGCGGTGATCATCGGCGCGATGCTGATCTCGCCCTTGATGGGCCCGATCATCAATCTCGGCATGGGCCTGGCCACGTTCGACCTGCGCACCATCCGCGGGTCGCTGGGGACACTGGCGGCGGGCGTCGCCCTGGCGCTGGCGATCGCCGTGGCGATCGTGTCGCTGTCGCCGCTGCAGGAAGCCACCGGCGAAATCCTGGCGCGCACGCGGCCGACCTTCTTCGACCTGCTGGTGGCGGTCCTGTCCGGCCTGGCCGGTGCGTATGCCACGGTCACCCGCAAGGGCGAGACCATCGTCGGCGTAGCCATCGCGACCGCCCTGATGCCGCCACTCGCCGTGGTCGGCTACGGCCTGGCGGTGGCCAACTGGAACATCGCGGGCGGCGCGGCCTTCCTGTTCATGACCAACCTGCTGGCGATCGCCCTGTCGGTGACCATCGTCGCCCGCTGGTACGGGTTCGGCGGCGCGGACAGCCCCAAGCAGACGGCATGGCAAGCCGCGCTGATCATCGCCAGCTTCGCCCTGCTGTCGGTGCCGCTGGGCCTGGCGCTGAAGCGCATCGCGCTGCAGTCGCAAACCGAACTGACCGTGCGCTCGAGCCTGGAAGCACGTGCCGCGCAGGCCGGGGGACGGGTCAGCGCCTTGCGGGTGGATACCGCCGAGGACAGCGTGGCGGTGGACGCCGTGATGATGCTGCCCCGCCACGTCAATGGCCTGGAAACGCAGCTGCAGCAACAGCTGGCGGCACGCACCGGTCGGCCGGTGTCGCTGCGGATACGGGAGGTCCTCACTGCGGACGATGCCAGCTTCGCGCTGCAGCAGAGCACGCTGGCGGAACTGCGCCGCAGCGTCACCGCCCTGCAGGACGCCGAAACCGTGCGCAGTGCGGCATTGCGGGCACGGGAAGAACAGCAGGCCGGGATGCAGGCACGCCTGCTGCCCTGGCTGGGCAGGCTGGAACGCGCGGCCGACGGCAGCCACTGGGCGCTCTGGCTGGCCGATGGCAGTCTTCCGCTGGCCCGCGCGATGCAGATGGAAAGCGACATCAACGCCGGTCGCAACGGCGACATGCTGCCGCTGGTGGTCCATCCTCCCCTGCAGGCATTGGCCGCGATCCCGCTGTCGGCCACCGACGACCCCGGCGCGGACCGCATGCTGGCCATCCAGGCCTGGGCCTTGCGTCGCTGGCGCGCGTCGAGCGTGCAGGCGACGTTGGTGACTGCGGACGATGCGCAGGCCGCGGCATGGGAAGCCCGCTTGCGCGAGGCGCTGTCTGCACGCGGCATCGCGCTGGGCGAACTGCAGCGCGAGCGCAAGGGCGAGGCGCGCCTGCAACTGCAGGCGGCGCCGGCACCCTGAACCCGCGCGGGGCTCAGCCGGCGTGGCTGGCCGGCGGCAGGGCCTCGCCCGGCGTCAGGTCGATGGCGGATGCCGTTGCGCCCGCACCGACGTCGACCACCATCGCGGTGTCCGGTGGGCAGGGCGCGCGGATGCAGCGGATGCGCTCGGCGTGCGCAAACTTCATGCCCGGATCCTCCAATGCCTGGCCAGCGACGACATAGCGTCCGGCCGCGACTTCGATGCGGTAGGTCGTCGCGCCGGCCACGGTGTCGATGCAGGTCGGCGTGCCGCCATCGAGCGGGTGCGCGCACACCCGCAGCGCGGGCGGCGGCCGGTTGCCCTCGCGGATCGTGCCTTCGATGGCGGATCCGGCAGCCGCAACAACGGGTTCTGCCGAGGCGGGCGGCGTGGCCGCGGATGTGGCGGGCGGCGCGGGCGGCGCCTCGACCGGGGCGGGCGCCGAAGCGGTCGGTGCCGGGGGGGCCGCCGGGGCGGGTGGCGGCGAACACGCGGCCAGCGAGAGGAGGATCACGGCGGGCAGCAGCAATGGACGTGGCATCGGGACGCTCCGTGGCGGACTTCGGCGACAATAACGCCTCCCCTTGCCGCCGGCCTGCACATGTCGAACACGAGCATCTCGTTGACGCGTTTCCTGATCGAGGAACAGCGCGCCGACCGCATCAACCCCGACCTGCGGCTGCTGATCGAAGTGGTGGCGCGTGCCTGCAAGACCATCTCGATCGCGGTCGGCAAGGGCGCGCTGGGCGGCGTGCTGGGCGATGTCGGCATCGGCAGCGACGCCAGCATCAACGTGCAGGGCGAGGCACAGAAGAAGCTCGACGTACTGAGCAACGAGATCCTGATGGAAGCCAACGCCTGGGGCGGCCACCTGGCCGGGCTGGCGTCGGAGGAAATGGACACCTCGCATCCGATCCCGGACAAGTATCCGCGCGGCAACTACCTGCTGCTGTTCGATCCGCTGGATGGCAGCTCGAATATCGACGTCAACGTGTCGGTGGGGACGATCTTCTCGGTGCTGCGTTGCCCGGACGGCGTGACCAATCCGGTCGATGCGGATTTCCTGCAGCCGGGCACCGCCCAGGTCGCCGCTGGCTACTGCATCTACGGCCCCAGCACCACGCTGGTGCTCACCGTCGGCCACGGGACCCACGCCTTCACCCTGGATCGCGAAGTCGGCAGTTTCGTGCTGACCGTGCGCGGGATGCGCATCCCGGAGGAGACGAAGGAATTCGCGGTCAACATGTCCAACCAGCGCCACTGGGAGCCGCCGATGCAGGCCTACGTGGGCGACCTGCTGTTGGGATCGGAAGGCCCGCGCGGCAAGGACTTCAACATGCGCTGGGTGGCGAGCATGGTCGCCGACGTGCACCGCATCCTCACCCGCGGTGGCATCTTCAGCTACCCGCTGGACCGCAAGTGCGCGGACAAGGGCGGCCGCCTGCGGCTGATGTACGAGGCCAACCCGATGTCGTTCCTCGTCGAACAGGCCGGCGGCGCGGCCAGTACCGGCCGCCAGCGCCTGCTGGAAGTCCAGCCGACCGGCCTGCACATGCGCGTACCGGTGTTCCTGGGATCGAAGGCCGAGGTCGAAGCCGCGGTGGGCTATCACGCCGCGCGCTGACACCGCTCAGCCGCGGCCGGGCGCCAGGTTGAGCTCGAGCCAGTAACGGCCGATCTGGCGCACCGCCTCGACGAAGCGTTCGAATTCGACCGGCTTCTGGATGTAGCTGTTCGCGCCGAGCGCATAGGCCTGGTCGACGTCGCGCGGTTCCGCGCTGGTCGTGAGCACCACCACCTGCAGGGCCCTCGTCGCCGGATCGGCCCGGATCGCCTGCAGCACCTCGCGACCATCGAGGCGCGGCAAGTTGAGGTCGAGCAGGACCAGGGCGGGCAGGTCCGCGCCGTCGCGGTCCGCATGGCGCCCCCGCGCCAGCAGGTAATCCAGCGCCTCCGCGCCATCGCCGACGGCATGCAGGCGATGCGCTCCCCCGGCCTCGGCGAACGCCAGGCGGGTCAGCTCGACATCGTCCGGGTTGTCCTCGACCAGCAGGATGTGGTGGGCGCTCATTGCTCGCCTCCCGGGATCGGCACGTCCCGCAGGTGGACGTGGAACGTCGCGCCTTCGCCGGGGATCGCTTCGGCGCGGATGTGGCCGCCGTGCCGCGCAACGATCGCATCGGCGATGGCCAGGCCGATGCCGTCACCTGCGCCCTCGTCGCTGCCGTGCAGGCGCTGGAACGGCTCGAGTATCCGCGCGGCATACGTCATGTCGAAGCCGACACCGTGGTCGCGCACGGCCAGGTCCAGGCCACTGTCGTTGCGGGTGCCGGTGACGGCGATCTGCACCTGCGGCCGGCTGGCCGAGAACCGCCAGGCATTGCCCAGCAGCTGCGCCAGCAGGGTCTTGAGCAGGCGTTCGTCGCCGACGACCTCCAGTCCTTGCTGGACGTCGATGACCGCCTCGCGGCCGGGATGGGCATCCTGCAGTTCGGACGCGCACCAGTCGGCCAGCATGCTCATGTCGACGCGCATCGGCCGCAATTCCGCACTGCCGGCGCGGGCCAGTTCGACCAGGCCGTCCATCAGCTTGGCCATCCTCGCGCTGGTCGCGCTGATCCGCGCCAGCGATTCGATCGCCGCGGGATCGCCCGCCGATTCCAGTTGCCGCGACAACCGCGACGCGAATCCATCGATCGCCCGCAGCGGCGCGCGCAGGTCGTGGGAGATGCCGTGCAGCAGCGCCTGCAGGCGCTTGTCCGCGGCGTCCAGGCGTGCCTGTAGCTGCGCTTCCCGGTCCATGTTCATGCGGCGTGGCTTCCCGGGGAACCGCCACGCGCGCCCGGACACGCGCCGGCCAGCCTCGCCAGCCGGCAGCGTGGGGTGTCGCGGGATGTCGTGGGCAGCGAAGGCATGGGCGTGGTTCTTGTCGGCGCAGGGTAGCGCCTGCCTGCGTAAACGCAGTGTGCAAACCGCGGTGGCGGCGTCCCGCAGGCGAACAGGCAGAATGGGGGCATGGAATTGCCACCGCACCTGTTCCAGCAAGCATCGTTCGGGTTGATCCTGGTCGGCGGGCTGTACCTGTTCATCAGCGAAAAGCTGCGGGTCGACATCACCGCGATGCTGATCCTGCTGGCGCTGGTGCTGACCGGGGTACTGGACAGCAAGCAGGCTCTGTCCGGCTTCGCCAGCGAACCGGCGATCATCGTCGCCGCGGTCTTCGTGATCTCCGGTGCGCTGGCGGCGACCGGGATCAGCGAACGCCTGGGCACCTGGGTGAGCCGGGCCGGCGGGCGCGGCGAGGCCCGCACGATCGCGGTGGTGATGCCGCTGGTGGCGCTGCTGGCCGCCTTCACCCACCACGTGATGGTCACCGCGATGATGCTGCCGCTGCTGCTGCGGCACGCGCGCGACCGCCAGCTGCCGGCCTCGCGCCTGCTGATGCCGATGTCGCTGGCCGCGTCGCTGGGCACCACCCTGACCCTGGTCAGTGCGCCGGCCTTCCTGCTCGCGAACGACCTGCTGCAGCGCGCAGGCGCAGAAAGCCTCGGCATCTTCTCGATCACCCCGATCGGCATCGCCCTGGTGGTGGTCGGCACCCTGTACATGCTGGTCGCGCGCTGGCTGCTGCCGCGGCGCAGCGGCGAGCGCAACGACGAGGACTACCTGCGGCTGGACCGCTACCGCACCGAACTGCTGATCGTGAAGGACGGCCGCTGGTGCACGCGGCCGATGTCGGAACTGCAGAAGGCGCTGGGCCAGCGCTTCCGCATGCTCGGCTGGCTGCGCGATGGCCGGCGCCGCGACGACCTGACCGCCGCCAGCCCGTTGCTGGCCGGCGACATCCTGCTGGTCGAAGCCGCCGCCGACGAATTGCTGTCCCTGCACGAGGACGCCGGCCTGGACCTCAACGCGATCGCCCGCTTCGGCGACCAGCTGGAAGGCGAAGGCGATCCGCAGCTGGTCCAGGCGGTGGTCGCGCCCGGCTCCGAGTTCATCGGCCGCAGCATCCGCGAACTGGATTTCTCGCGGCAGTTCCACGCGGTCATCGCCGGCCTGTGGCGACGTGGCGCGGACATGGCCGACCGGCTGTCCGATGC
>ERZ795061.961-NODE-961-length-28662-cov-6.905198_pt1 | contig 28662 bp, 23 predicted proteins | sample MGYA00375145_ERZ795061 | MGnify/ENA primary metagenome ERZ795061 (study PRJEB30190, sample SAMN05720144) | anaerobic digester metagenome | isolation source: active sludge of municipal wastewater-treating anaerobic digesters | place: USA | collected 2014-12-22 ... | reverse complement strand
GGCGTTGGTTCTGACGTTCTCGTCAACGGTAATGGCAAACACGCCGCAATCGGTCATGCACCTTGGCCGAATCTGGCACCATCCGGAGTACGACGGAGCCGAGGGCTGGTCGGGCTCGGGCCCGATCTACCCCGCCGGCATCCCCACGGCTGCCGATGGTGACAATTCGGTGAAGCGCGGGTGGATCGGCCAGGTGCAGAAGTTCGGCGTGTATCTCACCACAACGGACTGGACAAGCCCGTTGAACACCGCACTGGAGTACACGTCGTCCTACTGCTTCCGCAGCATGGATTACGCGTACTATCGCGTGTATGTCACCGAAAAGGGTGACTACAACTTCCCGGTCGGGTGCCAGGAAGTTTTCCGCTGGACGCGTCCGACGATTGTGGCGGGCGATTCCACGCTGAAGTTCTTCCCCGGTCCCGGTCCGGCTGCGTACCCGGATAACTCGGGTGTGGGCCCGCGTCCGACCCCGGTGGTGGATCCGACCCTTGTGACGGAAGAGGCGATTGACGCAGTATGGCGGTTCAGCCAGGGCGTCGAGTATCGCCGTCGTCAGTATGGGTACGGCATCACCACTGCTCATCAGGACTACGTGCTGTTCGACACCCGCTTCGTGAACAACGGCAAGTGCTATGGCGACACGGTTCTTGCCGATCCGGCACCTTTTACGATGACGGGCCAGACCATTCACAAGATGATCTTCGGGCAGGCGTACGACTACCGGAACAACCACGCCCCCGGCGCGAAACAGGTCGGCAAGGATAACGAAGGCATGTATGTCCAGCCGTGGGGCGCCGCGTTGAACTCGGTCGCCCTGTTCTACGACCTGGATAGCGACGATGCCGCCGCTCCCGGACCCGACTGGGGCGACCCGAGCGAGAACGCAGCGATGGAAGGCCATCTGGTGGGCAACGCGTACATGGCGATGGGGCCGGTGTTCTGCAGCAAAGGCCCGGGCAGCCTGTACGGTACGAATGATCCCGATCAGCCGGCGTTCCGGATGATGCACAACGAGCGTGGTCTGGATTTCGCCGGTAAGGCGTATTCCCCGGCCAACTCGCAGGAATTGCGTGAGTTCCTGACCGATGGCGCGCTCCAGATGCCGATTGATCAGAGCTTCCGCACGTATGCTCCGACCGCCGCGATCAAGGACGAGGATCCGGGCGCTACCGCCATTCTGGGCTACGGCCCGCTGGGCGGCGACAAGACGCTTTCGCCGGCGAATGTGAAGGTTCACGGTTGGGACCTCGCGTTCGGCGATTCGGTTCGTCTGGTTCAGGTGGTTGCGGGTGGTGGTATTGACGCGTACGAAGGTCAGCGTATCGGCCAGTACTGGAACGCGCAGAAGGCTGCCAGTGCCGCTCCGGATACCTGGATGAGCGCCGCGGATCAGGCTCTCGTGCAGACCGGTATGGACACGGTGAAGAAGGCCCTCGCGCTTGCGTACTGGAACTTCTACGGTTCCTTCCCGGCCAATGTTGACGCCGCGAAGAAGGCCGCATGGGGTATTCCGAACTACGTGAATTCGAAGCCGAGTGCGTACAATCAGCCGTTCAACGTTCCCGATCCTCCGCGTCCGCCGGCTTACTTCAGCGTGAAAGCGCTGGCGAAGGGTGGCATCGCGGTTCGCTGGACTCGTGAATCCGAAGCCGACGTTGACTTTGATACGAAGGTTGCGGACTTCGCGGGTTATCGCGTGTACCGCTGGGAAGCCTCCCGCTTGACGAAGCCCACCATCGTGAAGCAGGGCCCCGCGGGCTCGTTCTGGGCAGTGCCTGCCGATCCGGCTGGTGGCGCCGAACTACGTCCCGAAGGTCCGGCTGGCCTCATGTTCATAGACGATCAGGTTACCACCGGTACGGATTACTGGTATGCCGTGACGGCGTACGACGACGGAACGCAGAACTGGGCGGAACCGGGCAAGTCACTGGAAAGCGCGTATTTCTGGTGCTGGACCGGGTTCACCTCGAAGGGCGTGACCGCTCCGACGCTGAACGGTGTGGGTGTTGATGTTGCGCGCGCGAATCGTTTTGCGCTCGAGCAGAATGCGCCGAACCCGTTCAACCCGTCCACGACGATTCGTTTTGCCGTTCCGACGAATGGCAATGTTCGTCTGACGATCTACGACGTAAACGGCCGCATCGTTCGCACGCTGGTTGATGGCAGCGTTCTTGCCGGCAGCCACGAAGTGGTGTGGGACGGTATGGACATGACCGGTCGCCCGGTTGCGAGCGGCGTGTACATCTATCGTCTGACCAATGCGAACAATGAGATTACGAAGCGGATGACGCTGGTGCGTTAGTCCGGAGTTGGCGGAGCACCGGTATCGGGGGCGGCAGAGAGCCGTCCCCGATACCGACAGATGCGTGGTTGAGCTGAGGCGAGTGAGCAGATCGGAGAGCGGGCGGCGCGTGAGCTTCTCCGGTACGAAATGTGACCGTGGCCGGGCGGGTGGCCGGCGGAACGTTCGTATTGTGCCCGCGAAGACGCACCGGAAAGGAATTGGTGAGATGAATACCCGATTACGCCACTGGTGGATAGCCGGAGTCGCGTTTGCATTCGTGCTGATCGCATTACCGCGGGTGTCGCACAGTGCGGTGAGCACGCTCGACAGCGTTATCGTCATCCCGAATCCGTATAACCTGTCGGGGCGCACGTACGGTCCGCAGCCTCCCGGCGGTTCAATCGAGGCAAACGAGCGTATTCGTTTCGCCAACCTGCCGGCGCCCTGTACGATCAAGATTTACACCTCCGCAGGGAACCTTGTGTCCACGATTCAGCACACAGGGGCGGTTACGGCGGTGTCGGATCTTGAGAACTACTACTGGAGCGGGCGCAACGCGGATAACCAGTATATCGTCAGCGACGTGTATATCTATGTGGTGGAATCACCCACACTCGGGCGGAGAATTGGCAAGTTCATCGTGATTCGTTAGCCTGGCGGACCCTTGGTGGCTGACCCTTGGTCAGCAGGCTGACGGCACAGATAGATGATGTGCAGCGGACTGGCTCTCGGTGCGCTGAGAAGGAGCTTCTGGATGAACAGTTTGAAAGCGAGTTGGGTGATCGGGTTTGCCGCCTGTGTGGTGGCAGCGACTGCGTCCGCGCAGACGACCGTTCCGGGGTACACCGGCACCAACTATGACCCGCCGACGCCGAAGTGGAAGGGTCAGGCCGGCATGACGTTCCTTCAGATTGGCGGGAGTGCCCGTGCTGAGGGGATGGGAGGCGCCTTCAACGGGATCAAAGGGGATCCATCGGCGATCTTCTACAATCCGGCCGGCATGGCGTCCCTCGGGATGGCCGCCGTGTACGCGAATCAGACGAACTGGCTGGCCGATATGAAGGTGACGCATTTCGTCGGCGCGGGGAGGGTCGGGCCGGCAATCGTGGGCGCGACGTTCATCAACATGGATTACGGCGATATTGCGGGCGCGCAAATCGTTTCCAGCACGGTTGACCCGCGCGGATACCAGAGCACCGGGAATCTCTCGCCGGAGACGTGGTCGGCGGGTGTGTTTGGCGCCATCCAGATGACGGACCGCTTCAGCACCGGCGTGCATGTGAAGTACTGCGTGCAGGACTTCAGCCCCAGCAGGATCTACTCGTTCTCAACCAGAGATTACCTTGCCACGGAGAACAGGAACCGCGTGGGAACGTTCGCCGTGGATCTGGGGACGCAGTATGTGACGGGCCTGCGGAACATCGCGCTGAACATGTCGCTCCAGAACTTTGCCCAGCCGCAGAAGTACGTGGAAGTCAAGTTCGACCTGCCGGTTACCTATCGTGTCGGCCTTTCGGCGGAGCTCTTCGAACTGGTGACGGGCAACGAGTTGGCCGGCCAGCGCGTGATGCTGTACGCGGACGGCATGGACCAGAAGGACGTGTCGCTCGATGTGGCGGTGGGGGCAGAGTACCTCGCGGATCTTTCCCAGTTCGTGCCGGGTGTGAAGGTGGGCCTGCGGGCCGGACGTCGCGCGGCGGTGAACCAGGACGGCTGGCTGAGCTTCGGTGGCAGTGTGCAGTTCGGGATGTCGGGCTACAACGCGCGCTTTGATTACGCGTACAACGATTACGGCCCCGGACTTACCGCGAACCGTGTCGGGTTGAGCCTCACGATGGACTGATTCACGGTTTGAGTGCGTTGCGGGCAGGCGGCGGGAGCAATTCCGCCGCCTGTTTCTTTTGGGGGGCGAGGTCACCCGTTTTTTTGCGCGAACCGTTCCACGGAGCCCAGCGCCAGGCTCATGGGGTCGTCCACCCGCATGGTTTCCCGCTGGTAGAATGCTTCTCCGTAGGTAGCGGCGATCTGGGCACCGTAGTATCGTCCGCGCGCTTCGATGGTGCCGAGGAAGTGCGGCGAGGAGATGTAGGTCGGCTCCCCGCCCGGGTCCGCCCCGGGGACGTTCAGTTGCGATGCGTAGCAGCGGATTGCCGCCATTTTTTCTTCCCATTCGTCGGAGACATCCACCACAAACGTTGGCAGAAAGAGGCTGTGCATCATATAGTGGATGACGCGCAAGGGGCGGTGGTGCGGCTGTCCGGTATCCCATTTGGCGAGTCCGGCGCGGAAGGCAGCGTCGGGCACCAGGCGTCCGGTGGCGCCGTGGTCGGGGTGGCGGCCTTCCTCCGGGTGCGGTGCGAGCACCAGTGTGGGGCGGGTTGCGCGGATGAGCCGGATGACGGCATCCATGGTGTGGGCGTCGGGCTGGATGCGGGCGTCCGGCAGGCCGAGATTGACGCGGTAGGTGATACCGAGGGCGCGTGCCGCGCACCGGGCCTCTTCAGCGCGTTCCTTCGCGGTTCCGCGGGTGCCCATCTCTCCGGCGGTCAGGTCGGCGATTCCGACCCGGTATCCTAGCTTTCGCAGTTTCACGAGTGTGGCGCCGCAGCTCAGTTCCACGTCGTCGCGGTGGGGCCCGATTGCGAGGGCGTCGAGTTGTTCTTCCGGGATGTGGGGGTGCGTGCTCACGGTGTGTCCTCATGCAAGGCGTGTTGAAGGGCGTCAGACAGGACGAACTCGCCGGCGGGCAGGCAGAACAGCTCATTCACGCCGACGCCGGCAACATCGCGCATCCCACGGGTGCCGATGAACCCGCACGTCACGCTCGCGTAGTGCGCGCGCACGGTAACGCGCACGGATTCGCCGGTGGCCAGATGCAGTGCCTCCCCACCGGATCGAAGCGTGCGCAACGCGTTGACTGACTGGCTGACCGGGGTCTCGGCAAACACGAGAAGGGCGGCGTCGCCACACATTTTGACAACCTCGCCCCCCGCCGGCGAGACGGCGCGTTCGACCTGCCGGCAGAACGCATCAACCAGGCGGAGAACGTCGCCGCCGGGGTGTGTTCGAACGTAATCCCCGAAGCCCCGGATGTCAACAATCGCGATGACGCATCGCGAATCACCGGCGATGACACATCGCGGATCACCGGGGAGAAACGCATCCTGCGGATTCACAGCGTGCCCCTGCTCCAATTAATGGGTTTTTGATCCGTAACAGCGGTACGGACAACACGAGTGCGTACATTCTGTTGACGCGACAATCGTGTGGAACGATACTCATAAGTATTGGCCGGACCGCGTCGGGCGCAATCCGGCCGGATTGTGCGCGGGACAACTCCTGAAACGAGGTTTTCCATGAGCGGGGCGACTCCTCAGGCGCTGGACAAGGCCTTTCAGGTTGTTGATGCCGTTACGCGGTTGAAGGGCGTTACGGGGGCGTTGCTTATTGATCCCGACGGGTCAACCATTGCGCAGGATTTCCGTTCGGACGACGACCTGAAACGCGCTTCCGCCATCGGCACCACGCTGCCGTTCGATTTGATGAAGGCCGCGAACAGGCTCAAAATGGGCCCCGTCAGCGACCTGACCATCCAGACTGTTCGCGGGGCGCTGAGGGTCTGCCAGCACGACGGGATCTGGCTGCTGGTGTTCGTCGGTCCGCGCGCCAACCTCGGCATGCTGAACATTGAGATGCGTGCCGTCCGGGAGCTGTTCGCCTCCGTGTTCCAGGACGATGTGAAAAGGGGAATGGACGCGGAAAAGCGACACATCCTGGATGTCATTGAGTCCACAGGGTCCGTGGAGAGTGTTATTGACAAGCGACGCGGGGACCTGAAAGCGATGAGAATGCTTCACGAGATGGTGTTCCGCATCGCGATTGAAGCCGGAATCGGGCGGGAAACGATCAGCCGGACGATCAGCGACATCAACTACCGGATCTACCGCGACTCTCTCGTGGATATCGGGTTCGATTTCTTCAATCGCAAAGCGCTGGATACCTACGACCCCGCCCTTGCGGAGCGCGTCATGGAGGAGCAGATCAAGGGGATTGTGGGCCTGGTGACGGCGCAAAGGGGGAAAGGCTGAGCCGGCGATCAGCCGTGTATCAGCGACTTTCCTGGCTTGTATCGCGCCGTGCGGGTGCTGCCTGCCGTGACTGGGCTTCCAGCCGGCGTTCCCTTGCTTCCAGATCGGCCTGAATGCGCTGAAGCCGCCGTTCCCACTCGTTGAGCCGGATGTTGCGTTGCTCCACCAGTTCCATTGTGCGCTTTGTGTTTTCCCAGTACCCCGCGTCCTCGAAGTATCCCCGGAAAAGCCAGTTCGTTCGCAGCGCTTCCATATTCACGGCAAGTTTCTGGGATGAGATGTCGAGGTTCGCCAGCACCCTGTCAAGTTTGGTGTAGACCGAGTCGTCGTTTAGAAGTCTTCCGACGGTTCCCTGGCCCTGCATGACGTTGCGCGATACGAGGTCGATGGTGGCGCGGGTCTGTTCGGCCGAACGGGCGATGGAATTGGCGGCGCGAGTGATTTCGGCGATGGCCTCGGTTCCGCGGTCGAGCATCTGTCTGCTGCTTGCGATGGTGCTGTTGAGGGCAACATAGGCGGAGTCATCGGTCATCAGCTTGCCGAGGGTGCCTCGCCCCTCCTGAAGGTCCTGCAAGATGGCGTTGGTTGCCTTCGCGGTACGCCGGAATTCGGAACCGGCGTCACGCAGGGTATCCGCCGCAACGCTGTAGTGCGTGAGTGTGCGGTCGACACTGCCTGCGATCTCCCCGGCGAGTCCCTGGACGTTCCGGAGCGTTCCGTCTGCGGTTGCGGCCACGCGGCGAAATTGCGCAAGGGAGGAGATCACGGTATCGTACAGCGCGGGGTTGTTGACGAGCTCGCCGAGGGTTCCCTGTCCGGCGTCCACCTTCTGGAGGATTGACGAGCCTGCCGCGAGCAGGTCCGCGCTATTGATGACAACGGCATCAAGGTGTTCCAGTGCGCGGTCGATGTTTGCGCTGAAACGGTGGAGCTGGATGGGCGACTGACCTTGGATTGTTCCGCCTTCCGGCACTTCTGGTTCGTCAGGTGACCCAGGCACGATAATGACGATACGGGCGCCGAGCAGGCCTTCGGTGTCGATGATGGCTTTGGAATCCCTCCTGATAAGCCGGCGGGCGTCGCCGCGGATCCTGAACGTGACGACGACACGGTTCTGCGACAGCTCCGGGAGTGCAATTTTCTTGACCGTACCGACATTGATTCCTGCGATGCGGACGAATGCACCCTCCTGCAGGCCGCCGACGTCTTCGTAGGTGGAGTATATCTCGTAGACATCCTCGAAAAGTTGCTTACGGGCGCCCAGAACGAACAGCGCGCCGACAAACACCGCGAACCCCAGAATCACGAAAACTCCCGTGCGGATCGCCGTCCCTGAGCCTTTTTTCGACGCCATGGTTGCCTATTCCTCACCAATGTCCAGCGGTTCACGCGTGAACTCCGAGGCCATGAAGAACTGGACCAGCGGTTTGTCGCAACTCCTGATAGTATCCCAGGTTCCCGACACGAGCACACTTCCTCTGTGCAGGAAGGTGACGGAATCCGCCACGAGGCGGGCGCACGGCATGTCGTGGGTAACGACGATACCGGTAACGCCGCGTTCGTCTTTCAGGCGGGCTATGAGCTGGCTGATCTCGTTTGAGGTAACGGGATCCAGTCCGGTCGTCGGTTCATCGTAGAGTATGACTTCGGGCTCTGTCATCAGCGTGCGAGCGAGGGCACAGCGTTTGCGCATTCCGCCCGAGAGGTCGGAAGGGTTCTTGTCGACAGCTCCCTCCAGACCAACCCAACGGAGTTTCTCGTGCGCAAGGTCGGTCTTATCTTCTTCACTCAGGTCTTTGCGCGAGCGCAGCGGGAAGACCATGTTTTCGAGCACGCTCATGGAGTCGTACAGCGCGCCGCCCTGGAAAAGAAAGCCGACGCGGCTGCGCCAGGCCTCCAGCGTGGTCTGGTCCATCTGTGCGACCTCGACGCCCTCGGCCAGTACGGCGCCTTCGTCCGGGTCGAGCAACCCGACGATGCATTTCAGGGAAACGCTCTTGCCGGTTCCGGATCTTCCGAGGACGACGTGCGTTTCACCTTTGCGAACCGAAAAGGTTACGCCGCGCAGAACATGGAGATCGCCAAACGATTTGTGCAGGTTCACGAGATCAATCATTCGTTGTTCCCGGCCACGCGTGTGGATGGGGTGCCCGCTGGCGCCGTTTGAGGATTAAGATACGCAAATCGGCCGGCGCCGGCGAGGGCAGAAGCACACCGCGGAGAGGGTGACTCCGCAGCAGGGGTCCGGAGCGGCAGGGAAGGAGCATTCAGAGGGTGGCGAAGCGAACGACAATCAGGATTACCCCGCGCGTACGGCGTGCGCCCTTTTCGGCGCCGCCATCGCGCGTGCATGACCGCACGCGGAGACAGCAGAAGGTTGGAGAGCCCTTTGAGGACGGCACGCCGGAGTTTCAGAAGCCCGAATATCGCTTCTGCCCTCGCTGTGGAACGCTGCTTGAGCCTGCTCTTGAGCACGACGTTGTCCGTCCGACCTGCCCGGAGTGCGGATTCATCGTGTACTACAATCCCGCGCCGGCGGTTGGCGCGGTTATTACGCGTGAGAATGAAATCCTGCTGGTGAAGCGCGCCTACCCGCCGAAGGAAGGTCTCTGGAGCCTGCCTGCCGGCTTCATGGAGTTCGGAGAGAAGCAACTGGATGCGCTGGCGCGGGAAGTTCGTGAGGAAACGGGAATCGAAATCCGCGCGGCAACGCTGCTTTCCGTGGAAGACGCTGCGGACGACCCGCGCACTCATGCACTCCTGATCGCGTTCCTCGCCGATGAGTGGGAGGGCGAACCGCGCCCCGGAGACGACGCCTCTGAAGTGCAGTGGTGGCCCATGGACGATCTCCCGCAGATGGCGTGGCAGAACCACGTGCGCGTGGTGGAGAAGGCGCGGGAGTGGCTCGGCCTGTGAGAGTTCTGGCGGTAGATTACGGGGACCGGCGCGTCGGGCTGGCGGTTTCCGACGAACTCGGGATTGCCGCGCACGGTCTTCCCACCCTGCAGGTGAAATCGCGGAAAGAGGCGGCGCGAGCGGTCGTTCACGCGGCAAACCAGCACGGCGTTTCACGCATCGTGATCGGCCTTCCGCTGAACATGGACGGAACAGAAGGGCCCCGGGCACTGGTGACACGGGAGTTCGGGCGCGAGTGTGAAGATGTACTCGCCGCGGAACGGTCTGAGGTTCGGATCGTAATGCTGGATGAGCGTCTGACCACGATGCGTGCGCGGGCCGCTCTGCGCGAGCAGGGATTGAGAGAACGGAGTCAGCGGGCAAAGGTGGACAGAGTATCGGCCACGGTGCTTCTGCAGGATTACCTTTCCGCACAATCGGCGACAGAGGGCAGCAATGACGGATGATACCCGCAAAGGAACAGATCGCCTGGGCTGGCCCACCATCATCCACGTGGCAGTGACGGATGTGGGGTGGCTGGTCATCCTGCTTCCGCTCAGCGTCGTGTTCCGTGCTCTCCTGCTCGTCGCGACCGGATATTACCGCCTTCGCAGACGGAGCCGATTTCTGGGGGGCGCCTACGCGTTCGGTGTCATCGGGGCGATCGCGTGGCTTGTCGCCCGCATTCTGCGGCTTTGGAGAGATTGAATGCGGAACGACCCGGGGAACTCCTCCCCGCGTGTGACAGAAGGACGCGGGCGAGAAAACGGACGCACGGACGCCCTCACCGTGAAAGCACTCGCACAGCTCGCAGGTGTGCTGGCGTTGTTCGCGGCGGTGGTGAGCGCGGGATGGGTGGCTCTCGATACGGTACGATTCCTGTACACACCACCGCGGGGCGCCGGTCTCCACCGCGTGGAGATACCCGCCGGCGCGACACCGCGCGAGATCGGACGGATACTTGAATCGCACGGAATTGTCCGATCCGCGGGGATCTTTGCGTACGCTTCCTGGCGCAGAGGGTTTGCGAAGGCGTTCCGTGGCGGAGAGTACTGGCTGGACGGGGGGCAGAATGTGTTCCGCGTGCTCGATCAAATCGCGCGCGGCGGGCGCCCCATCCGGCGGTTAACGATCCCTGAGGGCTACACCGTCGCGGAAATTGCCGGCGTTGTCGAGCACACGCTTGGCATTCCGCGGGACAGCTTGCTCGCCCTTTCGCGGGACACGGTACTCGTGCGGCGGTATGCGCTGAAGGGCGCGCCATCGCTCGAAGGATTTCTCTTCCCCGATACCTACTTTATCGATTCCGGGGCGACTGCAGGGCATGTCGTACGTGTGCTGACGCAGCAATTCCACCGGGTTTTCACGCCGGCGATGGTCAGGCGTGCTGAGCAACTCGGCATGACGCCACTCGAGGCTATCACGCTGGCATCCGTTGTTGAGAAGGAGGCGGCAGTTGCATCGGAACGGGCGGTCATCGCGCAGGTGTTCCACAAGCGTCTCCAGATGGGCATGGGGCTGGAATCCGACCCGACGGTGAAGTACGCGATGGGTTCAGGGCCGGTGAACCTGAGTCTTCGGGATATCAAGCTGGATTCTCCCTACAATACGTATCGCTATCGCGGTCTCCCGCCGGGACCGATCTGCAACCCCGGAAAAGCGGCTCTGGAAGCGGCGCTTTATCCGACAGACACGGACTTTCTCTATTTCGTGGCCAACTGGGATGGAACGCACGCGTTCTCGAGAACGCTCGGAGAGCACAACGCGGCGAAGGCCGTGAGCAAGCGGCGCTACCGGGAATGGAAAGCCACACGAGGTACGGCAGGCGCCTGACGCTGGTGTTCAGGGAAGCCGGTGGAAGTATCGAGTGGCAGGAGGATCTTGACAAGAGTCCCTTTGCCAAGTTCGCTTTGCAGCGACAGGTGGCCGTTTTCGCCGTAGAGTGAGGTGATCCTCTCGCGGATGTTGCTCAGGCCGATTCCTTTCCGGATTGACTGCTCAAGTTGCCTGCCCGTCATTCCGACCCCATCGTCTTCCACTTCGATGGCAAGCGTTTCTGCTTCCGCGCGTGCGCGGATTGTAACGGTGCCGCCCTGTTCCCGCCCTCCTATGCCGTGTTTCACCGCGTTTTCCACGATGGGCTGAAGCAGCATCATCGGGACACGGGCATTGGCGACGTCCGGCGAGATCTCTTTCCGCAGGCGCAGCCGTTCGGCTCCGAATCTGATGCGCTCGATGTTAAGGTAGTCCTCGACGAAGTCGAGTTCCGCTTTCAGGGGGCAGAGGTTTTCCCGGGAGTAAAGCAACCGCCGCAGAATCGCGGAGAGCTTGATGATTACGATGCGGGCCTGGTCAGGATGGGTGCGAATGAGCGAGTTGATGGTGCTCAAAGTGTTGAACAGGAAATGAGGATTGATCTGGTCGCGCAGCGCATCCAGCCGCGCCTCCGCAAGGAGGGCCTCCTGCCGGCGGAGTCGCGCCTCAATGCGCGGGGTGTTCCAGATTTTGAGTGACACACCGAGGGATGTGAGACACATCAGCACGATGATGTAGTAGGCAACCGGTTCGGTCGGGTTGTAGCTGAACAACCATCGGGGGTTCGTCCACCGCGCGCACTCGGTTCGGAATACCTCCGCGCCCGCACCTGCGAGGAGCACGACGAGGCGCGGGTCGAGAACGCGTTCCGTTCTCCACCGGCGCCATGTGGCAACCGTATTGCTGAACGGCACGGGGGAGAAGAACCAGATGCTGCCGGGGTCCTTCAACGATGCGCGCGTAATGCCGGCGCCGATTCCGACGATGCTGCCAACGACAGGGGCCAGCAACTCGCCGTGCCGCAGGGGAACCAGACCACCGATAATTCCGGTCCACACCCCCGCCGCGGTACCCATGATGAAGCCGGACAGCAGGGGAGCCACGACAAGCAGGTCCGCGCTGGTGTAACCAAGATTGATTCGTGTCCACGCGCCCGCTGCCGCGATCACGCCGAGTACGAGCCCGAACTCCGTCCGTTCCCTGGTGCCGGGGTGTTCGTGCAGGAGCAGGGCAACAAACTTTCGGAAACGCAGAAGCAGGCTGGCGACCATGGCGACAATTGCGACATGGACGAGAAGCTTTGCGAAGAGGAGATTGTATTCCGCGAAAACGGCCTGAATCCAGTTCAGTACCTCGTTCACGGCCTGTTCTCCAGGCGCTGGTGCCGGGTATAGGAGTTGGGAAGCAGGAGGCAGGGGATGTCGAGGGAACGGGCGGCTTCGTACCCGACAACGCTGTCCTCCAGAGCAAGGCACTCCTCCGGACGAGCCCGGCAGGCTTCCAGCGCCGCACGGTAACACGCCGGGTTGTCCCTGCTTTTTTCCCGTCCAGAAACGACCAGATCGAAAAGGTGGCCGAGTTTCGTTGCACCCAGCACGGCGTGCACCTGATCTCCTCCGGCAGTGGTGACGAGAACCGTCTTCCCCCTGCCCGTCACGGCAATTCCCTCGCGGAAACGGTCTACCAGGGCCACAACTGGCGACACCACGCGCGCCTGCAGAGCCTCGACGTCCGAATACAGGACCCTCCGGTGCTGTTCCCGCAATTCCCAGAGCTCATCCGCCGAAACGACAAGGCGGTAGTGACCGATCATCGCCCTGGCGATGTCGATTCCCGGCATGCCGACATACCGGGAGTAAATCCTCGTCTGTTCCTCCGGGTCCAGATCGCTTCCCCTGGCATCCGCGATTGCGCGCCGAAGAGCTTCATCTTTGAGCCCCTCGGTATCCACAAGGGTGCCGTCCATATCGCACAACAGGTTCACCGGGGCGACGGTCACGCGTTCAGTCACTGCTCTCTGATCCTTTCGGCGTCAGGCAGCCGGGCACGTCCATGAGTACGCCTTCGGGAGGTCTGTGAATGGACTCGTGTCGAACCGGTAAGGAAGCGGGTATCCACGGAATTTCCATTGCGCGAAGTCCAGCAGGGCAGTCCAGTCTGCGATTCCGTGTTCGTGTCCGCCCTCGCGGAAATGGATGCCGATGTTGTCTTCGACGCCGAGGAAGCGGAACACCTCACGCGCTGCCAGATACGTCTGCCAGGTTCCTTCCGGATTTGCCCAGAGGTCGCCCAGACCTTCGGTGGAAAGCATGGCGCGGGGGGCGCACGCAGCCTTGAGGAAGTGCTGATCAAACGGCATCTCGTGTTCTCTGCCTGTCCACTGCCACAGGTCGGGTCCGAACCAGAACTCGAAGGGTCCGCGGATGATCGCCATGGTTTCCGATTTCGGGCCCTGCCAGCGATAACATCCTGCGCCGCCGCACCCGGAGCCGTTGGGAGCGGTGAGGGCAACCCTTTCGTCAGTGGCGCCGGCAAGCAGTGCGGCTTTGCCTCCGCGGGAATGCCCTGTTACCGCGATGGCGTGCGGGTCCACGATTTCCAGGGTAGTCAGGAAGTCGATGCACCGGTGATACCCCCACGCCCACGCGGCAAGAGCGCCGAACCGAGCTTCGGGGTAGATCGAGTACAGCCCGGAATTCCGTTCCGGGAGCGCGATATCCGGCGCCACTTCCACCCGGCTGAACTGCGCCGAGATGAATCCGCGCCGCATGATGGCAAGCAGGATCTCGTCCGTCAACGTGCGCCAGCATCCGTCCCCGTTGAGGATTACCGGAAACGGCCCCTTGCCCGGCGGGACAACGAGGTCAAGACGGATGTGGAATTCGGGATGATCGGTGAGGGTGATGCGGTACTGGGAGTACTGCGCATCAAGAAAGCGAGCCATCCTGCTGGTGCTCAGGCGCTCCCCCCGAACGCCGGCGGGTGTGGGTGGAAGGCCGCCGTATTCGGTCTCAACGATCGTGTACAGCATGTCCAACCGGCGCTGCGGCCACTGGCCGGGCTCGGTGACCGGGGTGCCGTTATCGAACACGAAAGGGTCGGGCAGTTCGACCCCTGATGGGGCTGGGGTTTCCACCGCGGTTTCTCCCGGGGCGACGGGTCATATGCAGGTTTTCACTTCGGGAATGCGTATGAAATGTAAGGCGGGAGGGGAGCGGAGGAAACCGAAACGGCGTATACAAAAAGGCGCCTCCTGCGTTCCGGCAGAAGGCGCCCCACGATTCTCGTATCGGTGGTGGATCAGCGATTCATCATCGGCCTGCGGCCAGCTCCAGGAGTCGGTCCCTGCATTCCCTGCATGGCACACGGGGGTTGCCAGGTCGGATCAAGGAATTTGGTAAGTTGCTCCTGTGTGAGTACGCCGCGTATCTGGACCAACTCCTGCGTTCGCAGCGTCTGAATCTGCGTGCGCAGGTTGCCGATGGCGGTCAATTTCGCGTTGACCTGATTCATGTTGGGCTGAGTGGCCTGAAGCAGTTGCTGCAGCTCAATCTGTGCGACGCGGATGTCGCTCTGCTTCGGGATGATCTGCTTCTGGAAATCCTCCTGAATCCTCCGCACACGCGCCCACTGGTCGGAGGTCAAATTCAGCGCTTGCAGACGCATCAAACCCATACCACGGCCGGCCATTCCTGCGCCCATACCGCGGCGGCCGCACATCATCGCCTGACCACCCGGTGCCGCCATGCCCATACCAGTTCCGGGCGGACACATGCCGGGCCCCATCCCGGCGCCCATTCGCCTCGTGGCGAACATCTCCATCGCGGGGGTGCCATCTTCGTCGTCCGCGGGGGAAGGCGAAGGCGTCTGCGCAACCACTGCCACCGCGGCGAGGCTGAGAGCCGCGAGCGATCCGAAAATCCACAGGTTCTTTTTCACGTTCCAAACCTCCAGAGAAAATTGAAGCCATTTACCGGCGCCGTCTCACAGGAATGAACGGGCCGGCGCGGTGCGTTATTGTGTTCCGCGAATACGCACGGCGGTACCACGAGGAAGACGGCACCTGCCGAACTATGCCGGCGCCCCCCCTGGTTTCGTATACTAGATGAACAGACAAATGGTTCCGCCACGGGTACGTTTCGCGGTGCGGGCCCGTTGATTTGCACGCCGGAACGGACGTCATCTCAAAGGAGTCTTTTGGTGAGTACCACGGAAAATCACGCGAAAGTTCTTATCCTCGGGTCCGGTCCCGCCGGGCTTACTGCCGCCATCTACGCCGCACGCGCCGACCTTGCGCCGCTTGTCGTTGAGGGTGGGCAACCGGGGGGGCAGCTTATCATCACGACGGAAGTGGAGAACTTCCCCGGCTTCCCGGAGGGAATCATGGGGCCGGAGCTTATGGATAACATGCACCGCCAGGCCGAGCGCTTTGGTGCGCGTTTCGTGTATGGCGTGGCAACGGAAGTGGATCTCTCGCGGCGGCCTTTCGTGGTGGACGTCGAGGGCACGAACTACACGGCGGATACACTGATTGTCAGCACGGGGGCTTCGGCGCGCCTGCTCGGGTTGGAATCGGAGGCGCGGCTCATGGGCCACGGCGTTTCCGCCTGCGCCACGTGCGACGGGGCGTTTTTCCGAAACCAGAAGGTGCTCGTCGTCGGTGGCGGCGATTCCGCGCTGGAAGAAGCCAACTTCCTGACCAGGTTCGCGTCGGAAGTTTGCATCGTTCACCGAAGGGACGAACTTCGGGGCTCCCAGATCATGCAGAAACGCGTGCTCGCGAACCCGAAAATCCGCATGATCTGGAATTCAGTCGTGGAGGACATCCTCGGCGACCCGGCCACCGGAGTGACCGCGGCTTTGCTGCGGAATGTGAAGACGAACGCGCTCACAGAGGAACCGTGCCAGGGCGTGTTCGTGGCGATAGGGCACTCGCCGAACACCGAGGTGTTCAAAGGAAAGCTGGACCTGGACGAAAAGGGGTACATCAGAACCCAGCCGCATTCGACGAAAACAAACGTCACGGGCGTGTTCGCGTGCGGTGACGTGATGGATTCCTATTACCGGCAGGCAATCACGGCTGCGGGAACCGGCTGCATGGCGGCGCTTGATGCCGAACGGTTCCTCGCGGAAAACGAATGAACACGCCCGGTCGCGGCGCGTTGTGAAACCCGGGAGGCGCGTGTGACGCGCCTCTTTTTTTCCGCACAGTCTCCGCTTCAGTGGTTCCGGCGGGGTCGGGTGTTGTGTTTCGTTCCGCCCGGTGTACTATTCATTGCGTTCTCAGCTTTTCAGCGCCATTTCCTGTTCGTCGCCATAGACAATTCCTTTTGCCCGGGGGGACGCAGTCCCGCCGATCCGGCAGAGAGGAGACAGAAATGCGCGCTGCAAGCCTGGGTGCCCTCTGGTTCTCCGTCCTCCCTCTTTTGCCGGGTGTAGCCGGGTCTGCGGCGTCCGCTTTGCAGCAGAATGCGCCGCGGGTGGCCCGTACCGCACGGGCGGCATCAGATCATGCCCCGCTCTCCATGCGGTGGCTTGACGTCAACAACTTCCGATGTCCCATCACCAACTACGCATTCATCGGGAAAAACGAAGTTGATAACCGTGCTGGAGGGGAATGGCCGGCAGGTTCGGGGGAGCAGTACCTGTTCGGCAGTGGCATCCTGATCGCAGGAACGGTGGATCAGGCCCCGTTCACGGAGACGCTCGGGGAGAACACCGCATACTCGTTCCGTTCTTCCGAGACGAACCCCTTGGGCTGGCAAGGCTTCGGTGCCACCGAAAGCGGGCCCGGGAGCCGTGCGGTCCTCACTGATCCTCGCGTGGCGGTCGGGTACAACCCTTCCGGCCATGCCGTCGAGATGTCGCCGCTGACAAAGGTGTTCGTCAGCGCCGAACCTGACTGGCCGCTGGGTATTCCCACCTCGGTACTCGATACCTACGCCGAATACGACGATCAGGACCCAACGAGGTGGGACACCGGAGAGGGGTCCAACTCAGGCGCCGACACCGGCGAATGGTCGGGAACCGCTGACGAAGCAACAATCGCGACGTATGGCCTCGGAGTGAAAGTCCGGCAAACGACGTACTCCTTGAACTACGCCAACAACTCTGACATCCACTTCATCGTGTACGACGTGGAGAACATCAGGGCGGACGGCAGGGCGATCAACAACTGCTTTGTCGGAATGGTTGCCGACCCCGACATCGGGAGCAACGCCGCGGATGACATGACAGGATTCGACATCGCGCGCAACCTTGCCTATGCGTATGACGGCGACTTTTCCGAAAGCGGATTTCGCCGCGTGCCGGGTTTCATCGGGTACCGTTTCCTCCAAAGCCCGGTAGCCGATCATGACATCGACAGGAACGGCGACGGTGTGATTGATGACAACCCCGTCACAATCAGCGGCGTGCAGGTGAAGGACGTGCATGCCGGTTCCGAGATCGGATTGCACGCGTGCAAATCCTACAACCAGGCCATTGGCGACCCGGACTCCGAATGGGAATGGTACCTGGCCATGGCGGGGCACAACTACCGCGAGGACCAGGCGCAAACCTATCAGCCTTTCGATATTTCGAACACGCCGAGCGACCAGCGCTTCCTCCAGTCGACCGGCCCGTTCACGCTGCAACCCGGCCAGACGGTGCGCATCGTGCTGGCAATCATGGTGGCAAAAGCCGCGGGTAATCAAGGCGACCCCGTTGAAACCCGCGTTGCGGAGCTGTTGCGCACATCGGATGTTGCGCAGTCCATTTTCGATAACAACTTCGTGCTTCCCCGGCCGCCGGTGGCGCCGAAATTGACCGCGCGTGCTGGTGACGGGCGGATCTATCTCTCGTGGGATACTGCAGCGGAAACCACCCCCGACCCGTTCTTCGCGGTTGCCTCAGATCCGGCTTCGACGCTGTACGATCCGCGGTACCGGCAGTTCGATTTCGAGGGGTACCGCGTGTGGAGAAGTTCCACGGGAAACCTGAACGACTGGCAGTTGCTCGCTGATTACGACGTGGTGTCGGTGGTGCCGCGCGATGCGGTGATCAGCCTGCAGGCGGGCGGTTATGGCGGAGCGCTCGGGTATGATGCCGCCACCACGGAAGGCTACTTCCTCAACCGCGGCGGCACGGAGCTTTTCAACGGCCACGAATACCTCGTGATGGTGGAAGGCGGAACGCAGAGGGTGAAGGTCTACGACGTGAGCCTCGGCGGGCAGGAGATCCCGTGCAATACCGCCTCGGACGGCGCGGACTGGTGGCTCCATGTTGGCGACAACAGCAGATTTGAGCTGTTTGACGCAACCCTCGGTTACCTCAGCAGCGACCCCGAACGAAACGCGAACGGAACGTATGACCAGTACGTCCCCGGAATGGTGATGTATGTGGGCGGTATGGCGCTCCGGTTTGCCGATGTAGCGGCTCCCGCCGGCACGGTGATCTGGCGGGTTGTTTCGTCCAAGGAGGAGAACTTCGGCGGAAACACCTCTGTCGCCCACAGCTACATAGATGGAGGCCTCAGAAACGGTCAGACCTATTACTACGCGGTGACGGCGTACGACTTCCAGCTTTCCTCTCCGAGGAGCCTCGAAAGCGCGAAATCGTTGAGCATGACGTCCATTTCGCCGCGTCACGATCCGTCAGACACCACGAGGGTTACCGCCGCGGTACACTCAAGCGGAGCGGGCGACGGTTCCGTGGATGTGCAGGTTGTTGATCCGCTGGCTCTGACCGGCCACACCTACCAGGTCGGGTTCAACAACGACGGGACGTGGTTCGTGCGGGACACGAATCTACCTGCCGGGCAGGACATCCTGATCGACCACCAGACGAATCTCTCCGGTGACCTGAATTACCCGATTGTCGACGGGGTCGTTGTAAGGGTGACCGCGCCGCCCGTCGGCATCAAGTCCACGTCGTACTCCCCGCCGGAGAACAAATGGTTCGTTGAACGCTCGGCGGGCTATGAGGCGCTGACGGGCCAGGAATGGGGCTGGGGAACCACCGTTACGGCGGGGGATTACGTGCGCGTGGAGGTTCGGTTCAACGGCGGATCAACTCTGGCGCCGGTGTATCTGCGCGGCGGCACACCGAACTACGCCTATGCCGGAGCCGGCACGATCCCCGCGGAAATCTGGGACGTGAGCAACAACCGTCGCCTCGCTGCCGCGTTCGTTGAGCAGAACGGCGCCGCTTCCCGCGATGGAAACTGGTTGCCGAGTACTGCGGCGGACGGCGGACGCGAGTACTTGTTTGTTCTCGCGCAACCGTACAACCCGGACACGATGTCGGCCGAGTGGGACTTCTTCCGAAGCAAGAGCCTTCTCGCGGACGCATCCCAGTTCCCGATAATGACTGGAAGCTGGATCGTCGCGAAGGAAGGCGTGGATCCGTCCGCGGGGGACGTGTGGGCAATCACCCCCTACCTTGCGGTCAACCCGGACGACGTATTTGAATACCGCACCATTCGCGCACCGGCCGCAAGCTCGATGGAGCTTCCGGTCATTACGGCGAACCGCCGGGATGTAGTAACGCTGCCCGTCACGGCGACCCTGCAGGCGGCGCGTTCGGCGCAGCTCATGTTTCGCGTGGGGGCGAATGTAATTCAGGACGTCTCGATCCTCAGCCACGCGTTTGGCGGGCAACAGAACGCACAGGCGTTCGCCAACCTCAGCGGTGACACCGTGCGGGTTGCCATTTCGGGAGGCGAGGAGGTTTCCCTGAGTAATCAGCCCCTGGTTGTGCTGAGCGTGACTATTCGTGCGGATGCGGATTCCGGGACCACCCGGCTCGCCTGGCTGCCCTATCCCTTCACCAACGTGGACGAAGAAGGCGTGAACCTGGTGGATGGAGAGCTTCGTGTCTCCTTCATCCGGTACGGCGACGTCACGGAGGACGGGTCCATCACCGCGAAGGACGCGACGTGGATTCTGCAGTCGGTTGTCGGTCTCCGGTCCGCGGTGGATGTGGAGACTGCGGACGTTTCGGATAACGGAGCGGTCACCGCGTACGACGCAGCCCTTGTGCTGTTCAAGGTGCTCCACTCCGATTACCTGTTTCCGGTGCGTGGCGGGCAGCTCATCCGACCTTCGCGCGCGGTGCCCCGGTCGCTTGCGTTCGTACCGGCAGATGGCGGGTGGAACCTTGTCGTGAGCAATCCGGACGGCATCATCGGGTGCGACCTGACTCTCCTGCTGCCCGAAGGGGCGCAGAGAGAATTCTCCGGCGACGGCGCCATTGAGCATGCGATGGAAGGACTGACGGCGCTGGTCAGCATCGCCCGGACGGAGTTCACGAACCCCGTGCTGCTGCACGTCTCGGGAACGACCAGCCCGCCGCGGATCGTCAACGTGGCGCTGAATGAGGGCATGATTCCTGTGGCACTGAACGGACCGGCGGTTTTCTCCCTGTCGCAGAATGTGCCCAATCCGTTCAACCCGACCACGACGATACGCTTTGGCCTGCCGGAGGCCGGACACGTGACCCTGGCGGTATATGACGTCGCGGGCCGACTCGTCGGTAATCTGGCCGCCAGCCATTTTGAGGCCGGCCAGCATGAAGTGGTCTGGGACGGGCGCGATGCCACCGGCCGCGAGGTTGCAAGCGGGGTGTACGTCTACCGCCTTACAGCGAAACAAGGCGTGGTAACGAGGCGGATGGTGCTGCTGCGCTAGGGCGCAGTCTGATGAGGCAGGCGATTTGCGGGTAGAGGCGACGCATGCGTCGCCTCTACGGTTCCCCCAGCAGCGTGTTTTGTGAGGCGCGCCGGGTTTCGCCGTGTCCCTATCCGCTGCCCTTCTCCTCCCGGAGCGCCTGAACCAGCCGCTCTTTCAACTCTCGCCGTCTGGGCACATAGTCCGCCTCCGGAAGTGTGCCTGCTTCGTATTCGTCGTCGAGCCGGGCGATTTCGTCCACCAGAGCGTCCGCGGGACTTTCCGGCGTGGCAGCACTCCCGTTGCCGCCGGCTCCGGCTGGCAGGGTTGGTGCCGGACGCACCGTTCGGCGGCGCCACGCAATCGCGGCGGCTCCACCGATCAGCGCGACCCCGAGGGCGATGACGATGGCCCACGACAGGGGGAAACGTCCCACGCCGGGTGCGCGAATCTCAACCATCACCGGCGTACCGGCGGGCACTGCGCGGCGGCCGTACGCGACGAGATCAGGTGCTTCCTCCGAAGAGACCCGCTCCGCTCCCTCGACGGAAAGCTGGGCTGTACCCTGCATCGTGATGACACTGAGCGACGAGATCGGGTAGGGTGATTCCACGGGGAACCGCAGCCGCTTTCCATCCCACGGAAGTGTGTAGCCAAACACGAGCGTATCGATTCCCGGGTAGAACGGTACAAGCGATCCGAAGCCGCGTTGGGTGGGTATGCGGTGGCCCGCCAGCGATCCATCGAACACCTGCACGTCTTCCGCCCCCGTAGGGAGGAAGAACTCGAGCGCTACACGCGGACGGTCGTACGCGGCCCGGGGTGCGCCGAGGTAAATCGGTCCGTCGTTGCGCAGGATGTAGATGGCCGTGATGGCGACGCCCGATTCGAGTGGATTGAGGATGAGGTGAAGCTTCTCCACCGCCACGCGCGCAGCTGAGGAGGTTGTGTCAAAAACGGCGAGCCGGGCACCGGCGGGTGCCTTCACAAATGGTTCACCGGGCTGCCAGACGCCTGCGTAGAGCGTTTCCATGCGGTAGTACACGCTGGAATCCGCCGGCACGGCGGGAAAGCGGAAACGCCCCTGTGTATCACTCGTGCCGGTTGCTACAAGGGAGACGCCGGTATCACTGAACGCCACGAGCCTCACATCAACGCCGCGGACGCGGGCAAGGGAATCCGATGCCAGAACAACCGTGCCCTCGATGGCGGGCGCGGTTCGTTCGCGGGCCGCCGGGATCGAGAGCAGGCTTACAACGGCGGCGGCTCCAAGGAACAGGGATCGCGTGCTCATGATGTCGGCTCCCGCTCTTCAAGTCGGCTGCCGCAATTCATGCAGAAGCGGGCGGCGGGCGGGTTTGATTGCCCGCATCCGGGGCACAATCCGGACCGGGCGCGTTTTCTGGCCGCTCTGCGTGCCGTTACCAGTCTCTCGGCAAGCTCGTCCACGTCAGTCTGGTCTGATGGCTCCGCGCCGGCCAGCCGCTGCTCGACGGATTCGAGCTCACGCGCGAGTCGGGCGTGTCGTTCCGCAAAGTCGTCGTCCGCAACCTTGCCCAGTGAGTGGTCTGTTTCGAGTTCCCGCAGGGCACCGGCAAGCTGTGCGCCGCGCAGTTCGAACTCATGCCGTTCGGGGTCTTCTTCCTGGCGGTTCCGGCCCGGAAACAGAAGCGGATAGCCCACATATGCCCCCACGGCGAGGGCCATTACGAACACGACGAGCGCTGCAAGCATCCGCGACTACCTTTCGCCGGTCCGCGACGCCGGGCGGGCACGTCGAACACGTTCCCGCGTGTCCGGCAGCATGGCAATCAGGCTTCCCAGCACGAGTACCGCGCCACCGATCCACAGCCACACCACGAGCGGAATCCGTCGCACCGAGAGAGTAATTGCGCTCCCGTCTTCCTGAAACGCCGCGAGCGTGAGATACACATCCTCCACCACGCTGGAAAGGATGCGGGCTTTCGTCCAGCGCATCTGCTCCGCGTGGTAATCCTCTTTCACGACTTCGACCTTGGCACGCACCTCGCCCGCCCTTGCCACCTCAACCCCCGCCGCATAGACGTCGCGGTTTGGCTCTTGCGCCCGGCGAAAGGAAGTGTACCGGAAGACGTGGTCTTCGAACGGTCTGGCTTCGCCCTGCCGAAGCACCAGGTCCGACTGCCGCTCAAACAGCGAGGAACCGGTAACTCCGACCGCAACAATGATGACGCCGAGATGCACGATGTACGCGCCAAAACGACGATTCCGGGTGAACGCCGCCACCAATGCCTTCCGGGCGGGTGGAGCATCGAGTGTCACCGCGCGCGTGCGGAACGCGCGGAACACTTCCTGCGCGATCGTGCCCAGAACGAACGCGCAGATCGCGAAAAACGCCAGCGCGTATCCGTTACGCATACCCGCAAGAACAAGAGCTGCCGCCACCACAATTCCCACCGCGAACGGGATCGCGAAACCCCGCCGAAACTCGTTTCTGCGTGCGCGACGCCAGGAAATCACCGGGCCGACGCCCGTCAAAAGGAGCAGCATCGCCCACAATGGCCACAGCACGTTGTTGAACCACGCCGGTCCCATGCTCACCTGCACGCCGGTGAACGCGCTGCTGATCGCCGGAAAGACCGTTCCGAACAACACCACGAGCGCAATGCCGACCAGCACGACGTTGTTGAAAAGGAATGCAGCTTCTCGGGAAAGAACCGCTTCGATAGGATTTTCTGACGCAAGCTGGTTACGGCGTGCGAACAGGAGGGCGAACGATACGACAAGCGCAACCGCCATGAACTCCAGGAACGCGATGTTGAATGCTTCATTCCGCGCGAAGGCATGCACGGAAGAGATCACCCCGCTGCGTGTGAGGTAGGTGCCGAAAATGGTCGAGACGAATGTGATCAGAACCAGCACCATGTTCCACGTGCGGAACATTCCGCGCTTTTCCTGCATGATAACCGAGTGTAGGAACGCCGTTGCGAGCAACCAGGGTATGAATGCCGCGTTTTCCACCGGATCCCACCCCCAGTACCCACCCCATCCGAGCGTAACATACGCCCACCAGCCGCCCAGGATGTTCCCGATGGAAAGGAAGAACCATGCGACCAGCGTCCACCGTCGGGTCAACGAAAGCCATTCGTTGCCCACGCGCCCGGTGAGAAGGGCCGCCATCGCGAAGGCATACGGGACGGCCATCCCCACGTACCCGAGGTAAAGAGTCGGAGGATGGAACATCATCCCGGGGTTCTGAAGCTGAGGGTTCAGACCGAGCCCTTCTGCGGGGCGGAACGGCAGGCGCCAGAAGGGGTTGCACGCGGGATGAAGGCCTCCCTCCGGACTGCCGAAAAGAACCTGCAGGGTAGCGTAGAACGGGTCGCGCACCATGCCCGGTGTCATCTCGGGGTCAATCCTGTAGAGGAACAGAATGAGGCCGAGGAAAAACAGTGCGATCAGCATCATGACGCCGAGTGCCGGAATGACAAGCCGCGACGGCGACTTCCGGGTCCCCCGCACCACAAGAGCAGCATACGCGGAGAGCAGCCACACCCAGAACAGCAGCGATCCCGCATTGCCGGCCCAGAACGCGGAAACGGCGTACGACATGGGCAGGACAGTGCTGGTGTACCGCGCAACGTACTCGACGGTGAGGTCCCGCACGGCCAAGAGGTACACAAGCGTACACGCAGCAATGGTCAGCAACCAGAACAAAGCCAGCGCGGCGCGCCTGGCGGATTCGCCCAGATCCGGAACACGAGTGCCCGCAAACGAGGCGATCGTGGAATAGAGTGCGAGAAAAAGGGCTATGAGAAGGGAGTAGTGACCGATTTCCGCCATAAAGGTCTCGTTTCAACGGGGCAAGATGGTGCCTCGGCGATCGCGGCGCGGTGTTCTGGCATACAGGGCAGTAAATGTACCGCGGAGACCGCCAGTCTGCCGTATCCCGATGTTACCTGTTCGCAGGTGCAGCCTCGTATTTGGACGGGCATTTCGCAAGAATCTGCCGAGCTTCCAGCACGCCGGAGGGCAGATACACCCCTTCGACGACTGCGTCAGCCCCTTCCCGAAACGCGTCGGGAACCGCGTTGCCCCGGTAGTGAACCGGCAGAGTGCGCTGCAGGGAGTCCCCCAGCGCGAACCTGAGATCGGTGGATCCATTGCTCCCTGCTCTTTCCAGGGTGCCCGGCACCACCTTCCCGTTTACGCGCACGGGCTTGTTGACGTAGTCCCGTGCGCGGTCCAGGAATTCTGAGGTAGTGGTATAGTAATGGATGGTGGTGCCCTGTCGCATCGTGGCGGCAACCACCAGAATAGCGATCGCCGCGGTGATGAGACCCAGGCTGATCAGGACCTTCGTACCCGGTCTGCGCATTGTTTGTTTCCTGTCAACGTCATTCCGGCCCGTTTCGAGCGGAAGAAATGTACGAAACGGCGTTGCGTGAACCGGAATCCCGCAGCTCAACTTCCTGTGTGAAGCGAGTGACTTCGTGCGCGACGCAGGTACCTCTCCCAGGATAACGCAGAAACAGAGAGCACTGCGAAAAGCAGAGGCGGCACCATCATCCCGGCCCTCAAAGAACCTGTCTGCTCGGCAATGAACCCCATGAACGGCGGTAGCACGAACGACATGACGCCCGCTGAAGCCCCCGCCATGGCGATCGCCTTTCCGGAGTTTGCGGGAAAAAGGCTGGCGGTGTGCGAGAAAATGGAGGGCCAGTCCGCGGAGAGAACCAGACCACCCGCGACGCACAGGGTCCCCATGGTGTACTGGCTCGTGCTGCCGAACGCGGTACCGAAAAGCAGCGCTCCCGCGCCGGCGCAGACGAAGATAATCCTCAGGTCCGGCAGCCGTTCCGGAAGGCGGAGCAGGATGAGCCTGCCGATGACGTACGAAAGTGATATACCGGACAGGATCCACGAAACAGGGAAGGGGTTTGGGGCGAAGGTTCGCGTGGCGAAATCAGGTATCCACCCGAACAACGAATTGTAGGCCCCGGCCTGAAGCGCCGCGAACGCGCAGACCACCACCAGCGGGAGGCCCCAGAGCGGCGCCCGATCTCCCGGTGCGGCTGCTGCGGGCGCTTTTCTTCCTGTGAGGTGTGCCGGAAAAGGAAATGCGAAAAAGAGCACGCCGGCCGCCGCGCACACGCAGGCCGCGGCAAGGAACACAAGCTGAAGCGCCGATTCGGTCGGGAAACGGGTGTCGAACACTTCAAACAGCATCTGCCAGAGAGGGGCCGCAATCACACCGCCAGTGGAATGGGCCAGCATGATCCCGGTAAGGGCTTTTCGTGACCCGTCCGGGAACGCGCGGGCGGCAGTGACATTGGCCAGCGTGAGCGCGCCCGAGTTCGCCAGTCCCGCGCATGCCAGCGCGAGGAGGTACACGGGATACGAAGCCGGAAGCATGCACGCCGCATAACTCGCCACGAGAATCCCGAATGCCGTGCTGAAACTCGCTTTCAGGTAACCGCGATCCGCGAGCCACCCGAATGCGAGGCTGCCCAGAATTCCGAATCCCAGACCGACGGAGAGCAGCAATCCGAATGCATCCGCGCGGAGGTCCAGCACCCGCCGTATGGCCGGGGAAATCACGAGCACCCCGATCCCCGTCGCGTTTGTCAGCGCGGTAACCACTGCCACGACGACAATGGTGCGCAGCGGCCGCACGGTATCGCGGTCCATCATGTTGGTGCTCTTCCCCGTGCCTCGGTGAGTTTCCTCAAGAAGGCGAGAAGCGCGAGCAGCAGAAGCAGAGCGGGGGGAAGCATCATCGCGGTTACGAGCGAACCGGTTACTTCTGAAACGTATCCGACAAGAGGAGGCACCAGAAGCGACGCCCCTGCGGAAGCCGCTCCGGTTATCGCAAGAGCGCTGCCGGTCCCTCGTTTGAACATGGAGGCGGTGTACGACATGATCGAGGGGTAATCCGCCGAGAGGAGCACCCCACCGAGAACGTACAGCCCGGCCATGAGGTACTGGTTCGGGCTGTTGAACGCCAGCATGAATAGAACAGCGCTCAACCCGGCCACAGCCGTTATCACGGTCAGGTCCCTCAATTTGTCCGGGGTCGAAAGGAGAACCAGCCTGCCCAGCACATACGCGGCGGCCACGCCCGAAAGAATCCAGGAGGACGGGAAAGGCTGCGGAGAAAAGCGCGTGCGGGTGAACTCCGGTATCCAGACAAACATCGCGTTATCCGCGCTTGCATGAAGAGCCGCGAAGACGCAAACGAGCACGAGGGGCAACCCGAGCAGGGGAATGTCGCCGGGTTGAACGTCTTCCTTTTTTGTCCCGGTTCCGGCGACGCGGGCGGGAACAGGGTTCAGCGCCAGTATGGCCCAGGCGAGGGCACATGCGCCAAGAGCACAGGCAAACACGACTTGGAGGGAGCGCGCGCCGCCGAACACGGAAGAGAAAACCTGGAAGAGATACCCCCAGACAGGCGGCCCGACGATGCCGGCGAGGGAGTACCCGATAAGCAGCCACGTCAGCGGTTTGCGTGATCCTTCCGGGTATGCGCGTGTAACGCCGACGCTGGCAAGCGTGGTGAGCGCGGTGTTGGCCATGCCTGCGCACGTGAACGCGATAAGGTACCGCACGTACGACGGAGGGAAGCTGCACGTGGCGTAGGTGATGATCAACAGAGCGAGCGCGGCGTGGAAGGTCTTTCGCATGTGACCCCTGTCCGCCAGCCACCCCGCGGAGAGACTTCCCGCAATCCCCGCGCCCAGTCCGACGGAAAGCAACAGCCCGAACGCGTCCGCGCGAAGCTGGAGGGCGTCGCGGATATGCGGGGAAACGATGTACACGGAGAGCGCGCACATGTTGGTCATGGCCGTAACGATGCACAGCACCGTGACGAGCCTCGGGGCGGAGTAATCTTGTGTATCGGACATGGGGACGGAACGAAGAGGGGGCCGCGGATGGAACAAACCGCACGACGGAACGATTAAGAAGGTAGCGCAGAAAATCCCCGGTCACCAACAGGGAGTGTAGACGGTTCGCCGGTTTACCACGCGTTGAGTTTTGGGGCGGCACCGGTTGCCCGGCCGTGCTGCAACGAGCGGCGAGAGGCCCGGGCGTGTGCTTGACAATGCCGGGGCGGGCTGGTATACTCTTTACTTGCGTCCCTGGTGCGAACGTGAGCGTCAGGACGGAAATCGAGAAAAATTTGACCCCGGGCACTTGACAATCGCGAAAGGGGTCTATAGCTTTAGAGACTGTGGTTTTGCCGGCCGCGTGTGGATCGGCCCGGCAAAGCGCAGTGCCTTGCTCTTTGAAAATCGAATAGCGTGCATCACGCCAGACAAGATGGGCTCTTGTCTCCGTCGCCTTCGGGCGGCGGTGATTATGAGTTTTGGAAATACAGGAATCAAATATATCCTACGGAGAGTTTGATCCTGGCTCAGAACGAACGCTGGCGGCGTGCCTAAGCCATGCAAGTCGAACGGGTTGTCGCAAGACAATCAGTGGCGAACTGGTGAGTAATACGTGGGTAATCTGCCCGAGAGTGGGGAATAGCCCTTCCAACGAGGGGGTAACACCGCATATTATCGCGAACCCGCATGAGTTTGCGATGAAAACAGGGGATCGCAAGACCTTGTGCTCTCGGATGAACCCGCGCCCCATTAGCTAGTTGGTGAGGTAACGGCTCACCAAGGCGACGATGGGTAGCCGGCCTGAGAGGGTGACCGGCCACACTGGGACTGAGATACGGCCCAGACTCCTACGGGAGGCAGCAGGCGGGAATATTGGGCAATGGACGAAAGTCTGACCCAGCGACGCCGCGTGAGGGATGAAGCTTCTCGGAGCGTAAACCTCAAACGGATAGGGACGAAAAACCTGTCGGCTAATATCCGGCAGGTCTGACGGTACCTGTTACGAAGCTCCGGCTAACTCCGTGCCAGCAGCCGCGGTAATACGGGGGGTGCGAGCGTTGTTC
>ERZ795061.957-NODE-957-length-28707-cov-5.176323_pt1 | contig 28707 bp, 38 predicted proteins | sample MGYA00375145_ERZ795061 | MGnify/ENA primary metagenome ERZ795061 (study PRJEB30190, sample SAMN05720144) | anaerobic digester metagenome | isolation source: active sludge of municipal wastewater-treating anaerobic digesters | place: USA | collected 2014-12-22 ... | reverse complement strand
CGGTTCCTGCTGCAGCCCCAACTGGAATAGCCCCAAAAAAGCAAGACCCGTAAAAGCAGTGGACATTTGGAGGGCCCTAATGCCCCTAAATAGGGCACCCGCAATCTTGGGGTCTGGGATACCGGTAGCCTTGGATACTGCCAATCCCGCAGAGACCCCCATTGCCGCTCCAATTACCCCCCTAGAATTGCCCCCTTTCATAATAATCTTTCCTCCGGCTGCCACCGGATTTTTCCCTCGGACTAAACTTTTCTCCTAGCATTTAACGTTTAGTATTAAATCAGACATGATCAACCATCCTTGTAGGATCAATGCCCCTTTTTATTGTTGTGGATAGCAAGATTAACGTGAATGATAGTCTCCTCAGACGCCCAGTCTTGACGATTTCTAGCCCCCTGGGGACAATCTCTACATGAGGGTGATTTTGGGATTCTGTCTTTGGGGAAGGCATTTGCCTCTACATAATTGTCGATGCATTCAAGAACGTCCCGCTTCGCCTTAAGTTCTTCGCAGTAAACTTGCATACGCCGACGAATCATACTGTCCCCCCGCTAGACAGTCCCCCTCTGAATGAGGGTCTCTTTGAGTTCATGGAATAACTTCCAAACCGAATCGTTGTGCGGCTGTCTGGCGCTTATGTCAGGATTTTCGTCCCCCTTTTCTTTCAGGCGCTTAGTGCATTCTGTCTTGTAAATGAAAACAACCTCTCGGCTTTGTGCCAACCATGCAAGCGCCACCTTGGCTCTAGATGGCCATTCCTCGGAGTCGTCCCCGAATTTATTGAAAATCGCCCGCACAGCCATTTCAGGATGAACATCAGCTCCGGTATAGAGGTCTTCTATCAGTGGATCCCAAATGCCAGCATTGTAGTCGCTGACAAGGCAATTGGCCCCGTGTATCATCCAAAAATCTCGTTCTGTGTCTGGGAACACCTCTTGGACCGCTCTTGTTACTTGCGATTTTGAGACTCTGGTTGTTGGTTTGTGAATCTTCCGGTTTCGACACCTAGCCTTCATTACGGCTTTTTGGCGTCGTTTTTCGTGGTCCCTAGATTTGTTTTTACCCATGATCAACACCCACAAAATTCCACACTCTATTATGAACTTCCTCTTCTGAGGCTTCCGGAATCACAACAGCCCATCCTGCTGGGTGCAATAGCCTCCAGAAACGATCTTGTTGGGGTAGTTCTAAGTAACGCTGTCTGACACGGCGTTGAATCTCGATCTTTTCGTACATCTCCGGGGATCGGATATCTCGGCCCATTCTTCGTTGGGCTTCATCGGAATCCACGTCGAGGATGACAACGTGGGTGGGCTTGATCGGCAGCATCTCATGGATGCAGTACAACCAATCCATGGGCCAGTCCTCGGCTTGGTAGCACAGGGTGGACAAGAAAGACCGGACGGACACCACTGGGCGTCCGGCATCGATGGCATGCTTGAGGACGTGGGACTGAAGAGCCATCCGGTCGGCCAGGAACAGTGCCGCATGGGACTCCGGAAACTCCCCCGATTTCAGAAGTTGCCGGAGAAGTTTTCCGGTGGGGAGGTCGGCACAGGGTTCCGCTACGAGAAGCGGATTCTGCCCTTTGTCCGTCAGGTGGCGGACAAGCATGGCCGCCTGGGTGTCCTTTCCGCTCCTGTCAGGTCCCTCCAGTAAAATATACCGGTAACTTTCCGGAATCATTGGCATTTCTCCATGTACCTGAGTATCGCCCTGAACTCCTCCAAGGTGCCGTCGTTTTTCAACGTGTTGGCCCGGTGGCTAATCACCCGGACGTTCCCCTGAATATACCCACGAGAAGGAATAACTCGGTCCAGGGATGGACTATTAGGACAACCTGCTTTTCCTCCTACATTGACGGCTAGGGGGATCCCAAGAATCGGACAAAGATCCGGAACTCGAACATCGTCGAGGGATAGGTCGAAAGGGAGTCCCAGTTGCTTGGCCCTGGCTTTGGCACCCCTCCACAGTTCATATCTAACCGAACCTGGTTTCCCGTTCCTTCCGGCCTCACCGTGTTTTTTGAAACGGCTATCCTGAACGAGACAACCACAGCTCCTGGATCCTTTGTACCTCAGATAGTGACCTGCGACAATTCGCTCCTCTCCGCAGTCACAGCGACAGAACCATCTAAACCAGTGAACCCCTCTGATTGTCTCAGCGGGAGCCTCCCCGAGAACCGTCCATCTCCCAAAACGACGACCCGTAAGGTTTTCATGACCTCTATTTCGTTTCATCCACCCCCTCCAGGTAAGTCACAATCGCTTTGATCTCATCGAGGGTGGCATCGTTCTTCAAAACGTTGGCCCGATAGCTGATGACGAACACGTTCCCCCGGACATATCCCTTCTCTGGGATCATCCGGTCCAACGAGGGACTAGACGCCACTGCTTTCCCACTGGTGCTGGAGGTCAAAGGAATCCCCAGCACCGGGCACTTGTCGGGGATGACGACATCCCTCAAGTCCAGATCGAACAGAACCCCTAACCTTTTCGCTCGGTACTTGGCGGCTACCCACACGTCATATTCAGGTGTCCCGAACCCCCCATGTTTCGTCAGTAGATTACGGGCCAGCTGCCGTTGGGCACAGCCACAACTTTTGGCGGTTCCTCGGCGTAGATCGATCCCTCGAATCTTCTTGACGGTTCCGCATTCACACCGGCACTCCCAGTTCCAATGCCCTTTGAGGTTGTCACCCAGGGCCAGAACTGTAAGCGTCCCAAACGTTTTTCCCGTCAAGTCGATGAAGTTGTGTTTCACCTACACGGTCCCCGAATCGAGACACCTGTAGGCAAGGATAGGCAGACTATCGGGCTACTCATCCCATCGGAGAACGGACGACGATTCCTCGGAAGGGGTGGAACCCCCCAAACAACCCGGTGAGAGCCACATCCTCTCTCTATTCCGGTTTTCATTCACAGACTTGCCATGATTCGAGTAACCGCCCCACTCTACCCGTTCCACTTCTCTCCATCCATCCGGGGGTTTATGGCTCCCTTCGTACCCGCAAAGGATGATGCGAAGACGGGGGTTGTTTCCATTCACGAATGCCCACTCAGCGGCGGCCCTAAGCCCTGAACCAGGGCATCACTTCCTCGGTGCAGGCCTTGAGGGTCAGCAGGTCGGAGTTGTTCTCGATCACGTAGGTAGCCCGCGTCAACGCTCTTCGTCAGACACCTAGACTGACTTCGCCTGACTGCATCTGCTTGAGGGGGACGGACCCGTCCTCCGGGCCGAAAATGTACCTGGTAATCCTTCATCCACTCCTAGCGGGGAAGGCGACCCTCGCCCTCGAAGGTGACCCAGTTCCCGGTCCACCAGAGCTGAGGGATGCCGAAAGTGGTGCACATCCGAAACAAAACAGGGCGATACCAGTCACCGTCTATACCCCCGGTATGCCGTGTCTGAGATTTCAGATCTTTTTGGTGGCAACATATAGCAGCGTTTCAGACGATCCACAGAATCCCTGTGGATAAGACCGTCCGATCCTTTCACCAACGCCCCCACCCTGACAAACCTGTTGATTTGTGTTCGACAAAGGCCAGTCTCGGCAATCACTTGATCGAGAGTCAACCCGTCCACCTCTCCTCCTTCAATGCACCGAGGTCATACCTCTACCCGAACCACTTTCAATGTCGGGGAACACCCGCAGTTGTGGCACTCGAGTCTCATCAGGGCGGATTCAACGAAACACCCTTTCGGGATGTTGTACTCGCTTGTTCTACCACAGTTGGAGCACCTCGCTGGCATCTTGTAGGTGCCAGCGGTCGGGGACTTGATGGGATCGACTTTGGTTGGCGAGGGCTTGGGACGTCGCATGGTCATTTTTCACCCCAGTTACCCAGGCGTTTCCGATAGGCATCCAACCCATCCAGGGATCGGAGGGCGTCCCGGACTTCCATCAAGATCTTCCCGAGCATATTCTTGCCGGACCCGCCGCCGTCCGCCCAGATTGTCCTTGATCGACTCCCAGTCGGGGCGGAGCTTGTGCTTCCGATCCCGTCCCATCGTGGCGGCCTTACCGGAACGAGGGGCTTGCCGGATGGCATCGGCCCACTCGGGTTCGGTCGTGGCGAACTTCATGGCCTGGAAAGCATGTTCGGTCGTCGGCCAGGACTTCCCCTTGAACCGAATGCGGGCGGGATAGAAGTTCGAGAACACCCCGTAGGGATCCGAAGCACTGCAGAACTCGATGCGTGTTGGGTGGTTCAACTCCTCATCCTCCGATCTGGCGGCGGCTTCGTCCTTGCCCTCGTGAACGTCCGGCATCACACGGATCTCGACATCCTCGAACACGGGGCAGTTCAGGAACGAGTAGATGCGGGCGATGGCTGCCTCTTCGATGTTGTGGGTGAAGACCTTGCAACGAGCATACTGTCCGACGAACTCCAACGGATCCATTCCATGCCTCCTGGTCTCTTTACCCAAAACCTCTTCAGAACAACTCTCGAGCAGTCCGACACGCCTTGCTGCCGACCACGAAACACCGACAGGTCAGGGGGCGCTCTTCGTAAATGCCACAGCGGCCCTTCTCCAGGAACAGGCACTGGGAACGTCCGTCGGGGTGTATCGGGGTGAGGGTTGCCGTACGCCCGAGTGGGCCATCGTTCCGATACCGAACCAGGCCGGGAATGACCGTGAACCTGGGGACCTCCCACGGTTTCAAGTCGATGATGAGGTCCCCCCTGCAGCACCGGCCCCCACAATCTGAGCAATTGAAACGAGGGGGTGGGAGCTTGGCCAGAAGGGCTTCGCACTCCGCAACGAGTGTTTCCCACCCATCGAAAAATGCCAACGTCTGCATCACGTACCCGAGATCGTCTCGCAGCTTTTGGGGGTTGGGGAACGGGCCAGGACCTTTCATTCGATCCCGCAGTTGGGCCAATCGTTTGACCGCCCATTCCCGGTCCGGATCATCGTTATGCACCTGGATCACGGCAGGCCCTCCAGGATGAGGGGCTTCCCCGTGGAGAGGCAGAGCACTCCGGATGCACTGACGACCGCTTGGGCGGAGACCCATGCCGCCCAAGCGATCACCTTATCGCGGGTTGTCTCCATCAGCGGACCCATTCGGCGTTGTGACGGCCCTTGATGATCGCCTTGCACCTCGGATCGGACGCCGGAATCCGGTTGACCCCGTCGTCATTCGGTTCCACGACGCAGCCTGTAGGCTGCCGCGTGGTCATGCTGTACTCGACCACGGGCATCTGGATGTAGCTCAGGAACCCCCACGCGATCAGGGCCAGGCCCACCAGGCCAGCAATCATCTTCCAGTTGCACTGCATCGTCAGGCCTCCACGGGCGGGATGTCCCGCCGCTCGGTCCCCGTCCACACAACACCATCTTCGATCAGGTAGAGGGCCCGCGTGTAGTAGACCCCCCACCCGCCCCGGTGCTCCTTCCAGGGCCCCTTCGTCAGTGACCGGTCGCCGCCGTATGTCAGGTCCGGCAGGCAGGGGGCCTTCTGGATCGACTTGGGCATGATCAGTCCGCCCTCGTCCCGAGAGTCCTCCGCCCGTACCGGCACCAGCAGGTTGTCAGGGATCTGATCCCCGCGAATCTTATCGCGGGTCGGGTCGAACCTGCGCCACCGCAGGTGGTCGGCCCTCCTGAACTGGATGTTTCCAAACCGCTTCACGATGCACCTCCCGGCGCCCTTCCCACAATAGAACAACCCGTTGCCATTGAATTCTAAGCCCGTTTGATTTGGCTTAGAAAAGGACAGTCACGGGTTGTCTTGTTGTGGGCGATGCCGGGCTGGCGAACCCGGTGGTCGTGGGCGACCCGTTACAGTATCGAGGGGAAGATGGTCATTCCGTCCCGAGACCCTAAAGAAATCGAGCGTGGCCCGTTTCCGGACCATCCAGAAGGTCATCAACTCCAAGAAAGGCCAGGCTCTTGAGTCTGGCCCTGGAAGGACACGGGGCCATCCAGGTCGAGAAGGCGGGAACCGCCAAAATCATCGTCACCATCGTCGGCCCGATTTCCTTCTGGTGGCAAGAGGGCAACTGGGACAGCCCCCTGCACAAGCAGTACGTGGAGTGGCGGGAGGCCATGCGGGTCGCGCTTGTCAGGACCCAGGAAGCACCACAAGCGCATCATCAGGTGCCCGCCGGGGACCGCCGAGGATCTAGAAGCGGCGGTCCGCGACTGCCTCATGGGAGCCTAGCCCCGTCCTTCGGCCTTGCGGGGTAAAATTCCGTGGAGGTCGAAGTGTCCACGAACCAACCAGTACCCGAAGATCCATCGCTGACCTTTGAGTACATCATGTTCCAGGCCCGCAAAGCCTACCCGGGGGTCCAGATCGAGAAAGGGGAGCAGGTAGGTGGTCGCCAGCTTCGTTTCTGGGTGTGGCAGTTCCTGATCGAGGTGTCGTTCCAAGAGAACAAGATCTCGTTCGTGGACAAGGCCGGGTCCGCACGAGTGACTTTCAAGTTCCAGCCCGACCCAAAGAAGCCCCCGGTGTTCACTAAGACCACGACGGTCAAATCTGTCTCGGGTTTCGATCAGTTCATTGCCTGGACCGTGAGTCACATCAACGGCATTGTGGCCGCGATCACGATGGCGATGGAAGAGGCGCCCCCACCCCCAATGGCGGACATCTTCTCCGGAGACGACAGTCGATGACCCCGTATGACTCCCCTTTCCCCGTCATTGTTCCCCTGCCAGTGGGAGATAATCCCCCGGTGGCTCATCTCTACTACGGGGAATCATCTCTTGAAGTGGCGAAACGCCTCAAAACGAAGTCAGTCCACATGATCGCTTGCTCCCCGCCCTACTGGGGGCTCCGGTCCTACGGGACAGAACCTCAGGTGTGGGGCGGCAAGGCAGACTGCGATCATGACTGGTTCCGGAACAAGTGCACCAAGTGCGATGCGTGGAAAGGTGACCTTGGTCTCGAGCCGACCCTCGGCCTCTACGTGCAGCACTTGGTCGAGATCTTCCGGGAGCTTCGCCGGGTGCTTCGGGACGACGGCACCCTGTGGGTCAACCTCGGGGACTCCTACTCGACGAGCCCCGTGGGATCGTTTAACGGGGGTGGATTCAAGGACGGGTCGGCCAAAACGGGTGGACGGGACATGTCCGGTGTTGAGTCAGGTGGGAGTTTCGACAAGGCCGGGGGATCGGGCCTGAAGTCCAAGGACCTGTGCGGTGTCCCCTGGCGGGTCGCATTCGCCCTGCAGGCCGATGGATGGTATCTTCGCAACGACATCATCTGGTCGAAACCCAATCCCATGCCTGAATCAGTGTCCGACCGTTTCACCCAGTCGCATGAGTACATATTCCTGTTCTCCAAATCCGAACGGTATTTTTTCGACCAGGATGCCGTGCGAGAGCCGACCAGCGACAACAGTCATGGAGGATCCCCCATTCAAAGTGGACCGAAATTCCAAAACATTCGGAATGACAAGGGGACTTTGGGGGTCCCTGCGACTGCTGGAGGGCGCAACCGCAGGACCGTGTGGAACATCGCCACCCAGTGCTACAGTGGGGCTCATTTTGCCACCTGGCCCGACAACCTCGTCGAGGTCATGGTCAAAGCGGGGACTAGTGAGAAGGGATGCTGCCTCGAGTGTGGAGCACCCCTGAGGCGCAAGGTCAAGCTGGGCGATGTTCTGTCAGAAGAAGGATCCGCATGGGAGCCCACGTGCAAATGCTACAAGGAAAACGGACGTAGGTGCGTTGTCCTGGACCCCTTCTCGGGCAGTGGAACCACGGGACGGGTGGCACTCGTGAATGGGCGGGACTACATCGGGATCGACCTCGGAACAGAGTTCCTCAGACTGGCTTGCAGTCGGATTCGCGGAGAGGCGGCCCCGGAAACAGTCTCCGAACCCGAGGTCAAAGCAGATTCTGTTCTGGACATCTTCGGGGACGACTGATGTGCGGAAGAGAATGGTCCGGATGATGCATTCGGTATAATGAAGTGAAGGAGGTGTCGCCATGACAAAGTCCAACCGAAAGATTCTGCGACAGGCTGGGGACATCATCAGGGATGAATTGAAAAACGGCCGGTCGGTTTTCATCCCCAACCTGGGCAGATTCACACTTGGCACCGTTACCTGCCGTGAGGCGATGCCCTGGCAAAAAGGGGTGGACGACCAGACGTTCGTCCAGACGGTTCCAAGGTTTCGGGCCTTTCGGGCACTCAAAGACCTCGTTCGTAAGCGGCAGTATCTCGACTGATGGACAATGCCACCAAACGCCGGTCCCTTCAGGCACTAATCCTGACCCCATGGGGTCGATCTTTCTTGGGGGTATTCATCCGGTTCACAGAATGGCTTAGGAGGGCCAGACCATAGGTATGTGGTATGTTCGTCGGAGATGGTAAATGAACGTTCGAGATATTACAGGTGGCCTGGTGGTAAGGGTGACAAATCTTGATGACCCCCCTCATTTGGTAGATCCCGCTTTCAGTGCCAATCGGCGGCTTCACGCCGAAGGAATCGTAGTCCGGAAATTGGCTGACCAATGGGCTTGGTGGGTGAAGCATGATCATGGCCCGGCCCCTTATTCGCACAGCGAATTAGAGCCGGTCAAACATCAACCCGTGTCGGAAGAAGATTGGCACGGAGATCCAATTTTTTGATCCAATTTTTTGATCCAATGGAAGAACAAACACAGAATCTGGAATGCCTGAAAAGACAAGTCATCGCTTGTCAGAAATGCCCCTTATCAAAGGGGCGACATAACGCCGTCTTCGGGACCGGGCCCGCTGACGCCCGCATCATGGTCATCGGGGAGGGCCCTGGCGAGAACGAGGACCTTCAAGGTGTGCCCTTCGTCGGGCAAGCGGGCCGGATGCTCGACAATCTCCTACGTCGGGCGGGCTTGAAACGAGAGGACCTCTACATCACGAACGTCGTGAAATGTCGGCCCCCAGGCAACCGTGATCCCGAGCCCGATGAGGTCCACGCCTGCTGGCCTTTCCTCATGGCCCAGGTGGAAATCATCCATCCCAAGGTGATTGTGGCTCTCGGCAAGCACGCTACCCAACGGATGTCCACCCGGTTCGGATCTATGGGGGATCTCCTGGCTTGCAGTGACCTTCAGTACGGGGGAATCCCCGTGGTGGCCGCCTACCACCCTTCCTATCTGCTTCGGGCCGCCCAAGGTTCGTCCGAACACGCTAGAAACCTGCTTCTAGCGGCCATTGACAGGTTCATCAAGGCGGGGATCCTGGCCGGGGCTAGTTAGGAAAGCCGGGGTGCTCTGGGGGAAGGAGGACCAGAGCACCCCGGCTTTCAGGAGGGGGTCTTGAGGTCCACGATCACGATGCCCGCCGCCACCGAGCACTTGAAGGTGGCCCCGACCGGGAACGGCGTAGTCGGGTGCGTGATGGCGATGCGACCGTGGCTGCGAGTCAGATCGTAGGACTTCTCGGCCGGGTCGCCGGTCGCCGCCAGCGTGACCACGACTCGGTCCGAGTCGACCTTCACGAAAACGGGGTCGCCACCGCGCATTGGGGTGCCGCCCAGGTGGACCGCCGCCTCGAAGGCATTGCGGGGGATGCACAGGCGCCCGTCAGGCCACACCTTCGCCCGAATGTCCTGGGCCGCGATCCGCGCCCCCATGATCTCCACGGCGGTCTTCGTCTTGCCGGTCTTGTCGGCCGCCGCCAGGGCTGTCTGGGCCATGGCCTGGGCCGGGGCGTCCGCCACCGTCTCGCCCCTGGCCGGGTTCGGGATGAACACCTCGAACTCGTGGTCGAGACAGGACTGGTGGTCCGGGCCGTACACGAAGACCTCGACGCCCGCCGGGGTCCGGTCGGGGTAGAGACCTTCGGTGTAGCGCGGAACCTGCATCGGGGGCATCTGCATCGTGCCACCGTTGCCATCGTCCACCGTGTAGGACGGGAGCATGCCGTTGTAGAACAGGTCACGAATGTACTCGCCCAGGGACGGGACGCTGAAGATCATGGCGTCCGGACGGTGGGTCCGCAGCGTGGCTGCGATCTCGCCGCTCGAGAAACAGCGCCCCTTGCTGACCCAGTAGTCCAGCAGATCCCGGACCGCCTGCCGCCACTTCGCGGGCAGATCCAGGGCCGGGTTATCGGCGGTCGCGTCGATGGCCGCCTTGTTCGTGGGGTCCGTGATGTCGAAAGCCTTCATGTGTGGTCTCCTCGTTTGGGAGTTCATGGGATCAGCGGGTCCACCATCGGCCCCCCATTCCCCACACGTTTCCTACCCATTCACAGAACTTCCTAAGCCCCCTATCAGTCCAGTTGCCGCTCGACCTGTTCCAGGATCTCGGCCACTCGACAGAGGACTCGGGCTGCCAGCCGCTCGCAGACCCCCAGGAACCGGGTCTTGGCCGCACCGTAGGTGGTCTCGGTATCCGCATAGGGGGCCCAGTGCGGCCAGGAGAGCGGGCACCATGTCAGGGGCCGCGTAAATCACCCCGGCATCGAATCCCTCCTTGGCCTCTTTCAGGCCGATCCGCGTTGGGTCCAGCGCCTCCCGGATGGCCTTAATGGCCGCAACTCGGTCGATGCCGGGCCGGACCTTGAAACGAACGGGATACGTGCCGGGGATCTGCATTGTGTGTCTCCTGTCAGGTCAGCCAGTCGAACTCCACCAGGTAGCGGATCCGCTGGTGGTCCGGGGAGAAGATCACATGCTCGTCGTTCTCCAGCCGGTGACCCCGGTCACCACCCACGCCGAACACGGAGTCCTTGCCGTCCGGGGGCGTGTTCCACGATCCGGTGGACGGAGCGCGATAGGCATCCCCCATCAGCATGTCCGACAGGAACATGAAGCACCCGCGCCCGGAGATGTCCGACCCGCCGCCCGCGCCGTAGTATCCTCGACCCGTGTAGCCGTAGGACTTCTTCCAGTCCGTCGCCCAGTAGATCCCGTGGCCGAAGTTGGCCCCGGTGATCAACGCGCCGGGGAGGCTCTTCGGCAGACGGAAGTTCGTGGACATGATCGGGTGAATGTTGACGGGCCGTGTCCCGTGGATAGCGAAAATCACATTGGCCTGGGCATACAGGTCCGCGTCCGAACCGAGATCGATGCGCTTCGGCTGGAGGTTCGCCCGCAGGGCGAACCTCCCCTGTCGCAGGGCAGCGACTCGCTTGACCTCGGCCATGAACCGAGCGTCCCTGTCAGGCCGCTCGACGGCGAACATCGACCGCATCCGAACCCCGCCCCGGATGTACCCGTGACGGTTGTTGGTCATGGACGAGAAGGCCGAAATCAGCCACCGGCCCTCGTCGCTGTTGGGATCGATGTAACGCAGACGGGCGTTCAGTGTCGAGTCCGGGTCCATGTCAACGGTGGCAGTTCCCACCGGGAAGTCCTCACCGCGAAGGGCCGCCTCGAAGGCATCCAGGTCCTGCTCCAGGCGCGTGATGTTGTTGGAGTTCAACACCGCCTCCTCGGCGGTGATGCCCGTCCGGGGGATGGGGCGCGGGACGATGGCCGATACCATCTTGGACACGGCCACCAGGTCCGAGTCGCGCACCTGGCGGGACACGTCGTTGCCCACGGCCTTGATGCGCTCGAGGGCGGCCGGGATCAGGTCGTCACGGACGCGCTTGATGGCGTCCATTGTCGGGGTGACACCCGCCGCCGCCGAAAGGGCGCGGGTGTAGGTCCTGGTGCCACCGACCAGCGACTGAGCCAGTCGGATGACCTCCGGGTGGAAGGTCTTAGCGGACTTCACCGTCTTCCTGGCGGGGGCCGAGGAGGCGGGGGCCGCGACATTGGGAGTCACCCCCGTCGAATCCTTGATCGTGTAGGCGTCCGGGAGGCCCTTCTCGCGGGTCGCCAGTGACTGGACGATGTAGCCATCCTCCCCAGGCTTGGCCGCCCACACCTTGACGCCAGCCACGGTCGTCCACTGGCCGCGTTTCGTGTTCTTGCTGTGCATCTGCTTGGCGAACTCGGACCGAGCCTCGGCCTCCGAGTCACACTCCACGAACTGGAAGTCCTGGCCCGCGAAGCGACCGTTCCACGATTTGCCCGAGAAGATGCGACCCCACTCGAAGTAGCAGTACCACCCGGAGGTCTTCGTGCTCTGCACGACGCCGCCGTGGTAGTATTTCGAGTTGTTTGCCTGCCCGAACTGGTTCACGCAGGCGCAGTCCGCGATGCCCACGTCAGGTCCGAAGTCGCTCTGGTCCATCGCCGGACGGCCCATGTATCTGAAGTCCCCAGCACTATGGCCGGGGGGAAGCGTCTTGCGACCGAGCTTGTTCGCCATCGCACCCTCCTAGCACACAGTGGCTACCCGCGATCCCCGTCCCCTAAGCCCTCTACGAGTGCTGGGAGCGCCGGGTCTTGAGGACCAGGATGGACTCCCCCGGGACCTCCGGGTAGGGCACCGCCTCGAACTTCACGCCGCATCCACCCATGTGGTGGGTCGCAAGTCGCAGACGGTGGGAGATCCGCATCACCTGGAGGGGCGGGACCATGGGCTGATCCGGGTTCGCCATCTCCCACAGGGTGACCCAGTTCTTCCCGTCTTCCATGGCCCTTTCGGGGGTGGGTCCAATGCCCCAGATGACCTTGCCATCGTACGCCGCCCACTGGATCTGGTGGCTCATGTCGTCCTCCTCCCAGGTCCAGTCCTTGAACCGGACCTCCCCTCCGGCCCCGCACAGGAGCACCACGCCCCGGTCCTTGCGGTAGTTACAGACCTCGTGCCGGACCTCGCCGGTCTTGACGTTGGTGATCATGACCGGGAGGTTGGGCTCCAGTTCCTTCAACGAATTGATCTTGCGCCAGCTCATGACCTGTCCTCCACAACGTTGAGATAAAGTGACGGTCCATCTTCCCCGGCTAGCCGAACACGGGGGGTAACAGTCAGGACCGTTCCATCCATCATGAAAACTTGGAACACGGTAGTCACGAGTCGGGGCCTGTTGTTGAGGCGCATCAACTCGGTTGTTTCGCGAGTGCCAACGATGTTCCGAACCGTGTCCCTGCTGCCTTCCTGACCTTCATCAAGGTTCATCAGGTGCTGGCTGTCGTTCATATTTCGCTGGCTGTCGTTCATATCAAACACTCCTCGGCAAGACAACCCACTTGTTGGGATGCCTAAGCCGGTTGGCTTAGGTTTTTATCGGACCGGGTAAATCAAGTGGACTTGCCGGGGGTTAATGATGTTCGGCTGGGTCATGTCCTGTGCAGACTGCGGAAGACTTCTCCCAGAGAAGAAGATGGCAATGGAGGAACGATGGCCCTACGGGACAGGGGTGAGGCCAGACCTGCCTGCACGGGTACGCGGGGTTCGACTTCCGGTATGTGCTGACAAAGAAAAATGCAAGGCGTATATTCGACAACGCCGAATGACGATTTTCATCACTGCGTGCCAAGCCACCGGATCGGTGACCGGGGACCGGTAGGGGTACCTGTGGCCCTTGATCCAGTGTCTGGCTTAGATACTTCCGCCAACGGGTAGTCCAGTGGAACAGGCGAGGTGGAGCGATGAACAAGGTCATTCGCATCCGGGGAAGTCGGGGCTACGGAACCGTAGCCATCCTCGACACGCCATGTTTCCCGGCCCGCTACTACGCCGGGTTCGTCATCCGAGGGGCGAACGGGGAGTACACCCCGGAGAACAACTCCACCGAGTTGTTCCACCGGACCCTCGAAGAAGCCGAGGTGGGGTTCAAACGGTGGACTGACTGGGTGGCCGCAAGGATCAAGGAGGAACAGGAGAGACACCAGGCCATGAACCCGGCCGGGACAGATCCCGTCTGCGTCCCTTGTGGCAGGGACGGCGACTTCTGCGATAAATGCCCATACATTCCTCAGGATCGGAGGGGGTGATGATCGTCCGGTTGCAAAAGCGCCAGGAGTGTCCCCATCCTCCAGGTAACCTGTGGCCCTCGCTGTCTAAGCCGGGCCTGAGGGCTTAGACCCGCCGAGTTGCGGGTAGTCTCATTGTGGAGACGGACGATCCCCGAAGGGAGGTAACCGTGGCAACCATTGACATCGGCGCGCTCGTCAAGCGGCTCGAGGCCGCGAAGGATGCCTACTACAACGGGCATCCGATCATGTCGGACGCGCAGTACGACGCGCTCGAGGATGAACTGCGCCGCATCGACCCGCAGCATCCGTTCCTGTCCAAGACCGGCGCGGCCCTCCCGATCAACGGGGCGTGGCCCGAGGTCAAGCACACGATCCCGATGACTTCCTTGAACAAGGCCCAGGTCTTGCCCGACCTCGAGACCTGGTTCAAGGGGTGCGGCCTGACCCCCGCCGTGGGGGTGGTCTGGATGGACAAGCTCGATGGCGCGTCCATCGAGCTACGCTACGAGAGACGGCGCCTCGTCCAGGCCGTGACTCGTGGCGACGGGGTCACCGGCCAAGACATCACCCGCAATGTCCTACTGATGCAGGGGGCGATCAAGATGCTGCCCCCGACCTTCTCCCCGTCCGGATCGCCTGTGCCGGATGTCGTGTTCATCCGGGGCGAGATCGTCTGCCTACTGTCGGATTTCGACAAGTATTTCCAGGGCGAGTCGAACCCTCGGAACACCGCGTCGGGCACTTCCAAGCGGCAGACCGGCCACGAGAAGTGTGCTCACTTGACCATCATCACCTACGACCTGATGCCGAACGGCCAGGGGATGGCGACGAAGGCCGATGAGTTGACTGCCCTTGCTGCGGCCGGGTTCCGCGTGCCGAAATGGGGGCGTGTCCCGGCCACACCTGCTCAGGTGGAGGCTGTCTACCAGCAGTACGTGACGAGCGTTCGCAAGACCCTCGATTACCTCATCGACGGTCTCGTAGTCATGGTGGACGACCGGAACGCCCGGGAATCCCTGGGGGATCTCAACGGGAACCCGAGGGGCGCGGTGGCCTACAAGTTCCCGCACGACTCGAAACCCACGGTGCTCCGCAACATCCGGTGGCAGGTGGGCAACAGCGGGCGTGTCACCCCGGTTGCGGAGTTCGATTCCGTGAACCTCGCTGGGGCGCAGGTGACCCAAGCAAGCCTGCACACCGCCAAGAGGGTGGAAAAGTTGAAGTTGTTCATCGGTTGCCGTATCCTGGTGTCGCGTCGGAATGACGTGATTCCAATGGTGGAGGCAAACCTCGATGAAGGCATCAACCTCAATGACCTCGACGAATGACCTGCTGGTCTGCCCAATCTGTGGTAGAGGAATGAAAGCCATCACTACCCAGCACATCCGAACCCACGGGTTTTCCGATGCAGAAACCTTCAAAGTGACTTTCGGACTCCTCTATTTGAAGTCCCCCTCCATGAGGACTGCCCAGTCGAAATTCCTATCCAGCAACAACCCCACCCGAGGCGGACACTCCCCTGAATCTATTGACAGAATGAAGCAGAACCGACGAGGTAAGGGTATCGGGGTAGCTGGAAAATACGAACGTACACCCGCCATCCGGGACAAGATCGCGGAAGGTGTCCTACGGGCATGGGAAGAAGGCAAACGGGGACGCGGGAAGTATGTTTATGGACGCAAAGCCGGACGGAAGGTATGGGTGAGATCCTCTTGGGAGGAGCGAGTAGTCCACATCCTGGACGCCCACCCAAGCATCCTGGGCTACGAGGTCGAACCTTTTCAGATCCCTTACCAGTTTGAAGGGCGAACCCATCGGTACACCCCAGATTTCCTCGTGACTACCGAAGGCGGAATCCGGGAATTGTGGGAAGTCAAACCCCAGGAGTTGGTGGGCAAGCCCAAGAACACCGCCAAATTGGCAGCCCTGAACCAGTACGTCCATGACCACCCGGTCAATGCAAGGGTGGTCACCCTACGGGACATCGAGGTGATGGAAATGCAGGCAGGGCTTAGTTCACCTGTATCCAGAGTAGTGACAGTGAGGAGGTCGATATGACCATGTCAATGCAGCGTGTCTACATCACCCCGCCCGACAAGTGCCCCTCGTGCGGGTCTGACCTGACGCGGAACGGCGAGTACCTCGTGTGCAAGAACGAAGACTGCCCCGCTCAGGCGACCGGCGCGGTCAAACGGTGGGTCAAGAAAATCGAAGTCCTGCACGTCGGGGACTCGCTGATCGAGGCCCTGGTGGAAGCCGGGTTCGTGGGGGACCCGGCGGACCTCTATACGCTGGACCCGGTGAAGGTGGCAGACCTGGAAATCGGGGGGCGAAAGGTCGGGGCTTCGGCGGACAAGGCGATCCGCAACCTGAACGCCAAGAAGATCCTGCCGCTGCATGTCCTGGTCGGGTCCCTTGGCATCGACCTGATCGGGCGAGACATGGCGAAAATCATCGTGGACGCGGGGTTCGACTCTCTGTCCAAGATGGCGAAGGCCACGATCCCGCAGATTGCGGCTATCCCTGGGGTGGGTCAGGTGAAGGCCGAGGCTTTCGTGAAGGGGTTCACCGCGAAACTCGGCCTGATCGCCAAACTGATCGGCAACGGCATCCAGGTTCAGGTGGCCTCCGGCCCGCTGGTCGGCAAGTCCTTCTGCATGACTGGGTTCCGTGATGCTGCGCTGTCCGACGCCATTGAGAAGGCGGGTGGCACGATGAAGTCCGGGGTGTCCCGGTCGCTGTCCTACCTGATTGCTTTGGACCCGAACTCCAATTCGGGCAAGGCACAAGAGGCCCGTAAGAACGGGATCCCCGTGATCGGAATTGACGATGCCTGGGCAATGACGGGAATGACAAAGCCGGTCTGAGTCAACGAGGAGGATTTTATGAACATCGATCAGCGATTCGCATGTCTCGAGGAAGCGGCCCGCAAGCGGCACGGTGCATCTGGTATCGAGGCCCAGAGGGGGTTCACCCGCGTCACAATGGCCGTTTCCTTGCTGAAACAGGCCAAGGTCCAGAAACTGGTCAAGCCCGAGACCATCAAGATGGGCAACAAGACCTACCACCGTCCGCCTGAATACCAGACTGTGTGGTGCCTCAACGTTGGCGTCCGCCACGAGTGGTTCTACGGCAACACCATGATGGAGTGCATCCAAAAAGCCGAGAAGGCCTACAGTCGGTGGTTGCCCAAAGGGTACGCGAACTGGACCGTCGACGCACCCTAGGGGGTAGCGTTGGGGATCGTGATTGCTGTTGTGTGGTTCGTTTCACCGTCTTGCTCGGTTGGATCGTGCTACAGTTCATGCCGGTGCACTGATCTTTGGGGATTTCGATAACCATTGGATATCCTGCTAGGTGATAGGAGGTGACACAATGGGATCGGTTGAACGGGTCGCTGCAACATACATGGGCCTGGTTGTCGAGGAACAGAAGGGACGGGTGATTGTCAAAGGTCCCTACCTGGCTATTTCACCACATATTCCGACCCTAAAGAAACTTCATTTTCAATATGACCCCCGGGACAAGTCCTGGTCGCACCCGGTTGACTCAAAGACCACGGCCGAGAAGATCAAAGCACTGCTCTTCGGCCCCAGTGGCGCAAAAGGGGGAGACGCAAAGGAGAGACAGGAAGCCTTGAAAGACTTCCCCGTGGACTTCCGCCTTTTCCAAGTGGACCGGGGTCCCACTGACATCCTGATTCGGGGGAACACCTACCCCTTGCGGGAGTTGTTCCAGAAGGCAGGGGCCATGTGGGTCGCCAGTCAACGTGCCTATCGAATCACAGTAGACACCGTTTCGGTCAAGCACCTGCCCGAACTGATTCGGGCTATGCGGGCTGCCGAACAGAAGGCCCTGAAGGAACTGGCTGAAGAGGAAGCCCGTCGGAAACGAAACGAAGCCATGGGGATCAAGACCCTCTACAGGACCACTCGCCCTTACGACAAGGGCGAAATGATCGAGGACCGGACAGGGAAAGCCTGGGTCGTTGTCCGCCCCTTGCCGAAGAGTTGGGTGGATGAAGAAGACGCCCTGTCTTTCGGCGTCCGCATGGATCGTTCCGGATGGGTTTATTATGCGGAGGCACGTCCGGCAACTGACGAGGAAGTCGAGAATTCCCAGTTGGGACAGGATCGAAAGGTTCGTCAGAAGAAACAAGACTTGGTCAAGGTCATCGACAACCTGAAGCAGGCCATCAAGCGTTACCCTATTCCCCCCGGTCCTATCCACCTGCCGAAGCCATTCTTCACCATCAATGCGCACCGTATTCCTTACGGGGGAGGGGAATGGTTTGTCCTCGATGGATCCCACATCTGGTACGTCCGAAACAGTGGGGGAGAAGGGGATGACTGGGGAGGGAACAACGTCGTTACGGGGGGAGCAGGGGCTATCGGATGGAAGGCACCTTTGACACCCGACATCAAAGAACTTGTCGAGACTTTGCAGCAGTCTGGCATCACTGAAATTTAATGGTTTGGATCCCGTGAAAGCCATGTGGAAAAAATCCGACATGATGATCGCCTGGAACCCCCAGGGGACGAACCTCAGATATGTGCTGGCGGTCCTGTACCTGCGGGGGGTTTGCGTACAAGCCATCGTATGTTTCCGGGAAGGAGCCTCTGAGTGGAAGAACATCAACGACCCTGCTACGGGAAGAGCCCGTGTCTATCCCACCATCGCGGTGGCCAAAGAAGCGGCTGAGGCCCATGCCAAAGCCCACGGGTGGACCGGAGACGTGGAGGGGGACTGACCTTGGGGGGCAAGGTCGATTGAGGGCCTCTGTGAATTCCGCCAAGTGAGTGGATCGTAACGCATCACCTGGGTGACAACCCTTGTTGGGGAGCCCGCTTCGGGCTATAATTCCAACAGTAAATCGAGTTGGATCGGGCTTAGAATCCCGACCCGGCCGGTTGACTTACTGGCTTCAAGAGGACCCAAAATGGGCCGCCATACTACAAACCTAGATAGCCACTAGTGGCTATCTAGGTTCTCAAGAACCGGCACTGCGCCGGGATTGATGTAGTGGGGATGTCCATGAAGAGGCCCAAGCGTCCTTTCCCCAGTTCCAAGATCCCACCGGCCGACCCTTTGAGGTCCAAGCCCCCGAAACGGGAGCCCGTTGAGGCCCCCAAAACCATTCTGGCGGAGTTCCGGAATTGGGGGGTTCCCTTCAACATCCAGAAATGCGAGACCGCCGGAGCACCGAACTTGATGGGCTACAAGTGCATGGCGGCATGGAAAGTCCTGCACACGGACGAAGCCCTCCTCGAGTTCATGGAACTCGAGGACAAACTGGGAAATGTCCACACGCTTTACCATGGAACACCCGCCGAAAACATCGCTTCCATTGTCAACAACGGACTTCAACCGGGCTATGGGGGAATGTTCGGTGGGGGGATTTACATGGGGGGCCCTGGAAAAGCCTTTGGTTACACCCAGCACAAATGGCGGACGGCAAGAGGAACCCAGCAGCGGGCGTACTACCTCTTGAAAGTTCGAGCCATCCTCGGCAAGGTCAAGGAATGCAGGGAATGCTGGCACAAAGGAAACCTCAAGGATCTTAGGAAGGAAGGATTCGATTCCGTGGCAGGGATTCGGGGATGGACGCACAGTTGGGGCGGCACCCTCCGAGGGGACGAGTTCGTGGTCTATTCCCCCTCCCAAGTCATGGTCGAAAACATCTTCGAGTACCAGGCCCTCGAGAAAGAACTCGAGCAAAAGACCAGTAGCGGAATTTGCGAAATCCTGTATCCCGCTCCCAGCCCCTTCGGGGGAAAAGGCATGTCGGCGTTTCGTGACTTGTCCGTCAAGGCACCTTGTGGCAAGGTCGCATACAGGTCGGTGCAACTGAACAACGGCATTTCCGCATGGGTTTGCAATGACTGTATCGCCAAGCACCGCCTCAAGATCGGATCCTGGATCGAAGTCCAGAACAATCTCTACTGGAGAGGGAAAGGTCCATCGGTCCGTGTTCGGATCACCGGGATTCGTCAGTAGGCTTAGGGTCGGTCCCGTCCGGGTAAAAGGGGAGGAGGTATCGATGCCGCGAAGTTCGCGGCAGGGGATGATCGGATCGCCAATGCGACCGGGTTGAAGGTCTCAAGGTCCTCGGGTTCCAGCTCCTCCGGCGGAAGATCGTGGACACCGAGATCGACATCGGAGGGTGGTAGCTCAGGGGTCCGAAGACGGAGCTGATCGTCGGATCCATGCCCGAGGGAGCGACCGTATTCGGTGACGCCCCATGGAAGGATCGCCGCAGGAATGACTACGAGAGCGGCCTGTCGTTGAACACCCGGACACCATGTGGGCCTTGGCGATCTCGAATAGTTCACTTCGGGCAATGTTGATGTCCATCGCCTCTTCGGGGGTCAGTTTCTGCCCGGCGATGACCTGCCCCGGCTCGACGTAGGATGCCACCAGCACGACCTTCTGCTGGCCCGCGAGCATAAACTCGACGGCCTCGTTGAGGTTGGCGATAGCCCGAGTCTGGGGGTCGAACACGAACAGCAGCTCCAGGATCGGGATGGCGATGTCCTGCCGCCATGTGGTCGGGTCGCATGCACCACCCAGGAAGACCTGGTTCACCAGGGTTCGACGGCTGGCTAGGTCGTGCAAGTAGATTGTCGAAGACGCCGTGGTCGAGTGCACGTGCCTCTGCGAGGCCGCCTCCCAGGACCACCACGTCATCGAGGTGAATGGATGATCAATATCATCGCTCAAGGGGGTCTCTTTCCGTGAAGGCAATCAGAGAGGAGCGGAACACCTTGACGGATCCCCGGTCGGGGTCCGAATTGCCACCACGATCTCGCCCCAGACCGTTCGGGAGAGCGTCCGCAAAGCCCGTCGCAACACGTTCGAGACGGGAGTCGAACCCACGGTCGATTACGGAAGCACGATGACCTGGACAGACACGGGCACTGATTCGGCTGGCCGAGTCCCGTGGCGCAGGTTCTGGCCCATGAGTTCGCCCACGTCGCCGTCTTCCGAGAATATATGCGGAGATTCGCGGCCAAGTACGGAGACAGAGGCTAGAGGCCCCGCACTTCGATCACCGCAAGACCGTTGACCGGATCATAGGTTCCCCGCATCTGGATTCCATCATTCCATCCCCAAGGCTTGATCCTGCCGGGGTTCTTCCGTGCGATGAGGCCAAGGAGGCGGTCGGTTTCTGGGAGGAGACGGGGGATAGGGGGCACGATCAAGGTGTACAGGCCATTGTTGATGTCAGCGACCCGGTATCCATGCTCGTAGAACCACTTGGCATTTGGGTCATCCGAAGGTGGGGCACCTTTCCCGTGCGGGCGGAAGTCGTTGGACGGGATGCCGAAAGCCGCATTGGGGATTTGAACTTCGCCAAGACCTTCGGTCCATGTTCCCCACGCCGGATTCACTTTCACCCGTCTCTGGGCCTTTCTCGAAATCCAGAGGGCCATCAGCGCTTCTTGCTCTAGGGCACGTTCCTCATCGGTGAGGGACGCCCACAGAATCCGCTCTTGCTCGACTAGCCTCATGTCCTCATCAAGGGACCAAGGGCAAACCGGAAGAGAGTGTCCCACGAGGATCTTGAGAGCCAGGTCACGATGTTCTTCGAGACGACCCATGTAGGTACTTTACCCGATCATGGAGCCCTTAATCATCACACTTGTTCAGGCTTTCCGTGGAGGCAAAAGTCATGATAAAGCCCCACAGACCCACCAGGATCAGGAAGATCCCCCCGAGGAGAACCAGTCCCCCAAAGAACCCGTTGAGGTCGATCCCTACGCTGATCAGGAAACCACCACCTGCGATTGCTCCCAGTGCGAAGATCAGGAACATCAATCGCAAACCCAACGCATGACGTTGGTCTGCCTCCTGCAATCCGAGGCTGATAATCCCCCCGCCAATTAGAACCACCACGATGATTGCTGCCCAGGTTATTGCGCTCATGATCCTCCCCCCTTAAGGCTTCACGGTTAGGCCTCCCCCATCCGCTCGACCTTCAGGTCCCGGTCCGAATAGACCTGGAGCCAGTCGTCGAAATAGCCGGACGGGTTGCCCCCGAACTCGCTGAAGATCGGGGCCGTTCCGTCCTGAACCACCAGGCCATCCCGGATGGTCACGCCCGCCACGAAGTCGTGGCATTCGACTCGATAGAATCCATCCGTCGGGAACAGCATGGGAACCTCCCCAGACATCTACCCGCGCCCTCCCGCTACTAAACCGATGCCTTCACATCACCAGAGAAGGGGGCGACATTCTCCACGTATTCGGCGTCCACCCAGGCCACGTCCACGAACCGACCGCGCTCGTCCCGGGCGTCTGACCGGGCCAGGCCACACCGACCGTCGCGGACCCAGAACACGGTCCCTTCGGTCCCCTTCGGCACCTTCCGCCCGCGAACCACGCGCATCCGACGGCCGATCTTGGGCGGGTTCCACTCCCGAAGTGCCTTCTCCCTGGCCCCCGCTTCCTCAGCGGCCTTCGCCAGGGCCTCCTGCTTGTCCAGGAACGCCCGATAGGCGGTCATGACTTCGGGGGTGGCGTCCACCACCGGTTCCCCGTAAGGCCCGTCGTAGAGGTCGAAATCGGTCCAGACCACCACCTCTTCCGGGCATCCCTTTTCGGGATCCCACACGAGACAGCGGGTCTGGTAGGAGTAGATGTCCGACATCACGCGGACTTCACTGGTCATGGGCCCCCGCAGGACCAGGCCCTTGTGGGTGACCTTGATCACGTTTCCGTTCTTGTCCTTCCAGGTGATCGCCATGACCAACCTCCTTTCCCCACCACACCAAGACAACCCATCACACCTTTTTCCTAAGCCCCGTCCGCATGGGCTTAGACCGGGCGGGTTCCGGGTAGTGCAGGCGTCAAGATCCTTGAGTGGGGGATACGATGACCCGCTACGATTTCGAGTTCAGGTGCATCGACTGCGAGAGGGGACTCTACCAGGAGAACAATGGGCCGTCCGAGAAGCGCATGATCACCCGCACGAACAAGCGACTCCAGGCCCTGTGGGTCGAGCTGTTCGGGCGCGACGAGATGGATGGCCAGGGGTAATTGTGAAGGGGTTGATACAAGGAGTGAACCCGTGAAGCGCGTCGTTGCGGAATGCCTGGCAAACAAGCACCTGGGAATCTATGAGGCCGACGGTTTTTCGGCCGATGACAGGTGTCGCAAGTGCGGGCAGACAGGGCTTCGTCGCCTCAAGGATGAGGAGGGGCATACGAAGATGCCCCTCAAGCAGGCACAGAGATTCCTTCTCCGAGAGGAAGCACGTCGCAAGGATGCCCGCGAAGCAGCCAAGGTCGGCTGATGGCTTAGCGTCCGGCGTGTCCGGGTAGTGCGATTAGGTTCTTACGGGAGTGCCAAATGCCTCCGTTCCTGTTTTCGTTGATCGCGGCGATCATGGTGTCAGGGATCGGGTTCGGCTGGCTGGCGATGCGCCAACTGAAGGTCGGCCTGTGGGTGATGGGGGTCGCGGTTCTCATCTACACGCTGGTGTTCTACGTGGGGGTGCCCTCCCTGGCCTACCCCCTCTACGGATGGATCGGGGGTGCCGCCATCCTCAACATGGTCATCGGAGCCGTCGTCGGCTACATCCTGGCCGACGAACAGGAGGGCTACCGGGAAACCAAGGAAGAAAAGCGTCGAACCCAGCTGAACTTCTGGGTGCCGACCGTTCCGGCGGTCCTGTCACTGCTCCTCCTCCTCGGGGTATCGGCGTCCGGGTGGACTTGTTTCCGGGCCACTGACTACGCGGGCATGATCGGTCAGGTCGAGGACCGCGACTGGAATACCGACCAGCCCCCGGTGGACCCCAAACATCTGGCTTACGTTCCCTTCGAGACGGCCAGTTTCTCCGCCGATGCGGAACTGGGCGAGGCAGAAGGCGGGGCCCTCGGGTCACAGTTCGAGTTGGACACCAACTACATGACCCTTCAGCGGATCAACGATCACCTGTGGTGGGTCGTGCCCCTTGACTTCCGGGGATGGTTCGTGTGGCGGGCGGTGGACGGTTCGCCCGGATACGTTATGGTGGATGCTCAGGACCCGCGAGCGAAGCCCAAATTGGTGCTGGGCCGCAAGTTCCGTTACACGCCCGGGGCCTATTTCGGGGATCAGATCAAGCGGCACATCTGGTCCCATGGCTACTTGGACAAGGGGCTGACGGACTTCTCGTTCGAGATCGACGAAGACGGCAAGCCCTGGTGGATCGTGACAGTCTACAAACCTTCCATCGGATTTAGTGGACCGAAGGTCCTGGGGGTGGTCCAGCTGGACCCGGAAACGGGGGAGATCACCTTCCACGAGACGGGCAAAGTGCCCGAATGGGTGGATCGGGTGTTCCCTTCGGATTTCGTCGTGGAATATGCGAACGACTGGGGCAAATACTGGAAGGGCTTCTGGAACCACCTCACCGACAAGGACAACATCCGAATGGTGGCGGATGTTCCCGGCAAGAGCGACATCTGGATCGTGTACGGGTCGGACGGAGAACCCTACTGGTGCATGGGAATCACGTCTTCCAATCAGGGAGACGCCGCGCTGGTTGGCCTGCTGTACGTGAACTCCCGGACTGGCAAGGCCCACTACTACAAGATGGCCGGGCAATCGGAGGCCAAGATCATCCAGATGATCTCCAACGAGACCAAGTTCATGAACACGCACCCGGCCCGCCTCTACCTCTTCAATATCGAAGGGCGGCCCACCTGGTTCTCGACGCTGATCGGGGACTCGGGCGCGTTCAAGGGCGTGGCCCTCGTGGACGCCGAGACCCGCGAAGTGTTCTTCGGCCCGGACGAGTCCACGGCATTCCGCAAGCGTGAGGCCCGGCAATGGCAGGGGACTGGCAAGGTGGACCCCTCTTCGACCCCGGCGGTCGAGGAGACTGCCAAGGCCAAGGTACTGAGGATCGGGTGCCCTGTAATCGACGGAGGGACGATCTGCTTCATGGTGTTGGAGAATGGTTTGCACCTCACGGGAAACGGGAAACTAGTCATCCCCTTGTCCCAGACGAGGGACGGTGACGAGGTCGAAGTCAGATACGTCAAAACGGACGACGTGACCCAACCCTTTGGTTTGGTTGATGTGACAAATCGGACGGTCACGCCCTGACAGTGATAATTGGGGGGCAAGGAAATGAACATGATTGACCTCGATAGGAAAAAGGCGATCCTGAAAAGACTGGATCCCATGTGGTATGTCAAGGATGCGGTCAATAACTACATCCCCCTGGACGACATCTCGGCTACGGACGTGGACCTCGAAAACATCGAGGCGGATTTCGAGAAGAAGGGGATGAACCCCCCAACCTGGAACGAAGTGGACCAGGTCCTTCGGGAAGTGGTCGAGGAGATCTTGACTGAGAATGGGTTTCGGTGGGACGCAAAGTGGCGACAGCCGGTCCAGGTAATCTGGCCCAAAGTCACGGACGACCCGGATGTGGACTGGGAAACTGCGTACCCCGACAACACCACGTTCCTGGACACCGAGGGGGACAAGGTTCCGGAACCGGAGGCCCCTTGCGACCTGTCCCCGGCGGTCTGGATCGAGGAAAAGGGCAAGGATGTCTGGCTGGCTTACATCAGCTACGCAACTGAAAAGGAAGTAAGGTGAACGACAACATCCTGGACGTGGGGGACATCCCCCTGCGCGAGTGCGACGACGCGAATATTCCTGTCAACATCTTCGTGATGCCGTTGGACCCCGAGCGTGGCCGTGACGGCACCTACTACGAGCGTGGGTACCGCTGGCTCCTGCGCGCGGACAACTTCATGCCCCGCAAGGAGATGTGCGGGGACGGGGCGTACCGCGTGTACGCCAGGACCCGCGATGAGCTTGTAGCCTACATGCACGAGCATGTAACCCCGTGGTACGAGGCCGCGGCGGAGCACCTGCGCGGGGCCGAGCCCGACAAGGACGGCGTCTTCAGCCTCTACTACTGGCCCACTCCCAAGAAGTAACTCATGGACAAAGACCGAGCCATCGAAGCAGTTATTGACTTGGCCCGGACCGTATTCCCCACCCCCACCTGGGAATGCGACCCTGTGTTTCATGGCATGGTCCATACGACGTTGGGGGGTCCTCCACATCGGGATCAACATAGCAGACACCCCCCAGCCCACGGAAGCCTTTGTGACCATCGTGGCTGATCCCTCCGGACCTCCACGACCTCCACGGGTGGCTGTCATTCATCAAAGGACAGTACTGCAAAGTCCTCCCCGATGGACCCAAACCTTTCAGCGAAGTCACGCGGTTCGAGGTTCATTTCCATTCCGGAGTGGCTTTCAGGATCATCGAGGTGTCAGGAAGCATGGGGGTCCAGCGCCTTGTCAACCTGAAAGGGGCGGTAGTTCGGGGGGAGTGGCTATAAACCAGGCTAACTCCGGGTAGAACCCGTGGGGGGTGCAATGCTTCTAACTCGACAACAGATTCCCCGGCTTCTCGGGAAATGGCGATCCTCTAGAGAATCCCTAAATGCCTTCGAGGTTCGGGGTTTTCATCTCGAGGAACACATCAAGGAATGTCTGGGCATGACCCGGTTCCTGTTGGCGGATAACGAATCGGACGGGGTGGACTTCGGACACCGCCTGTTCGACCTGATGCAATTGGACAGGTTCATCTCCTACGAGGACTTTCGTAAGACCTGCCTTCTATCCGTGCTGGCACATGACCTGGGGAAAGCGGGTCAGGTGTTTCAGACGATGATGTGGCAGTTGGAACATGACTTCCAGGATTGGAAGTCCCGACGTTCCTCCGACCCTAACGCGACCCCGAATTTCACCAGATACATCCAAAGGTTCCGACACGAGTCCCTGAGTCTGCACTTGCTACTGAGCCATCCAGACATCTCCCGGTGGTTCCGGGAACAAGCAGGGGGTCATTTCAACATTGTCTGTGCGGCAGCCTTCGGGCACCACCGGAAAACACAGGCGTCTCGGGACCTGTATGCAAACGGGAACCAGAAACAGACCGAGATCTATCTCGACGAACTGACCACGATTCTAGGTCCGATAGTGCGGGAGTTCTTCCCCGGTCAGGTTTTCCCCCGATGTCCGGACGTGACAGCCAGCATGAAAGATGTCGGGTTGTCGTGTCGGTCTTTCCTCATGAAGGACCTCCCAGAGACCCCCGTATCCATCGCAGTGAAATGGATGACAATCCTCGGGGATGTGATGGGATCGATGACAGGGGACACCCCGGAAGTTTCATGTGATGAATTCCGAGGGTTCCTTGAAGATCGGCTGCGTGAGATCTTTCGACCTGTGCATATCGACTACGAGTCCTACACGGACTTCGCCCGCAAGAAAACCACCAGAAATGGACTTCAGGACGAGGCATCGAAAGTCGCTACCGATATCCTCATCCAGGGCGGGTGTGGTAGTGGCAAGACCAATGCGATCTACCTGACGTGCTCGAACCGGCCTCACAGCAGGTTGATTTTCACGACCCCAACCACAGGAACCGCATCTCAGCACTGGCTGAACACCGGGATGCGGAAAGAGACTGCCACCCGGAACTCCCGATCCTCCTTGGACAAGAGGCTTTACGGAATCCACCTGGCACCGACGGATCCCACATCTGACGATGCCGAGCAAGAAACCGAGGACATGCAGCGGGCTTTGGAGGTGTTCGACACCTTCGACAAGGACATTATCTATGCCACGGCGGACCAGATCCTAGGGGTCCTGGGATTCAGTCACGCCTCCATCCTATGGCTCCTGTACATCGTCCAGTGCCAGGTGGCATTCGATGAGTTCCACTGCTACGACGACACGATGCGGCAAAACTACTACCAGCTGCTTCGTTGGATGCCTGGCCTGAGGGCTATCCCGGTTTCTGCTACCGTGACCAACAGAATGAAGCAGATGTTCAAGGGCATCCGTCCGAATGCCGTACACGTCCTGGACCGTTCACCCACGGCCCCGTCCAAACGCCCCAGGTATCGAATCCATGTTCTGTCCAGCCAGTCAGACGCCCAGAGACTTTTCCAGATGGGAACTTTGTGGGTTGTGAACCAGGTGGGGGTGGCACAGGACCTAGGATTCCTAAACCCCGACGCCATGATCTATCATTCCCGCTTCAAGTATCCGGATCGCAAAGAGATTCAAGATTCACTCGTCAAGGCTTTCAATCCCGATCTGGGTACCATCACTTCAAGGGCCGTGGCAACCCAGGTGGCTGAAATGTCCCTGGACTTGTCGGCCCGGTGCCTCATTTCCGAGATTGCCCCCATCGCAGCGTTGATTCAACGTCTGGGTCGACTGAACCGGGTCCCATCGAACACCGAGGTGAGGGACGCTTACTTCTACATGCCCGAAAACCCCCTCCCCTATTTCAAGAGGGAACTTGAGACGGCCCAGGCGTGGCTCAAATCCTTGGAAGGTCGGGACCTGAGTCAAGACGATCTGGCCGATGCTTTCGAGACCCAGTTCGACCCTACGCAAGACTACCCCTGGGAGCACCTCATGGTAGAAACCGACCCCCGGAACATCCGGGAAGATGGCGGATGGATGAGGAGGGGGCTGCTGGAACCTGACTTCCGTCACCTGAAAGAGATGCCCCGTTCATCCTTTACCTTGCGGAAACAGGAACTCCTGATGAGGGAAATTCCGTTTCCCGTGTCTGGTCCGGTCAAGAAGATGATTGAGGACGGGTCTCTGAAACCTGACATGGAACTGGGCTTCCGTTACTGCATCCCTGACAACCTGTTCTACTATGACCCTCGGCTAGGGCTGGTCAAGAACTGGTGAAATCAAGGGTTACGCGGTTTCGGTCTTTGATAACTAGATGATAATCTTCACGAAATGAAGGTGTGAATCTCGTGAAAATGAAACCAATTCTAGGGGTAGGAAGCAAAAACCCAATGATTACCGAAGGGTTATCCCCGCGCGAGCGGGGTTGATCGCGGCCACACCTTGATCGCCTGGTCACCGGCATCACCGTTATCCCCGCGCGAGCG
>ERZ795061.950-NODE-950-length-28827-cov-6.480641_pt1 | contig 28827 bp, 23 predicted proteins | sample MGYA00375145_ERZ795061 | MGnify/ENA primary metagenome ERZ795061 (study PRJEB30190, sample SAMN05720144) | anaerobic digester metagenome | isolation source: active sludge of municipal wastewater-treating anaerobic digesters | place: USA | collected 2014-12-22 ... | reverse complement strand
TTATTTCCGGAAAGGAAAATGGAAAACTGTGAAAGTTTAAAAACAATAAGCAGTTAAACTTTTTAAGGGGTCGTTGGAATTCCGGATGAACCGGATTTCCAACGACCCCCTTTAATATCTTAATATCCTATTATCTCAATTAATTTATATCCCTCCTTCGCTAAAGCCTCGACGGACAGGTAATACCCAATTCCAAATACCTAATATCTAATACCCAATATCTAATTTCCTTACTTTTATTCTATGAAAGACGTCATCAGCCAGAACCGGGTAAGACAGGTTTTCTTTATCCTGATCATTCTCCTGCTCTTTATCCTGCTGTTCATGGAATTGTATAATTTCCTGCCGGCACTGCTGGGTTCCATTACACTCTATATCCTCTTACACAAATGGATGCTCCAGCTCACCGAAAAGAAAAAATGGCGAAAAGGATGGACCGCTGTTTTATTGATGCTCTTTTCCCTGGTTGTGATATTGCTACCTGTGGGTTTACTGGTGAATATGCTTTCTACCAAGGTCAATTATGCCATTCAGCATTCCGCTGAACTCACAGAAGCCATGAAAAAAGTAGTGGCGGATATTGAACTGCGTTTTGATGTAACGATCGCCAGCGAGGAAAACATCAATAAAATGGGCGCCAACCTGGCCAATAGCTTACCCGGCATCCTCAATGCTACATTCAGCACATTGACCAATATCTTCTTTATGTATTTCATCCTTTACTTCATGCTGGTCAACAGCCGGAGAATGGAAGATGCCCTGTATGAACATGTACCGTTGAAAGATGAAAACGTATCACGTATCGGCCAGGAGATCCACATGATGGTGTACTCCAATGCCATTGGTATCCCGCTGGTGGCATTTGCCCAGGGACTGATCGCCCTTCCCTTTTATTTGATCATTGGTGTGGAAGAACCTTTCTTCTGGTTCGGGGTCACCTGTATTGCGGCCATGCTACCTGTTATTGGTGCAGCCCTGGCCTATATACCACTGGGTATTATCTTCTTTGCAAAAGACGAAACCCTGAAAGGTACCCTGATGCTGATCTATGGGTTTGGCATCATCGGTACCATTGATAATGTACTTCGCTTCTCCTTATTAAAGAGACTGGGAAATGTACATCCACTGACAACCGTATTCGGCGTAATCATCGGATTAAAACTCTTTGGATTTATCGGACTCATTTTCGGACCCCTCCTGATTTCCTTATTCATGCTTTTATTAAAGATTTATGGTAGTGAATTTTTAACCAAGCAAAGAGCGATTAATAAGATCATGGAGAACTAAATAATTCTACTTACCTATTATATATATAGCAATACTTACGAATTTTCTGTTTCGCGTAATTTTCCCTGCATTCAAATCAAATGGCCACGTAAATATTCGCAATTGCCTTAAAAACAGAGGTTTATTTCTTGCAAGATTAACAATTGCATAATATTTTGTCACTGCCTTTCGTTTTTAAAATCAGTGCAGTACAATACTGCATACAGATCCGAAAGAAAAACCGTACCCTGAGTGAGAACCATCTTGCTACCAATATCCATTGGATTATTGTGTATTTCCTTCACAATACTCCCCACCCCACCCGCCGGCAGCCCTGCAGCTGTTACTGCGGTCAGCATTAACAATGAGAAGGTACCAACAACAGAAGCCAGCCTGATTTATGATCAGACCGGACTGGAACAATTTGGTTTGTCCAAAGCTGCATTTGATTTTGCCTGGGCCGGTTACCAATACCTGCTGGAACATAATCAACTGAAGAAACAACACATACTCAGCATCTGCGATTTCAGTCAGTCTTCCAAAAAGAAAAGATTATATATCATTGATCTCGATAAAAAAGAATTACTGATCAATACCTGGGTGGCCCATGGCAAAAACTCCGGTGATGAATATGCCCGGCAATTTTCCAATACGCCTGAATCATTGCAGAGCAGTCTGGGTTTTTATGTCACCTCCGGTACCTATATCGGCAAACACGGATTATCCCTGCGGCTGAATGGAGCGGATCCCGGTTTCAATGACCAGGCTTATTTCAGAACTATTGTGATTCATGGTGCTTCTTATGTGGATGAAGCAAGACTGAAATCAGGTATGTACATGGGCCGCAGCTGGGGTTGTCCCGCTGTTTCAGAAAAAGAATCTGCACGCATCATACAAACCATAAAAAACGGAACCTGTTTATTTATCTACCACCCGTCGAGGAATTACCTGGAGAAATCAAAAATATTAAACGGCTGATTGGACACACAACAAGGATGGATGATAACAAAAAGCCTGGCTCCCGCCGGGCTTTTTTGTTTTAAAACAACTTACCCCAGCTCTGCTGAATCGTTACCACACCCATATAAGTCATCACCAGCACCACCAGCCAGCCCATGAGTTGCAGCAATATTGGATGCCGGTAGGCTTTCATCAGACTTTGTTTACCAGCTGCCAGCAGGATCAGGGCCAGGGCAACAGGTAAAATCAGGCCATTCACGGCACCGGCCAGCACCAGTAATTTCACGGGATTGCCAACTACTACAAATATGATCGTGGAGAAAATGACAAATAAACTGATGACCATTTTTTCATTCCTGCCCACAACGGGTACCAATGTCTTCCAGAATGAAACCGAGGTAAAGGAAGCGCCCGCTACTGAAGTGATGGCCGCACTCCATAAAACTATTCCAAAAAAAAGATAACCCATCTCCCCGGCAGCCGATTGAAAAACAGTGGCTGCAGGATTCCCCGCCGCCAGTTTGATGCCCTGTGATACAATACCCAGTGCGGCAAAGAATAAAATAAAACGCATCATGGAAGTGATCAGGATACCACTGACAGAACTGCGGGTGACCTGTTTCAGATTGGCTTGTCCACCGATCCCTGCATCCAGTAAACGATGTGCACCGGCAAATGAAATATAACCACCCACTGTTCCACCTACCAGCGTGATGATTTTCAGCATATCAATTTTCTCCGGCCAGATGGTTCGGTATAATGCAGTGGCTACCGGCGGATGTGAACTGATCGCAATATAAAGGGTGAGCAGGACCATGATCAACCCCAGTATTTTGGTAAACCCATCCATCAGCTTTCCTGCTTCTTTGTACCAGAACAAACCCAGCACCAGCACACAACTGATCACAGCACCCATTTTTGGATCCATTCCAAACAATACTTCCATTCCGAGTCCACATCCTGCAATATTGCCGATATTAAAAACCAAACCCCCAAATGCAATCAATCCCGCCAATACAAAACCCATTCCGGGAAAAACAGCATTGGCCAGGTCCTGCGCCCTTTTTTCACTGACAGTAATGATCCGCCAGATATTGAGCTGTGCACCAATATCCAGTAAGATGGAAATAAGGATTACAAAACCAAAACTGCTGAGCAGCTGCTCCGTGAAAAGAGAGGTTTGCGTCAAAAAGCCAGGACCAATTGCAGAAGTGGCCATCAGAAAAGCGGCACCCAATATGGCACTGTTCTTTTTCATGCAGTAAAGAACGACTGATGAATGGCTTTGGCAAATGTCAGTGCATGGGGACCGTCGCCATGAATACAAATCGTATCTGCATGAAGCGGAATGATTGTTCCATTCAGAGTGGTCACTGTTCTTTCTTTTACGATCTGATCTACCTGCTTCAGCATTTGTTCCGCATCAGTAATCAGTGCACCGGGTAAAGTTCGCGGTGTGAGGGAGCCATCATCCTGGTAAGTTCGGTCGGCAAATACTTCGCTGGCGGTGGATAAACCCATGATCGCTGCTTCGGTAATGGCATGACTGCCACTTAAACCAACCAGGGTGAGCCGGCTATCGAAATCCTTCACTGCTCTGGCGATACAACGGGCGGTGATGATATCCCGGGCGGCCAGATTATACAAGGCGCCATGTGGTTTTACATGTTGGAGTAATGCTCCCAGTGATTCTGCCATATCATTGATCAGTAATAATTGCTGGATCATGAGTTCATATAGTTCATGCACCGGCAGGTCAAATTCTTTTCTGCCAAAATTCTCCCGGTCATAAAAGGAAGGATGGGCCCCAATAGCTACTCCATGCTGCATACAATCTGCAATAGTGCTACGCATGGTTTCCATATCACCGGCATGAAAACCGCAGGCAATATTCGCCGATTGTATAAACGGCATGATGGCGGCATCATCACCCATACCCTCACCCAAATCACAGTTGATGGTTAGCTGCATGCAAATACTCTTGTAACCTGAATGTACACGCATTTCGCAATTGCAGCAAATGCTGTTGCTGCCGGATCATCCATTGTTCTGCAGTGGACTGGCTGACCCTCCGGAAATAAATTGGATCCCCGGGCCGGTATTGCGCCAGCCGGTGATGATGTGCAGTTGCCACATGTCCCAGCCGGGGATAGCCTCCAGTTGTCTGGTGATCGGCCATCAGCAAAATGATTTTTCCATTCGGCAGTAATTGTAATGTGCCCCGGTTGACAGCTGAGGAAACCAATTCCTGCTGATGCGTCACCTCAAGTGAAGGGTGTTCGAGCCGGTAGCCCATCCTGTCTGATTGTGTGCTGAGCTGGTATGCCTGACTGAAAAAAAGTTCTTTCGATGCATCGGTCAGCCAATCCCATTCATTCCCTGACAGTATACCGATTTGATCCGATTCATCCCCCCAGTCCGGTCCTGCTTTCCAGGGTAATACCGTTTTACCTTCCGGAATGCCCTTCCATTTTTTTTGCAATTGAATTTCATCGCCGCTAGCTAAAGCTCTGCCCCGGAAACCACCGGCTGCAGCCACCAGGTTTGTAGTGCCGCTACCCAGCCATTGATCAAAGGCAAAACCACCGGCCACGGAGAGGTATAACCTGGCACCTTTTGCAGGAGAACGAAATGCCAGTACATCCTGCTCTTTTACCCAAATTGGTTGATGTATCGGTATGGGATGGTTATTAAGTGTGGCCGTAAAATCTGCACCACTCAAAGCAATCAGTGCCGTTGACTGGAATAATAAAACAGGAGCAGGAAAATGCATTTCTATGATTGCTTCACCAGGTGCATTGCCAGTGAGCAGGTTGGCCATCTCCATGGAAAAAAGATCCATGCCACCGGTTGGATTGATACCCAGTTGCTGGAAACCAAAACGGCCTTTGTCCTGCAGGCTATCCATGATACCAGCCCTGATCACTTGTATACTCATTGGCCTGCATCCTCCTTCCATGCCTTGTATTCGGATAAACTGATGGAATAAAATTGTACCTGATCACCGGCTTTTAAAAAAGTCGGGGTATCAAGACTGGTATCAAACAACTTTACTGGTGTTTGTCCGATTAAAGACCAGCCCCCCTGTGATGACAGTGGATAGATACCGGTTTGTCTGCCTGCAATACCCACTGCACCGGCCGGAACGGGTACGGGTGATGATTTACGGGGAAGGGCAATTTGTTCATCAACTTCTCCCATATATGGAAAACCCGGAAGAAAGCCGAGCATATAAATGGTATAAATCTTTTCTGTATGCAGGGCCACGAGTGCTTCTGGTTGCAAGCGGCAATAATGAGCATGTTGAATCAATTCGGGTACCAGCGCAGGATCATAACAAACCGGGATGCGATGCAATTTCTTTTCGCTGGCATATTGTCCGATTCCCTGCTTCATTCTTTCTTCAATACTAGCTTTCATCTATTCGAATATGGTTTGTCCGGCAGGGATTTTTACCGGTGCCGGCACCTGATAGTATACAGTAATGGAGCTATAGGCAGGAACCAGTTCCAGTGCGCCGGGGATGGGATTCGCTTTCCAGTCCTGGTAACGGGCCAATACTTCCTCATGTATGGCCAAATCAATACGATTACCAAAATCAATGGTCAGTGCCTGATCACCTAATGGAAAAATCATATATGGAAACGTTACAGCCATCTTGCCGGATCAAGATAACAACTTACTCCCTTCTGCGAAAACCCGGCTGGCGGTCATGCCCTACCTTTACGCCCTGATGGGTCATTTTAACCGACAAGACAGTTTTAATTTTTTGTCCAAGCTCAGCTTCCGCCGTGCCTGGAACGGGATCAAGGTCCTGTCTAGTTTTTATATCAGCAAGTGGACCCACCGCCCGGTTCAATGGGGTTATCCGATTTCCATTTCATTTGAACCCACTACTTCCTGCAATCTGCGTTGCCCGGAATGTCCGAGTGGATTGAGGGCCTTTACCCGGCCGACCGGCATGCTGCAAAAAGATTTTTTTACCGAGACCATTGATCAGTTGCACCGGGAATTACTGTACCTGGTCTTTTATTTCCAGGGAGAACCCTATCTCAATCCTGCTTTTCTGGATATGGTGAAATACGCTTCCCAAAAAAGAATTTACACCGCCACTTCCACCAATGCCCATTACCTGGATGAAAACAATGCAAAACGTACTATTGAAAGCGGACTGGACCGTTTGATCATTTCCATTGATGGTACCACACAGGAAGTATATCAGCAGTACCGGGTGGGCGGGCAATTGAACAAAGTGCTGGAAGGGGCCCGCAATATTGTGAAGTGGAAAAAGGAATTAAAAAGCAAGACACCATTTATCGTTTTCCAGTTCCTGGTGGTAAGACCCAATGAACACCAGGTAGAAGAGGCAAAGGCCCTGGCCAAAGCAATCGGGGTGGATGATATCTGGTTCAAAACCGCCCAGGTATATGATTTTGAAAAAGACCCTAACCAGCTGATTCCTACGCAGGATCAATACAGCCGGTACCGGAAAACGGAGGAGGGCTATGCTTTTAAAGGCAAACTGGCGAATCATTGCTGGCGGCTCTGGCATGATCCGGTAATTACCTGGGATGGATTGGTTGCCCCCTGCTGTTTTGACAAGGATGCGCAGCACCAATTAGGGGATTTGAAGAAAAAATCATTCAAAGAGATCTGGAAGAACGGCGAATACAGTAAATTCAGGCGGCAAATTTTAAAGGGCCGGAAGAATATTGATATTTGTTCCAATTGCAGTGAGGGTACTAAAGTTTGGAGTTAAGAACCTGCAATGATTCAAGCTTGATATAACACATTAACCAACTATAACCGGGGGCTAAGAAAAGATAAACCTTTACTTATGCAACTTCCCTCCAGTCTCTCCACCCGTTTACAATACCAGCACAAATGCCTGGTTGATCTGATTGATGGTCTTTCGGAAGAATTAATCCGAAGACCGGTACAGGCCGGTAAATGGTCCGTATTTGAACATATTGTTCACCTGCAAACCTATCAGCATACATTCATCGGCCGGGTGAGGCAGATGCTGGAGGGAAACGAACCTTTATTGGATAAATACACCGCTGAAGCAGATCCATTGTTCCTGGATAACTGTTGCCGGACATTCCGGGAGATCATGCATGATTTTATCGCCACCCGAAAAGAAATGGCCGCTGATTTACTGGTATTACCGGAATCAGATTATATGAAATGCGGAACCCATCAGTCTTTTGGAAGCATGAACCTTACGCAATGGATCAATTTCTTTCTCCTGCATGAAGCCCATCACCTGTTTACTATTTTTCGCCTCACGGCTACTTTAAAAATGGAAACAAGTCAGGAAGCCTGAGCAGACTACCATTTTTTCATTTCATCATAAACAGAAGTATAGAAAGAGACAAAGCCTTCCACAAAGTGGCGGAGGGAATCAGCGAATAGTTTCATGTTGGGTGGGTTGAATGGTTATGTAAAGCAAGGGATTTCCATATTACCGGACAATACCACTTTGAGGTGATTTTTCAGGGCTTTGCTGCTTCCTGACTGTTAAATAATAAGTAAAGAAGGAATTTTCGGGTAAAATATTTGTTTATTCAATGTTTGAACATTAATTTTGTTGTTCAAACATTAAATAACCCCGAAATAATTTACAATGAGTGATTTAAGAACAAACGTGGATCAGCTGAATCAGATGATCCTCGAAGGAAAAATCCTGGATGCCTTTGATCAGTTCTATGCAGATGATGTGGTGATGCAGGACAATAACTACCCTGCCCGTGAAGGCAAGGCCCTGAACCGCCAGTATGAAGAAGCTTTTGTTGGCGGACTGACTGAATTCCGTGGTGCCAAAGTGATCAGCACCCTGATCAGTGATGACCTGGCCGTAACCGAGTGGTGGTTTGATTATACCCATAAGGATTATGGTACCCGTAATTACCGTCAGCTGGCTGTTCAGCGCTGGAAAAACGGTAAAATCGTAGAAGAAAAATTCTACTACAACAATTAATCCGGCAAAAACAACAATTCCTCATAAAAGTTTCCCGCGAAGCGTGTTGCTTCGGGGGAAACTTTTTACTTTTAGCAGGTGATACCATGATCATGGGCATTGAAAAAGATATACAGCAAACTAAATTCAGGAACGCACACCAGAAGGCAGCGATCAATCTGATCTATACCTTATCCTGGATGCGTGATAAAACCCGTTGCATTTTTGATGCAGAGGATATCACTTCGCAGCAATTTAATATCCTGCGTATTTTAAGAGGTAGTTTTCCGCAACCGCTCTCTACACTGCAGATCAGGGAAAGAATGCTGGAAAAAATGAGCGATACCAGCCGGATTGTAGACCGCCTGATCTCTAAAGGACTCGTAAAGAAAGTAACCTGCAAAACAGACCGCCGCCTGGTGGATGTGATTATCACAGATAAAGGGAAAAAATTACTGGAGCGTCTGGATGAAAAACAGAACGAAATTGACGGGGTATTGGGCAATCTTTCAGAAAAAGATGCTAATATTCTCAGTGACCTGCTCGATCAGATAAGAGATGGCGTTGAATGATGTATTTTCGCCTCTTATCTTATTCGAATGAATTGTCATAAGCTCCTGATTACGTATTGCATTTTTGTATTATCTCTTAGCGCTCAGGCTCAGCCTAAGTATGAATTCCGTGGTGTCTGGATTGCCACCGTAGATAATATCGACTGGCCTCCCCGCAACAGTACAACCGAAGCACAGAAAGCTGATTTTATCCGTCAGCTTGAATTACACAAAAAATTGGGGATGAATGCCATCATTGCGCAGGTTCGTCCGGCAGCCGATGCATTCTATCCTTCTCCCTATGAACCCTGGAGCCAGTGGCTCACCGGTATACAGGGACAACCACCCACACCCTATTATGATCCCCTGCAATTCATGATCGAAGAATGTCATAAACGCGGGATGGAATTACATGCCTGGTTGAATCCTTATCGGGCCAATTTCAATGTGAACACCGCCAGCATAGCACCGGGACATATAACCCGTATTCATCCCGAATGGTTCCTGACCTACGGCGATAAAAAATATTTCAACCCCGGTAACCGCGAAGCACAGCAATTTGTAGTGAAAGTGGTGAGGGATATTGTGAAGCGCTATGATATTGATGCGATCCATATGGATGACTATTTCTATCCTTACCGCATCCCCGGAAAAGAATTTCCCGATGAATCCACTTATCAAAACTCAGGCAGTACTTTGAAAAAAGATGACTGGCGCCGCAGCAATGTGGATTCCATCATCCAGACACTCAGCATTGCCATCAAACAGGAAAAGAAATCCGTTCGATTTGGTATCTCCCCCTTCAGTGTATGGCGGAATAAAAAAGATGATCCGGAAGGAAGTGATACCAAGGCCGGACAAACCAATTACGATGATTTATATGCCGATATCTTACTCTGGTTAAAAAAAGGATGGATTGATTATGTAACACCGCAATTGTACCTGGAGATCGGTCACGATAAAGTGCCTTATGAAAAAATGCTGGACTGGTGGAGCAAACACAGTTATGGCAAACATATCTATATCGGTCATGGTATCTACCGGGCCAATGATCCCAATGGCGCCGCGGCATGGAAGGATCCGAATCAAATTCCCAACCAGCTTCGTTTACTTCGTCGTTATCCGAATATCCAGGGAAGTATTTATTTCAGTAGTAAATCTTTTAATAATAATCCCCAGGGCTGGAACGATAGTCTGGAATACAATTATTACAAGACCCCGGCCCTGCTTCCACCGATGCGCTGGATTGATAATGAAAAGCCCTGGCCGCCGATTGTAGAAAGAAAGATTGTGGATGATTCCATGATTCAGCTGAATGTAAAACCTGATCCGCGGAACCATCGGGAGATAAAATATTATGTGGTGTACCAGTATGCCACCGACTCCAACAATGAAACTTTTGGTAACCAGCCGAAGTATCTTTCCAGAATCGTGGTGAAGCCCGAAGGTTTTCAGTTGAAAGAAGCGCTATCATCCGCTCATTTTTCTTACCGGTATGTGATCACTGCTGTGAGTAAAAACAATCAGGAAAGTGAGTTGAGTGAAATAGCGATATTGGTGCAGCCGGATGGGAAGTGGCAGTTTTATCAGCCTTGAGGAAGAGATTCACCGCAGAGAAAAAGAGGACGCAGAGTTTTCGCAGAGAATTTTACTATTTCGAGCAAAGCGAGAAATCTTGTATTTCCCTGACCCCTACCCATCGCTGTCATCCCGAACGAAGTGAGGGAACTTGTATTTCACATAAAGAAAGATTTAGCCGCTCGAAGAGTCCTATGGACAAAGACACGAGGGCGCGAAGAGAATTTTACCGCAGAGAACACAAAGAAATACACACAAAGGACGCAAAGAGAGATGGATTACTCGCAGAGCCCCGCTCGTATCGAGAGACCCATTACTCGCATTCAAAATTTAAAATAATCTACCTTTGCCCATTCAAAATTTACAATTCAACATTTAAAATAATAAAAATGCCTGGTTACGAACGCTGGAGTGATCTGGAAAGAAAAGAACTGAACGATGTACTCGATAACGGAGTACTGATGCGTTATGGATTTGATGGGATGCGCAAGGGCCATTGGAAAAGCAAGGAACTGGAAGCGGCCATCTGCTCTACTTTCGGCTGTCAGTATGCCCAGCTCACTTCAAGTGGAACAGCTGCCTTAACCACGGCACTCAGTGTACTCGGTATTGGATATGGAGATGAAGTGATCACCCCCGCTTTTACATTCGTTGCTTCCTTTGAAGCCGTATTGAGTGTGGGTGCGGTTCCCGTGCTGGTGGATGTGGATGATACCCTCACCTTGAATCCGGATGCCGTTCGCAAAGCCATTACCACGAAAACAAAAGCCATCATGCCTGTACACATGTGCGGCAGTATGGCGGATATGGATGCGCTGGTTGCTATTTGCAAAGAGCATAATTTGATCTTACTGGAAGATGCCTGCCAGAGTATCGGCGGCAGCTACAAAGGAAAACAGCTGGGTACGATCGGCGATGCCGGTACCTTCTCCTTCGACTATGTAAAGACAATGACCTGTGCGGAAGGCGGTGTGGTGATGACCAACCGCGAAGATGTCTATATCAAATCCGATGGTTATACCGATCATGGACATGATCACCTTGGTGTTGACCGGGGTGCAGACCTGCATCCTTTTATTGGTTATAATTTCAGGATCTCGGAACTACACGCAGCTGTTGGACTGGCACAGATTAAAAGACTGCCTGAATTCCTGGCCGATCAGAAAAAGAATCATACTGCGCTTAAAAATATTCTCTCCCAGGTACCGGAGATCAGTTTCCGCCGCATTCCTGATCCGGAAGGCGATAGTTGCAGCTTTCTCTGCTGGTTCCTGCCCACCGAAGCCATTACAAAGGCCGTGGTGGCCGAATTAAAAGCACAGGGCATCCTTCCTGGTAATTTCTACTGGTTCGATAATAACTGGCACTATATCCGCAAATGGGATCATCTGAAAAATGCCATCACCCTCAATGCCCTGAGTCCGGAAATCAAAACACGATTGATGGAACAGGCCAATAAAGATTTCTCCGCCAGTGATGCCGTGATGAGCCGATGTATCTGTACTTCTATCAGTCTGGCATGGACGGAAGATCAGTTAAAAGAAAAAGGAGATAAGATTGTTGCGGTGATTCAACAGGTGCTGAGTAAAGAGGCAACCACCGTTTAAGTATAAGTTGAACCCGAATACTATCTACCCGGCCTGATGGCATTGGGCTTTTGTTCCATCCAATTCACATAATCCAACGAGCCCAGCCTGAATCGTAAGGCCATGGGGGTAATTTTATCCAACTGCCATTCTTTTTTACAGATGATACCCAGCCCTGCAGTATAATATCCTGCTGCCAGCGGAGCTTTTTGTAAGAGATAGTTCCCGTAAGGTTTACCCGGCCCAGTGCTGGCCGGCTTTGCAAAATCCAGCCTTAGCATCTTTTCAAAATCAAATCCCTCCAAAAACTCCTTCCGGATGGGTATTTTACTGAATTCCTGCTGCCTGAACACCAAAAATTTACGGGGCTCAGGGCTGGAGGCGGATTTGCCCAGACAATCCCAGTTCATCAGCCAAACGGTATCATTTACAGGGATTTGCTGCCCGGAAATATTCCCGGAAAAGATTAACAACAACACAACAAGAAAATAGCAAATCCGTTCCCGCATCTTTTATTTATTTGTATCTAAATTTACGGCATTATTTTTGTGCAAAGGCGGAAATTTTATAAAAACGCCAGAATCAAAAAAACCACTCAACCGTTTCCCTTGCGGGAGACACTGTTGAATAATATTAACGAACCATGGCCCTAAGCCAAAGTTTACAGCAGAAACTACTGCAAAAACTGTCGCCCCAGCAGATTCAGCTCATGAAACTGCTGCAGGTACCTACGGCCAATCTGGAGATCCGGATTAAAGAAGAGCTGGAAGAAAACCCGGCTCTGGAACTGGATGAGGAGAAGCATGAAGAAGGAGCAGATGAATTAAAAGATGAATTCAGCGAAAACGGAGAAGAGGATTTTGAAGAGAAAGATGGCAGTGAAGATGAATACGAGAATATTGATATCAGCGATTATGTGCAGGAAGGTGATGATGAAGTAGGCGATTATAAACTCCGCGATGATAATTATCCCGAGGAAGATGAAGGCCGGCAACTGCCCTATAAAGCAGAAACCAGTTTTTATGAACTGATGACTACGCAGCTGGGACTTCTTCGACTGGAAGAAAAAGAACAGGCCATTGCCGAACAGATTGTCGGTAGTCTGGATGAAGATGGTTACCTCCGCCGCGAAACCTCCGCCATTGTAGATGATCTGGCTTTTCGTCAGAATATTTCCGCCACTGAAGCCGAAGTGGAATCCCTGATCAAAAGGATCCAGCATTTTGATCCACCCGGTGTGGCAGCCCGTGATCTGCGGGAATGTTTACTCATTCAATTATATCGTCAGAAAGATGAGGGCAAACCGGTGGACCTGGCCATCCGCGCCATTTCAAAATACTTTGATGAGTTTACCAAGAAGCACTATGAAAAAATTCAGCGCGGACTGGACCTGGATGATGATCAGCTGAAAGAAGTGATGCAATGGATCATCCGCCTCAATCCCAAACCTGGTGGTAATCTGGGGGAAATGAGTAAGGCAGAAAATTATGTAGTGCCGGATTTCTTTATCATGAATAATGCCGGTAAACTGGAACTCACCCTCAATAGCCGCAATGCCCCCGAACTCCGGATCAGCGAGGGCTATCGTGATATGCTGAAAGAATATGACCGCGGTGCGAAGAAAGATAAGCGACAGAAAGAAGCCGTTCTTTTTATCAAACAGAAAATTGATGCGGCCAAATGGTTTATTGATGCCATCAAACAAAGACAGCATACCCTGCTGAGTACCATGAATGCGATCATGGAACATCAGTATGATTTCTTTCTCACCGGTGATGAAACCGAATTGAAACCGATGATCCTGAAAGATATTGCGGAGAAAACCAATCTCGATATCTCCACCGTTAGCCGGGTGGCCAACAGCAAGTTTGTTCAAACGGAATTCGGTACTTACCGGTTGAAATTTTTCTTCAGTGAATCATTGAGCACGGATAGCGGAGAAGAAGTCTCCACCCGTGAAGTGAAAAAAATCCTCAGCGATCTGATCGAGGCAGAAGATAAAAAACATCCGCTGAGTGATGAACGACTTACGGAATTACTCCAGGAAAAAGGATACAATATTGCCCGTCGTACCGTAGCTAAATACCGGGAACAGTTGAATATTCCGGTGGCGAGGTTGCGGAAGGAACTGTAGTTTAGTTGGAAAGTTGATAAGTTGGTAAGTTGACAGGGAGGCGTTTGGGGAAGTTGGCAGGTTGAAAAGTTGATAAGGAAACCCCGTTTAAGGTTCAGGCGTTTCGTCTATTCAGTGATGAATGAGTGAATAGGAGGAAGAGAGTTGATAATTTTAGGGGACGGGCTATTAGTAAGTCGGGCATATAACATCGTCATAGCGGACCAGCAGTACTTCGGGCTTACAACATCGTCATGCCGGGCAGTTTTGCATAGAAAGATCCAGGAAGTTTCTTACTGCATTCATATTTAAGTAGCAAATGGTATCAGGTAAAAAAAGGGCAAAACTGACCCGGTATCTTTTGGACTACAAGTCTCTCACTCCGAGAGCCCCCAATAGCAATTGTTGAAGGTGACGTAGTAGAAGCCGGTTGCAAGCCTTTTCAATTATTAAATATTCTTCGCTGTTAAGGACACCCCCTCAACCTTCCAACTCCCCCAAATCCCCTACAACAACGTACCAGCCAAGACAGCCGCTCCCCCGTCAACTTTCCAACATGTCAACTTTTCAACTTTTCTCAAAACGGCAAATCATCCTTCTCCTCCATCGCACCTTCTTCAAAATGCGGCTGATCAATCGGGCCACTGCCCTCTGCAACAGCAGAAGCACCACCTGGTTCCACTCTCCATGCTTTTACATCGGTGTACCAGCGGCCATTGTATTCCCGGCTTTCCACATCAAATGAAATATTGAGCATACTGCCAACTTTCAATACCTGATCATTGATTTTATCGCCCCAGATGGACACACAAACTTTTTTGGGATACTGGCCTTCTGTTTCCACAATGATATCCTGTTTTTTCCATTGGCCATTTTTGCCCGCGCCTGTTTGCAGCGGTAAAACCTGTACGAGTTTGGCAGTCAGTTGCATACTGTTTTTTTTAGGCGGTGAAGATAAAGACTATTGCCATTCCTCCCGAAGGAATGCACGGGGATATTTAGCATAGTTTTACGGTGAAAACACCGGCTGCCGGGCCCTGACTGCCTACCTTTGCCAACTTTACCGGAGCGGACAGCGTCCTTACCCCGCATACTGAACATGAAGCAATTCCAGCCATATTTATACTCCTTCCTGCTGATGTTACTGTTTTTCAGGCAGACAAGCACCCATGCACAGGCCTTGCCGCTGGATGAGCAGAAGGTAACCAAACAATTTCCGCAGGTGAGTCTGGTCTTTAACCGGATTTTCAACAGCGGCGGACTGGATAGCTTTTATCATCGTTTACAGCAACTGAAAAAAACAAAGAAAGGCAAAGTAACCATTGTGCATATTGGTGACTCACACCTGCAATCTGATCATCTTTCTTCCGTAGTGAGAAAGGGTTTGCAGGATTTTTTTGGATCGGCAGGGGGGCAACACCAGACTTCTAAAACATTCAGTGGATTTTTGAACGGTGCCGATAGTACCGGACTGGCCTATCATACATTTGGTATCAACGGTGCCCGCTTTGAAACCTATATTGGATCCGCTAGTATCTGGCAGCAGGTGGCCAGCTTACAACCGGATCTCTTTATCATTTCCCTGGGCACCAATGATGCGCAGGCGAATGTGATTACCGATAATGATCTGCACCGGCAGGTTGGTCAGATGATTGATAAACTAAAATCAGTAGTGCCTAAATGCGCCGTCCTGATCAGCACCACGGCCGACTCTTTTAAAAACGGCATGCCTAACCGGGAATTATGGAACCTGAATCTTTCACTCTTTAGTTATTGTACCTCCAACAGCATACCGGTTTGGGATATGTACCGGGTCACCAACGGCTTTGGCTCCGCCTGGAACTGGTACCGCAAGGGTTTAATGAATGGGGATGGTATCCACTTCTCCGCCACCGCCTATAAAATCATGGGGCAGTTATTGTACAATGCGCTGGCGAAGGGGTATAATGCATATGTGAGTGCGTATTAAAACTGCAAATAAATCGGCATCACCGGCTCGGATGATTTGAAATAGCCGTACACAATCACAAAGAGAAAGAAAATCACTAGGTAAACCGGCATCGGCACCAGCTTCACCCGGCTGATCAGTTTATCGGCATAGTTATCCGGAATGGCATGCAGCACAAAAGCCAGGGCAATCATAGCCAGTACGGGCCAGTAATTATTAAAGAAGGCATCCCAAACATTAAACTTCAGGTCATGGGTGATCTGGTGCAGCATATTAAAGGCATCATCCAGACTGGCCGCCTTAAAGAATACCCAGCAGAAACAAACAAAGTGGAAGGTGATGAGTACCGCAATGGCATTATAGACTTTCTTATTATTAAAAGAAGCAAAAGCCTTTCCCGTGATCATCATCCAGATCTTATGAATGGCCAGTGATACCCCATGCATCGCTCCCCAGATCAGGAAGTTCCAGCTGGCCCCATGCCAGAAACCACCCAGCAACATGGTGGTGAGCAGGTTGAGATTGGTGGTAATTCCGGATTTATCTTTTTTAATAATGGGAGGAAGAATGAATAACAAGAGGATGATCGTGGTGATACCCAGCGATACCGGGAGCGAGAGTTTAAATCCACTAAAAGCCGCAAAGAATACCCCGACAAAAAAGATAGCAGAGAAGATCCAGGTAGCAGCTGAGCCTTTTTTATTGCCACCCAGCGGGATATAGAGATAATCCCGCAACCATGAGGATAAGGAAATATGCCATCGCCGCCAGAACTCGGTGATATTTTTACTCTGATAGGGTGAAAGGAAATTGGTAGGAATGCTAAAGCCCAGCCATTTGGCCACCCCGATCGCCACATCACTGTAGCCGCTGAAATCACAATAGATCACAACCGCATAAGCGTATACCGCAAACAGGTTTTCCAGTCCGGTATAACGGGAGGGATCATCAAATATATAATTCACAAAATTCAATGTGATATAATCCGAGATGATCAGCTTCTTGAACAAACCAGAAATGATCAGGTAAAACCCTTTGGCAAAATCACTCTCTGTAATAATAAACGGCTTATTGATCTGCGGCACAAAATCATGGGCCCTTACAATGGGCCCCATCACCAGCTTGGGGAAGAAAGAGAGGAAGAGCAGGTAATCACTGAATTTCTTGGCCGGCTCAAACTGACCCCGGTACACATCAATGGTATAACTGAGGTTCTCAAAAGTATAAAAGGAAATTCCCACCGGTAAGAGAATATTCAGCGGATTGAAGCCGGCATCCAGCAGTCCGTTAAAGGTCTCAATAAAGAAGTTCGTGTACTTGAAATAGAACAACATCCCCAGGTTAAAGACAATACTCCCCAGGAGCAGCAGCTTTTTCTTCTTTTTGTTCTGCTGCCGGTAAATCGCATTCGATAATACAAAATCCACAATGGCTGAGAGGATCACAAAGACCACAAAGACTCCGCTGGCTTTGTAAAAGAAATAAAGAGAGAAAAAACAAAAGATATAACGGCGGACTTTAAAGTGATTCCTGAACTTATAATATAAAGCAATAAACAGCGCAAAGAAGAAAACAAAAAAACCGTTGTTGAATAACAATGGATTTTTAGGATCGTATAAAAACTGTTCCAGGAAAGCCTGTATATCGAATGATGGCATAAATAGTTTACTTGCGGGTGCGGGTATATTTTTTGTATTCGTTCAGGATGGCTTCATACATCCAGGTCCCCAGCACTTCGGCGCCGCGGTGATTGGGATGTACATAATCCTTATTGGCCAGTGAGGGATTTCTTTTGGCCCAGTCTACAATGGAATTGGTACCACCCATCGAAGCAAACTGGTTATAAAAAGAACTGCCGGTCTCATAAGCCATGGTCGCCTGAATTTTAATCAGCGAGTCAATCCCCACCGCAGACTTATACTCACCGCCATAACGGAAGGCACGGTCGGCCGTACTCACCACCATGAATTCCGTAGCGGGAAAACAGCTCCTGATTTTTTTAATGATGGGTAACATGGCTTTTGCGTACCAGTTGAAGTTCCTGTCGTTCGGACGAAACAGCAGGTTCACCCCATACTGAAAAATGATCAGGTCATAAGGATTATTCGCCGCAATGGCTTTCATGAAAACAGAATCCACCCGGGCAAACTCAATACCCGTGATACCCCTGAACGAAAAATTATCGACAAAAACTCCGGAGGGTGATTCGAAACTGATGCCATAAACCGGAAGACTGCTGTTACTCACGCCAAGTTTGATGCCTTTGTTGCGGTCGACGGCCAGCGGGATCCGGTTCAGCATATTCGGTGCACTGATGGTTTGTGAACCTCCGTTCACGGTCAGGCTATAACTGCCGGGTGCATTCCCGCAGATCAAACTTTTTTCCAGGATGGCCACACTATCCAAGATGGTCTGGTCAATCATCTGCACCCAGTCCCCACTGCTGCGGAACAGGTGTCCGGAAAAATAGAGTTTACCGGTTTTGGCATTTTTAAAACTCTCATCCTCCCATCCCCCGGAATAATTATGAATAACGGATTGTCTGAATTTAGATACCTGTGAAGTAATGGGAACAAAACCAACGCCGCTGCCACCAAACTGTTGCTGCATCAGTTTGCGCAGGGTCTGGGAAAGCAGATCGCCTTCAATCATGCTGTCGCCGAAATAGGCAATGCGGATCTTTCTTTTCTTACCGGCTTTTAACTCGGCCAGTTTCTGCAAAAAGCCATTTAAGGAAGATTTGCTGGTATCCCGGTTGAAATTGGTAATGAAGCGGCCTTTCTTATATAACTCGAAATTTTTATCGGGCAGGTCTTCAATGATCACAAGATTGCTATCGGGCTTCTCTGTAATCAGCAGGGAGGAGTCACCGGTCATGACATCAGAAATCAAATTCACTCTTTTAAAAGGCATCCACTGAAAACCCATCAGGGTTCCCGCCACGGAAAGAAGAAAGTAAATGCAAAAACTCCCGGTAACAAACTGGAGTACTCGTCGGTTACTGTTCATATCAGATGGTCTATCGGGTGGCGGATAATTTATTTTTCTTAATGGTATCGCTGACTCTCTGTTTCCAGGTGGTGGGTGCTTCGGAATAACCACTTTTGCTGATCGCTTCCACCCAGACTTTATAGTCCATATTTCCCTTCAGTTTGCTGTAATACTTTTTTCTGGTCTGCAGTTTACAAAAATCCGCGAAAGATGCCGTGGCATCGGGGTATTGCTTGTAACGGGATTTGATTCCTTTTGTTTTGAGCAGATTGTTTTTTCCGACAATCCCGAAAAAATTATTCAGCAGTTTACAGTTCTTGCTGGTGCCAGCACCTGATTCCACGATGGACACCCCAAGCATCACAGAGGCTGGTACGCCATATTCAGCGGAAAGGGAGTCGGCCAAAGGACGGTATTGCTGAATAAACGCTTTTTGAGACCACCCTGTAAATGTCATCAGACAGCAGGTGAGTACCAGTAACAGACCGGTGCGTACCGTCCCGTTTCGCCAGGGCCGGTTAGGCTTAACTGATTGATTCTCTGTACTGATTAAGGCAGACATGCTGTAAAGATAACATTTCAAATGCAAGGCACATAGTGAGCAGCCAAGGCATGAATTGCTTTACTTTGCAGTACAATAAATGGATGATGAACAGCAGATTAGTGGTTGATAAACAGGAGGGACTGAAAGAATTCAGTCCGGGAGGACTTTCTCCCCAACCGGCCCCTATCCGGATGATGGCCAAATTTTTTTCCTGGTTATTCCATCCGGTTTTTATACCGGTGCTGCTGGTTTGGTTCATGTTATACCGGCACCCTTATCTTTTTGCCGGCTTCTCCGACATGGACAAGACCAAGGTGATGATCCAGGCATTCGTGATGTTCTGTTTCTTTCCCATCGTAACGGTATTATTATTAAAGGCACTCAAGTTCATCAGCAGTTTCCAGCTGCATACCCAGAAGGATCGCATTATCCCATTGGTCGCCTGTGGCATCTGGTATTTCTGGATCTGGTATGTATGGCGTAACCTGCCTGATTATCCCAAGGCTTCTGTACAATTAACCCTGGCCATCTGGATTTCTGCTTCGCTGGCATTGCTGGGTAATATCATCATGAAAGTGAGTCTGCATGCGATTTCTGTGGGATTGATGCTTTGCTTCATGGTATTGCTGGCCTTAGCCGGCGACCTGAACCTGGGGATCTATTTATCAATGGCCTTTCTGATAACGGGTATCACCTGTACATCAAGGTTGATCGTTTCAGACCATCACCCCGTGGAAATTTACGGCGGACTGGTTTTAGGAGCGGCATCCATGCTGATTGCCTACTTTTTTGCCTGAGTGATGCGGGTATACTGAGCCAGATCAGTTCATATACCAGGGAATTAGTTTACCTTTTCCTAAATACTCCCATCATGAAACAATATCATGTTGTATCAAGGGTGGCGATTTACCTCTTGTCCTTGGTGCTGATTCTCTTTGGCATCTTTCATTTTATGTATCCGAGGGATTTACTGGTGTATGTTCCTCCTTCCTTAATAGGCGGGATCAAGTGGGCCTATGTGGTAGGAGCGGCATTTGTATTGGTGGGACTTTCTTTTCTCACCAACCAGTATGTAAAATTCACCGGGTACCTGCTGGCTGTTTTGCTGATCGTTTTTATTCTCACGATCCATGTTCCAAATTATATGGATGCGGGGGATAAGGAAATGCGGCAAATGGCCCTGATCAATATTCTGAAGGATACGGCCATTATGGGATTCGCATTGCATATTGCGGCAGGGGCCCATCACCAGCATTTTCACCTGGAAGAAGCGGATTGATTCTTTCTGCCAGAGGAAGGTGAAACCAATTATTTTTTCCGGAGACATCCGGAAGAGGGATTTATTTACCGCAGAGAAATGAGGTGCAGAGTTTACGCAGAGATATACATTACCGAAATCCATTCTTCCTGAATATTATCTAATAAAACTCTGCGTAAACTCTCCGTTCTCTTGTTCTCTGCGGTGAAAAAGCTCACAAACTCCAATCCACCACCATCACCTCACTCCTGCTCGTCGGTTTCTGCAATCCCTTTGTCAGTTGCTCTACCCGCTCCCCTACTATCTTCTTCAATTCACTAATCTTTATTGATGGATACATATTCAATGCCTCAAGAATACTATAAGTAAACACCCCATTCTTCAAATCCCCTCTCTCCAATGCAAACTGAGTGCCTGCTGCAGCAGAAATGATCGTGGCACCGGTGCTGCGCCCCACATTCACAAAGAGTGACTGCATCAGTTCAAAACTATTCTTCATACCCAATACGGTTTTACCCGTATACTTTGGTTTACCTCCCTTGGTGCCTTCCTGTTGCAGACTATCTGCCGCTGCAGTGATCCGGGTCATCTCTTCCTTGTCTACTTCCCCGCTGTGACAGGCATCAATCAGCATTAATTTTTTACGGGCCGGGATATTGTCCAGCAGACTTTCCAGTTCTTCATAAGCCAGTCCGTTTTGTTCCGGTTGATCGAAGTTCACCAGATAAGTACTCAGGTAATAATCAAAATCCTTACTCAGTAACCCATGACCGGAGTAGGCAATGATTACTCTGTCATTCGGTGCTGTCTTTTTCAGTTTTTCCTTCAGCGCTTTTACCGCAGTGTTGCTGACGGCTTCATTGAATAAAGTGTCTATCATTAATTCCGCTCCGAATCTTTCCCGGTATTTAATCGCGAGGTCCCGGATATCTTTTACACTATAGTTCAGATCATGCCCGCTTTCAGCAAAACGGTCAATGCCAATACCTACAAACCATGTTTTCGATCCTGCATTGGCCGTACAGCGGATGCTGATCTGTTCACGGATACTGCGGATTCCATCCACACTGGTACATTCTGCTTCAATCAGGTTGTTACCAGGTATCAGCGGAACGGTGATAATTGTATCCATCTGTTTTCTCTTTCCGGCAGCGATGGTTATTCCGGCGGCACCAAAGAGCGGGACCTGGTCTACCCAGATATTGAACGTTTTCAGCGGGCTACCATTTGAAATAAACCGGACTGGGATGCGATAGCTAGTTTCTTTTGTTGATCCGGGAATTTGCCGGGGATTACTGATCTGTGCTTCCGGGAAACTATTAAAATTGTCGAGCAGGGAAGCATCGATACCTGATTTGCGCAATCTTTTCTGATAAGCTTTACTGTAGGCCTGTAATAATAAAGTATCCGTGACCCCGCTTTCTTTTAAAATAAGATCCGGCCGGTTGAATTTGAGATCGGCATTGCTAATGGGATAACAACGGTTTTCTTTTCTCAATCCAATATCATTCACCTGTGATTTGCTGGCGGCATAATATCCTCCTTCTGTTTGTACCAGAAAATTATTGCCGGTGAGGATCAGGTCAGCCGCTTTTTTCTTTTCAGGGATATTGATCATGCTGATATGTCCGTCTTCCAGGGTAGCGAACAATAATTTCGAATCCGTTGAAAAAACAAGATCATAGACTTTTCCTACGCCACATTTGAGTTCAATTACCGGATCCAGCGAAGGAAATGAATATAGTTTGATAAAACCTCCGCTAAAAGATCCGGATGCCAGCCATTTACCATCCGGACTGAATGCCAATACTCTTGCATTATTTTTTACTTCCCGCATGGGCATGCCCTGTCCGAGCTGGATCACATAAAAACGACTGTCTTCAGGATAGGCAACGGCTGCATAGTTTCCTTCCTTATCCATTTCAAATACACGGAAGGGATAATGTGATTCAAAGAACTTATAACTAAATGCTGCTACGGTACCTGAAAATCCCTGAATATGGAATCGTCCTTCTTTTGCCACCATTCCGCTGTATAAATCATTGCGGTTGCCTTTGAATGCTGCCCCGTAGATCCGATCAGCAGCGCTATACCGGTCAACTGGTTTTCCATCCTTTACATCCAGTATGATCACCGTTGACCAACCCGTGAGCAGTAGTATACGGGAACCATCATTGCTGAGACGGATTTTATCCAGTTTTTGCAGTTGAAGATCATAGCCCCAGATGGTTTTACCACTGGCATAATCAAGTGCAAAGACTGAATCACTGAGTAGCGATCCCCTGCTGTCATATTCTACAGTAGTCACAATGAGCCGGGGTTGTGATCCTGCAACAAACAGACAATTTTTAATATTCCCCTTCAACCTGGCCAGTTCTCTTTTCATCTGTAATCCACCATAATCAAATTCATAGATGCTGTTCTCTGTTGCATACACCAAGGTGGAGGGGCCGGTAGCGCAAACACCCCAGGGCAATGGCTCGGTAGTAGCTGGCGGAAATGTAATGTTTCGCTGATTGATATTGACCGTACCTATTCCGCTGGCAGTAACGGTACCAATCATTCCCTGTTGCAGGTCCAGTAAAGCATAACACCAGGGTCTGAAAGCAATCGAGTCAGGTGAAAGCAGGGTTGATTTTCGGGTATCAAACTGATAAGTATAAAAATACCGGTCAGTTCCCTGGTAGAGCAGTCGTCCATCCGGCAGCGGAAGGAATCGATACATATCAGCAACAGAATCGGTGAGCTGCAGGGTTTGGGGGTGGTAGATCCGGAGCCGGTATTCGTTATCCTCCAGTATGCCCAAACGGTTTTGAGGCAGGGCATCCAAAAAATGAAAGCTGGTTTGAAAATTACTGAGTCCGAGGAAACGGGTGGAACGAGTGGTATCTGTTTTACCTGTCTTTAAATTAAACAGGATCATTTTCTTTTCTGCCAGCAGTTGCAGTTCCTGTTTTCGGGGATCACGGAAAAAAGCATAGGGCTTATTGGAGCCATGTTTGGAATAGACTGTCAGTTCATTGGTAGTTGGTTGATAGCGGTAGATATAATACTCAGTGATATCCGGTTTGGCAGCAGTTCGGTAATTGCCTTTGTAAGAGCTGTCTGCCCGATCAACATAACCGGTAAAATACAAGTGTTCCTTCGTGAAATACATAGGCAGGTAGGATAGAAAAACAAAGTAATCTCCGCCAACAACGGCATTGGCTTTAATCGTACGGGTGATGCTAAGCGTGCGGGTATCTATGAAAAGGATATTTCCTCTTTCGGTAGCGGCTACAATAAATTTTCCGGAGGAGTCGGTTGCCAGTCCGATTACCGGACTATCTGTGGGCAGATCCGTGATCTTCAGTTTTGATTTGGCATCAATCATCGTCAGGCGGCTTACCCTGAATTCGGATTGCGCTATAATTTGCTGGGCCCTGCAGTAAATGGCATGGGTGATAAAGGCCTTGGAATAAGATTGCGGTACGGTTTGCAATTGAGATCGCCCTTGCAAAGACTGAAGGAAACAAAGGGCTACAAACAAAATTCTCATCATACGAAAGGGTGATAGCATCTGTAAAGTTAAGCTTACAAGGTCCAGTCGCTGGCAATGGTTTCATTCCGGCTGGTGGGTTTTTGCAATCCGTTGGTCAGCTTTTCCACTCTCTCCCCTACGATCTTCCTCAGCTCACTGATCCTTATCGCTGGATACTTATTCATCGCTTCCAAAATGGAATAGGTAAACACCCCGTTCTTTAAATCACCCCGTTCCAAAGCGAATTGTGTACCCGCTGCCGCAGAAATAACAGTGGCGCCCGTGCTTTTGCCCACATTCACAAAGAGGGATTGCATCAGTTCAAAACTGTTTTTCATGCCCAGCGTTGTTTTTCCGGTGTAGGATGGTTTACCACCTTTGGTGCCTTGCTGACTGAGTGTATCTTTTGCGTTAGTGATGCGGGTCATTTCTTCCTTATCTACTTCTCCGCTATGGCAGGCATCGATTAACATGAGCTTGCGTCGGGCGGGAATGCTATCAAGAAGGTTTTCGAGTTCTTCATAAGAAAGCCCTTCCTGCTCCGGCGTATTAAAATTGATATTCCAGGTACTTAAGTAATAATCATAGTTTTTGCTCAGCAACCCATGCCCGCTATAGGCAATGATTACTTTGTCGTTCACCGTTGTTTGCTGCAGTACCTGTTTAAGACTGCTGACGCGTTTGCTACTCACCTGTTCATTAAACAGGGTGTCAATACTGATACTATTGCCATATTTTTCCTTTAAGCGGCTGGCCAGATCCCGGATATCTTTAACACTATACTGAAGATCATGTCCTTTCTCGTTGAATCGGTCCATCCCTATTCCGATAAATTTGATTGCTTCTTTTTGTTTAACGGCAGGAGTAAATCTGACAAATAAGGGTAGGCGGTAGCTTTCTGTTCCATTTACATTGGTTACACTGCATTCAATCCTGTTTTCACCCTGTGAAAGTGTGACCGTAATGATAGTGTCGAGCTGCTGACTTTTGTTTTTACGGATACTAATACCCCGCTGACCAAAGACCGGGGCTTCATTCACCCATACATTGAAACGGTCAAGCAGGAAACTGCTGTCTGTTGCAGCGATATGCAATTCCAGTGTTCCCGACTTTTGCTCATACGTAATCATGTCACGGTTAAGAAAATCAGATACCGGTACACTATAGCCATCCCGGAATGAGATGGTATCTATGCCCAGTCTTTTGATTCTTTTTTCCCAGGCTTTCCGGAAACTGCTGATCAGCGCTGTATCGGTATTCCCCATTGTTTGAAGTACTTTATCAGGGCGGTTGTATTTGAGATCCAGTTGTTCAAATGCTATGACTCTGAGATCAGCTGTTACATAATGAAGCTGTTTTGCTGCATCAGGTGTCGTATAATAATAACCGGCCTGGTTGATATTAATAAAATCCTTATCGCCAAGTGCAGCGGTGGTAAGTAGTTTTTTTCCGGTCAGCAGTTGGTATTGATTCAGCTGGAAATTTCCAAATGATAACACCCATTTCCTGGAAGCATCAAGGCCTGTAAGATGTTCATTGAATGCTGTACCGATGGATTGAATCAGCTTTCCGGAAATCAGATCCCAAACCAGTATCCGGTTATCAAGTATACTGGCCGAAACCAGTTTTTTATTATCGGGTGTGATGTACATTCCGGAAATACCATAGTGGTGTTCGCGAAACTGATGCAATACTTTACCGGAACGGATATCCCAGATGCGGATCATGCTGTCCTGTGATGCGGTAGCCACTATACTGTTATCGGCAGCTGGTACAATCAGGTGGATGGCTTTAGCTCCTGGTAATACTGATTCATCTACCATCTCCCGGACCATTTTTCCAGTCTTTATATCCCAGGACTTTAATCCGGAACCGGAGGATGTGAAAAGATATTTGCTATCAGGGCTGATAACTGCCGTCATATTTGTGTTTTGGGCATCTTCCACTTGCAGGAGTAAACGGGAAGCGGTTCCGTCAAACAACCGGGCCTTACCGGGATGAATCATTGTCAGCAAATACTGATCATTTTTTGAAAACCTGCTTTGCAGTACCAGACCACCCATTTCTTTTTCTGCCAGTTTATTCCCGGTTGCCATTTCAGTGATGATCATTTTTTCATCAGCTGAGGCACTAACAATTCTTTTTTCATCCTGACTGAAATCGGCCATGTACACCAGGTCCTGGTGATGGTTGATTGTTCGCAACAATTTGCCCGTAGCTATTTCCCAAACCCTGACTGTGGAATCGTTGGAAGCACTCAGGAGTAAACGGCCGGATGGACTGAAGCTGATATAATTTACATATCCTGTATGTCCCTTTAGCGTATGTAATAATTTTCCACTGTTATTATCCCAGATTCTTACGCCATGATCATCAGAAGAAGTGGCGATGAATGTTCCATCAGGGTGATATACAGCGGCCCTTAAACCAGAAGCAAGGCCAGACAAATCATGGATGATTCGTCCGGTTGCAAAATCCCATTCTTTCGCCGTATGATCACCGGAAGCAGTCAGAATTGTTTTATTGTCTTTTCCAAAATGAGCCCGGAAAACTGCGCCATCATGTCCTGAATATGTTTGCAATAAGGTACCGGACTGCAGGTCCCAGCAGCGTGCCGTCTGATCAAGTGAAGCAGTTAAGAGGTAACGGCCTGTTTCATCCAGTTCGGCATAGGGAATGCCATTTTCATGCCCTTCAAATTTAAATTTTTGCTGACCTGTAGCCAGGTCCCATGCATAGAGTTCTCCATCTGTTCCACAGGTATAGGCCATATTTCCCGCCTGGTTAAATAGTGCATACCAAATACGGTCAGCATGACCTTTTAATTGCTGCAGGTTTTTACCATTGACTGCATCCCAGATGATCGCTGTCCGGTCATCGGAGGCAGATATCATTATTTTGTCATCAGCTGAAAACCGGATCGACCTGATCTCATTGAGGTGTCCGGTTAGTTCCTGAACCGTCTTTCCGCTGGCTGCATCTATGAGGAGTATACTATTGTTACTGGTCGCTACCGCCAGCATTGTTCCGTTGCTGTTAACCGCCAAATGGCAATTACTGGTAAATGGACCAGATACCGTGAGCACCTGTTTGGATTGAATCTTCCAGATAGAAACCTGTTTGGAAGACAACGAGGCCATATAATCACCCGCTGGACTGAACAATACGGATGACACTGCCGTTTGGTGTTCCGCATAATTAACGGCCCTGTCGCCATTGACCAGGTTCCAGACACGAACCAGGTTATCTGAGGAAGCGGTGGCAATGTATTTTCCATTGGGTGCCAGGGTAAGATCCTGAATAAACTGGCTATGCGCCTTGATGTCTTTCAGCAGGAATCCGGTACGGCTATCCCAATATTTAATGGTACCATCCCAGGAAGCGGTGATGATCTTTTTTCCATCCGGGCTGTAAGTAGCATCCACTACATCCCGCGTATGGCCGGTGGGGAGCACCAGCGCTGGTGACTGTGCAAGAACCGCCTGACAGAAAAAAAGAATGGCCAGGCCAAACAACCACCTGTAGTACATAATGGAATTTTGGAAAAGATAACGACAGTCTGTTGAACTGCCAATACCGGATACAGGGTATCCATCAAAGCTCCCAGTCGCTGGCAATGGTTTCGTTGCGGCTGGTGGGCTTTTGCAATCCATTGGTTAGCTTTTCCACTCTTTCCCCAACGATCTTCCTCAGCTCACTGATTTTTATCGATGGATATTTATTCATAGTTTCTAAAATAGAATAGGTAAAGACCCCGTTTTTCAAATCGCCCCGTTCCAAAGCAAACTGGGTTCCCGCTGCTGCTGAGATCACGGTGGCGCCCGTGCTTTTACCCACATTCACAAAGAGGGATTGCATCAGTTCGAAGCTGTTCTTCATACCGAGGGTGGTTTTGCCGGTGTAGGTGGTTTTGCCTCCTTTTGTTCCCTGTTGTTTCAAAGAATCTGTTGCATCAGAAATTCTTCTCATTTCTTCCTTATCCACTTCGCCGCTGTGACAAGCATCAATTAACATTAATTTCCGGCGGGCCGGGATGCTGTCGAGCAGGTTTTCGAGTTCTTCATAGGGAAGACCGTTTAGTTCGGGCTTCTCAAAATTGACGGTATAAGTGCTGAGGTAGTAATCGAAGTCTTTGCTTAAAAGACCATGTCCCGAATAAGCCAGGATCACCTTATCGTTCACTGAAGTTTGTTGCAGTTGTTTTTTAAGTGCCTTAACGTTTTGACTGTTTACACTTTCATTAAAGAGTGTGTCTATTTGAATATCGTTGCCATATTTTTCTTTCAGTTTAGCAGACAGGTCACGGATATCTTTCACGCTATAATCCAGGTTGTGGCCATTTTTTTGGAAGCGGTCGATACCAATACCAATAAATCGCAGGGACTCTTTTTTCTTTATTGCCGGAGCATAATTAACATATAAGGGCATCCGGTAGCTTTCGGTACCATTGCTATTGGTAACCGAAGTTTCGATTCTGTTTATTCCCGGTGATAATTTAATGATTATAGTAGTGTCAACTTTGTTTTTCATCCTTTTACGGATACTAAAGCCCC
>ERZ795061.941-NODE-941-length-28910-cov-6.637186_pt1 | contig 28910 bp, 18 predicted proteins | sample MGYA00375145_ERZ795061 | MGnify/ENA primary metagenome ERZ795061 (study PRJEB30190, sample SAMN05720144) | anaerobic digester metagenome | isolation source: active sludge of municipal wastewater-treating anaerobic digesters | place: USA | collected 2014-12-22 ... | reverse complement strand
GAAGGACAGCCTGAAGTTGGATACACGAAACTTCGGGACGCATCCTTGGTAAGTGGTGATGAAGGTATATTAGCGATTAGTAATGTCCTTGCCACCCGATTAGGGCAAAAGTTGCCTAAACCCCATCTTCCGGTGCAAAAATCTTCCTCGGCCTCTGAATTCCTTGAAGCTGCAGAAGCGCGTCGGATTGCAGCTTATGCTCGGACCTCCCCATCATCTGAATGGGAAAAGCAATATGCGATATTGCGTAAAACACTTTTAAAAATGAGGGCAGTGGGCGACACAACGTCCCAAGCAATCATATTTAATGCTTTGTCGGTGTTAGCTCGGCGTATGGGGCACATGGACGAAGCTTTAGATTGTATCAGAGAAGCAGCGGCACTGGCGATTTTTTCGGGCGATTTGGCGTTAATTCAGAATGTTGCGTTCAACTTCGGGAACATATTGTCAGGGATCGCACGGCATGATCCCAATTCCTTTAAAAGCGACATTTTTCTCGGATTGATTGATCTTGATATTGAACTTCGAAGCCGCCTTCGGATCGGTTATGACAGCGCGCAAGCAGAACTTTTATGTTCTTACCTGTCTTATGAATCGGGAGATTTCGAAGGGGCAGGAGCGCGATTATCGCAAGCTGAACCCGTCATTTCCGTAAGTCAGCAGCCCTATGATATTGCTTTATATGAACGAGTAAAAGGTCTGTTGCTGTGCGACAGACACAAACCACAAGACGCGCAATTCTATGAAGGTATCACGGCGCTCGAGGCATCGGTGACGATCTATACGAATATTGGGAATTTGGTGGCTGCCGAGGAAGTCAGCAGGGATTTGTCACTGCGAAGGGAAATGCTTCAAAGTAGAACTTGAGGTCGAAAAATGGATAAAAATGCAAAGGTTTTTTGACGGGATGAGTGGATGCGGTTGCTAACAAAAAAGTCAGTCACAGCCGGTGCACTCGGGTTTAGTTCTTCGCTGCCACTGGTTTTCCTGACAGGCACATTGTCCGCTTGGATTGCTGAGATCGGCATGTCCATGGCCACGATCGGATTTCTTTCCTGGATAACTCTGACCCACGGATTTAAAATATTGTGGGCGCCGCTCATACGCTCCAACCTCGCCGTCTGGATTGCCGGATGCCAGTTAGGTTTGGCTTTATCGCTCTGCGGGTTAGGTACTATTGACCCAAAATCATCGATCTATTGGTTTTCTCTTGTGGCTTTCATAGGCTCTGTGTTTTCCGCCACGCAAGACACCGCTTTTGAAGCATGGCGCATAAAATCCGCTGACGAGAAAACGCCCGTCGAACTGATTATGACCGCTAGCCAGCTAGGGTCTCGAATAGCTGTGTTAATTGGGGGGGCAGCAGCTCTTTCCTTGTCAGGCCCTTTGGGTTGGTCGGCTGTAAGTTTCGCTATGGCAATGCTGTTTGGGGCATTGTCCTTGGTAACAATCTTAACGAGACAATTGGGAATATCACAAACCGATGATCGGATTGACAATGACAGCTCGCAGGAAGTCAAAAAGGATAAAGGCGGTTGGATCGCTGAATTGCGATTTGCATTGGTGCTACCGGTAGCCGACCTAAAGCAAAGATTTGGTTTTAGGCTACCAGTACTTTTAGCTTTCGTCCTAACTTACACACTCTCTTGGTTTAGCTGGGCCGGTTTCACGTTACCGCTTTACCTCACAGAACTCGGATACACCAAAAATGAAGTGGCCATTGCGGCTCGGATCTATGGTAGCGTTGTGACCACGGTAGGGATTTTGTGCGGAAGTTTAGCACTATTGCGAATGAACCGCTTTTCTGTTCTCCTCATCGGTGCATTGTTACCGATTATTAGCAATCTGGTGTATGGAGATCTGTCGAGCGGTGGCGCTCATTTGAGAAGTATAGCCGACTTTACAGGAGCTGACTCCTTAATCGCGCTCTTTACCGGTAACGAAAATTTGACCGTCCTTTATCTGGCAGTTCTAATAAAGAACCTCATTTCGGGAGCCTCTTCTGCAATTTTCGTGGGTCACCTAGCATCTTTGGTCAGCAAAGAGTTCGCCGTAATGCAATGTGCCTTTATGTCTTCTTTGTCGTTCATCACTGGCACAATGTTTTCTGCACTTGCAGGACATCTGATAGATAAATTCGGATTTGCGTATATGACCGGCATGGCTTGCTGGATTGCGCTGTTTGCTGCGGCAGTTGTTCTGTTTGATAACGCCTTGACGCGACGCGCTGCTCCAATCGAACGAGTAGCCGATATTTGACCGGCTAAGTTCCGCGGAACCTTAAGGGCATCATTTTCTGCAACATTAACAGTGCGACTAGTCGTGCAGGGCATCATTTCCATGTCGCATTCATGTCGCACGGAGCTGCCGGGACGGGGCGTTAAACTGCGGAAATGGTCGGAATTGCGTGGGTTTCGACAGCAAAAGGCAAGCGCTAGAATCTCGTGCAATAATTTGAATAATTATGTTTTATTACAGTGCTTTAAACTGGTTCCCCGGTAAGGATTCGAACCTCAATAGACGGAGTCAGAGTCCGTAGTCTTACCGTTAGACGACCGGGGAACAGTGGGCGGGCCTATATGCCGCTGCCGTGGGGTGGTCAACCCGCTGAATCGCAGGCCTTGCATCAGATTTGCAAAAATCTTGATATTTTAACCTGTTCGGCGTAGCACGGACGACAGGTACCGGCGGCTTATCCGAACCGGATAGAAAATAAGAAGAGAGTTACGGCCATGGGCGAAAATATCGCACCATCGCCGCATAAGGCACGTGGGCGTAAAAATAGAAAATCGCCCCGTCGCAAGAAAGCGGCACCAAGGGCTGCTAATGGGCAGCCGGCTTCGGCCAATGTCGCTGCGCGTTCCGCAAAGCGACCATCCCAAAACGCACGCGCCGCAGCGGATGCGGGAAATAGCGCACATCCGGAAATGGCAGGCGCAGCGCAAGCCAACGATAGCGCGTTTTCGCGCCGCAACTGGTTTGAGCGGACGGCCTATGCCGCGCTTGACCTTGGTACGAACAATTGCCGGCTGCTGATTGCCAAGGCAGGCGGTGATGATTTTACCGTCGTCGATGCATTCTCGCGCGTGGTGCGACTGGGTGAGGGGCTGACGTCGACCGGGCGGATGAGCGATGAAGCCATGGACCGGGCGGTCGAAGCCCTAACGGTCTGTGCCGAAAAACTGAAAAAACGCAATGTGGTGCTCGCGCGATCGGTCGCGACCGAAGCGTGCCGCCAAGCCGTCAACGGCGCGCAGTTTATCGAACGCGTGAAGCGCGAAACGGGCATACATCTCGATATCATAAGCCCGAAAGAAGAGGCGCGGCTCGCCGTTATGGGTTGCCACGCGCTGCTTGAGGAAGGCGAGGGCCCTGCCTTGATCTTTGACATTGGCGGCGGCTCGACCGAGCTTGTTCTGGTGTCGACCGATGGCGTTGTGCCTGAAATTCTCGATTGGGTGAGCGTGCCGTGGGGCGTCGTATCCCTTACCGAAAGCGAGCGGCAGGATTCGGATGACGCCGAGAGCCTAGCTGCGACGTATCAGGCGATGCGCGATAAGGTTGGTGCAAGCTTCGCGCAATTTGCGGCGCGCTTACCCAAGGATGGCGGGCATCACCGGCTCCTCGGGACATCGGGCACCGTGACCACTTTGGCGAGCGTTTATCTGAAACTGCAAAGCTATGATCGCCGTGCCGTAGATGGCTTGCATTTGCCGACAGAAGCGATGCGCGCAATCAGCCGCGAACTTGCAAGCCGGACCGTTAAGGGCCGTGCCGAATTCCCCACCATCGGCCATGAGCGTGCCGATCTTGTCGTGGCGGGGTGCGCTATCTTGGAAGCCATTTTTGACATCTGGCCCGGCGAACGTCTGGGTGTCGCGGACCGCGGTATTCGCGAAGGTATCTTGCGCGCCCTGATGGCGAGCGATGCCAAACGTCGCAATCGGCGTAACTGATATGGCGGACAATCTCTTTGGCGGTAAAAATTCAGGCCGCAGCCTTGCCGGACGGCAAAAGGTCAAGACGGCCAAGCGGCGTACGGTGCAATCGGCCCGCTGGTTGGAACGGCAACTGAACGACCCCTATGTCCGCCGCGCGCAGTCGGAAGGTTACCGTAGCCGTGCTGCCTATAAGCTGGTCGAACTGGACGAGAAATTCCATATCCTGCGCGGCAAGCGTGCGGTGGTCGATCTGGGTATCGCACCCGGTGGCTGGGCGCAGGTCGTTCGCCGGCAAATCCCGAAAGCTGCCGTCGTCGGCATTGATTTGCTGCCTGTCGAGCCGCTCGACGGCGTAGTCTTGTTCGAGTTGGATTTCATGCACGACAGCGCGCCCGATCGCCTGATCGAGGCTTTGGGCGGTGCGCCCGACCTGATCCTGTCGGATATGGCGGCGAATACCGTCGGCCATAAGCAGACGGACCATCTGAGGACGATGGGGCTGGTTGAGGCGGCTGTGGATTTTGCAGTCAATGTTCTGAAACCCGGCGGTGACTTTGTCGCCAAGGTGTTTGCGGGCGGAACCGATCCAGCCTTGCTGTCGATCCTCAAAAGCAATTTCACGACGGTCAAGCACGCAAAGCCGCCCGCCAGCCGCAAAGGCTCGGTCGAATGGTATGTGATCGCCCAGGGAAAGAAAGCTTGAGCCTAAATTTCAGGCTCTGATTGCTGGGATCACTTCTGTTTACGCGCCTTGGCAATGGCGTCTTTCAGCGCATCATAGCCCAATGCGCCTTCGAGGATCTGGCTGCCGATCACGAATGTCGGCGTCCCGTTAAAACCAACCTGCTGCATGAGCGCCAAATTGCTCTCAATCTCGGTTTTGGCTTTGGAAGATGCTGCAAATGCCTCCGCAGCGGCAATGTTCAGGCCGGCCTTAGCCGCCGCAGCACGGATGCTTTGGGCATTGGGCGGACCTGCATCAAACATGGCGTCGTGGAACGCCTGATGCTTGCCCTGCTGTGCGGCGGCAAGGGCCCAGGCGGCGGCTTCACGGCTTGCAGGGGATAAAATCGGAAGCTCCCGGTAGATGAGGCGAATATTTCCATCATCTTTCAGCAGGCGCTTCACATCGGCGACGCTCGCACGGCAGAAGCCGCAGCTATAGTCGGTGAATTCGACGAGCGTAACATCGCCCTTCGGATTACCCGCTTCGGCACCGGGAAAGGGTGTAGTCACTTTGTCCTGAACCGATGAAAGTCGTTTCGCGGATTCCCGCTGTTGCAGAATTTCAACCGCTTCAGTGATGATTTCGGGATTTTCCAAAAGCGTTGCCCGAACCAGCGCTTTGGTAGCCTCGCGCTGCGCATCGGACATTCCGGCGGCGGCGACAGCGGAATCGGCGGCGCTTGTGGCCTGCTCGGCATTTTTCCCGCTAATCGCCGAAAATGCATCGGGTGACTGGCGTTCAAAAAAATATACACCAACAATGATCAGCAATATTGTCCCGAGCGCTGCGATAACGAGGGGAACGCGGTTGTTTTTAACAATGTCGTTCATGATGGGGGGGCTTTACGCGAATAGGAGAAATTGACCAGTGGTTGCACGCAACGAGACTTAACGCCGCCGCTTCTTCAATTGGGCCAGTTGTGCTTCGGCAACCATGTTGATGTCCTGCGCACGGATCCAGTCCGGCGTATATTCAGGAAGGCCCGCCATCGCTGTCTGCGCATTGGGGAGCGCAAATTGGGGTGCGCCCTCCATCAGATAGCGTTCCGCACTGGCAAGCGCGGCACGTGCGGTATCGCCCTTTTGCTCATAGACAACGCCAAGCTGGTACCAGGCAAAGGGGTTCTGGTTGTCCTTGGTCACTGCGGCTTTCAAAACGGTCGCGGCTTCATCAAGGTTCGACTTGTCTTCGGTAGCAATAAGGGCATGGCCGAAAATCGCCGCGATCAGCGGCTGGTTTCCGGTAAGCTCGACGGCCTTGCGGAGCGGTGTGACCGCGTCGGCGGGTTTTCCGGATTCGAGCAGGATCTGGCCGTGAAGCTCCAGAAAATAGGGATCGTTGGGCGCGGAGGCGACGAGGGAAGAGGATTCATCCAAAGCCTTTTGCGGGTAGGCCCCCTTATGCCAGGCATAGGCGCGTGCATAGCGGGCAGGGACGCTCTTGTCGTTTTCCGGATAGTCGCGCATCGTTTCCTTGGGGTCTGCCAAAAAGCCGGTCAGCTTGGCTTTGATGCGTTTGAAATCATCTTCCCATTTCTGGTTCAGCGGCTTGTTCCAGGCGGGATCTGCCGAATAGGTGTCTTCCAATACGGAAACACGCTCACCCGACAGCGGGTGGGTCCGCCCGTAGCTGTCTTCCTGCGGAATGCCGAGGCGGAATTCGTAATTCTGGAGCGTCTTGAAGAAGTTGATGGAGCCTTTGCCGGTAATCCCGGCGGCGGACAGATAACGCGCACCCGAAGCATCCGCCGTGCCTTCCTGCGCACGGCTGAACGCCAGGAATTTGCCCAGCGCCGCCTGCTGCCCGGCGGCCATGATCCCCATGCCCGCCTCGCCAGCGCCAGCGGCAATGGCGGCTGCGGCCAGGATCAGTGTTGCAATGCTGATGCCGCCAGCGGCACTTGCGCCGTCCGAATAGCGAATGACGTGGCCACCTTCGATATGGCCCAATTCATGCGCGATTACGCCTTGCACTTCATTGGCGGTCTTTGCTGCCTCGATCAGGCCGCTGTGGATGTAGACAATCTGTCCGCCCGCCACAAAAGCGTTGATCGACCGGTCGTTGATCAGGACGATGTCGACATTTGCCGGATCAAGACCGGCTGCCCTGATCAAAGGCGCTGATATTTCTTCGAAAAAGGCTTCTGTTTCGGCATCGCGCAAAACGGATTGCGCCATCGCCGGTTGCACGCACAAGGTAAGGGCAAGAACGCACGCGATGACTGCCCGCAAATGGCGAAGTGATATGCTCAACATGAGCGCCGTTGTGGCGTTAACAAAGTGAACAGGCAATGAAGAATCGGTTTGCGGACCACAAAGAAAACCCCGCCGGTCGAAACGGGCGGGGTAATCTTTATGCATGATCGGTTGTCTTAACCGAAAGTGCGCTGCCACCAGCCAGTGCGGGGCGGTGCGTCACTCTCTGCCGCTGGTTCAGCGGCGGGCTCTGCTTTCGCCTCCTTTGCAGGGGCTTTTTTACGGGGTGCCTTGGCTTTGGCAGGTGCGACTTCTTCCGCAACCACTTCGGGCTCGGCGGCGGGCGTTTCGGCTTTCGCCTTGCCACGCTTTTTGGGCGCTGCCTTTGCAGTTGGTTCGGCTTCCACCGGAGCTTCGATAACTGCTGCCGTTTCGGCCTTTGGTTTTGCCCGGCTACGACGCTTCGGCTTTTCCTCAGCAACCGGTTCAACAGCTACTGGCTCAGCCGCAGCAACCGCTTCTACTTCAACCGCTTCTGCGGTGGCTTCACCGGTTTCCGCTTCGCCACGTTCGCGTCCACGACCGCCTCGGCGGCCACGGCGTGTTTTCGGCTTGGTCTCCTCGGCGGTTGGTGCTTCCGGAGCGTCGTTCTGCTCGGCGTTCTCTGCCACAACTTCGCCTTGGCCTTCGCCATTTTCAGGACGTTCGTCACGATCGCGCGACTTGCCGCCGCGACGGCCTCGCCGACGTTTGCGACGACGGCCTTCGCCACCTTCGCTGTCGTCGCGGGGACGGTCTTCGCGTGCACGGCGCGGTTCGCTGACTTCTTCCTCTTCGACTTCGGTGTCGTCGATTTCGTCTTCGAAATCATCTTCTTCGAGATCGATGATGGGCGGCAAGGCAACAGGTGCTTCGGGGCGTGGGCCCGAACTGCTGACCGCCAATTTCGCACCTTCGGTTTCGCCATTGGGGACGATCAGAATGCGGACATGATAACGTTCCTCAATGTCGGCCAATTCGCTGCGCTTGTTGTTGAGGCAGTAAATTGTCGCTTCCTGGCTCGCTTGCAGCACGATTTGGTTGCCATTGCCCTTTGCGGCTTCCTCTTCGATCAAGCGCAATGCGGACAGTGCAGCCGACGAGGCGGTGCGGACGAGGCCCGTGCCTTCGCAATGCGGGCACTGGCGTGTCGATGCTTCCAGAACGCCGGTGCGCAAACGCTGACGGCTCATTTCCATCAGGCCGAAGCCCGAGATACGACCGACCTGAATCCGGGCCCGGTCATGCTTCAGGGCTTCCTTCATCGCACGCTCGACTTTGCGGGCGTTCGAATGATGCTCCATATCGATAAAGTCGATGACAACCAGACCGGCCATGTCGCGCAAACGCAACTGACGGGCAATTTCGCGTGCGGCTTCAAGGTTGGTCGAAAGCGCGGTGGCTTCGATGCCGTGTTCTTTTGTCGACCGGCCGGAGTTGATGTCGATCGATACCAACGCTTCGGTTGGGTTGATCACGATATAACCGCCCGATTTCAGCTGTACGATCGGCTGATACATGGCGTTCAACTGGTCTTCGACATGGTAGCGCTGGAACAAGGGCACAGGGTCGGCATAATGCTGCACACGCTTGGCATGGCTTGGCATCAGCAGCTTCATGAAATCCTTGGCGGCTTTATAACCTTCAGGACCTTCGACGAAGACTTCCTCGATATCTTTATTATAGATATCGCGGATGGCGCGCTTGATCAGGTCACTGTCGGTGTGGATCAGCATCGGCGCAGCACCGCGCAGCGTGCGCTCGCGAATTTCATCCCACAAACGCGCGAGATAATCGAAGTCGCGCTTGATTTCAGGCTTGGTGCGGGCAAGTCCGGCGGTGCGGATGATGCAGCCCATGGTCGATGGCAGGGTCAGGTCGGAAATGATCGACTTCAAACGCTTCCGGTCGGCTGCACTGTGGATCTTGCGGCTGATGCCACCACCATGCGAGGTGTTGGGCATCAATACGCAATAGCGGCCTGCAAGGCTGAGATAGGTGGTCAGAGCTGCGCCTTTATTGCCGCGCTCTTCCTTGACCACTTGCACCAGCAAAACCTGACGGCGGTGGATAACGTCTTGAATCTTGTACCGGCGGCGCAGGTTCATGCGCTTGGCGCGAACCTCATCGCTGGCTTTTGGAGCGCGGCCTTCGCCACCATTGCGACCACCACGGCCACGACGACGGCGGTTGTTGCGTGAATTGGCGTCGTCCCGTGCGTTTTCTTCTGCGGACTCGTCGCCATTGGCGCTGAGGTCAGGTTCTTCGCCTTCACTCATATCGATGGTGTCGACGCTGTCGTCGCTGTCGATTTCGATGAAATCGGACACTTCGTCTTCGCGCTCTTCCGAGCCTTGCATGATGTCGGAGGGCTCTTCGCTCTCTTCTTCTTCCTGTTCGCGAAGTGCGGCTTCTTCAGCGGCAGCCTCGGCTTCTTCAGCCAAAAGACGTTCACGGTCTTCTTTGGGGATTTGATAATAGTCAGGATGGATTTCGGCAAAAGCCAGGAATCCATGGCGATTGCCGCCATAATCGACGAAAGCCGCCTGAAGCGACGGTTCGACCCGAGTTACTTTTGCGAGATAGATATTGCCTTTGAGCTGCTTGTGCTCGGCCGATTCAAAATCAAACTCCTCAATCCGGTTTCCTGTTACGACTGCGACCCGGGTTTCTTCCCGGTGACGCGCGTCGATGAGCATACGCGTGGTCATTGAATTTACTCCAGCGGGTGACCGCTCCGGTTGTCAGCCGTAGGCCGCCCGCTCTATTGTTGGTGCCAAGCCGCATCGGACGCGGGGCGTCGGCGTCGGCATGGCGATATGGTGGATAAGAAAAAATTGCGTCTGCTGCTTTTGCATGGCGGGCGAATTTCGCGCGCGCTTGATTTCCAGCCCATACGCCGTTCCCTTGAAGGGCGGCGGTGGCGGAAATATCATGCTTCATGCAGCGTCAACCTGTTAAACGGCCACGAAACAATGTGGCCCCGATAAAAGGGACCAAAAAATATAAGCCCCACACAGCATTGCTAGCACCCGTTTGCCCTAACGGCAAGGGAATGCGTGAAATCCCTGCGCGTTAAAAGGATAGCGCGCGCGATTGCGCCAACTTTCGTCACCGCATACATGCATCAACCTGTCGTTTTGGGGAATTTCATGTCGAGCTGTTATCGCGCAAAGAAATTTCTGGACCGGGTGCCTGACAAAAACGCATAAGACCGACATGCTGTCCGTGGCGATCTTACCGGCCTTTTATATGGCCCTGTCTTTACCGGTGGTGAACACTGTCCGGAACGATGCTGCGCCGGTAGCTTTGCAATCAACGCTCGTCCCTCAAAAGCAAGCGTTTCGGGCCGAGCCGCCCAAGCGACGCTATGAAGTATCCGCGCCGATCGTATCCCGTGTCGGCAAAGGACTACCCACCATCAGCGGCCCGAAAGACAAAAGCTTGCCGCTGGTCGTGCTCGATGCCGGACATGGCGGGCATGATCCTGGTGCGATCAGTCCGCACGGCGGGAAACGCGAAAAGGATGTGACGCTGGCGATTGCAAGGGCGATCCGCACCGAGCTCTTGAAAAGCGGACGTGTCCGTGTCGCGCTGACGCGCGATTCCGACAAATTTCTTGTGCTTCAGGACCGGTACGGAATTGCGCGCAAAATGAATGCGGACCTGTTCATTTCGATTCACGCCGACAGCGCCGAAAACCCCGAAGCGGGCGGGGGAACTGTCTACACCCTGTCCGAGGTCGCATCGGATCGCGAGGCGCAGCGGCTTGCGTCCAGAGAAAATAAATCCGACATTATCAACGGCGTCAACCTTGGTGGCGCGGATGCGGATGTGTCCTCGATCCTGATCGATTTGACCCAGCGCGAAACGATGAATGTGTCGGCGGAGTTTGCCAAATTGCTCCTACGCGAATCGCGGCCGAACATGCGGATCCGGACCAACTCGCACCGCTTCGCCTCGTTCATTGTCCTGAAGGCACCGGATACGCCATCGGTCCTGTTTGAAACAGGCTATCTCAGCAATGAGGATGATGTGGAGTTTTTGGGCTCCGAATCCGGCAGGCAAAAGGTAGCGCGCAGTGTCGCGAGCGCCATCCAGGTCCATTTTGCCCGCCGTCTCGCTTCGCAATAGAGGTAAAAACAGGCGGAGCCGCCTATTAACATTCTGGACCTTGGCAACAAATCGGTTAGAGAGAGCCCGTAATGACCGACGCCGTGACCCCGCCCGAAGAACCGACAAACATCAGCTATAAGCTGAAGCGCGATGTCGATGGGTTTGTCGGCAAGTGGCAGATCTGGTGGCAGCGCAAGCGCTTCCGCTGGGTGGTCTACGCTGCGGGTGCTGCATTTCTGTTTCTGTTGCTCTTCTGGGCCATATTCGCCCGCAACCTTCCCGATGCGGAGGCTTTGATCGAATATGAATCGCCGCTGCCGACGGTGGTGCGGGATGTCAATGGTGAGCCTTTTCAGAGCTATGCGCGCGAACGTCGCGTCCAGCTGGAATATGCCGATTTCCCGCGCTTGCTGATCCGCGCCTATCTAGCGGCAGAGGATAAGACATTTTTCAGCCATGGCGGCATCGATTATCCAGGCATCGCATCGGCTGTTTTTGACAATATTTTTACCAGCGGCCGTTCGCGCGGCGCTTCGACGATTACGCAACAGGTGGCCAAGAACCTGCTGCTGACCAACGAATATAGCTATACCCGCAAGGTCAAGGAGGCGATCCTTGCTAAGCGTATTGAGAACGCGCTGACCAAGCCGCAGATTTTGTCGCTCTACCTCAATGAAATTGCCCTTGGCCGCCAATCCTTCGGCGTTGAAGCCGCAGCGCAGGCCTATTTCGGCAAGAGCGTTGATCAGTTGCAGCTGCATGAAATGGCGTTTTTGGCGATATTGCCTAAAGCGCCGGAACGTTATGGCCGCGCCAAAAATGCCGAAGCGGCGATAGTGCGGCGTAACTGGGTGCTGGGCGAAATGTTCGCCAATGGCTGGATCACCGAAAAGCAAATGGCTGAGGCGCGGGCCATGCCACTGGGCCTGATTGCGCAGCGCGGGACAGGATATAAGAATATCGGCGGGTACTTCACCGAAGAAGTCCGCCGCCAATTGATCGAGAAGTTCGGCGAGACCGACAAGGATGGCCCCTACAGCGTCTATGCTGGTGGTCTGTGGGTCCGCACGTCGATGAATCCTGAATTCCAGGTTGCGGCTACTCAGGCGCTGCGTGATGGCTTGCTCCGCTATAATGCGGGTAAGGCGTGGAAGGCCAATATGGGCACGATCGATGTGTCCGACGACAAATGGGCGTCACGCTTTGCATCGACCAATATCAGCATCGATTACGCCAATTGGCGGGCAGGGGTGGCCCTTGGCAAGGGTCGGGTAGGTTTTGCCGATGGTACCGTTGGTCTTCTGAACGGCGGTCCTGCCGCGATGAAGGCAGGCGACGTAATCGCCGTTGTTCCGAATGGTGCGAACAGCTTCTCTGTCCGCTCGGTCCCCGAAGTGGGCGGCGGCATGGTGGTTCAGAACCCGCTCAATGGCCGGGTGCTCGCCATTCAGGGTGGCTTTGATAACCGGATTTCAAGCTTCAACCGGGCAACACAGGCACAACGTCAGCCCGGGTCGACCATCAAGCCCTTCGTTTATGCGACCGCGCTCGACAATGGCATGACCCCGACGTCGATCATTGTCGATGGCCCTTATTGCGTTTGGCAAGGCGCATCGCTCGGCCAGAAATGCTTCCGCAACTTCGGTGGCGGCGGGGCAGGGCCTCAGACGATGCGCTGGGGTCTGGAACAGTCCCGCAACCTGATGACCGTACGCGCCGCAGCGGATTCCGGGATGGACAATGTGACCGACACGTTCCGCGCCATGGGGATTGGCGACTACCCCGACTATCTGTCCTACGCTTTGGGCGCGGGTGACACGACCGTGCTGAAAATGGTCAACGCATACTCCATGCTGGTCAACCAGGGCCGCGAACTCAAGCCGACTTTGATCGATTTTGCGCAGAACCGTAAAGGGAAGGTCATCTTCCCCGAAAACTGGAAACCGTGCAACCGGTGCCGGGCCAAGGATTGGGATGGCAAGCCGATGCCGCGCTTCGCTGCATCCGGCAAGCAAGTGATGGATCCAATTACAGCCTATCAGACCGTGCACATGCTCGAAGGCGTCATCCAGCGCGGGACAGCGACGATATTGCGCGATCTTGACCGTCCACTTTTCGGCAAGACCGGAACGACGACTGGCCCCACAAATGTGTGGTTCATTGGTGGATCGCCGCAGTTGGTGGCTGGCCTGTATCTTGGATTTGACCAGCCTCGCAACATGGGTGGCTATGCGCAGGGCGGCTCGCTGGCTGCCCCCGTCTTTAAACAATTCGCCCGCGCGGCGATGGCCGATATGCCCAAGACGCCGTTCATTGCCCCTGCAGGAACACGTCTCGTGCGTATCGACCGCAAGAGCGGCAAGCGCGTCTATGGCGCATGGCCGGGCGATGATCCCAAAAGCGCGGTGATCTGGGAAGCGTTCAAGGCCGAGACCGAGCCCAAGCGTTCGATCCGTCAGGACGAATTGGCGGCGCGCGGCGACAAGCCGAAGAAGAAGGATTCATCGGACTCCAAGAGCGGGTCGAGCAATGCCAACGCAGGGCAAGGGCCAAGCTCGGCAACCAAGCGTGATCAGGAGTTTATCCAGCAAGAAGGCGGAATCTACTGATTACCGCCCCGACGCAGGGATGAGTTAGAACTTCACCTCAGGCGCGGCGCTGATTGTCGGGCGTTCTTCAGCGCCCAATTCCCAGAATTTCTCTTCGCCAAAGCCGAAAGCGCCCGCGAACAGAACTGCAGGGAAAGCCTGCCGCGCGCCGTTATAGTCGGCCGTGACTGCATTATAGGCCCGGCGCGATGCAGCCAGCTTGTCTTCTACATCGGCAAGTTCATGCTGCAACGTCTGGAAATTCTGGTTGGCTTTCAAATCCGGATAGTTTTCCGCTAGTGCAAACAGGCTTTTCAATGCGCCGGAAAGTCCATTCTCCGCGGCTGCCGCGGCGGCGGGGCTGGATGCGCCCAAGGCGGAGTTGCGCGCGGAAATCACGGCATCCAGCGTCGATTTTTCATGCGTGGCATAGCCCTGGACCGTGTTGACCAGATTGGGGATAAGATCGTGCCGCTGGCGCAACTGGGCGTCGATATCGGCCCAACCCTGCCGCACATTCTGCCGCAATCCGACAAGCCTGTTGTAAATCAGGATCGCAATTAGCCCTAAAAAAACAACGATACCAATGATGACCAAACCCATCGCTTTACTCCCCCTGTAACGGTCGATAGCATTGGTTATCACGGGGGAAGGGGAAAGCAAAGATGATAGCATTGCCTGATGTCGACACGCTGATGGCGGGTGGCTTGCAGGACCGGCTGGATTCCTTGGTTGCGGATCGGGCCAAGGCCAAGGAAAAAATGATCTGGACGGGTGCAGGCGGCATTGTTGCGGCGATTCTGGTCGGTTTCATTTTCTACACCTTCGGGCTTGAGGAAATCGGCTATTTCGCGGCTACGGTTGTCGGAGGTGGGGCGTTGGCTTGGGCCAGCAATATCCGGCAACAGATGATCGATTCCCTGAAGCATGAAATGAACGGCGCGCTCGCCCGCAGTTTGCAGGTGGACTATTCGGTCTCCGCATTTTCAGGACAGGAATTTGAAAACGCCCGCACCTATGGCCTGTTGCCAACCTATGACGATAAATATCTGCAGGACCAATGGCATGGGTCAATCGATGGCACGGATTTCCTCTTATACGAAGCCAAGCTGACGGAGGAACAGGGTTCGGGCAAGAACCGGCGGACCGTAACCAAATTCGAAGGCGTCGTTCTGCGGTTCCAGTTTGCACGGCCCTTTCTGGGCACGACGCTGGTCCGCCGCGAGGGGTTCAAGATCACCCTGTTTGGCGACAACAAAACCTATAACGGCCAGACGTTGGAGCGGATCAAGATGGTCGATCCTCGTTTCGAAGACGCTTTCGATGTCTATGGTACTGACCAGGTTGAAGCCCGCTATCTGGTGCACCCGGCCTATTGCGAGCGGCTGATCGAAATGGAGCAGGAATTCGATGGGGACAAATTGGCGGCGCTGTTTTTGGGCGGTGACCTGATCGTCACCCTGCACACCGGCAATATGTTTGAAAGCGCAACGCTCAGTCCCAAACGCGACCGTGAGTTGCTCGGCAAGACAATCGCGCAATTCGGTTCGATCACAAAATTGGTCAAACTGCTAAACGAAAGGCCTCGACATTAGCCAAGCCACCTTTGACTTGGGCCGCTAATCGGCTAAAGGCCGCCAACCTGATTTCATTCCCTTTGGAGTTTCCCCATGCGCGCCGACGCAGAAGGCTATGTTGCCCGCATTGATGCTGCCCTTAATCTCGTCAAGATGTCGCTTGATTGGGACCGCGCGCTGCGTCGCCTGGACGAATTGAACGCCAAGGTCGAAGATCCGACGCTGTGGGACAATCCCAAGGCGGCCGAAGAAGTGATGCGCGAACGCCGCCGTCTGGATGCGGCTATCGCCACCGTGCGCGAAATCGACGCCGACAAAAGCGGCACCGTCGAATTGATCGAACTCGCGGAAATGGAAGGCGATACGGCCCTGGGCGACGAAGGTGCCGCTTCGCTCAAGGCACTGGCGGACCGTGCCGACAGGGACAAGGTTTCGGCCCTTTTGTCGGGCGAAGCCGACGGCAACGACACGTTTATCGAAATCCATGCAGGCGCAGGTGGTACCGAAAGCCAGGATTGGGCCGAAATGCTACAGCGCATGTACTACCGCTGGGCGGAACAGCGCGGCTACAAAGTCGAAATGGTCGACTATCAGGCCGGCGACCAGGCAGGCATCAAGTCCGCCACCATGTTGGTGAAGGGCGAAAACGCCTATGGCTATGCCAAGACCGAAAGCGGCGTGCACCGTCTCGTCCGCATTTCGCCTTATGACAGCGCAGCCAAGCGGCACACCAGCTTTTCCAGCGTCTGGGTCTATCCCGTCATCGACGACAATATTGATATCGAAATCAACGAAGGTGACCTGAAAATAGACACCTATCGCGCATCAGGTGCCGGCGGCCAGCACGTCAACACCACCGATTCCGCGGTCCGGATCACCCACAAACCTTCGGGCATTGTCGTCGCCAGCCAGAACGACCGAAGCCAGCACAAGAACCGCGCCACCGCGATGGGCATGTTGAAGGCCCGTCTGTACGAAGCGGAATTGCGCAAGCGCGAAGAAGCGGCAAGCGGCGAATATGCAGCTAAAACCGAAATCGGCTGGGGTCATCAGATCCGTTCCTATGTCCTGCAACCTTATCAGATGGTCAAAGACCTGCGCACCGGCGTCACGTCACCTACGCCATCCGACGTGCTTGACGGCGACCTCGACAGCTTTATCGCAGCCGCGCTAGCGCAGCGTGTGACGGGTGAGGCGGTCGCTGTTGAGGATGTGGATTAAAAAGCCCGGTGCCGTGGTTGTTAAATTCCGGGCAGTTTGATCACAAACTGCCCGATTGCTTTACATATTGGACGGATGACAATCAGTTCTGCGTTGGAGCAGGTGCTACTGGCGCTGCTGGAGCAGGCTGCGCTGCCGGGGCCGTCACCGGCACGGCAACTTCCAGAGGTGCAGGGGCGCTGGTAGGCTTGACCGTGAAAACGATATCCTCATCGACATAGGCGCTGATTTGGCCTCCAGCAGGAATTCGCGCACTTGTTCCAGTCACAAAAAATCCAACGACGGGAACCAAAGCGACGGCAGCAACAACGCCCGCGGTTCCGGTAACACCTTTGTCGTCAAATGCGCCTGACATCCGAATTGTCCGTCCGTTCAGCGACATGTTGAGAACGCGTCCCTCGATCTTGCCCGATTTCCCCCACATGCCTTTATTCCGGACTGCGGTGAGTTCGCCAACAACGGGCGTGCCCTTTGGCACTACAGTAACACCGTCGATTACGACATTCTCGGCCACTTCAAGCCGAGGCCGGTCACCAACTTTTGACGCCTTGTCTTCGGTTGTGATTTCATGAAGAAATTGAACCCGGATTTGTGACCCACCGCGAACCACGCGCGTTGCTGCTTCGACGCTAGGTTCTGTAACCAATGGTGCCACAGCTATATTTGAATTGGCCTGTGCGCTGTCTGCAGTTTGCGCGTTTGCGCTGCAAATTGACGTAGTTGCGATCAATCCGAACAATATTATTTTCTTCATTGTAAAACCTCCCCATTTTGAGGAGCGAGAAGTAAGCAGCGAGCAAAATTTTCACAAGTAAATTAGAATGAAGCGGAAAAGTATTTCGGAATAATGATACGTACTTGGAGTTAAGTAACGCGCTAAAATAAATAGTGATACAGTATATTATTTGGAAGCGGAGTTTCCATACTTTGACGTCAGATAATAGATCTGGCTCACCCTCCCGGCGACGCTGCCGAACCGGCCAACAACCCCCCATCCAGATGGACCTCGCTGCCGGTCATATAGGTGGCATCATCCGACGCCAGCATCAGAGCGATGGCGGCGACTTCTTCGACTGTGCCGAACCGCTTTAGCGGCGTATCGGCGACCATTGCCGCCTTGCGGTCCTCGCGGTCCGGACCGTCGCCGATCAATGCCTCCCACATTGGGGTCAAGATGGCGGCCGGATGGATCGAGTTGCAGCGGATGTTGAGCCCCTGTTGTGCGCAGTAAAGTGCAACAGATTTGGTGTGATTGCGAATGGCGGCCTTGGACGAGGCATAGGCGGCCGCGCCCGGTATGCCGACAAGGCCGGAGCGGGACGACATATTGATGATCGCGCCAGCCCCCTTTGCCCGCATTGCGCCAATCGCATAGCGGCATCCTAGAAAAGTGCCATCGAGGTTCACCGCATGGACACGGTGCCATTCGGCCAAACTGGCGTGTTCGGGGTCGTGCGGGCCGGGGCTGTCTTCGAACCCGGTGATCCCGGCATTATTGACGACAACGTCGATTTCGGGAATTGCGCTGGCCAGATTCTGCCAATCTGTTTCGGATCCGACGTCGAGCGGGAAAAAGCGGCCGCCGATTTCTGCGGCGAGGGTCGAACCTGCTTCGGTGTCGATATCGCCAACGATGACATGGGCGCCTTCCTCGGCAAAGCGTCTGGCGATGGCCGCGCCAATTCCGCGCGCGCCGCCCGTGACGAGGGCGGATTTATTCTGTAATTTGGGCATAGGGTTATCCTGTAGAATGGACTTCAAGGCGAACGTCATGCTCAATCTGCTTCAGACCGACGGACGTAATTTCGAGAGGCGTTCTGCTCTTTACCCTTGAATCACCGGACATACTCCACTTAAGCAGGGTGCAGCATAAGGCCCAGCGCAGGAGAGAGCAAGTGAGTGAGCAACAGGACTGGTTTCCCGTTCCCGAAAGCGCAACCGACCACACATATTGCACTGCCGCGGACTATGACCGGCTTTATGCCGAAAGCATCACCGAACCCGACGCCTTTTGGGCAAAGCAGGCCGAGCGTATCGACTGGTTCACGCCGCCTACGAAAATCGCGAACTGGTCCTATGATCCTGTTTCGATCAAATGGTATGAAGATGGTGTCCTGAACCTGTGCCACAATGCGGTGGACCGCCATGTTGCCGCTGGACGCGGAGATGCGATCGCCTTTATCTTTGAACCGGATGATCCCACACAAGATGCCCGCCGCGTCAGCTATGCCCAGCTGCAGGTCGACGTCATTCGCCTGGCCAATTCGCTCAAACAGTTGGGCGTTGCCAAGGGCGACCGGGTAACAATCTATATGCCCATGTGTGTCGAAGGCGCGGTCGCGATGTTGGCCTGCGCGCGGATTGGCGCGGTGCATAGCGTTGTATTTGGCGGTTTCTCGCCCGAAGCCATCGCCGGACGTATCGAAGATTGTGCCAGCCGGTTCGTGATCTGCGCCGACACCGCCGTGCGGGGCGGTAAGTCAGTGCCCTTGAAAGCCAATATCGACGCCGCGCTTGAAAAGGTCGGCGGCGTGGATGCGGTACTGGTCGTGCGGCATACGGGCGAAGCCGTTGCGATGCACGAGGGTCGCGATCATTGGTTCCACGACATGCAGGTTTCGGGCGAATGCCCCTGCGAGCCCATGAATGCCGAAGATCCGTTGTTCATTCTCTATACGTCGGGTTCGACCGGAAAGCCCAAGGGTGTGCTGCATACAGTCGGGGGCTATTCCGTATGGACCGCGGCGACGTTCCATTATGTGTTTGATTACCAACCCGGCGAGGTCTTTTTCTGCTCGGCGGATATCGGTTGGGTCACGGGCCACAGCTATGTGGTGTACGGACCGCTGCAAAATGGCGGGACCAGCCTGATTTTCGAAGGAATACCGAGCTATCCCGACAGCGGACGCTTCTGGGACATTATTGACCGGCATCAGGTCAACATTTTCTACACCGCGCCCACAGCTTTGCGGGCCTTGATGCGCGACGGCGACGGGCCTGTGAAGGCACGATCACGGCAATCGCTAAGGCTTTTGGGGACGGTGGGTGAGCCGATCAACCCCGAAGCATGGCGCTGGTACCATGCCACGGTGGGTGAGGGGAAATTGCCCATCGTCGATACATGGTGGCAGACCGAGACGGGCGGGGTGATGATCACAACGCTGCCCGGCGCGCATGGCATGAAACCGGGTAGCGCAGGCCGACCCTTTTTCGGCATCCGCCCGCAACTGGTCGATGCCGAAGGTGCTGTGCTGGCAGATGAGCAGATCGGCGGCGCGACGAGCGGCAATCTGTGCATCACGCATAGCTGGCCGGGGCAGGCGCGCACGGTCTATGGCGATCATGACCGTTTCGTGCAGACCTATTTTTCGACCTATAAGGGCAAATATTTCACAGGCGACGGCTGCCGCCGTGATGAAGACGGCTATTGGTGGATCACGGGCCGGGTGGACGATGTTATCAATGTCTCCGGCCATCGCATGGGCACCGCCGAAGTCGAAAGCGCACTCGTCCTGCACGACAAGGTGGCCGAGGCGGCGGTTGTCGGTTTTCCGCACGATATCAAGGGGCAGGGCATTTACTGCTATGTCACGCTCAACATGGGCGAGGAGCCGTCGGACGAACTGCACGCCGAATTGCGGCAGCAGGTGCGGATCGAAATCGGCCCCATAGCATCGCCCGACCATATACACTTCACCACCGCCTTGCCCAAGACCCGGTCGGGCAAGATCATGCGACGCATCTTGCGCAAGATTGCGGAAAATGACTTTGCCGCTCTGGGTGATACGTCGACATTGGCCGATCCCAGCGTGGTTGATGCGCTGATCGAGGGACGGCAAAACCGCTAGTTGACGCTTGCGTCAACCTCCCGGACGAGGTAGAAGGCCGCAGTTAATCGTGCGGTTAAATATCTGTGCCGCCTGTTCCGTAACGGAAGGATGCCATGACTGATTCCCCTGCCAAGACCGGCCCGCTCGCCGGCATCATGGTCATTGAACTGGCCGGTATTGGCCCCGGTCCCTATGCCGGACAATTGCTGGCCGATATGGGCGCCGATGTGGTTGTGATCGACCGGCCGGGCAGATCCTTGCCCAAGGCAGTGGACGGTCGCGGCAAAAAGTCGATCGTGCTCGACCTTAAAAAGCCGGAGGCTGTCGAAGCGCTGTTGAAACTGGTGGCCAAGGCTGATGTCTTGATCGAGGGACTGCGCCCCGGCGTGACCGAGCGCATGGGTGTGGGGCCAGAAGCGTGCCACGCCATCAATCCGGGATTGATTTATGGACGCATGACCGGCTGGGGGCAAAGTGGCCCGTGGAGCCAAATGGCCGGGCACGACATCAACTATATCAGCATGACCGGCGTCTTGAACGCCATCGGCAAGAAGGGACAACCGCCCGTACCGCCGTTGAATATGGTCGGCGATTTTGGCGGGGGTTCGATGTTCCTTATGACCGGAATATTAGCCGCACTGATCGAACGTGGACGGACGGGTAAGGGCAATGTGGTCGATGCCGCCATCATCGATGGCACGCACAGTCTGATGAGCTTTGTCCACGGCATGGCCGGGGTCGGCCAATGGCAACCGAAGCGAGAATCCAATCTGCTTGACGGCGCGGCCCCTTTCTACCGCTGCTATATGACGGCCGACGGGAAATTCATGGCTGTCGGGTGCATTGAACCGCAGTTCTTTGCGGCGATGATGGAGCGCCTGCCCATTGATGCGGAGGCTTTCGGGGCCCAGCTTGATTTTGGTTCATGGGCGAGACAGCACGAGATGCTGGAAGACGTGTTCGCGACCAAAACCCGCGATGAGTGGGAGGCGATTTTTGCCGGGACCGATGCGTGCGTCACGCCGGTGCTGGATTATGTTGAAGCCGCTGCTCACCCCGCCAATGCCGAGCGTCAGGCTGTCCTGCAGGATGGTCGTTGGCTGCACCCGCAAATCGCGCCGCGCCTTGCAACGCAGCCGCTGGCTACCCATTTCGAAATTGCAACAAAAGGCGGCGATTATGCTGCCATCCTTGCCGAGGCTGGCCTTGGCGAGAACGATATATCCCAACTGATCGCGGCCGGTGCCGTGATTGCCAACTAGGAAGATACCATGACCGAAGCCTATATTTATGATGCGGTGCGCAGCCCTCGGGGCAAGGGGCGTTCTGATGGCGCGCTGCATGAAATAACGCCAATTGATTTGGCAGCGCAGGTGCTCGCCTCGATCCGCGACCGCAATGGTCTGTCGGGCGAAGAAATCGAAGATGTTGCTTTCGGCTGCGTGTCGCCGGTTGGCGAACAAGGTGCGGTTATCACCCGCACCGCCGTGCTGGCGGCGGGCTATCCGCACACAACCAGCGGTATTCAGGTAAACCGCTTCTGCGGATCAGGCCTCGAAGCGTCGAATATTGCGGCGGCCAAGGTGAAGTCGGGCGAGTGCGACCTCGCCATTGGCGGCGGTATTGAGTCGATGAGCCGCGTTCCCATGGGGTCCGATGGCGGCGCGTGGCCGATTGACCCGCGTTCGGCGATTGCCAACTATTTCATTCCGCAGGGTATTTCGGCGGATTTGATCGCGACCAAATATGGCTACAGCCGCGACGACGTGGATGCCTATGCCGTCGAAAGCCAGAAGCGGGCCGCCAAGGCATGGAGCGAGAAGCGCTTCGCCAAGTCGATCCTGCCCATCCATGACGTCATCGGCGAAATCATTCTGGACCATGACGAACTGATGCGTCCTGAAACCGACATGCAGTCGCTGGGCGCCTTGGCTCCTGCGTTCCAGATGATGGGCACGATGATGCCCGGTTTCGACGACATCGCGATCATGCGCTATCCCGACGTCGAAAAGATCAACCACGTCCACCATGCCGGAAACAGCTCGGGCATCGTTGACGGTTCGGCCGCTGTCCTGATCGGCACAAAGGAAGCGGGCGAGAAATACGGCCTGAAGGCACGTGCACGCATTGTTTCGATGGCGTCGGTCGGGTCCGAACCTTCGATCATGCTCACCGGCCCCGAATTTGCCGCGCAGAAGGCGCTCGCACGGGCAGGGATGGACAAGGGCGACATCGATGTGTGGGAATTGAACGAGGCATTTGCTTCGGTCGTCCTGCGTTTCATGGAAGCACTCAACATCGACCATGGCGATATCAACGTGAATGGCGGCGCGATTGCGATGGGCCACCCGCTGGGCGCAACCGGCGCGATGATCTTGGGCACCGTTCTGGACGAACTGGAACGGTCCGGAAAATCGACCGCGCTCACCACCCTGTGCATCGGCGCGGGCATGGGCACTGCGACTATCATCGAACGCGTGAATTGATCGGGATTTAGAACATGACTTACAAAACTTTTTCCGTCGACATCGACAGCGACGGCATCGCGCTTGTCACCATCGACATTCCCGGAGCGACCATGAATGTCTGGAATGGCGACCTGATTGCCGAATTCGGTGCGTGGGTCGAAGACTTCACAACCAACGAAGCGGTCAAGGGTGCCGTCATCACGTCGGGTAAAGCTACGGGATTCCTCGCGGGCGCAGACCTTACCATGCTGGGCGGGGCAAAGGCGAACAGCACGAAAGAAGCTTTTGACCAGGCATTCGCGCTAAACGCCTTGCTGCGCAAGATGGAAGCGGGCGGTAAGACCGCCAAGGCGTTGACCAGCGGTCAGGCCTCGGCAAAGCCGGTCGCATGTGCCCTTAACGGCCTCGCTCTGGGCGGTGGCTTGGAACTGGCCCTTGCGTGCCATTATCGTGTTGTCGCCGACAATCCGAAAATCCAGCTTGGCATGCCCGAGGTGATGGTTGGCCTGTTGCCCGGTGGCGGTGGTACCCAGCGTACACCTCGCCTGATCGGTCTGCAAAATGCGGCTATGATGATCATTCAGGGCAAGTCGCTCGACCCCGCAACGGCAAAGGCGCAGGGTCTGGTGCACGACGTTGTTCCGGCTGCGGAGTTGATCGCCAATGCCAAGGCATGGGTGAAGGCAAATCCCAAGGCCACCGCGCCGTGGGACAAGAAGGATTTCAAATTCCCCGGCGGCGCAGGCGCTATGGATCCGCGCTCGGTCCAGCTTTTCATCGGCCTGAACGCCATGGCGCACAAGGAAAGCAAAGGCAATTTCGATGCCGTGAAGGCGATCTTGTCCTGCCTGTATGAAGGCTCGATCCTGCCGTTCGACACGGCGCTTCGCGTGGAATCGAAATATTTCACCAAGCTTCTTTCGGGCAGCCAGGCCAAGAATATGATCCGCACGCTGTTTATCAACAAGCAGGCTGCGGAAAAGGGCGCCGGACGTCCCAAGGATGTGCCACCTGTCGAAATCAAGAAAGTCGGCGTTTTGGGCGGCGGCCTGATGGGGTCGGGCATCACCCATGTGACCGTCAAAGGCGGCATGGATGTCGTTGTGCTCGACCGCAGTCTGGAAGACGCCAACAAGGCGGTCGAATACAGCCGCAAGATTATCGAAAAGGCCGTGGGCCGTGGCAAAATGTCCAAGGAAGCGGGCGAGGCATTCATGGCCCGCATTACGCCGACCGATAATTATGACGATCTGAAAGATGTCGACCTGATCATCGAGGCGGTGTTTGAGCGCCCCGACGTCAAGGCCGACGTCATCAAAAAGGCAGAGGCGGTCATTCGCCCCGACGTCGTATTTGCGTCCAATACGTCCACTTTGCCCATCACTGGCCTTGCGAAAAATTCGGTACGTCCGGAACTGTTCATCGGTCTGCACTTCTTCTCGCCGGTCGAAAAAATGCCATTGCTGGAAATCATCCCCGGCGAACTGTCAGGCGACCGCGCTTTGGCCGCAGCATTTGATTATAATGCGAAGATCAAAAAGACCCCGATCGTCGTCAAAGACGTGCGTGGTTTCTTCACCAACCGCGTTTTCCCACCTTATATGGGCGAGGCGATGAAGCTGGTGACTGAAGGTGTGAAGCCTGCCCTGATCGAAAATGCGGCCAAGTCGCTGGGCATGCCGATCGGTCCTCTTGCACTGCTCGACGAAACCACGTTGCAGCTTGGCTATGATGTGATGCAATCGACCAAGAAGGAATTGGGCGATGCTTACCAGCCAAGCGGTACCGAAGATTTCATGGAACTGATGGTCGTCAAGCTGGGCCGTAAGGGTCGCCGCTTCGGCTCCGGTTTTTACGACTATGATGAAAAGGGCGAGCGCCTGACTTTGTGGCAGGGAATGGCCGATCATTATCCGCTCGCGGAAAACCAGCCGTCGGTGGAAGAGGTCAAGCAACGCCTTCTCTACATCCAGTTGATCGCCACGGCGCAGTGCTTTGAAGAAGAAGTCGTGCGCGATCCGCAAAGTGCGGATCTGGGCGCGATTTTCGGATGGGGTTTTGCGCCCTATACCGGCGGTCCGATGAGCTATATCGATACCGTCGGCCTCGAAAACTTCGTCCGCACCGCCGACAGCCTCGCACAGCGTTTTGGCAGCCGTTTCGCGCCACCCAAGAGCTTTCGCGAAATGGCGGATACAGGGGCGACGCTTTATAAGGCGGCTGCTTAAAGACGCGGGTTAGAGTTCTAATCTAAGTCCTTCCGTTCGTGTCGAGCGAAGTCGAGACACCAATCGGTAGCGCACTACTGCACGGCATCTCGACTACGCTCGATGCGAACGGATTGGGCATGGAAGTATTCAGGGGGTATATTTGAGACAGAGCCACTTCGGTCAGGATGTGCGGTTGCTCTTACGGAACCCCAACCGTCACCCTGAACTTGTTTCAGGGTCGATCGTGCAGCGGTTTCCTACGAGCTAAGATGAGAGCTACCGTGCGTAACGGTCAGGCGGGCCACACCGGTGCGGGAATGTCTGAGGAATAGACCCTGAAACAAGTTCAGGGTGACGGTCTCTGGAATGTGATTGTGTTCCGTATATTCGGCATAAAAAAAGGGGCGGCCTCCACTGGGAAGGCCGCCCCTTTTTCGTCTTAGCTTCTTAGAATTTCGCGCGGACGGTCAAGCCGTACATGCGGGGTTCTTCGACAAAGCCGATCAGCGAACGGGTGCCGGCGCCACCACGCAACGGGGTGTTGGCGGTAATGCCGCGGGTAATTTCGTTCGACAGGTTCGTACCCCACAATTCAAAGGTGAAGCGCTCATCCGGCGTGGTGAGCCCGATGCGTGCGTTCATCTTGAAATAGTTTTCCTGCCGCGCGAGCGGGATGGGAAGACCATTGGTGTCGAGGTCGATCGTACGTGTGGTCCGGCTGTCCGAATAGTTCATGCTGCCGTTGACCAGCAGTCCCCAGCCAGAGCTGTTGAGTGGACCGTCATAAGTCAGGCCGACCACGCTGGTGAACTTCGGTGCGTTGGTCAGATCCTGTCCGCAGAGACGGGTCACCGAGCCAAGTGCGCCGGGAGCAACGCCAACTGCGCAGTTTCCGGGATAACGGGCGTCGGCATATGTCATGGCCAAATTGCCCTTCACATAATTGCCGAAGTCTCCGAACAGTTCCAATTCAGCGCCGGTCGAACGAGCCGAATTGACGTTGAAGGTGAGGAACTGCACGCCCGTGAATTCAAGAACCTGGAAGTCGCTCATCTTCATGTCGAACAAGGCGAGGTTTGCCTTGATCGGACCGAAGGTAGCTTTAACGCCAACTTCAATCTGATCGACCTTTTCCGATTCAAAGCGTGGATCGGCAAAGATTGGAGCAACTGTGCCGCCCCCTGCCAAAACTGCCGCAGAGTTAGTGATGTTTGCAGCGGTTGGGTCAAGGTTGAAACCACCTGATTTGAAGCCATGACTGTAGCCGGCATAAATCAGCAGGTCTGGATTGGCTTTGTAGCCGACCTGCGCGGTGTAGGTGATTTCGTCATCCTTGAACACGTTCGCCCATTCCCGCGGCAAAGGCAGGAAGCGGCTGGCAAGGCCGCCGCCGAGTCCGGCTGGCGCGGTCAATGTGACCGGTGCCGCAAACGGGAAACAGTTCAGGCCGACGACGCCGGACTGGACGGAGCCTGGAAGTCCGGCCAATCCAAATGCTCCACTCAAAACGCCGTTAACGCTGGCTTGGCACGCGCCGTTGCTTCCATTGATCTGGTCGAACGATGCTGTCTTCTTCTCATCAACATAACGCGCACCGAGCGTGAGGCTCAGTTTGTCGGTGAAATTAATGACATTATGCGTGAAGACCGAGAAGCTCTTTGCGCTTTGCGAGAAGACGTTTTCCGCGAAGGACCCGGCCGAGTTGACCGGAATTCCGCCATTGCCTAACGCCGTGAGAGCGAAGAGCGGATTGACGCCGAGTGCGTTGGCAAAGTTGAACGCGCTGTTGGCGCGCTGATAATCGGTGCCGAACGTCATCGACTGGTTGGATGTAATGTCTTCCTTTGAATAGAAGCCACCGACAAGCCAGTCGAGATGGTCGTTAAACGCCGTGCCTTGCAAGCGAAGTTCTTGGGTAAAGGTCTTGATCTTGTCGCCATTGGGCAGAATGCCCGGACGCGAGTTGGAGCCACCCGCGCCAGCCGTAAAGATATTCAGGCTGGTGAAGTCGGACTCTTGTGTCGAACTCGATTTGAAGTCGCGATAGGCGGTGATCGAGGTCAGCTTTACGCCACCGAAATCCCATTTCAGTTCGCCCGAAACGCCCCATTGTTCCGCACCGTTTTTGAACAATTGGCTGTTGGTATCGAGCCCCTGTAGCGCGCTTGGGCCCGATGCATCTACGCCGTCGCTGGTGAGGCCGTGGAACGCAAAGAAGGGCGCGAGTTCGGTTTCGCGCACGATAACCGCGTCGCAGCAGTTTTCGTCGACTTTCGAATAATCGGCGAGCAACCGGATGCTCACATCGGCATTGGGTTCGACATAAAGCTGTCCGCGCAGCATGTAGCGGTCACGGTTATTGCTTTCCGCGCCTGTGGTGCTCTTCAGATAGCCGTCACGCTTGCGCCATGTTCCCGACAAGCGGATACCGGCCACATCCTGCGCAATCGGAACGCTGACGCCGCCCTGCACATTCATGAAGTTATAATTGCCGTAGCTAGCGTTCGCAAAGCCTTCGAATTCCGAAAGGCTCGGGCGCTTGGTCGAAATATTCAGCGCACCTGCCGATGTGTTGCGGCCGAACAATGTGCCCTGTGGTCCGCGCAGGATTTCCAGGCGCTCCAGATCGACAAGATCGCCGAGGGCGACGCCGGGCCGCGATTGATAGACGCCGTCGATGAACACGCCGACCGAGCTTTCCAGACCGGTGTTGTTACCGGTGGTGCCAACGCCGCGAATCTTGATCGACGTGCCTTGGGTTTCGGTCTGTGACGACTGGATGTTGAAGCTCGGTGAAATCGAGGAAAGCGTCTTGATGTCCGAGACACCTTCTCGCTCAAGGGCTTCTGGGGCGACCGCGGTAACGGCGAGGGGAATGTCCTGGACATCCATCGCACGCAGGGTTGCCGTCACGATGATTGGTTCGTTGCCGGAATCCTCTTCGGCCTGTGGGGCTTCTTGGGCATAAACGGCAGGAACAAACATCGTGCTGCATAGCGCAGCCGTCAGTATATGATTAAATCGACGCATTTCTCTCTCCTCCTTAACCGGCGATTTGGTTGGCGACATTCCTGTTCATCTTTGCCAAACCGCCATTTACAAATTCACTAGGATATCTTCCTGGGGAACAAGCTCTCTCTCGAGCCGCATCCTATCAACGATTTTTGGCAAATCCAGCAATTTAATCGCGCGATTGAATTTGCCAAATAACTGTGGCTTTTCCGTCGCGCAGGATATTATAGCCCTTGGCTATGTTTGACCGTCCCACCATCATCGACGAAGCCTTTGTGCGCCGCGTCTCCGCACAAGATTTTCCGGCACAGCGCAGCAATTCGGCGCCTTTGTCCGTTCCTGCGCATCAACTGGTCGATCTGTTCGACAGCCAGATCATGAGCCGCCATCTCGATTTGTGGGCGCGGCGGTCGAAGGGAAAGACATTTTATTCGATCGGCAGTTCCGGCCATGAAGGCACCGCAGCAATGGCGGCGGCGACGCGGCACACCGATATGGCGTTTCTGCATTATCGTGATGCTGCGTTCCTGATCCAGCGGAAGAAGCAGTTCGGCGGCCTGACCCCGCTCTATGATATGGCATTGTCCTTTGCGGCCTCGGCCGAAGATCCGATCTCGGGTGGCCGGCATAAGGTATTGGGCTGTGCCAATACCTTCGTTCCCCCACAAACCAGCACCATCGCCTCGCACCTGCCCAAGGCAGTGGGCGCGGCGCACAGCATCGGCATGGCGCAGCGTCTGAAGCTAGACGATGCAGAACTACCGCACGATGCCGTCATTCTGTGCTCGTTCGGCGATGCTTCGGCCAACCATTCGACTTCACAGGGTGCGATTAACTCGGCTTGTTGGGCCGCCTATCAGCACCTGCCCATGCCGCTGATTTTCCTGTGCGAGGATAATGGCATCGGCATTTCGGTGCGCACCCCCGGTGGTTGGGTGGAGGCGAATTTCGCGCACCGCCCCGCGCTGCACTATATCCAGTGCGAC
>ERZ795061.939-NODE-939-length-28940-cov-7.759425_pt1 | contig 28940 bp, 31 predicted proteins | sample MGYA00375145_ERZ795061 | MGnify/ENA primary metagenome ERZ795061 (study PRJEB30190, sample SAMN05720144) | anaerobic digester metagenome | isolation source: active sludge of municipal wastewater-treating anaerobic digesters | place: USA | collected 2014-12-22 ... | reverse complement strand
AAAACTGGAGCGGGCGAAGGGATTCGAACCCTCGACCCCAACCTTGGCAAGGTTGTGCTCTACCCCTGAGCTACGCCCGCTCTGGCGGTCGGGACATGTGATTGACCTAGTGGCCATCTCGATTCCCCGACAGGTGAGGCGCGCCGTTAGCATGGGGTATTTCCCCCCGCAACCCCCAATTACATGCTTTTTATGCAAACGGGTGATTGCCTGTCTTGTATAAGGCGTGACTTTGCGCACATAGGGCAGGTACGAATCCGCTTACAAAGCACGGAGAATGACTTTGGCAACGATGGGCCTGACCACCGAAGAGCAAAAAGCAGTCGAGCAATTCCGCGAACAGGTGGTGACGCCGTCGATGGACAAACTCGTCATATTGGATTTCTGGGCTGAATGGTGCGGCCCATGCAAGCAGCTGACGCCGGTGCTGGAAAAGGTCGCGGCCGATTATGCCGACCGTGGCGTCGTTCTGGCCAAGGTGAATGTGGACGAGAATAAATTCATCGCCGCGCAATTCCAGGTCCGGTCCATCCCCACCGTCTATGCCATTTTCCAGGGTCAGCCCATTGCTGACCTGACCCCGGCCCGGACCGAGCCGCAATTGGCCCAAATGCTGGACCAGATATTGGAAAAGCTGCCCATACAGGCGGGTGACGGATCACCCGACCCTGCGGCGCAGATCACGCCCTTGCTGGACGCGGGCGAAGAATTGCTGGAACATGATGGCGCAGAGCAGGCCTATAGCCTGTTTATCGACGCGCTCGCCATTGCGCCCGAACATCCCGGCGCCCTGTCTGGACTGATTCGCGCCTTGGCAGCGCTGGGCCGCGCGGATGAGGCGCAGGCCATTTATGACAGTCTGGACGAAACGCTGAAGGCGGACGCCGCCTTGGTACGGGCCAGCTCGGTTTTAAGCATCGCGGCAGCCGCCGTTGCACCGGACGAGCTCAACGCACTCAAAGCCGCGGTCGAGGCTGCGCCGGACGATCATGCCAAACGGATTGAGCTTGCCAACGCGCTGATGGCTGCTGGCCAGCGGGATGAAGCCGCCGACGCGTTGCTGCAAAGCATCGCCGCAGATCGTGCGTGGAATGATGGTGCGGCCAAAGCGCGGTTGCTCGAAATATTTGCGATGATCGGCCTGGAAGACCCCTGGGTTTCGGCGACACGCCGCAAATTGTCGGCCATTTTGTTCGGATGACCATTCGCCGCATCTCGATCTTTCCCCTCACCGGCGCGATTTTGTTTCCGGGCATGCAATTGCCTTTGCATATCTTCGAGCAACGCTACCGCGATTTAGTCGGCGATTCGCTCGCACGCGACCGGATGATCGGCATGGTCCAACCAAAGGGACAGGGTAATGGTTCCGCATTGTTCGAAGTTGGTTGCCTGGGCCGGATCGGCGATGTGGAAGCAATGGAAGACGGCCGTTACAACATCATATTGGAGGGGCTGCAGCGCTTTACGATCCGCAAGGAGCTCGACGTCAGCACCAGTTTCCGCCAAGTCGAAGCGGACCTATGGGAAGAAGACGAGGCATCCGACGCACTGTCGATTGCCGAACGTGCGTCGCTTGAAATCGAGTCCCGCCGCTTTGCCGACATTCAAGGCTATGCCGTGGATTGGGGCGCGGTCGGACAGTTGGATGATTATTCACTGGTCAACGCCATCGCCCAGATAGCGCCATTCGATTATGCGGCCAAGCAAGCCTTGCTAGAGGCACGCGGCTTATCGGCGCGAGCCGATTTGATCGTTCAGTTGATGCAGTTTTTCGGTCGGCACGATGGTTCGGACGACCGCGTTACCTTGCAATAGCATTCGATCAAATCCGCTTACAAAAAGCTTTCGCGCAAACCATCAATCACAAATTGTGCGGCCAACGCACCCAACAATACGCCGAGCAGCCGGGTAATAACGGCCTCCGCCTTGGCACCCAGCACCCGCATCAGCGGACCCGCCGCGAGCAGCGCCAACAGCGTTAGAAGCAGAACAGCCGCAAGAGCAGCCAGAATGATCCCGGCCCGATCCAGACCGTCATTCTGCGCCATCAGAAGCATGACCGACGCGATTGACCCCGGCCCCGCAATCATCGGCATAGCCATGGGGAAGACGGATACATCTTCGATCTCGGGCGTATCGATGATTTTCTGTGCCCGTTCTTCGCGGCGTTCCGTGCGCTTTTCGAACACCATGTCGATGGCGATCAGGAACAGCATGATGCCGCCGGCGATACGAAAACTGTTGAGTTCGATATGTAGCGCCGCAAGCAATTCTTCGCCGAAAAGCGCAAATACCAGTAATATTAGCGACGCTACAAATATGGCGCGAAACGCCATATTGCGGCGTTGTGCCGCATTCGCCCCCTTGGTCAGGCTGGCATAAATCGGCGCGCAACCCGGTGGGTCAATGACGACGAAAAATGTGATGAAGGCGGAAAGGAACAGGTCAGTCATTTAGATGCCGCGACCTGATCCAAAATCACGGTTTCGGACATTTGCCCGTTCCACAATTTCACCTCGACCGTGCGGCTGCCATCAGGTTGTACGACCCATGTGTAGCTCAGCGATTGGTCGCGCGAAAACCCGCTTTTCATTTGCGCACCTTCGGCAGGGGCGGTTAGCAGCGCGGGGGCGCGGCCCTTGCAGCTTGCTACCTTTGTCTCGATCATTTCCTTGGGCACGCGCGGTGTCGACAGCGCATCGCCATGGTCAACCACCCATTTCCATTCGCCGTCGCCACGTTCATTCTTCTGAATGAACTGCCATATGGTTGTGAAATAACCGAATGTGCCATTGGGCCGCTGCCATGCGCCAGTTGTTGCTCCGGTTTTGCCATCACATGACATGAATGCCTTATGCGCCTGCCATTTGACCGCAGCGGGCGGGTCTGCGCGGCCTTTAAGCCAGGCCTGCGCCAAATTGGGCTCCGGGTCGAACATTACGGCATCCTTCGCCGCTGTTTCGCGAAAGGCGGTCCACTGCCCCTTTTCCTGTGCCAGTCGGGCAAAGGCTATTTCAGCCGAGATGATCGCGCTCGGATTGGCGATGCGCGGTTCGAACCCGGCCGGTGCGCGCGGTCCCCCGACACAGGCCGAAAGAACCAACAGGGCTGCGCCAACTAGGCCAATCCGCATCATCGCATCAAAATCCCTTTGGCCGTGGCAGGTCGGCACGGCGATATGCCGCCACCAGTGTATTGCGTAACAAACAGGCGATTGTCATGGGGCCAACCCCTCCCGGCACCGGTGTGATGGCGGCAGAATGCACCGCCGCCTCGGCAAAGGCAACATCGCCGACCAGACGACCTTTGGTTTCGCCTTCGGCTGGCGCGAGCCGGTTGATTCCAACATCGATGACGACCGCTCCGTCCTTGATCCAGTCGCCTTTCACCATTTCCGCACGGCCAACAGCTGCTACGATGATATCGGCACGGCGCACGACATCAGCCAGATCCTGTGTCCGGCTGTGCGCGATCGTGACGGTGCAATTTTCGGCCAGCAATAGTTGCGCCATCGGCTTGCCTACAATGTTGGAACGACCAATCACTACGGCATTTTTGCCTGACAAATCGCCCAACCGGTCCTTGAGAAGCATCAGACAGCCCAAAGGCGTGCAGGGAACAAAGGCATCTTCGCCCACGGCAAGCCGTCCGGCGTTGACGACGTGGAAACCGTCCACATCCTTGGCTGGATCAAGCGCGGCAATCACGGCCTTGTCGTCCATATGCGAGGGCAAAGGCAATTGAACGAGGATGCCATCAACCTGTTCATCGGCGTTGAGCCGTTCGACCAAAGCAATCAGGTCGGCCTGTGCGGTATCTTCGGGCAGGCGATATTCGAAACTGGCCATTCCAGCTTCAATCGTCGCCTTTTTCTTGGAGCCTACATAGACCTGGCTTGCGGGATCGTCGCCGACCAGCACAACGGCCAGCCCGGGCTTGCGACCGCTACGTGCCACGAAGTCCGGCACAGATGCCGCAATACGTCCGCGCAGATCTGCCGCGAATGCCTTGCCATCAATGATATTATCGGTGCTCACATGCCCGCCGAAGCAATGTCATTGGCCAGACCCATCAACAGCATTTGCAGGATGCGTAAACCGATCAGCAGCACCATGGGAGAAAAGTCGATCATACCGGTATCCGGCATAATCTTGCGGATCGGTTTTAGAAACGGATCCAATATCATGTTCAGGGCATGCCAGATCGAGGATACGAAATTGTTCGACAGGCTAACCACATTGAAAGCGATCAGAAGGCTAAGGATGAATTGAACAATGACGACGGTCGACAAGATCGTCATCAAATAACCAATGATCGAAATAAGCGCGAGAAGCATGGGTTTCTCCGATAGAAGACAGATAGGTGCGATTAGCCGAGGCGGCGCGCTGTATCAATCACCTAAAACACTATTTGTGGATCAATGTGCCCGCGCCTTTATCGGTGAACATTTCGATCAGCATCGCATGGCTCGCACGGCCGTCCAAGATGACGGCGGCGTCTACCCCTGCCTCTACCGCATTGACGCAGGTTTCAATCTTGGGGATCATCCCGCCGCTGATCGTGCCATCGGCCTGCAGTGCAGCAATGGCTTCGGGGTCGAGATCGGTTAGCAAGTCGCCTGCTTTGTTCAATACGCCGGCAACGTCCGTCAACAGGAACAGGCGCGAAGCCCCCAAAGCGCTTGCCACAGCACCCGCCATGGTATCTGCGTTGATATTATAGGTGTGGCCATCTTCGCCGACGCCGATCGGGGCGATGACGGGGATCATTCCGGCGCCGCTGATTGTGTCGATAACACTGCGGTCGACCTTCTCTGGTTCGCCCACAAATCCCAGATCGATATTGCGTTCAATATTGCTGTCGGGGTCTTTCTGCGTCCGCTGCACTTTGGTTGCGGTTACAAACCCGCCATCCTTGCCGGAGATTCCCAAAGCCCGGCCACCGGCGGCATTAATCCAGCCGACCAGTTCCTTGTTGATCGCGCCCGAAAGAACCATTTCGGCGACCTTGGCGGTTTCTGCATCGGTGACCCGCAGGCCATCCACAAATTCGCTTTCGACCCCCAATTTCTTGAGCATTGCGCCGATTTGCGGGCCGCCGCCATGCACAACGACCGGATTGATACCGACCGCCTTCAGCAAGACGACATCCGATGCAAAGTCGCGTGCCAAAGCCGCATCGCCCATCGCATGGCCGCCATATTTCACGACGAAGGTCTTACCCGCATAACGCTGCAGATAGGGAAGGGCTTCGGTAAGCGTTTCCGCCTTGGCGAGATTGATAGGGTCGATGCTCATCGTCAGGCCGCCGCATCCAGTTTGCGGCCGATACGCACTACAAGCGCAATGACCAATGGAACCATCACCGCCGACAGGACGATTTTGGCGATCATTTGACCCATCATGAGTTCGGCTATGGGGCGGACTCCATAGAAGGAGACAGTGATGAAGATCAACGTGTCGACAATTTGCGAAAGCGCCGCTGCAATGAAGCCGCGTATCGCGAGGAACCGCCCCGATGTCCCTTTCAGCCGCGCAAACAACCAGACATTCAGGGATACCGAAACGCCATAGGCCAAAATGCCTGCCGCCATCATGCGGCCGCTTTGGCCGACGATGATGGGGAAGGCTTCCTTCGCGGGTTCGTACATGCCGGCATCGGTCGGCAGTTGCAGCACGAAATAGGATAGGCCAATCGCGATAAACAGCGGAACGAAACCATAGCGGACCAGCCGATCGGCAATGTCCCGCCCGTGCAATTCGGCAATGGCGCTCGATACCGCGATCAGTGTCAGGAAGGGAAAGATCCCGGCTTCGACAGCCAGGGGACCAATTGCCACCTGCTTTGCCCCCAGAAACCCACCCAAGGGAACCATGCCGCCGTAAAAGATCGCAAATACAAAGAGCGAGCGCGGAATGGCACTCAGAGAAGTGCCCGATGTGGTCTGTTCAGTCATGGACACTGACTAGCGTCTAATTTTATTGGCGCAAGACCGAGGTTGACGCTAGGTGGAGTGTAAAGTGCTCGGGGTCGGGAGTTTTTCATGCAAATTTTGTTAAGCCTTGCAGGCATGGTTGTGATTTTGGCGATTGCGGTTGCGCTTTCGTCGAACCGCCGCGCCATCAAGTTTCGCGTCGTCGGTGCCGCCTTTGCGTTGCAGGCCAGCCTGGCTGCGCTGGTGCTCTATGTGCCGTGGGGCAAGACGGTGCTGGAAGTCATGTCGAACGGTGTGTCCAATCTTCTGGGCTATGCGGCAGCGGGAACCAACTTCATCTTCGGCCCGCTGGCATCACCCGAAATTGGCGGAAACAGTTTTGCGATTGCGGCCCTGCCCGTCATCATCTTTTTCGCGTCGCTGATCTCGATCCTCTATTATCTGGGCCTGATGCAATATGTGATCCGTTGGATTGGCGGCGGCTTGCAGAAAGTAACCGGTATTTCCAAGGTCGAAAGCCTGTGCGCCGCCGCCAACATCTTTGTCGGCCAGTCGGAATCGCCGCTTGTGATCCGCCCCTATCTGGCGAGCCTGAAGCCCGAGCAGCTATTTTGCGTGATGACAGTCGGTATGGCCGGAGTCGCAGGCACCATATTGGCGGCTTATGCATCGATGGGCATTCGCATCGACTATTTACTGGCCGCCGCCTTCATGTCGGCACCGGGCGGCATCTTGATGGCCAAGCTGATGATGCCCGACGTCCCGCCCATGCCCGTCAGCGAAGGCGACCCCGCCCTTGCCAATCCGCACCCGGATGAAGAGCCCGTAATCCTTGCCGACGATGGGGAAGAAAAACCTGCCAACATCATCATGGCCGCGGCCCAAGGCGCGCAGACCGGGGTCAAGCTGGCCGTTGCCGTTGGTGCGATGGTGCTCGCCTTTGTCGCGCTCGTCGCACTCGCCAATGGCATTTTGGGAGGAATCGGCGGGTTGTTTGGCCAGCCCGATCTCAGCTTCCAGCAGATTGTCGGTTATGTCTTTGCGCCGGTCATGTTTTTGCTGGGCGTTCCATGGGGCGAGGCTTTGCAAGCCGGCGGGCTGTTCGGAACCAAGATCGTCCTCAACGAATTTGTCGCTTTCATTGATCTGGGTGCCCTGAAGACCTTGTCGCCGGCCACGGTCGGGATCGTGACGTTCGCCTTGTGCGGTTTCTCCAACTTCTCGTCGATTGCCATCCAGATGGCCGTGACAGGTGGACTGGCGCCCAACCAGCGTCCCGTCATCGCAAAGCTGGGCCTCAAAGCATTGGCGGCCGGATCCCTGTCCAACCTGATGAGCGCGGCATTGGCGGGACTGTTCCTCAGTTTGGGCTAGGGCTAAATCACTCCTCACCCGCCGCGCGCTTGAGCTCATAAAGCAAGTCAAGCGCGGCCCGGGGACTCAGGGAATCGATGTCGAGGCCGTTCAGCTTGTCCCTCAAAACATCTACCCTAGCTTCAGCCAAGTTAAGAGCGGCGCTAAAAAGTGGCAAATCATCAAGGCCAGCTGCCAATCCACCTGTCTCAGCCCGACCCTTCTCAAGCTTACTGAGCACTGTCTGAGCCCGAGCGATGACCGACGGCGGCAGTCCCGCCAATTTCGCAACGGCAATGCCATAACTACGATCAGCAGGACCTTCTGCAAGTTCGTGCAGCAAAACAAGATCGCCTTTATATTCCTTCGCCCGAACGTGGTGGAGCGAAAGCGCATCCAAATTTTCCGCCAATCGGGTCAGTTCATGATAATGGGTAGCAAAGAGGCAACGACAGCGGTTTGTTTCGTGAATGCCTTCGACAACGGCCCAAGCGATGGCGAGACCGTCGTAGGTAGAAGTGCCGCGTCCAACTTCGTCCAATATCACAAAGCTGCGCGGCGTTGCCTGTGCCAAAATGGCTGCCGTTTCGACCATTTCGACCATGAAAGTTGACCTGCCCCGGGCCAGATTGTCGGACGCCCCGACGCGGCTAAACAGCCGATCGACGAGTCCCAACCGGGCTATAGACGCAGGAACATAGCTACCCGCCTGCGCAAGCAGGACGATTAGCGCATTTTGCCGCAGGAATGTTGATTTACCGCCCATATTAGGGCCGCTAACAAGCCAAAGCCTACGGTTCGGAGCAAGGGTGCAATCATTCGCGATAAATCGGTCACCCGATTTGGAAAGCGCGCTTTCGACAACCGGATGTCGGCCGCCTTCGATATGTAGTTCCGGTGAATCTGAAAAAGTCGGACGACACCAGCCACCTTCGGCGGCACGCTCCGCTAATGCCGCAGCAACGTCAATCCGCGCTAACGCATCGGCGCTCGCAGAGATCGCGTCTCGGCGATCAAGTACATAGGCTATCAACTCTTCCAGATGGGCCGCTTCTACTGCAAGCGCATGACCGCTAGCCTGGGTGATACGGACCGCTTCTTCATGCAGTTCTGGTGAATTGAAACGCACTGCGCCCGCCATTGTCTGACGGTGAGTAAATCCGCTTCCGGGCGCCAGAAGTGCATCGCCATATTTAGCCGGAACCTCGACGAAATAACCCAATACCGCATTGTGTCGGATCTTGAGCGCCGAAATTCCGGTCAAAGCACGGTAGCGCGCTTCCATTTGGGCGATGGCATGCCGGCCATCACGCCCGGCAAGGCGCAGGGAATCAAGCGCAGCGTCATAGCCTTCGGCGATGTAGCCTCCCTGCCCCGTGTCGGTGGGCGGGGCGGCGACCAGCGCGCGGGTGAACAGATCCACCATCGCCCCGTGCCCGTCAAGCGAGGGTAGCAACTGGTCAAGCAACAGAGGCCGATCATCCGCATTGCCAAGTCTTTCGCGCAAGGTGCGAGCACCGTTTAAACCGTCGCGAATTTGTCCGACGTCCCGCGGACTTCCTCGTCCCGCGACCACGCGGCCAAGAGCACGGGCGATATCAGGCAGTTGGCGAAGTGCCATGCGGATAGCGTCGCGCAACAGTGGGGCATCGTGGAACCATTGTACCAATGAAAGGCGCGCGTCGATTCGTGCTTTGTCCATCAAGGGAGCGGCCAAATCCGTCGCCAACTGTCTCGCCCCTGCGCCGGTAATTGTCCGGTCCACTTCTGCCAGCAAAGAACCTGCACGATCGCCTTTAGTACCACTGTTAACTTCCAGACTGTCGCGGGTAGCCTGATCGATTAACAGGTGGTCATGTACTTCACGGTGCAAAGGCAGTTTCAAGAACGGCATAGTACCTTGGCCAACATGACCAAGATAGGCAAGCAATCCCCCCGCCGCGGACAGCTCAGCGCGAGTCAAGGCGCCAATAGTTTCTAACGTCGGGAGCATGAAAAGCTGCCTCAGACTCTGCTCACCGGCGACACTATCAAATTCTGCGTTCGGTCGCTGGATCGCCCCCAATGGCGCGCCTATAAATCCATCTGTGACTATAATCTCGCTGGCGGCTAGCCGTGCCAATTCGGCTTCGAGCGCACCGTGCGGCACATTTACCAGTTCAAAGTGGCCTGTTGATATATCAGCCGCGGCGATGCCGACGGAATCACCGATCGCCGAAAGTGCCACAAGCATGTTAGATGCCCAACTATCAAGCAAGCTGTCCTCGGTCAGCGTCCCAGCGGTGACAAAGCGGATGATGTCTCGGGCAACAAGTGTTTTGGACCCGCCACGTGCACGTGCTTCCTCCGGGCTTTCGGTCTGCTCCGCAATGGCGACACGATGCCCAGCCTTTATGAGCCGCGCCAGGTAGCCTTCAGCGGCATGCACCGGAACGCCGCACATCGGAATCGCCTTGCCATCATGCTCCCCGCGTGATGTGAGCGCAATATCAAGTGTTGCCGAAGCTACGCGAGCGTCGTCGAAAAAAAGTTCGAAAAAATCCCCCATCCGGTAGAAGAGCAGGCAATCGCCCGCTTTCGCCTTCAGACCCAGATATTGCACCATCATCGGTGTCGGTTTGTTATCGCCCGCCATATAGGCTGCGTTAGCGAAGGCAAGACTATGGGGCAATGCTTGCCCTAACGTCGCCGGCAGGTTAGGGGCAGTATAAGTCGACAATAAAGGGTCAGGGCCAAAAAATGAGTGAAAGCGATGTCCAGTTCACCGCGCAAGAGGCCCTAGATTTCCATTCACAAGGACGTCCGGGCAAAATAGAAATCATCGCCACCAAACCCATGGCGACACAGCGCGACCTGAGCCTTGCCTATTCGCCTGGCGTCGCGGTTCCTGTCCAAGCGATCTATGACGATCCAGCCACTGCCTATGACTATACCGCCAAGGGAAATCTTGTTGCGGTTATTTCAAACGGCACTGCGATACTGGGAATGGGTAATTTAGGGGCTCTCGCATCCAAACCCGTAATGGAGGGCAAGGCGGTCCTATTCAAACGATTTGCCGACGTGGATTCCATTGATATTGAAGTTAAGACCGAAGATGTTGACCGCTTCATTGACGCGGTCGAACTACTTGAGCCGACTTTTGGCGGGATCAACCTCGAAGACATTGCAGCGCCATCCTGCTTCATTATTGAACAGACTTTGCGTGAGCGCATGAACATACCTGTATTCCATGATGACCAGCATGGTACCGCAATTATTGCAGCAGCAGGCCTGATCAACGCATGCGAACTGACGGGTCGCTCACTAAAAGACGTCAAAGTCGTGTGCAACGGCGCAGGCGCAGCAGCTATTGCTTGCACCGAACTGATTAAGGCGATGGGCGTCCCGCACGACAATGTCATCATGTGCGATCGCACCGGTGTGATTTATCAGGGCCGGGCCGAAGGCATGGACCAGTGGAAGTCGGCACATGCTGCGAAGACCAGCACCCGCACGCTGGCTGAGGCTATTGTCGGTGCGGATGTATTCTTGGGCTTATCGGCGGCTAACGCGCTCAGTGCGGATATGGTACGGTCGATGTCAGACCAACCGATCATCTTTGCGATGGCAAATCCCGATCCGGAAATCTCGCCACCCGTAGCGCGGGCGGCGCGCCCAGATGCGATCATCGCAACCGGCCGTTCAGATTTTCCCAATCAAGTAAATAATGTCCTCTGCTTTCCGTTCCTTTTCCGCGGCGCGCTAGATGTCCGCGCGACTACCATCAACGAACCAATGAAAATTGCTGCAGCAAATGCACTGGCGCAACTCGCCCGTGAAACTGTGCCTGAGGAGGTTGCCGCCGCCTATGGCGGTATGTCGCACAAATTTGGCCGCGACTATATCATTCCCTCTCCATTTGATCCGCGCCTGATGGAAATCGTCGCCTCCGCTGTTGCCAAGGCCGCGATGGAATCGGGCGTAGCGCAAAAGCCTATAACGGATATGGCAGCCTATCGCGCCCAGCTTCGCGCCCGCTTGAACCCGACCAATTCGGTGTTGACCCAAGTATATGAAGCCGCACGAGCTAAACCACGCCGTGTCATATTTGCGGAAGCTGAAGAGGATGTCGTCTTGCGCGCAGCAGTCCAATTCAAGCAAGATGGCTATGGCGTGCCGGTCCTTGTCGGGCGCGACGCGCGCGTGAAGGATATGCTGCGCGAACTTGGCACTGACCCGGAAGATTATGAGATCCACAATAGTGCGCAAAGTCCGCTAGTGGAAAAGATGGTCGACCGCCTGTATAACCGGCTGCAACGGCGAGGTTATTTGCGGCGTGATATCCAGCGCATGGTAAACCGGGACCGCAATATATTTGGCGCATTGTTGTTACAGATGGATCAGGCCGACGCCATGATTACCGGCGTCACGCGGACCTTCGGCCAGACGTTACGCGAACTACGCCGTGTGCTTGACCCCAAAAAGGGTGAGATATCCTTTGGTATTCACGTGATGGTCGGAAAGACTCATACTGTTTTCATTGCAGATACCACTGTAAACGAACGACCCTCTGCGGAAGAATTGGCGCATATTGCCGAGAAGACCGCCGCCGTTGCCCGGCGAATGGGCCATGTACCGCGTGTGGCGTTCCTGTCCTTTTCGACTTTCGGCAATCCGCACGGAACATGGCTAAACAATATACGTGATGCGGTTGCAATGCTCGATGCTCGGCGTCCGGACTTTGAATATGAAGGTGACATGCCACCTGACGTGGCTCTTAATCCCGCACTGATGAAAAATTACCCCTTCTGTCGCTTGTCCGGGCCAGCAAATGTTCTAGTGATGCCTGGCTTGCAATCCGCCAATCTGTCGGCAAAGTTGCTCCGCGAATTAGGCGGTGATCAGGTGATAGGGCCCATGTTGATCGGAATGGAAAAGCAAGTGCAGGTCGCCACGATGGCGTCAAGTACAAGCGATCTGGTCACACTGGCGGTATTGGCAGCGGCGGCAGTTACGGAATAACCCGTATTTCTCGTCGCTAAATTCCTACTTAATTGGGGCTGTTGGGCGTACTACCCTGACCAGTGCCAGCACCAACGGACCCGATGTTTCCAAAAATATCTTCGAAGAAGCTCTTATTGCGACCTAAGGTGGGTGTCTTGTCGCCTTCGGGGCTGATCTTGGAGATCAATTCCTTACCGGTCTGCGTTACGGAGGCAACGTTCCCCGCTGAATCAAACCGGACTTTCAACACATATTGCTCAGTCGCGGCAGGCTGGGCAAAAGCTAGTTGCCGTGTGTCGCGCGCGTAATAATACCAGTCATTTTTGTCAAACTGACCAACAAATGTCGGACGTCCCAACGACGCTTGCACCGAATCTTTGTTATCCACTCCCGGCTGGACAGAGGACAGAAGGGTCTGGTCACCGATATAGCCTTGATGCGCACGCAGGCGTGTACAGCCCGACGACATTACCAACGCGGTAACAAGGGTGCCCAAAACCATAATTTGCGACTTGCGCATATACTTCTCCGCTTTTCACGAAACTAAGGCGTTGCCATTGCATCGTTGGCCAGCAATATCAATATGCAATGCCAGATGAATGCTGGATGAGTGCAATGGGAACGAACGCGGATGACTTTTTGGAAAAATATCTGGAGATCTACTCAGGCCGATCCCAAAGTGCTGGTTATTCCACTCTATAACCAGATCGTGGCCAAGGCTCGCGAGCCACACTGGTACGAAACGGGTCAGGTACCCGATAGCATTGATGGCCGGTTTGATATGATTGCAACGCTGTTTTCGCTGGTTTTGTTAAGGTTGGAAAAAGAGCCTTCGCAGGCAGGAAATATGGCGCGCCTGACAGAGGTTCTGGTGGACGATATGGACGGGCAACTGCGCGAAGTAGGTGTCGGCGACATGATCGTGGGTAAGCATATCGGTAAGATAATGGGTTCAGTTGGCGGTAAAATCACAGCTTTCCGGGATGCGCTGGCCTGTAAGGATAAATTGGACGATGCAATTGCGCGCAACCTATATCGCGGCGAAGCGGTAAACATCTCAGCAGCGGTGCATGTGAGGCAGGGTCTGTTGACAATCGACCAGGCACTCTCAGAGATCGCTCCAAACGATCTAGCCGCAGGAAAAGCTCTATGGTGACTCTGAGCGAATTCAGCCACGAACTGAAAATATCGGAACTGGGAGGGAAGATGCGCAGCATCCATCTTTCCGCAGATGCATCTCAACGTGCAGCCTTGGCCAAACGGTTCGACCTTGCCGCACTGGACCGACTGGACGCCGATTTGACAATGACCACCGAGAGATCGGATATATTCGCAACGGGCGAGCTTAACGCCGTTCTGGCGCAGACTTGCGTTGCCACCGGTGAACCTGTACCAGTCACAGTAAGCGAGGCTGTAACTATCCGCTTCATTCCCGAACCGCGTATAAACGAAGAAGCCGAGTTCGAACTCGCCGAAGAAGATTGCGATGTTATGTTCCACGATGGCCAGCTGATTGATCTAGGTGAAGCTGTTGCCCAATCATTGGGACTTGCGCTTGATCCCTATCCACGCAGCCCCAATGCCGATGCGCTTTTGAAGTCGGCAGGTGTAAAGGGGGAAGATGAAGCAGGTCCTTTCGGCGTACTCGCCTCGTTAAAGGAAAAGCTGGAAAAAAAATGATGCGCGATGTTTGATACGCAACTGCGTTTGCTGGTTGATCGGCCACTGAACTTCGTGGCTGTTCGCGTGGCCCGCGTTGGACCGTCAGCAGATTGCCTGACTCTTTCCGGCGCGATGGTGGCAATAGGCGCAGCGGCGGCAGTTGCCGGTGGATATATGCCTCTAGCTCTCGCCCTTATTGTGGCAAGCAGGGTTTTTGACGGACTGGACGGCGCAGTCGCTAGGATTAATGGGCCAACCGCATGGGGAGGCTATCTCGACAGTATCGCGGATTATGTGTTTTACGTATCAATCCCTGTCGCCTTTGGTCTCGCGGATCCTGACAATCTTCTGCCAGCACTGCTACTTGTCGCAAGCTTTACAATCACGGCGGTTAGCTTCCTTGCGTTTGCTGCTATCGCGGCACTTCGGGTACAGGATAAGAACGATAACCTGCCAAAAGCTTTTATCTATTCGACCGGTTTGATGGAGGGAGGCGAGACGATCGGTTTTTTCGTGCTCTTTTGTGTGTTTCCGTCCGCATTTCCGGCCCTCGCCTTTACGTTCGCAGCATTGTGCCTACTAACGGTTATGCAACGCGTTTGGCTTGCCTCCAAACAGTTTGCTTAACTTCAAAAACCGATCTTAATTTTATCCCCGCTGCCACCGAAACCAGCGCTCAGCCCATTTAAGCAACCCTATCGGCTTTCTGGCCAAACCAAATTGGCCGGCAGCATATTTTGTCGCCTCGGACCAAGTGGGATAAGGATGGATAGTCGCCAAAATCTTGCGAAGACCCATCTTGTGCTTCATGGCGAAGGTGATTTCCGTCAAGATTTCGCCAGCATGTTCACCGACTACCGTGGCTCCTAATATTCGGTCGCTACCCTTGGCGGTCAAAATCTTAACGAAGCCACAACGCTCACCCTCGGCAATAGCGCGGTCAAGATCATCAAGATCATAACGGGTCACTTCGAAAGCCACGCCTTTCTGAAACGCCTCCGCCTCCGTCAATCCCACGGAAGCAAGTTCAGGTTCGGTGTATGTGACCCGCGGTAGAACGCGGTAGTCGGCTTGGTACTTCTTGAACGGGCGGGCGAGCGCATTAACGCTGGCATACCAGGCTTCGTGGGATCCGCCGTGGGTTAACTGCTGCTTGCCCGCGACGTCACCCGCACAGAGGATATGCGGGATGTTGGTGCGCAGGAAGCCGTCAACGGGTAATTTGCCGTCAGCGACCAAACCCAATTCTTCAAGACCAAATCCGGCAATACGTGGTTTACGGCCAACGGCGATAATCACATCTTCAAAAGCAAGCCGTCGCTCGCCTTCTGGCCCTTCAACCATGAGACATTTATTAGTTTCGAAACGGACTGCTTTGTGTCCGGTCAATATCTCTACTCCATCCGAGTGCAGGCGTGCAGTAACAAGTGCGGCAGCGGCAGGGTCTTCCTTAAGCAACAGCCGTTCGGCCATTTCTACTATGGTGACTTGCGCGCCTAGCCTCTGAAAGGATTGCGCCAATTCGCAACCGATGGGGCCGCCGCCTAAAATGACTAGACGTTCGGGCGGTGCCGGACGCTTTGCAAATTCTTCCCATAAGGTTTCGCTTGTGAGGTAACCGCTATTTTCGACACCGGGCAGAGGAGGGATTAGCGGCGCCGCGCCCGTAGCGATGATGAATGATTGCGCCGTCAGTCGGCTATTCCCATCAATTTCCACAGTCCAAGGATCGATGAAACGGGCATAGCCCTGTACGCATTCGACTCCGAGTCCAGTAAAGCGTTCTACACTGTCATGTGGTTCGATTGCAGCAATGACCTCTCGAATCCGCTGCATGACAGCTTGGAAGTCCACAGTCGGAGCGGACGTTTTTATGCCAAAACGCGCGGCTTCTGAAACGAGATGCGCTACTCGTGCGCTTTTAATAAGTGCCTTGGACGGTACGCATCCGGTGTTGAGGCAATCACCACCCATTTGATGGGCCTCAATCAGTGTGACTTTTGCCTGCACCATTGCGGCGATATAAGCCGAAACCAAACCTGCAGATCCGGCACCTATGACAATTAGATTGCGGTCAAAACGCTTGGGCTTTGTAGCTCTATTGACCACGGCGACTGTTCACAACTGCTAACAAACCTCTGGCTGCCCATGGGAACAGCGCCAACAACACAAAAGATCCGATTAACGTCGGCGACAGAAGACCGGCTGTTGATTCAACCTGGCTAATCTGCGTACCGGCATTGACGTAAACAATAGTTCCAGCAAGCATCCCCAATTGGCTTACCCAGAAAAAAGTCCAGGTCCGGATTCTGGTAAGACCCATCAATAGATTGATTACGAAAAAGGGGAAAACCGGAATCAGGCGGAGGGTAAACAGATAAAAGGCACCGTCTTTAGCCAAGCCATCGTCGATGGCCTTTAGCCTTTCTCCAAATTTCGACTGCACCCAATCCCGTAAAACATAGCGCGACCCCAAAAAGGCGAGAGTCGCGCCGATCGTCGACGCGAATGATACAACAACTATTCCGATCACGAGGCCGAAGAGTGCTCCTGCAATCAGTGTCATGATCGCAGCACCGGGAATGGAAAGTCCGGTTATGGTGACGTAAGTCAGGAAAAAACCGGCGATAAAGATAAGGGGATGAGCATTTTTCGCAGCGAGAATTTCAGCCTGTTGCGCTTTGAAATTTTCGAGGCTGAGATACTGGCCTAAATCAAAGACAAAATATGAAACCAGCGCTGAGACAGCAAAAAGAACTAACAGAGCTTTTTTCATAATCGTCCCCGTTCGTTCAAACAGCTGCCTCCGTCACCCTACGCCGATCTTAGAATGGCACGTCGTCGTCAAGATCATTGTCAAAGTCTCCGCCGCCAAAGCCTGACGACCCACCGCTCCAGTTGCCGCCACCTTGACCGCTGCTACCGCTGCCTTGTCCACCTCCCGACGAACCACCCGACCAACCGTCATTGCCGCTGCCTCCGGATCCACCACGTGCGCTATCCAGCATCACAAGCTTCCCGTCGAAACCAGCTACCGAAATCTCGGTTGTGTAACGATCGTTACCCGATTGATCTTGCCATTTGCGGGTGCGCAATTGGCCTTCGATATAAACCTTGCTGCCTTTCTTCAAAAAGCGTTCGGCAACGCCGACCAGCCCGTCGCTCTGTAAGACGACGCTGTGCCATTCGGTCCGTTCTTTTTTTTCACCGGTGGTGCGGTCTTTCCAGTCTTCGGATGTAGCGATGCGCAAATTACAAATGCGCCCACCATTTTGAAAGGATTTCACTTCCGGGTCGGCCCCCAGATTGCCTACGATTATTACTTTGTTGACGCTGCCCGCCATGTTCCTGCCCTTTGATTTTCGAATTGATATTGGTGTCGCTATAAGCCGAAGGACACTGCTGTCCAATAGGTTATACCCGCCGCCGCATAAGCGAGAGCAAAAAGATAGACGACCATGAATATGGGCCATTTCCAGCCATTGGTTTCGCGCCGGGTGACGGCAATTGTGGAAATACATTGTGGCGCGAAAATAAACCACGCCAGAAAGGCCAAGGCAGTGGCAAGCGACCACTTTGCAGCCAATTGCGGGCCGAGACTCATTGCGGCCTGCTCCTCATCTTCGGCATCAATAGCATAGGCTGTGCCGAGCGCAGAAACCGCGACTTCGCGAGCAGCCATGGCTGGAATCAAGGCAAGTGCAATATCATGATTAAAGCCGATCGGACGGATAATTGGCTCAATACCATCGGCGATACGGCCCGCAATTGAATATTCCACTTGGCTTTGCGTGCTATTCACAGGCACTTTGGGAAAACTCAACAGCGCCCATAATATGACCGTCGCCACAAAAATAATCGTTCCGGCACGGCGAAGGAAAACCCAAGCGCGTTGCCATAGACCGAGAGCAATGTCGCTTGGCCGCGGCAATTGATAGCGCGGCATCTCGATCAGGAAACTGCTGCTGCGGCTTTGAGTAACGAATCGCTGAATCACCGCTGCGGCCAACATGGCGCCGACGATCCCAAACAGATAAAGCGCAAACAGTACCAGACCCTGCATACCAATGCCTGGGCCAATATTCTGTGCGGGAATAAAAGCGCCGATAATCAGCGTATAAACCGGCAGGCGCGCCGAACACGTCATCAATGGAGCGATCAAAATCGTCGCTAAACGCTCTTTTTGATCCATGATGCTGCGAGTCGCCATGATGCCCGGAATTGCGCAGGCAAAGGAGGATAGTAACGGAATAAAGCTGTGCCCCGACAGACCGACAGCAGCCATCATTCGATCCATGACGAAAGCGGCGCGGGTCATGTAACCGGTCGCCTCCAACAACAATATGAAGAGGAACAATATCAGGATCTGCGGCAAGAACACGACAACAGAACCCACTCCTGCAATAACGCCGTCAGTCAGGAAAGACCGCAGTATGCCATTAGGCATTTGCGCGTTGATCGTTTCAGTTAATGCGGAGAATCCGCTTTCGATCCAACCAATAGGCGCTTCGGACCAGCCATACACCGCCTGAAACATGACAAACAACAACGCCAACAAAATCGCAACTCCACCCACGGGGTGAAGCAGTATGGCATCCAATCGCTTCGTCCATTGCCTCCCCTGAGTTTCACTGATGATTGCGCGCTTTGCTATTCGGTGCGCACGGTCGGTGATTTGTTTGCGATTTTCCGGCGCATCGACTTCATCAGGACGAGATTGTGAAAGCACTTCACTCAGCATGCTCAGCAACCGTTCCAGCCCGCGCTTGCGAACTGCAACGGTCGACACTACAGGAACGCCGAGTTCGTCCGCCAAAACAGTTGGGTCAATTTCCAACCCGTCTCGTTCGGCAAGGTCCACCATGTTAAGCGCGATGACGACCGGTAGCCCCTGCCCGATTAATTCGATAGCAAAGCGCAAATGATTGTCCAGATTGCCAGCATCTACGACTATCACGAGCGCATCAGGGCGACGTTGACCTGCGAATTTACCTAGTACGACATCGCGCGTCACCGCCTCGTCTAAGCTGTCAGGTTGCAAGCTATAGGCACCGGGTAAGTCAAGCAATTCGACCGGACGTCCATCGGGCAATGCTGTGCGACCCGATTTTCTCTCTACGGTCACACCAGGATAGTTAGCAATTTTCTGCCGCGCACCGGTTAACGCGTTGAAAAGCGAGCTTTTGCCGCTATTCGGGTTACCGACCAGCGCAACTAGCGGTACCGTTCCACTCACTTAGATAACTCGCAGAAAATGGCCGAGGCGACTTTCCGACGCATCGCAATCCGCATACGCCCAACGCGTACGGCGATAGGGTCACGCCAAAGCAGTATACCCTTATGTAGGGCCTCAACTTCCACGCCTTCCTCTAACCCGAGCGAACGCAGCCGATGGCCTTCGCTTTCTGGGATCGCAGCCCAATCTATGGTGCGAACCCGTGCTTGGCTGTTGAGGGGGAGATCGTCTAATTGCACCAGTGACATTTGCAACCGATTCGCAATAACATCAAGTGCTATTCGTTTTTACGCAGGATAGCGAAGGCGTCCAATGAAGCGTGAAAGGCTTGGGGCGTATTCCTTACGCGCGCGTGCCTGCGCCTTCACCTTTTCAAACTGCATCACATTTTCGATCCGCCGGTCAAGAAAGGCGCGGGTATCGATAAAATCAGGACTCTCGTCATTAACAAAGACGCTGATTGTGCTTCCATATACGGCCGAGAGTGTTGCACGTTTGGTATAATGGTTGAAATCGCTGGCCGTATCCCCCGCCATGCGCCACATCCGGTCGGCGGAACGCCAGCCAACTTTCGTACCGCGGACAATATTCTGAGGCATTGCCATAATTGCCATTGCACGGCGCAGGGCTTCACGGTCAGGATTCATAATCTCTAGCCGGGTCGCCAGCAATATAGTGATGCGATCTCTTATCTTCAGCGCATTTAACCTACTCGCTGTCAGGCGGCGGGCAAGTTCTTGATCAATCGAATCGATCCATGCGTCCACCATCCTCATGGCATTGCCATTAAATGCCAATGCTGCGACATCGGGTTCGATTTCCAGTTCAACCGCAGCCGAGTCCACTGCGGCGTAGCTCCAACCGTCAAAGGCCGCATTGCGTGCAATAAGTGGCGCGAGCGCGGCGCGGATTTCGTCAAGAGTCGGATCGGTCGGAAGCTTTTGGTCGGTCATCCCGAAAATGTAGGCGCAAGATGCCATCATTAAAAGAGCTATTGCTTCCGCACGAGCACCAGCGCGATCATGACAAGAAAGCTGCCTGTAAAATCAAGCAGCGTCAGAGCTTCTCCAAATGCCAACCAACCAGCAGCAGCGGACAAGGCCGGTTGCAATAGCAGCGCTAGCCCGATGACAAGTGGACTGAAATGCGGAAGGGCATAGGTCAAGCAACCCTGCCCAACAAACTGCGAAGTAAAGGCAAGTAACAGCACCGGCCACCAGATCGATGGAACCACCTGTTCGCCGGTATAAAGAGATGCCGGAAGCAAGACCGCCGCTGCAACAGTACTGGCCATCGCCAGAGCGCCCCAACTTTCGGTAGTTTCGCGAACACGCATCATCATTAAAAGATACACCGTGTATGTCAGGCCCGCGCCAAGACAGAGCAGGTCCCCGGCAAAGTGTTCCGGCGAGAGTTCTAGACTTTGACCCATCAAAAGTGCCGCGCCAACAAACGCCAGGACCACGGACGCGATCTGCCAAATTCCCGGCATTTTACGCGCAACTACTACTCCGTAAATCACCAGCAGCATGCTGGCGCAATTGGCAAACAGAGTCGCGTTACCCAGCTTTGTTTGAAAAATGCCGATATGCCAGGCAATGATATCTATCCCGAAAAATACCCCTGCTGTGAGAATGAAAACAAATGTCTTCATAGGGACTGACTTTAGGCGAAATCCGAATCGATAGCCCACCAGAAACAGGAAAGGTGTAGCCAAAGCCAGCCGCCAGAATCCTGTAGCAATCGGTCCGCTATCGGCATAGCGCACAAGCAGGGGACCAAAAGCAATCGCGATATTCCCAGCAATCAACGCCAGAAAAGCCAAAGCCTTGGGGCTTTGCTGAAGGAAAATATTTGTCGGCATAAACCCCCGTTGCAATTTGCAACGCTTATCCGCATCTTGGCTGCAAACCAAAGCCTTAATGACAGGAAGATTTATGACTGCAACTTTGTTCGACCCCATTCAGCTTGGCGCAATCAGCGCAAAGAACCGCGTGATCATGTCGCCTTTGACCCGGGGACGCAGCACGACTGGCCATGTACCCATGTCCGATCTGAAAGCCGAATATTATAGTCAGCGCGCAAGCGCAGGCCTGATCATCGCGGAGGCGACGGGCATTTCGCAAGAGGGTCTAGGCTGGCCATCCGCACCGGGGGTTTGGAACGATACGCAAGTTGCTGCGTGGCAGCCGGTGACGGAAGCCGTGCACGAAGCCGGCGGACAAATCATCTTGCAATTGTGGCATATGGGGCGTCTCGTGCATCCCGATTTTCTGGGCGGCGCCCAACCCGTATCGGCATCGGCGACAACGGCCCCTGGAGATGCTCATACCGCCGAAGGGAAAAAGCCGTATACCGAAGCACGAGCGCTTGAAACGTCTGAGATTCCACGCATTATAGAAGACTATGTCAACGCTGCGAAAAACGCGATTGCGGCTGGATTCGACGGTATACAAATCCACGCCGCTAATGGCTATTTGATTGATCAGTTCCTGCGCGATAAGGCCAATTTCCGGACCGATCAATATGGAGGTTCGATCGAAAATCGTATCCGCTTGCTCCGCGAAGTAACGCAGGCAGTAGTCAATGCTATAGGGGCCGACCGCACATCTGTCCGCCTGTCGCCGAATGGCGAAACGCAAGGTGTAGACGACAGCAACCCCATACCGCTGTTCACGGCTGCCGCCGCTGCATTGCAGAATATAGGTATCGCGTTCCTTGAACTGCGAGAAGTGAAGTCCTACGGTAATTTTGGTCGAACAGACGTACCTCGTGTTTCGCCGCAAATTCGTGAGGTGTTTAAGGGTCCGCTCGTTCTGAACCAAGAATATACAAAAGAACTGGCCGATGCGGATCTTACCTCTGGCCTTGCAGACGCGATTAGCTTTGGCCGTCCTTACATCAGCAACCCGGATCTTGTGGAACGGCTACGCGTCGGTGCCGAACTGACGCCCGACAACTATAAGACATGGTATACCCCAAGCGCCGAAGGCTATACAGATTATCCATTCCTCGAAAGAACCGACGCGTAAAAGACATGATTGAGGCGGGGCTGGGTCTTTATGCGATATCTATCCCCGCCGCTTTGCTGATCCTGTTTTCGGTAGCTGAATGGCTGTGGCCACGCAGTAAAAGGGCGTTGCCGCGAAAGTATCGCTGGCTCACCCATATGCTATTTTTCCTCACCAACGCGGCTTTAGGTCGGTTGCTTGCCTTATTTGTTGTCGTAGCCAGTGCCGCAGCATGGGCAGACAGTTACAGCTTCGGCTTGCTCCACCAAACCCATTGGCCGTTATCGTTGGAGGCGGGGCTCGCATTTATTCTGCTTGATCTCGCGGTATGGGTGCAACATCGGGCGATGCATCGGCTCCCCGTCTTATGGCGGATCCACAAGGTCCACCATAGCGACCGCGATCTGGATACCACGACCGCGCTGCGTTTTCACCCTTTCGAGCTTTTGACTTCCACCATTTTTAAATCGGCTTGCGTCACCTTGCTGGGAGTTCCCGTGCTGGTGGCGCTTGCGTTTGAGCTATGGCTGAATTGCAATGCTCTCTTCAACCACAGCAATATTCGCCTGCCGCGTTCCATGGATCGAGTCTTGCGGATGATCTTGGTCACGCCGGATATGCATCTGGTGCACCACAGTACGGATCGTAGCGAACAGAACTACAATTACGGCTTTGCCTTGACGTGGTGGGATAGACTGTTTGGCACCTATGTCTATGAATCCGCCATGGGTCGTGATCAACAAACTATCGGCCTGGAAGAGATGGCCGACGATCGACCAGCCCATTTCTTTTGGAGTATGAAGCTGCCTTTGACGTAGCGTCATTGCGGCCTTTACATGGAGCACTTGACGGACCCAGAAATCCGGAGCAATTTTTAACGCAGGAGTGGGGGAAACATGCCAAAAAAACGTACCATTATTCTGGGAGCTGTCGCGGTCGGTGCCATCGGTGTCGGATTAACTTATGGCTGGCGCCATTGGCAGGAAAAGTCGATCCTCGACGATTCCCACATTGCACAGATCGCATCTGACAAGGAAGTTACTTCCGGACCAGCCATGAAGCTTCTGTGGGGCGACACCCATTTACATACATCAAATTCCATTGATGCCTTTGGTTTTGGTGTAAAGCTAGGGCCTGAAGAAGCGTTGCGGTTTGCGCGAGGAGAGGAAATCACCTCGACCTGGGGCCTGAAGGCAAAATTGGAACGCCCGCTTGATTTTCTTGTCATCGCTGATCACTCAGGCGGGCTTGGCGCAACCAAGGCGCTGTATGATGCACCGAGCTTTCTTATTCGCGATCCGGTGTTACGCCGCTGGCATGATGAGATGCACAAGGGACCCGAAGGCATGCAACGGGTCACTGCGGAATTGATCGACAGGGTAGGCCGTAACGACCTACCAAAATCACTGACCGATCCAGAAAAGCAGCGCAAAACCTCGACAAACATTTGGACAGGGCACAGTAGCCTGATAGAGCGTTATAATGAGCCGGGGAAATTCACCGCCTTCATGGGCTTTGAATATACGTTGATGCCCGGCGGTAACAATCTGCACCGTGTGGTTATGTTCCGGGACGGCAAAAGCCGCACCGATCAAGTACTCCCTTACGACCCGGGACAAGGCGATTCACCCGTCAGCCAGCTGTGGGACTATATGGACAATTATGAAAAGCGGACGGGTGGTAAAGTGCTTGCAATTCCGCATAACAGCAACCTGTCCAACGGTTTGATGTTCGAACTTGTCGGTCCGGGTGGTGGACCAATGACTGCCGAATATGCCCGTCGTCGTGCTGCGCGTGAACCTGTCGTTGAAATTACCCAGATCAAAGGTGACAGCGAAGCGCATCCATTCCTGTCTCCAAATGACGAATTTGCAGGCTATGGCACTGCAGGCTGGCAGTTAGGTAATTTGACCATGCAGGCTGCCAAAAAGCCTCAGGATTTTGCGGGGGAGTATATTCGCGAAGCGCTGAAGCGAGGGCTGTCTATTGAAGCAAAGACAGGTACGAACCCGTACAAGTTCGGTGTTATTGGTTCCACAGATAGTCACACCGCACTCGCCACCGCAGATGAGAATAACTTTTTCGGTAAACATTCAGGCGGCGAGCCCAATGGCAAAAGGGCATCTGAACCACAAAATCTAGGTACCCGTGAAGGTCGCTTTGGATGGCATTATCTCGCTGGAGGATATGCAGCCGTGTGGGCAACAGCAAACACAAGAGCGGCGATATTCGATGCTATGATGCGGAAGGAAATTTACGCGACCACCGGGCCACGTATGGCGGTCCGTTTCTTTGGCGGTTGGGATTTCAAGTCCGATGATTTGACCGGGAACTGGGTGATGGCCGGGTATAAACGCGGCGTGCCTATGGGTAGTGACCTTAAGCCTGGTAAGGGAGCGCCAAGTTTCATTATCTCTGCGCTGAAAGATCCAATCGGCGCCAATCTCGACCGCGTTCAGGTCGTAAAAGGTTGGGTGGATGCATCCGGCCAGATGCAGGAGAAAGTTTTCGATGTGGTTTGGGGTGACGCCGACAAAAGGCAGCGGAGTGCCGATGGTAAGATTCCGGCGGTAGGAGACACAGTCAATATCGCGAAGGCAAGTTACAGCAACAGCATAGGCGATCCCGAGTTACAGGCGGTATGGAGCGATCCAGAATTCAACGCGAGCCAAAAAGCTTTCTACTATCTACGCATTCTCGAAATCCCAACCCCGCGATGGGTTCTATTTGACGCCATCCGATACGGCGCAAAGCTATTGCCCGGCACCGAGTTGAAGTCGCAGGAAAGGGCTTATTCATCGCCGATCTGGTACAACCCGACCAAGGCAAGCTGAGTATATACGGTCTTGAGATAGCATACACTTACTCTGCCTCGATCTCAGCTAAAATCGGGTCAGGGTCCGCAATACCCATCAACCGACGCATGGCTAGGCGGGCTAGGCGTTGGGTTTCAGTCTTTCGCCGCGCCGCTGCGAGCGGAACGAGTGCAGCGGCGCGAGCGATTTCGGCGTCATAAGCGTCGGCGATGATGACGCCTGCCCGTTCAGGCATGAATGTCTCCCCATGCAATGGTCCGATATCGAACCCGGCCGGGACAGCCCAGAAAAAGCGATCGCAAAACTCAAGATACTCTGGCCATTTCTGGTCACCCAGCAAATCGCTACGGGCACATTTTATCTCGACCAGGATAATTTCGCCCTTCGCATTGATGCCCATCAGATCTGCGCGCCGGTTGTTACGTAACGACACCTCCGGTTGGACCATGATCTGGTTACGCAAAAAAAGGCGTGACACGCCACGCGCAACAGCGACCGCGGCTGCTAAAGGAAGTGGGAAAGGTTTGAGATTAGCGACATCAGTCATAGCCGACTTTATAGAACGTAAGTAGAACAAAATAAAGGCCCCATTTCGGGGCCTTCATCTCCTAACCAGTTTCTGCCATATTCAACGGTAGAAAATATGATTGTCGATCGATCCGAGCCGGGTCAGCCGCCAACCCGGCGAAACGTGGCGGGCATGAAAGAAAAGCGCGCCTTCAACAGGGCTTTTCCAACTGTTGTTAAGGGCAATTCGGCTTATCGCTACAGCATTGCTCCAATGCGCACTACCCGTTGCGATAGGTGGCATACCGCCGCCGCGTACGAACGAAAATTGGCTCTTCTGATACACCACACCACACAGGGTGGTAGGAAAGCGCCCTGACTTAGCGCGAGCGATAACAACACGTGCAACGGCAAGCTGGCCAGCGAGCGATTCGCCTTTGGATTCAAAATAGACCGCTCCAGCGAGGCAGCGCACTTCGCTATCGAGCGGTTCGCTAACGTCCTGCATCCGAACCAGTTCGGACAGCGAAGATGCGGCAACACTTTCTTCGCGAACGTCATCTACATATTCTGAGCGGGAATCGGTGTTGACGGGTTGACCGCTACCTGGAATGAAAATGATATCACCATTTTCCGCAAGCTTTGTCGCCACTTCACCTGATTTCAGGCGTTCGACATTTTGCTTATCTGCTGCGATCTGCGCAGCATCGACTACGATGGCGGATGCGCTAAGCGCTGTGCTTTGGTCATTCCCAAAAGCAAAACCGGCATCGGCGGTTAGAACGGCGGATGCCAGCGTACACGAAATGGCCACCACGGAGGCAGCCCGAACCATTTTCAACATTAATCGTACATTAGTGCGGCGGCACCAGCAGATGAGCCTCTAATCTTATGTTCTGGCTCTTCGTTTGTTGCATCCGACTCGCGTGTTTGTCTGGTCACCCCATTTGTGTCCCGCGTGACAACCTTCGCTACTCGTTGCGCGCCCATCTATTGTGCATTGCAGCGCAGTCAAGAGTCGGCGGCCAAAAGTCCGTCCAACCGTTCTTTCGACGCGACGTCCAGTTCGAGAACCCACAAATCAGGATCGCGTTTAATGCGTGATTTCCAATATTTTGTAGGTTCTGTCTCATCGCCCCCTATCGCTTGTGTCACCTGATGCCAGGAGAAGGAACCGTCAAGTTCGGGGTAACGTTCGTAAATTACGGGATTGCGACCTTTAATCTGCCCGACAAGCAGGATAGCACCCGATAGTTGGTCGCCTTTGCGCAGTACGGCAGCAAATCCGCCTTCGGCCTCGGCGAGTTTTTGAAGCGCCGAAACGCGAAACTGGCTGGTGAGCCTAGCAGAACTCAAGCGGCGTTGCGCTCTTCAGACAAGGTCAGCAACGCGAACATTGCGCCCGCATCTGCTGCGCCACGCAGCTGCGTGCGGAATTTTTCGTCCCGGAACAGACGCGATACCTCGGCAAGAGCCCGCAAATGCGATGCACCATCTTGTGCCGGCGAGATTAGTGCGCAAACCAAGTCTACAGGCTCGTCGTCGACGGCGTCGTAGTCTACAGGCTTTGCCAGACGGGCAAAGACAGCTACCGGCACGTCAATACCCGACACTTTACAATGAGGAATCGCCGTACCACCACCAAAACCGGTGGGGCCTAAACGCTCGCGCTCAATAAGGCCGTCAAGAACGGCGCTTGGGTCGAGCAAATAATTTTCGGCAGCGAGGGTCGAAAGGCGTGCGAGAAGGTCGGATTTGCCCGCGCAAACCAGATTCGCAACGACAGCTCCCTCAACGAGCCTTGTAGAAATTCGAATCATATCTTGTTCAATTGCACCCGGTCGGGAACCGGGGAGCAAACCCCAAATATCTGAATATGTTTACATATATGTCGTGATGCTGGCCGAATTCTAAGGTGCCGATTTTGGTTCAACCCACCCGATCGTGCCGTCTTCGCGGCGGTAAACCATATTATGGCGACCAGTGCCAGTGTTTTTAAACAGCAAAGCAGGCGTGTTGCGTAAATCCATGAGCATGACGGCGTCTGAGACGGTGGATTCTGGAATATCGACACTCATCTCTGCGACGATCACGGGCGCTTCGGGTGGCGGGACGTCTTCAGAGAAGTCGCCACCGTCAAAAACGGTATAAGCGGCCTCTTCCTCGCGCAGAGCGTGCGCCGACTGTGCATGGCGGTCCTGCAGACGGCGCATGTAACGGCGAAGTTGTTTTTCAATCCGGTCTGCTGCTTGATCAAGCGCTACATGTGCATCCTGCGCTTCGCCTCGGCCTTTTAGAACAAGACCTTGCATCACATGCATTACAATGTCGCTGGTAAAGCGTTCATGTGGTCCACGGCCAAAAGTGGCATGCGACGACAGCGCTTTCGAAAAATATTTGTTAGCGATCGCGCCGAGGCGCTTTTCGACATGGCTCTGCAGTGCTTCACCGGTTTCGACCTGATGTCCTGAAACCCTGATATCCATTGCCTGTCTCCTTTTCTAAAGTGCCGACTCGGATTCGAGCCAAAGCGCGTCTTTGATTTTAGCGATAAATTCACTGTGTAGCGCCAATTCTTGGGGTGTAGCGCTATGTGGACGAGCTTCACGATATGGACGGACTTGCACCAAATGGCGGGTACCACCATCGTCCGATCCGGCTACGGCCGCCCTGTCGTCCACCAAACCAAGACCGATTTGCCGGCCGCCCGTCAGCTCAATATAAAGTTGCGCAAGCAATTCAGCATCAAGCAGGGCGCCATGTTTGACACGGTGGCTGCGGTCAATGCCATAGCGCGAGCATAATGCATCGAGCGAGAGCTTCGCGCCCGGATGCTTCGCGCGTGCGAGTGCTACCGTATCGATCATCCGATCAAGCGAAATCGGGTCAAGCCCACACAATTGAAGTTCCGCATTGAGAAATCCAAAGTCAAAGCTGGCATTATGCGCGACAAGCGGACTGTCGCCCAGAAACGTCAGTAATTCTTCGGCCTTATGCGCAAAGAGCGGCTTATCTGACAGGAAGCGATCCGATAGGCCGTGCACCTGTTCGGCAGCTGCAGGCATCGGTCGCAGCGGATTGAAATAGGCGTGGTAGGTTTCACCGGTCATCACCCGGCTAACCATTTCGATGCACCCTATCTCCACCATCCGATCCCCGGTAAGGGGATCAAAGCCGGTCGTTTCGGTATCGAAAATTATCTCTCGCATTCTGTGTTGAATGTGAGCCTGTTTTAAGGGTTATGCAAGACCCGCACGCAGCTTTTTGACAAGTTCGTGGACATTAAGTCGTGTTTCAACCAGCGACTGGCCGGTTTCAATTACAAAATCAGCCCGAGCACGCTTGTCTGCATCATTCGTTTGCAATGTGACAATATGGTCGAATTTTTCCTCTGTCATTCCAGGCCGTGCCAGCACCCTTTTCCGCTGGACTGTATA
>ERZ795061.933-NODE-933-length-29034-cov-9.171331_pt1 | contig 29034 bp, 21 predicted proteins | sample MGYA00375145_ERZ795061 | MGnify/ENA primary metagenome ERZ795061 (study PRJEB30190, sample SAMN05720144) | anaerobic digester metagenome | isolation source: active sludge of municipal wastewater-treating anaerobic digesters | place: USA | collected 2014-12-22 ... | reverse complement strand
AGCCACCTGTTCTTTCACATCGCGCAAGGCAGCATTCTTTTCAGTTTGAATGATGGACTTAGCATCTTCAATCAATCGGTCTGCATTTTTCTTAGCATCTGCCTGTGCCTGATCGTGAAGGCGATTTGCGGCATCGCGGGCATCGCGCAATATCTTATCGCGCTCTTCGCGCGCCTGCTTTAAAAGTTTTTCGTTATCAGCCTTAAGGCTGGCCATTTCTTTTTTGGCATTCTCGGCCGAATCCAAAGCGTGCTGGATAGACTGTTCTCTTTCTTTCAGTGAACTGAGAATTGGTTTCCAGGCCAGTTTGGATAAAAGAAAAAACAACAGCAAGAACACGAATGCTTGCCATATGATAAGACCGGGGCCGGGGGTTAGAAGATCCATAGTTTTTGTTTTACTAAACTGTGTGGCTACTTAAAATTTGAAAATAAAAAGACTGCTCCAGTCCATTACTGAAGCAAGTCTTTTTGTCTTTTAGCTTTTGAATGAGATCAATAAGCAAATAACGAGCGCAAAGAGAGCTGCCACCTCGATAAGAGCGGCAATCACCAACATTGCATTCTGGATTTTGCCGGAAGCTTCAGGCTGACGAGCCATTCCTTCCATAGCAGAACCACCGATGCGGCCGATACCAATTCCAGCGCCAATTGCAGCCAGACCAGCACCGATACCAGCGCCCATGATCGCATAGCTAATGTCCAATAATAAAGCGAACAACATAGTTTTATTTATTTAAGTTAAACAACACCGCTCCAAAACCTTGAAGCGGATTTCTTTAATTCCTTTTAATGATCATGTCCATGATCCTGTATCGCCATACCAATGTACATCGATGTAAACATCGTGAAAACGTACGCCTGAATACCGGCCACTAACAATTCAATCAAATTGATAAACAAGACAATTAATGACGACCCCAAACCCACCCAAATACTTCCGAATATAAATGCCAGACTTATCAAACTGAGCAATACAATGTGTCCGGCTGTGATTGCCACAAACAAACGGATCATCAATGAAAATGGCTTTGTAAAGATTCCAATGATCTCAACCGGAAGGATTACAATCCGCAAGGGAAGTGGCACACCGGGTGTCCAGAAAATATGACCCCAATATCCTTTGTTACCACTTAGGTTGGTAATTAAAAAAGTAAATACGGCAAGGGTCATGGTCACTGCAATATTTCCGGTAAGGTTACCCGCACCCGGAAGCAGACCCAATAAGTTACCAAACAGGATAAAGAAGAAAAGGGTAAGCATATAAGGCATAAACTTCTCGTAATGATGCCCCATATTTGGCTTTACAATTTCATCGCGAACAAAAAGTATAATCGGTTCAAAAAATGACTGCAGTCCGTTTGGTGCCTTTCCATGATTGTTTTTAAACCCTTTGGCTACTGAAAGAAAAACAAAGAACATAAGCCCGGCTGTAAGGAAAAGCATGGCCACGTTTTTGGTTATTGAAAGATCAAACACTGCCTTACCAGATTCAACTAAATAAATGTGATCATGCTCGTCAAGCTGGTAGCCATTATATTCGACTTTCTGGTGATGCTCATAGAAGTGACTTGAGGAGAATACGTCAAGCCCTCTTTCCTCAGTATAAACAATAACCGGAAGAGGGATTACTAACCAATCAGCAATGTGCCACTGGTGATCATCCAAAACGTGGTGTAAAATAACCTCGCTGGCATTGAAGGGTTCAGCCTCGCCATGACCTTCCTGATCGGAAGCAAAAACCGGAGAAAAAACGCCTGTTAAAACGATTAAAATGAGGGCCAAAAACGTTGATTTTGATGCAAAAAACGGCTTATTCATCGCGGTCGGAACAAAGGCTTTTAAATGGACTGCAAAAGTATCAATTATCCAATCTGAAAAAAATGTTTTGTGCGAATTTTGGGCAATAAGGGTGCTTTTTAAAGCGCACCCCTAGGATGGGTCTTTTCTAATTAAAAAGACAACCTCCGCTAGAGTAAATAGAAGGTAGCAAAGGATGAATAGTGAAGCACTACCCGTTGCTTCATCAGGAGCTTTCAAAATGATAAAAACAATAAAGGCTAACCCCGCAGCCATTTTTAAGGTAATTGAAAGGAGATAGAACTGTACGAAGGCTGCTGCCTGCTCCTTCCGCATCCGGACCAACTTGTAGCCAATAATCAGGGTTGCAAAAAGCATGAATACTATGATCTCTTTCCAGAAAAGGGGCAAAGACCACCACATTTGATCTGAACCCAGCCAGGTAATAAAAACAACCAAGGTGGCCATCAGGAAAAGACTTAATGTAAACCGAAACAAGGCTTAGTCTTTATTTAAAGTGCGATAAAGTTGATACATGATGCCTCCAAAAAGCACAAATACAAAAGTGATTAGAAAGACGGGGAATTTAAGTTCAAAATAGGTATCCAACTTCATACCCAACCATGCCCCTACACCAAGGGTTACAAGCATCTGTATGCCAAGGCTGCTGTATTTTAAAAAGGAATTCGAATTGTCTTTCTCTTTGGACATCTATTGAGTAAAAAAAGAAAGCCACAAAACTGCCTGGCAGATCTGTGGCTTTCCTTGTTGATTTTAAAATTAGTTTGCTCTGACTTCTTCCGGGCGAAGGGCGTGCATACCATTCGTTTCTCCTATCTTAATGTCTTTCATAATAGCACCCATTTTACAACTTCCATTGAAAATAGCACCCGGTTCTACCACCAACTTTCCGGTTAGAATATCACCATGAATTTTGGCTGTAGCTTTCAGCACCAACAATTCAGAAATCTCCAGCTTCCCCTTTACTTCACCTTCGATATCTGCATTTTGTGCTATGATGTTCCCTTCAATGTGGCTTGAATGCCCCAACGCTATTTTTGATTTGGACTTAACACTGCCTATAACTTTGCCTTCTATGCGAATATTACCAAAGGTTTCAATGTTTCCTTCCAGCACAGTGCCTTTTCCAATGACGTTACTGGAATTGCTGATCTCGTCTGCGACTCTTTTCTGTTCTTTTGATGTTAACATGGCTTGTGGGTTAAAGCGTTACAAAATCTTCCGGATTGAGTGAGTTACCGTTATACCACATTTCAAAATGCAAATGGGGTCCATCGGTCATCTCTCCACTGTTGCCAACTATAGAGATAATATCACCGGCATTCACAAAGCTACCAACTTTTTTTAATAATCCGGCATTGTGCTTGTACACCGACACAAGGTTGCCGCGGTGTTGCACAGCTATCACATATCCTGCGTCCTGAGTCCAGGAGGCCATCACCACAGTGCCATCGGCAACGCATTTTACCGGCTCATTTGTCTTGGCTACAATATCCACTCCGTAGTGACCTTTCTTTATATCATAATGATCGGACACAAACCCTGTAATGGGAGTAAAGAAGTACATTTCTTCAAGTTCCCGATACTTACCGCTGGTGAGTGTAACTAATGAGAACTCACTCTTCTCAAAATCTTTTCTGAATTGCGAATCAGAAGGCGCCAGTTTCATATTACCAACTGCTTTCACCGGCTGATTTTCGCCACCGAGGGCATCGGCCGGATCGGTAAATCCACTTGCGGTATCCCCACTTAAAATCCGCTGAAAGTTTAGAATGAATAGGTCTTTACGATTTACTTCTACAGCTAACGAATCAACCTTTAAGGCAAGCTCATAGAGTTTTTTGTTTGCTTCCATCTGGGCATGCTTGGGATCAAACCATTTTGCCAATAAAGTCTTTGATAAAAAAAGGCTGAAAGCAAAAAGCAACAAGAACAAAGAAGCGGAAATCACCATCACCTTGGCATAGGTAAATCCAATGGTCGACTTCTCGGCCAGGTTCTCTTCATTGCGTATCACCAACTGATATTTGGTGGTCAACCGCTCTGATATGGTTTTTTTGGGTTTCAAATTGATAATTTTAGCAAAATTAGATATTCTGACTGATTATAATATTGAATATCTGTTTTTTACGTTTGTAATTGTAAAACAGGCTTTACCTTGAGGATACGCTTTTCTTTTGTAAGACACCTTCTGTTTTTACTGCTGGGGGCTCTCAGTAGTTGCTCGGTAGAGCAAAATAATTTTACGAGCAATGTATTTCACAACCTCACGGCTCACTATAACGGATACTATTATGCCCGTGAAAAGACAGATGAGGTAGAGAAAATTATCTTGAAAAGCCTGGATGACGACCCGAACCAAATCCTGCGGCTCTTTCCCAAACTGGACACGGTATTAGCTAAAACCTATTCTAAAGATACTGAAGAGATTATCAAAATGGCTTCCCTATCAATTCAGCGCCATCCAAACAGTAAATGGGTTGATGATAATTATGTGCTTGTTGGTAAAGCGCGGTTATATGGAAGCGATTTTCAAAATGCGATCCAGACATTCAAGTATGTAAATACTAAAAGCCCGGATATTGATACCCGCCATCGGGCGCTGGTGCAATTGCTCCGAACCTTCACTGAACAAAATGATTACGATCGTGCTGAAGAAACTTTTCGCTTTCTGGAAAAGGAAAAACTGAACAAGGAAAATCAGAAAGATCTTTATCTCGAAAAAGCGTATTACTACCAGGTGCGTAACGACTACGACTACATGGTACGCAATCTTGCCAAAGCAGATTCATTACTTGAACGTAAGGATAGGAAAGGCAGAATCTATTTCCTCATCGGACAAGTATATCAGAAACTCGGTTTTGATGCGGAAGCCTATAATTACTATCGCAAATGTGTTGGCTCAAATCCGGATTACGAAATAGATTTTTATGCGCGGTTAAACATGGCGCAGGTAGCTCGACTTGATGATAAAAAAGATATCCGTCAATTGCGGGCTCAATTTGAAAAGATGCTGACCGATGCAAAAAACCAGGAGTTCCGGGATAAAATTTTTTATGAGCTGGGGGAATTTGACCGTAAGCAAGGCAACCTACCTGAAGCTATCGAAAGTTACTCGCAGGCTGCTCATGCCGGTACAAATAAACGAATTCAGGGAAGTGCTTATCTGCGGATAGGGCAATTGGAATTTGACTCTCTGAAAAAATATAGTCTTGCCAAATTATATTATGATAGCGCTATCGGTGCCTTACCAAAAGATTTTGAAAACTATGATGACATAAAAAGGCGGCAGGAGATTTTAGGTGAATTTGCAAAATATACAGAAGCCATTACCTGGAATGATTCCTTGCTAGCCTTATCCGTATTTGATTCTTTGACGTTGCGCACAAAACTTGATTCAGTGGTAGCAAGCCGGAAAGTTGCTGAGACCCCAACAAAGAAAAAAAAGAAGCGCAGTACTGAGGGAAGCGGTGGCGGAAACCAAAACAGTTCTTTCTTCAACACCGAATCGGCCGCAACTTCCGATTGGTATTTTGGAAATCCCTCTGCGGTTTCTTTAGGGCAATCAGAGTTTCAACGAATCTGGGGAACCATACCCCTGGCCGACAATTGGCGAAGATCAAACAAGACAACCGTAATTGAAGAGCCTGGTGTAGTAGCATCTGAAAAAGCCGGACAAACAGCTCCTGCAATTACTGAAACAAAAACCGCTGAAGCCCCCGATGAAGTTGCAAAACTTATTACTCAAATTCCCAGAACTGAAGAACAGAAGGCGACAGCTCTTGCCAAAATTGAAGAAGGATATTTTAAGTTAGGTGACTTATATTACTTTCAGTTAAATGAAAAAGAAAATGCTTCTGAGTTATACGCAAAACTTTTACAACGGTTTCCCGGATCTGAGTTTGAGCCCGAGGTACTTTATAAACTATATCTTATTTCACGCGATAAAGATCCCGCGAAAGCGGAGCAATATGCAAATCTTCTAAAAACCAATCATCCGCAGTCTACCTTCACGCGCATACTGGTCAATCCTGATTACATGAGAGAAACCAGTGTGGCTGCCGAGAAGCAGAAACTGATTTATAAAGAAGCTTATGCCTATTATCAGGCCAACAACCTTCGTGCGGCCCAGGATAAAATCAAATTAGCCATGCAGCAGGGAGAAACCGGATTCACCCCTCAGCTTGAGTTGTTGAAAATTCTTGTTACCGGAAAAACAGAAGATGTAACTCGCTATCAGTTTGAATTGGGCGAATTCATTAAGAAATATCCTGATGATGCCATGAAGCCCTATGCCGAACAATTGCTGGCAGCTTCTAAAACCTTGCTTGAAAAATTAGAGCGAGCCAAAGGTATTCAGTTTATTAAGTCAATGGAGGGGCCGCACAATTTTGTGATTGTTTACACTACAGCCGACAAAATAACAAACCCCGTTTCTAATACCCTTGAAAAGTATAATGCCAGTCAGTGGAAAGATTTGAAGCTTAACACCAGTAATATTATTTTCAACGAGGAGAAAACTATCACCATTGTAACCGAACTGCCAACCCGGGAAGCAGCCCTCAGTTATTTCGACAAATTCCTCGCTCAGATTGCAATTGGTAAACCTCTTTCCAATTATAAATTCTATAGCTTTGTAATTACCAAAGATAATTTTCAGATTTTTTACCGAACCAAGGCGCTGGATGAGTACCTCACCTTCTTTGATCGCAACTATCAAAAGCAAAATCAATAGCCTGCTCAGGATTGAGAAACCCTGGGTTCGTAAGGCCATTAAATATGTATGGATAGCCTTCCTCTGTTTTATGCTGGGCTTTCCATTGTACATCTACACGGTAAGTATAAACTTGTTTGGCGCATTTGGCGAAATGCCCAGCCTTAAGGAAGTGGAAAATCCGGAAAATGATCTCTCCTCTGAAGTTATTTCTTCAGACGGTGTTTCTCTAGGTCGCTACTTTCGTTACAACCGCAGTCAGGTACATTTTGAACAACTTTCCGAAGACCTTGTAAATACGTTGGTTATTTCAGAGGATCATCGTTTCTATAATCACTCGGGGTTGGATTTTCCAGCCTATGTTAGGGTAGCTTTTGGACTACTTACACTAAATCCACAAGGAGGTGGCAGTACTATTACACAACAGCTTGCTAAAAATCTTTACACCATGAACCCTGACCGAAGCCTGGATGGATGGTTGGGCAACTTTGGAAAAATACCCAGACGCGTAATTCAGAAGACCAAAGAGTGGATCATTTCTATAAATCTTGAAAGGAATTTTACCAAAGAAGAAATAATTGCCATGTACTTAAATACGGCAACCTTCAGCAGTAATACGTTTGGAATTAAAGTTGCCGCAGAAACTTATTTCAACAAGCAACCGGATAGCCTTAACCTGCAAGAATCGGCCGTACTGGTTGGCATGTTACAAGCCGCTACCTACTTTGATCCTAAGCGCAACCCCGATAACTCGCTGCGAAAGCGCAATGAAATCTTTTATAAAATTTATCGGAATGGATATAAAATAACTACGCGCGAGCAATACGATTCTCTCAAGGCATTGCCCATCGAGCTAACGTATAGTGTACAAAATCAAAACGAAGGCCTTGCCACTTACTTCCGCACTGTATTAAGTAACTACCTGCTTGAATACTGCAACAGTAAGGGAATTGATTTATATAATTCCGGTTTGAAAATCTACACGACCATTGATAGTCGTTTACAAAAGTATGCTGAAGAAGCTGTCGCTGAACACATGAAACCTTTGCAGGCACAGTTTTATGAAGAATGGAAAAAGAGAGGTCGCAATCCGTGGGTGGATGATGATGGTAAAGAGATAAAGGACTTTCTGCAAAGACGTATTCGGCAAACTGATGCCTATAAAATCTATGCTGAGAAGTATGGTGAAAAATCAGACTCCCTTAAAATCATGCTTAACCTGAAAAAGCCCATGACCATTTTTACATGGGATGGTGAACGGGATACCTTGTTCAGCAGTTTCGACTCACTCTACTACTATAAAAAATTCATTCAAACTGGTTTCATGTCAATGGATCCTTACACAGGCTATATTAAAGCCTGGGTAGGTGGCATCAACCACAAGTACTTTAAGTTCGATCACGTAAAGCAGGGTAAGCGTCAACCTGGCTCTACCTTTAAAGCATTCGTTTATGGATTAGCAATGGAAAATGGCTATTCACCTTGTGTGATTAAAAAAGATATTGCACCGCAATTTTATATCCCCGGACAACCACCCTGGTATCCTTTAAATGCTGATGGATCGAAAGGTCATGGAGAAAGTATGACCATTCGTAGAGCGATGGCACAATCTGTGAACTCGATTACCGCTCAAATCATGCAAGAGTTGAAAGCGGAGAACGTAGTTGAGTTTGCGCATCGGGTTGGTATTGAAAGCAAGTTAGACGCAGTACCATCTCTTTGTTTGGGAACAAGCGATGTTTCATTGTTCGAAATGGTTGGCGCTTACAGCACGTTCGTGAATGGAGGAATAAGCACAGAGCCCATCTTCATCACCCGTATTGAAGATAAAAATGGAAACGTAATCGAGATCTTCAATCCCAAAACCAAAGAGGCTATCCACGAACAAACTGCCTATAAGATGATTTACATGTTGCGGGGAGGTACGGAGGAAGAAGGTGGAACTTCATTGGGGTTACCACGCGAGCTACGCATTGATAATGAAATCGGAGGTAAGACAGGAACAACCAACGATGCCTCGGATGGTTGGTACATCGGCCTCACACACGATCTGGTAACAGGCATCTGGACAGGTGGCGATGAACGGGCCATTCACTTTCCTTCGTGGCTATTTGGTCAAGGCGGCAAAACTGCGCGCCCCATTTGGGCAAACTATATGTTAAAAGTCTATGCTGACCCGGGGTCAGGTATTGTAAAAGGACAATTTAAACGCCCCGTTAGCGGATTGGATATGACGTTGGATTGCAGCCGTCACGAATCTGATTCCCTCATGATGCAGGAAGAAGAACCCTGGGATATTGATAACTAGAGTGAATTTAGATTTACGAATGACGAATTTGGCCTTAGCCCAACTCATGATTCTAAACTCGTAATTTGTAATTTGCTACGTGCATCCCGACAATCAAAAAGAAATCCTCGCTTCAATCCCCTCCTCACCGGGCATTTATCGCTATTATAATAAAGAAGATATCCTGATCTATGTTGGAAAAGCAAAGGATCTAAAGAAGCGTGTCAGCAGTTATTTTACAAAGCAATCGCAGTATAATCGCAAGACAGAAAAGCTAGTCTCTGAAATTGAGCGAATTGAATTTACTATCGCCAATTCTGAGTTTGATGCCTTGTTGTTGGAAAACAATTTTATAAAGCAAAACCAACCTAAGTATAACATCCTGCTTAAAGACGATAAAACGTTTCCCTATCTCTGCATATTAAAAGAGCGCTTTCCGAGAATTATTTCTACACGTAAATTCATCCCTAAACAAGGTGAATACTTTGGCCCTTATACTAGTGTAGTCTCAATGAAGGCTGTATTGGAACTTGTGCGCCAGCTGTACTCAATTCGTACATGTTCGTTACTCCTATCAAAAGAAAATATAGAGCAAAAGAAATTTAAAGTTTGTCTTGAGTTTCACATTGGCAATTGTAAAGGACCTTGCGAGGGCTTACAAGAGGAAAATTCCTACCTCGAAGAAATCGGACAGGCGCGAAACATTCTAAAAGGTGACTTGAGTGTAGTTGAAAATGAATTTGCACGCAGAATGAATGCTGCGGCCGAAACGATGGAATTTGAAAAAGCAGCGTTATACAAACACAAACTTGAGCTGCTCGAAAAATTCCAGACCAAATCACTGGTTGTCAATCCTAAGCTTACCAATATTGATGTGGTGACGATTACAAGCACGGAATCGGAAGCCTTTATTAATTATCTGAAGATCAAGGAGGGGTCTATCATCTTTTCAAAAAATCTTGAAGTAAAGAAGAAGCTTGACGAAACGGATGAAGAAATTTTAAGCCTTGTTGTTCAGGAATTACGGACTACCTACCTCAGCGACAATCCGGAAGTGTACACCAACTTGCCGTTACCGGTTAAGTCAGAAGATTTTGAAAACGTAGTGCCACAAATTGGTGATAAGAAAAAACTTGTCGACTTGTCGCTCAAAAATGCGCTTTACCAGAAGCGGGACAAAGAGATAAGTAAAGAAGAACAAAAATCAAAGAAGAATAAAGTACTGCACATCATGCAGGAAAATCTTCGGTTACTTCAATATCCTAAAATCATCGAGTGTTTCGACAACTCAAATTTTCAGGGTACTAACCCGGTAGCCTCTATGGTGCGATTTGTGGATGGCAAGGCCGACAAAAAAGGATATCGCCACTTCAATATCAAAACAGTAACTGGTCCTGATGACTTTGCTTCGATGAAAGAGATTGTGGGCAGGCGCTACAAGCGCATCATGGAAGAGCAGGGAGAATATCCACAGCTAATTATTGTTGATGGAGGCAAGGGCCAACTTAGCAGTGCGTGCGAAGCCCTGCAGGAACTTGGTCTGTACGGAAAAATCCCGATCGTAGGCATTGCCAAAAAACTGGAAGAGATTTATTACCCGGAAGATCCGCTTCCTTTATTGATCAGTAAAAAATCCCCCGCTCTGCTTTTGATCCAACGCATCCGCGATGAAGCGCACCGTTTTGCTATTACTTTCCATCGACAAAAAAGAAGTAAATCAACGTTCGTTACCGAGATTGAATCTATACCTGGCATTGGTAAGAAGACTGCGGATAAATTACTGACCCACTTTAAATCCGTGAAGAAAATTAAAGAAGCCAGCGTAGAAGAACTAACCGAATTGGTGGGGGAGAAAATTGCTTTAAAGCTAAAAGCATAAATCTAAAAAGCTTAAAGCCCAAGTACTCCAGACTTAAAGCTTTCCGCTTTAAAACTTTCAGCCACTACATGTCCTTCTTGGCCAGCGGTGGTACAATACCCATATTGTAAAATGTAAACGCATACTGATCTGCCGTTGATTCAATTGCCTTTGAGAGATTTGATGCGCCATGGCCCGACTTTGTATCAATGCGGATTAATACCGGATTTGTACCAACATTCATCTCCTGGAGAGTAGCCGCAAACTTAAAGGAGTGAGCAGGCACTACACGATCATCATGATCAGCTGTGGTAACTAGCGTTGCCGGATACGAAGTGTTTGGCTTAAGCGCATGAACCGGAGAATACTTCTTTATATACTCAAACATTTCTTTGGAGTCATCCGCAGTACCATAATCGTATGCCCAGCCTGCTCCCGCTGTAAACTTATGATAACGTAGCATATCCATTACACCTACAGCAGGAAGCGCTACTTTGGCAAGATCTGGTCGCTGTGTCATGGTAGCCCCGACTAACAGTCCTCCATTCGAGCCGCCTGAGATTGCCAAATAATCATGCGATGTGTATTTTTCGTTAATCAGGTATTCACCAGCTGCAATAAAATCATCAAACACATTTTGCTTATTCATTTTAGTCCCAGCCAAATGCCACTTTTCTCCGTACTCGCCACCACCTCTTAGGTTCGGTTGAGCATAAATTCCACCATTCTCTAACCACAAAATTCTTGAAGGACTAAATCCTGGTGTGAGACTGATATTGAAACCTCCATAAGCATAAAGCCAGGTTGGATTTTTTCCATTCAGTTCTATCCCCTTTTTGTGTACGATGAACATGGGCACCTTGGTACCGTCTTTACTGGTATAAAAAACCTGTTTGGTCTCATAATCTTCCGGATTGAAATCTACTTTTGGCTGATTGTATAAAGTTGATTTACCGGATGCAATATCATACTTGAAAATGGATGTTGGATATGTGAATGATGTAAACGAATAATACAGGTCTTTATCTTTTTCTTCAGCACCAAAACCCCCAGCAGAGCCAATACCTGGTAATTCCACTTCGCGCACCAATTTTCCCTTTAGATCAAACTGCTTCACTTGTGTTTTCACATCTACCGTGTAGTCTGCAAACAGATAGCCCCCACCCGTAGAAGCACTGAGTACGTTTTCAGTTTCAGGGATTACATCTTTCCAGTTTTCAACGCCCGGCTTTGAGAAATCAAATTCAACAACCCGATTATTGGGCGCCTTTAAATTAGTTTGAACAAGCAATCGACTGCCTTCATTGGCCAACACATTATATTCATTATCAAAATTATTAATTACTGTTACCAATTTTCCTTTCGGATCATTCAAATCCTGAATATATAGTTCGTTACCAGTTGTACTTGTGGCTGCCGTGATTACCAGAAACCGTTCATCTTCCGTAAGGCCTCCACCAACATATCGTCTTGGGTCTTTATCGTCACCAAAAATCAATTTATCATTACTTCTGGGCGTACCCACCTGATGGTAGTAAAGCTTATGACTCTGTGTCTTTGCTGATAGTTGACTGCCCTTTGGTTTCTCATAAGTGCTGAAATAAAATCCTTCATTACCGCGCCATGAAATTCCACTGAACTTAATATCTCGCAACGTGTCCTCTAAAGGAGTTTTATCAATTGCATTCATTACAATTGCCTCGGTCCAGTCAGCTCCACCTTTGGATATTTGATAAGCTACACGAGAACCGTCTTTTGAAAAGGAAACTCCCGCCAGCCGTGTTGTTCCATCTTTTGAAAAGGAATTCGGATCGAGAAATACTTCAGTTTCGCCTTGCTCCCCTTTTTTGCGATACAGTACGTAGTGATTTTGCAAACCATCGTTCTTGTAGAAATAGATATAGTCCCCTTTTTTAAACGGAGCCCCCAGTTTCTCATAGTTGTTGAGTGCCTCCAATCGCTTCTTTATTTCAGCGCGATATGGGATTTGATCTAAAAAGCCAAAGGTCACTTCATTCTGGGCTTTTACCCAATCGGCTGTTTGTTTTGTGGTGTCGTTTTCCATCCAACGATAGGGATCGGGAACTTCAACACCGAAATAAGTGTCTACCGTATCAACCTTTGCCGATACCGGATACTTTGAAATTACTTCTGGTTTTGGTGGTTGTGAGCAGGAGATCATAGTAATAAAAACAACTGAAAAAGGAAATGATATAGTCCTCATAAATGATGAATTTGGGGAACAATATTACCGCCATCGGGTTAAGAAACCAAGAAGGGAAAGGCTTTTGATCTATTCTGCTAAATCAAACACACATTATGAACAATCGTATTCTTGTTTTTCTAAACATACTGGCCCTGGCTGGGGTACTTACTATAAATGCATTGGCCAACATTTTGCCCATTAATGGAATGAATACGGGAGAACTCTCTGCCCTGTATCCCAGCTTGTTTACCCCAGCAGGGTTTACGTTTTCAATTTGGAGCGTGATCTATTTGTTACTGATTGGGTTTGTCATTAAACAACGCTCCCTTTCAGGCAATACTTATTTTGCTGAATTATCGCTTTGGTTTTTGCTTTCGTGCGTTGCTAATGCAAGTTGGATACTTGCCTGGCACTACCAATTTCTTTTTGCCTCCGTGCTGATTATGATTTTGCTGCTATTTTCACTCTGCAAAATATTTTTACTCTTACAGCATACAGATCTAAAAACGCCATTAACTAAGTTACTTATAAAGCTTCCGTTCATCTTTTATCTTTCATGGATTTGTGTTGCCACGATAGCTAACATTTCGGCCTTGTTGGTTTCTCTTTCGTGGGGAGGTGGTATCCTTTCTCCTATTACCTGGACGATTGCCATGATCAGCATTGCTAGTGTGCTTGGAATTTTTATTGCCGAACGATTTCGAGAACCAGCTTTTCTGCTCGTATTGATTTGGGCATTTTTTGGAATCTATAGCAAATGGACAGGAACCGAAAACAATTCTATTGCTGCTACAGCGTTAACAGAACTAATCTTGTTAGCCATTCTGTTTTTCGTTTTTCAATTTGGCCTGAAGAAAAAACCAACAGGGTAAAACTTTACCTGTTTAGCAAAAAACGCCAGCCAAAGGCCAGCGTTTCCAGAATGCTCGTTTGTTGATTTTAGTTTATTATTTCAAACCCGGTGTATGGCACCAATACTTTTGGGATCTTGATTCCGTCTTTAGTTTGATTGTTCTCGAGTAAAGCCGCCACAATCCGCGGAAGCGCCAAGGCGCTGCCATTGAGTGTATGAAGTAATTGCATTTTGCCTTCTTTGTTTTTGTAGCGCAGTTTTAACCGGTTTGCCTGAAAGGTCTCAAAGTTACTCACTGAGCTAACTTCCAGCCAACGCTGCTGGGCTGCCGAAAAAACTTCCATATCGTAAGTAATAGCAGAGTTGAAACCCATATCCCCCCCACACAATAAAAGTTTGCGATACGGCAATTCCAGTTTTTCCAGTAACCCCTGCACGTGCAAACACATTTGATCTAAAATGGTGTGCGAGTCTTCTGGTTTGCTGATCTGAACGATCTCCACCTTATCAAATTGATGAAGCCGATTAAGTCCGCGTACGTGCGCACCCCAACTCCCGGCCTCTCTGCGGAAACAAGGTGTATAGCCTACATTCTTTATTGGCAGCTCATCTTCAGTAAGAATCACATCGCGATATAAGTTAGTGATGGGCACTTCGGCTGTAGGGATTAGATACAAGCCGTCTTCATTCACAAAATACATTTGCCCTTCCTTGTCAGGAAGCTGGCCCGTGCCATATCCGCTGGCCTCGTTGACTACAATAGGTGGTTGAATTTCTTTATACCCTGCCTGGCCGGCTTCATTCAAAAAGAAATTAATAAGGGCTCGCTGAAGTCTGGCTCCTTTTCCTTTATACACCGGAAACCCAGCTCCGGCAATCTTAATCCCCAAATCAAAATCAATGATGTCGTATTTTTTAATCAATTCCCAATGCGGTTGCGCATCAGAAGGAAGCGCGGGCACGGTTCCATGCTCGTAAACATTAATATTATCTTCTGCACTTTTTCCGGCCGGAACTTTTGATGCGGGTACATTTGGAATCTTATACAGAATCTCCTGTTGTTTTTTTTCAAACTCGGTGAGGCTTTCTTCCAGAGACTTCACCTTGTCTTTGTCAAGAGCAATCGATGCGCGCAAGGTATTAGCGTCATCGGCTTTTCCTGATCTCATCAAATCACCAATTTTTTTAGAGTCGGCATTAGACTTCGCCTTTAGCGTATCCAGCGTATTCTGTGTTTCTCTGCGGAGTTTATCGTTTTCAATCAGTTGCTGAACCAGGGTTTCTGCATCCTTAAAGTTCCTCTTTTTCAAACCTTCCAACACCATGTCGGTTTGCTCACGCAGTATCTGTAATGTCAACATAATCGATTATTAAGGGGCCAAAATTAGCCAATAATTTTTTCCCCCGATTTGATAATATTTTATTTTGAACTATACTTGCAGGGTCATTGCGGCCTCCTCGGGCCCACACGATACAAAACCCTGAACTTTACGATCTCTTTTCTATCGACCTGTTGAATGCTTTTGATTGCGGCTTATCAGCCAGCATAACATTATAAATTCTGTTTTATTAATTAATCCATTTTTTAACTCACATGTACACAATTGATGACCTGAATGTCAGGCTGCTTTCTGAATTAAAGGAAATTGCTGAAGGTATGGGCGTGAAAAACGCTAAGAAACTTCCAAAACAAGACCTGGTTTACAAAATCCTGGATCAGCAGGCCATTGCCGGAGAACCCACCCCAGCTCCAAAACAAGCACCAGCCGGTGATTCTGAACGCAAAATGCGTCCGCGCAGGCGCGAAAACGTAGCTCCTGAAGTAACGCCTAAGCCTCAGGAAGAGGAACAGGAAAAAGAGCTTACCAGTGACGAAATCCTGCAAAGTATAGACTCGATCGAAATTGATCAGAACGTTGTCCGTTTTGATGATTCTTCCGAACAAACACCCCCCATTGTAACTGAAGTTCAGCGCAAAGAATCGCGTGAAGAACGGCCTTACCAAAATCCAAATCAAGCAAATCCGCAGCCCCGTAAAGAAAATCTTATCCGTGATTTTGATGGGGTGGTTTCGAATGAAGGTGTTTTGGAGATCATGCAGGATGGTTATGGATTTTTACGTTCATCTGATTATAACTACCTGGCCAGTCCGGATGATATTTATGTATCTCCTTCGCAAATCAAGTTGTTTGGTTTAAAAACCGGAGATACCGTGAAGGGACAGATACGTCCACCAAAAGAAGGCGAGAAATATTTCGCATTGCTCAAAGTAGATAGCATCAATGGAAAAACCACTGAAGAAATTCGGGATCGGGTTGCATTTGAATACCTAACCCCTCTTTTTCCTGAGCAAAAATTAAAGCTCAGCACCACGCCTGATAATATGTCGACCCGCATTTTAGATCTCTTTTCTCCGATAGGAAAAGGACAACGCGGTATGATTGTGGCTCAACCAAAAACTGGTAAAACGGTTCTGCTAAAGAATATTGCTAACGCCATTGCTGAAAACCATCCGGAAGTTTATCTGATCGTTTTACTGATTGATGAGCGCCCTGAAGAAGTTACGGACATGGCACGCAGCGTAAAAGCTGAAGTAATTGCCTCCACGTTTGATGAGCAAGCCGATCGTCACGTTAAAGTGGCAAGTATTGTTCTTGAAAAAGCAAAGCGCATGACAGAGTGCGGACACGATGTAGTAATTCTCCTTGATTCAATTACTCGCTTAGCCCGTGCCTACAATACAGTAGTACCGTCATCGGGTAAAATTCTTTCTGGTGGTGTGGATGCTAACGCATTGCACAAACCCAAGCGCTTTTTTGGTGCCGCCCGTAAAATTGAAAATGGCGGATCGCTGACTATTATCGCTACCGCGCTGATCGATACAGGTTCTAAGATGGATGAAGTAATCTTTGAAGAATTTAAAGGAACCGGTAACATGGAATTGCAGTTGGATCGCAAACTTTCAAACAGAAGAATGTATCCGGCTATTGATGTTCCTGCCTCTGGTACAAGACGCGAAGATCTGCTGATGAAGGAAGAAGAACTTCAGCGCGTATGGATTCTTCGCAAATTTATGGCGGATATGAATTCAATTGAAGCGATGGAATTTCTGCAAAGTAAAATGAAAGGCACCCGCAATAACGAAGAGTTCTTAAGCTCGATGAATGGATAAATCAATTTGAAAATTTGATAATGAGATAATTTAAAGATGGTAGGATTAAACTGACTTCCCATTTTCAAATTCTCAAATTGTTTAATCTTCAAATTAGTTTCTCTTTTTTTCATGAAACGCACCCTTAAACTCGGGGTCTTCGTAGCGTTTTTGCCGGTCTATTTCACGGGCCATTGACTGTAACTCGTCAAATTCAGTTTCTGCAACCTCAATCTGTCGGGGTAGTTTCTTTACCGGAATCTTTTCGCGGATGATTTTTTCGATTTTATCGATGTGATATTTCTCCGCATCGGTGGCAAAGGTAATTGCTTTGCCTTCCTGAAAAGCTCGACCTGTACGACCTGTGCGATGCACATAGTCCTCGTACATGATGGGTACATCAAAATTAATCACATGGGATACATTTGTAACATCAATTCCGCGGGACGCCACGTCAGTTGAAACCAGAATTCTCAACTTCCCTTCTTTAAATTCATTCATCGCATTGATGCGACTGTTCTGACCTTTGTTGGAGTGAATAACCCGGACTGGACCAATTTTCTTACGTTCTAAATACTTATAGAGATTATTGGCTAGGTCTTTTGTGCGGGTAAAAATCATAACCCGGTTAAAATCGTTTTCGTCCTGCAGCAGGTGTTCCAAAAAGTGAATTTTAGTAAGTGTATTCGGAACAAAATAAAGTTCCTGCGAAACTTTAGTCGCAACTGTAGCCTGAGGTGTTACTGCCACGCGCACAGCAAAATCCAAAAATTCATCTGCCAGTCGCTCAACCTTTTCAGGAAAAGTCGCTGAAAGCAAAACGTTTTGTCTTTTAGATGGAATCACTTCAAAGATTCTGCGAAGTTGAGGCATAAAGCCCATATCCATCATCTTGTCTGCTTCATCAAGAACCAATGTTTTGATTTGCTTTACGCCAAGTTCGTTACGTTGATACAATTCTAACAAGCGTCCGGGAGTTGCAATAAGAATGTCAACTCCGGTTATTATTTTTTCCAGTTGGGTTTTAGGTCCAACACCACCATAAATTTCAACAATCCGCAAGTCTGTATACTTAGCCAAAGCACTTGCCTGTGCAAACACTTGAATGACTAACTCCTTGGTTGGCACCAGAATCAATGCTCTTGCCTCTGTTCCCTGGGCATACCGAACCTTCATGATCAGAGGTAATAAGTAAGCAGCTGTTTTACCTGTTCCGGTTTGAGCAATTCCAATTACATGCTGCCCGCCCATGATTAATGGAATACACTTTTGCTGGATTTCGGTAGGAGATTCAAAGCCAGTATCAGCCACTGCATCCAGCAATTGCTTATTCAACTTAAAATCATTCCAGGAAATGGGGCTGCTCAAGATTCTTTATCTTTACGGACTTCACAAGGTAATGAACTCTACGCTAATCACGAACGCCAAAATTGTAAACGAAGGCAAAGTCTTCGAAGGCGATGTACTCATTAAAGAAAAGTGGATCGAAAAGATCGGTAGTGAATTATCCGCTGGCCATGCCAAGGTACTTGATGCCCAGGGAAATTTCCTGTTACCCGGTGCAATTGATGACCAGGTGCATTTTCGCGAACCCGGGCTTACGCACAAAGCAACTATCTATACAGAATCAAAAGCTGCAGTGGCTGGTGGTGTTACCAGTTTTATGGAGATGCCAAATACCGTCCCTCCCGTGTTTAATCAATCCCTGTTGGAAGATAAATACCAGATTGCTTCCCGGACTTCGCTTGCCAATTACTCTTTCTTTATGGGCGCCTCAAATGACAACCTTGAGGAAGTACTAAAAACTGATATAAAGAAAGTGTGCGGTTTGAAAATCTTTATGGGCTCATCTACAGGCAATCTTTTGGTAGACGACCCGAAAGTCCTTGAGGGATTTTTCTCCAGATTCCCGGCCCTCATTGCAACACATTGCGAAGATGAACCAACCATTCGAAAAAATACAGCTGAGTTTAAGGAGCTTTATGGCGAAAAAATGCCTGTGAAATATCACGCACAGATTCGAAGCGAAGAATCTTGTTTTAAGTCATCTTCTTTTGCTATCAATCTCGCAAAGCAGTTTGGCACAAGACTTCACATCCTTCATATCTCTACTGCCCGCGAAACAAATCTATTTGATAACTCACTTCCTTTAGAGAAAAAGAAAATCACAGCTGAAGCCTGTATACATCATCTTTGGTTTAATGATTCTGATTATGAAAAATTGGGCATGTTAATAAAGTGGAACCCGGCCATTAAAACTGCTCATGATCAGAGGGAAATTTTGCGCGCTGTATTAGATAATCGGATAGATGTAATTGCTACAGATCATGCTCCTCATACAATGGAAGAAAAAAGTCATGATTACTTTCAGGCACCTTCTGGTGGGCCTCTCATACAACATAGCCTTGTAGCAATGTTGGAGTTTTATCATCAAAAAAAATTATCAATTGAAACCGTTGTTCAAAAAATGGCTCATAATCCCGCAATCCTTTTTCAAATCGAAAAAAGAGGATTTATCCGGGAAGGTTATTTTGCTGACTTGGTTCTGGTAAACCCAAACCAACCCTGGCAAGTGGAAAAAAGCAACATCCTGGCCAAATGTGGCTGGTCTCCTTTTGAGGGCCAGACCTTTAGATCGGCTGTAACTCATACCTGGATTTCAGGGCATCAGGCATTCACACAAGGCCAATTTGATGAAAGCAAACCTGGTGATAGGTTGACCTTTTCCCGATAAAGGAAAATAAAAAAGCCCTGATAGGGCTTAATTTAAGGGTGAAAGACGGGGCTCGAACCCGCGACCCCTAGAATCACAATCTAGTGCTCTAACCAACTGAGCTACATCCACCGTTTACCTTCTGTAAATAATATATCTACAGGATTGGGAGTACAAAGTTAGACGAGCCTGACTAAAATGCAAAAAAATGATTTTTATCCTGCTTATGCGGATCGATTACTAGCTTAAAGACCATTTTGTTTGAAGTAAAAAAAGCGCGACATGTGAATAAACAAACTTATTTTTTCAATAAGTTTATTTGATGATATGCTGGAATAGCCTAAAAAATTTACCGCTGCAGAAAAAGATTACACTCCTGTATGAACACGCAGCTTTTATTATGGCCATTCGCTATTACAACTATAAAATAAATTTATACCTGCTGGGTAATGACTACGTAGAAGTATTCGTCAATCACAAACATGCTTCTATTGATCGGATTGATTTGTTGGATACCCATCATTCCCGGATGAAATTTTACTCTGATCAAATTAAACTTCCGCGTCCTTTATAAGGCATAAAAAAAGCCCCGAAACCGGGGCTTTCTAATTTTTCACTTAAGATATACTTAGGCAGTTGCGGCTGTTGAAGACTCTTCAAGTTTAGCAGATTGCTTTAAGGTTACTGTCTTTCGTGCCTTATATCCACAATATCCACACAAATAGTGCTTCATCAATTCACCTTCTTCAGTTGCCGTTGGTTGACGAATGATTTCCTCTCTCGTAACTTTAAATGTTTGATAATTACACTCCGGACACTGAATGGCATGCAGGTGACCCGCATATTTCTCAATTTGCTTATAGCCTGTTTCCTCGTCTAACCAAACATCATAGTCAACCGAGTAAACATTTTCTTCGGCAATCATACCCTCATCGAGGTGGGCATCCTCCTCTTCTTCACTAAGAAGTTTCATAGGCTTACCACTTTTCGGAGAAATTCTGGGTTGGTAGCGAAGCACTTTTAATCTTCTTTCGATAAAGAAAGGGTAGTAAAACTTAAGCAGGTTTTGAATGATCATGGCTACCAAAATACCCATCATAGTAGTGGTGAATATTCGTACAAACACCCAAAGGGTAGTAAGTTCCACCACATTGGCATTGACAAAGAAACACCCGCCTAGAATCAAAATAATGGTTGCAATCCACAGCGCTTTGATTTCATGCCGGTTGATGAAATCATATTTATTTTTGCTGCCCCCAGTCGAATTTAATTTCACGATATAACCAAGGACTACCAAAATGCCAATTGCCCAGCATACTAATGCAAGGTTTAGCGCCAGATTGTTCCATGCGTCATACTTGTGTGGATCGATTTCTTCCATGTGCGTATATATTTTTGGGTTTATTCAGCTTTATAGATATGGTTAATCTTCTATTGGTAACTGCTTTGGTAATATTATTCTTAGCATCCAAATATATGCAATAAAGCACAATTTAAGATGGAATAGGGGAATTTTCAAAATAACCAGAATCCAGAAAAAGAGGTGTTAGGTGTCTTGCGCTTGTGTCTTTAGTTCAATCTTTTTCTATCCTCCTAAAAATGGTACTATTTGCTTGATTTTCGCGGTTTTCAAGCACCCAGACAATTAATAAAACAGTCGTTCGCCTGCTTTCCAAAGAAGAGATAGACTGGGCTAAGATTTGTAATTGGAGGCAGATACGAGCATCGACTCTACCGAACGAATTAATCCGTCAGTATCAAATCCACATTCCTTATGAAGTTCAGCTTGTTCTCCATGTTCAACAATGTGGTCAGGAATGCCGAGTCTCCTAACCTCAGCATAATAATTATGATCGGCCATAAATTCCAGCACAGCGCTACCAATTCCACCTTGAATGCAGCCATCCTCTACGGTTATTATTTTTTTGAAGGTTGCAAATACTTCGTGCAACAATTCTTCATCCAGGGGCTTGGCAAAGCGTAGATCGTAATGGGCAGGATTGATACCTTTCTTAGCGAGTTTTGCACAAGCTTCAACTGCATAATTACCAATATGACCAAAGGTTAGAATTGCTAATTCTTCACCATCCTTGATTTTTCGGCCTTTACCAATTTCGATCTCCTCAAATGGAGTGCGCCAGTCTGGCATTACCCCTTGACCACGTGGATAACGAATTGAAAAAGCTTGCTCCTTCCTTGGCAATTGAGCTGTATACATTAAGTTTCGCAATTCCCGCTCATTCATGGGAGCCGATACAATCATATTAGGTATACACCTGAAAAAAGCAATGTCGTAAGCACCATGATGGGTAGGTCCATCGGCACCCGCAAAGCCAGCGCGATCTAAACAAAAATTAACCGGGAGATTCTGTATGCACACATCGTGAATTACCTGATCGTAAGCCCGCTGCATGAACGAACTATAGATATTACAGAACGGCACCAACCCTTGCGTAGCCAGGCCAGCGGAAAAAGTCACAGCATGCTGTTCTGCTATCCCCACATCAATGGCACGATGAGGCATTTCCTTCATCATAATATTCATGGATGAGCCTGAAGGCATGGCTGGAGTAATACCCATGATCTTATCATTTTTTCGAGCCAACTCAACGAGCGTATGACCAAATACATCCTGGTATTTAGGTGCCTGGGGGGTCTCAAATACCTTTTTGTGAATTTCTCCAGAGATTTTATCAAACGTGCCGGGTGCATGCCAGGTTGTAGCATTCCCCTTTTCGGCCGGGCCGTATCCTTTTCCTTTAACTGTAACGCAATGCAGAATTTTAGGACCCTTAATATCTTTTAAGTCCTTCAATACGGCTACCAAATGATCTACATCATGGCCGTCCACAGGGCCAAAGTACCTGAGGTTAAGTGACTCAAATAGGTTACTCTGACTGAGCAAAGTTGCCTTTATTCCATTCTCTACTTTAGATACAATTTCCTGAGCGTTCTTTCCAAAGTGAGAAAGTTTACCCAACAAATTCCACACATCGTCTTTAAGTCGATTGTAGGTTTTAGAAGTAGTAATATCCGTGAGATAGTCTTTTAATGCGCCAACGTTAGGATCAATTGACATGCAATTGTCATTAAGGATAATCAGCAGATTCGTATCTGAAACTCCAGCGTGATTCAAAGCCTCGAACGCCATGCCACCCGTTAAGGCACCATCACCAATCACGGCAATGTGCTGCTTGTCTTCAATTCCAAGATACTTGGAGGCAGCTGCCATCCCCAAGGCAGCCGAGACAGAAGTTGACGAGTGACCAACGCCAAATGTATCATATTCGCTTTCGTTCCTTTTGGGAAACCCTGAAATACCATTATACATTCTATTCGTATGGAAGGACTCTCTGCGACCTGTCAGAATTTTATGACCATAGGCCTGATGGCCCACATCCCATACTAGTTGATCAGTAGGTGTATTGAATACATAGTGAAGGGCTACCGTTAATTCTACTACACCCAGGCTAGCTCCAAAATGGCCTCCATAAACCGAAACATTATCAATAATAAAATGCCTGAGTTCATCACATAATTGAACGAGTTGAACCTGATCCAACTTTTTCAAATCCTGAGGATTATTAATCTGAGCCAGTAACTTCCCGGGCGTAATAAGCATTGACCTTTTGATTTCCTGAGCGATAATCCTTAAACAGCCATAAAAGGTAACTGTTTCAAGCTTAGTTCAAAGATTTCTCATCCCAAAAATAAGGAATTACTGCGGGTTGAGCACTCCTTCTTACTTTCCTGAAAATATCGCCCGAAAATCATCAATTCCTGACTATTTTTGCCATCCCTAAGTTTTGATATGGAGCAAGAATCGTTTGAAATTAAATTACCCCTTTTTGAAGGCCCATTTGATCTACTTCTATTTTTCATTGAGCGTGATGAACTAGAGATAAATGATATTCCAATCTCGAAAATCACAAACGACTTTCTTGAATACATCCGAAGCCTGGAAACGCTCAATGTAGAAGTTGCAAGCGAATTCATTCTGGTGGCCGCTACGCTCATGCGGATCAAATCGAAAATGCTGCTTCCCCGCCCTCAATTAGATGAACAAGGCAATGAAATTGACCCCCGTGAAGAGCTTGTAAAACATTTACTGGAGTACAAAAAGTACAAATCTGTTGTAGAACAGTTCCACAAGATGGAAGAAACGGAACTGCTTAAGGAAAAGCGCGGCAACCTGATGAAGGAACTTAAGGCCCTGGCAGAAAGCACTAATGTTGAAGCGGAGCTCCAGGATGTAGATCTTTTCAAGCTTTTAACTGTATTTGAAAAAGTACTTAAGCGACAGGAAGAAGAGAAAAACCGGCCGGTGCACCAGGTCATTCAATATCCATATACAATTGAGGGTCAAAAAGAGTACATTCTTAATGAAGTTACCATAAAGCCCAGAATTGCCTTCACTGAACTATTCGAAAACGTACCCTCGAGAATAGCGCTGATTTTTAATTTTCTTGCCATTCTTGAAATGTTGGCCAATGGCCTTTTAAACATTCAGGTAGGAGAAGGATATAATAACTTTTGGGTAATGAGACCTGAGGCTGTTGAAACACCAAATTAGAATTCAAATTTCTACCCAGATCCCGTTGGGTTCAATTTTTCAGAGTCTCCATTTAAACGATTTCTCATCGATGGCGCGCATCGTGCAAAGGATCCCATCGAGGTGATCGTATTCATGTTGCAGCAATTCAGACAAATCATTCTGCATCTTCCATTCACGCTGTTGCCAGGTTTCATCTTGATACTTAATCGTTAACTCCCTGTGTCTTCTAACTTTAACAAGTAGGTTGGGAAAACACATGCAGTCATCCCAAACCTCAAACATTTCCTCACTCAGAAAAGTAAATTCCGGATTGATAAAGACAACCGGTCTGTCAATGTTCATGTAAATCACGCGCTTCATAATGCCCAATTGCGGAGCAGCAATAGCTCTTCCAAAATGATATTTCGCACGGATTTCTTCCATCACGTTATGCAGGTCTGCTACCCATTCAGAAACACGTGGAAGTTCCGATTTCTGAACTGGTTCCGAAACCTGATAAAGCAATGGGTTGCCTAATAAAAGTAAGTCTTCTAGTCGTTTCATGATTTGTCTTCGCTTTCGCTAAATTAAGACTCTGAAATGATTATTATGAATACACATACTATCCCGCGCAGAGATTTCATCTCCACAGTAAGTACCGCAGCAGCCTCAATTTTAATGCTGCCACTTACTTCTCTTAAAGCAGAACAAAAAAAGAAGAGAGTGGCTATCGTAGGTACAGGAATCCGGGCTTTGGATATGTGGTCAAAAGATGTACTGAAAACATATCCTGATCTCGTAGAGTTTGTGGGCTTGTGCGATATCAACCCGGGCCGGGTAGCCTACTTCAAAAGCGCTACCGGGTTTACGTGCCCAAAGTATACTGATTTTGAAAAGATGATGCAGGAAGTAAAACCCGATACACTTATTGTTACTACCGTAGATGCCACACATCATGAATTTATCATTCGGGGTATGGAGTTGGGTGCTGATATTATTACTGAAAAACCTCTTACTACGGACGAACAAAAGTGTGAAGCTATATTAGAAGCCGAGAAGAAGACTGGCAAAAAAATAACCGTTACGTTTAATTATCGGTACTCTCCGCATCGTGCAAAAATCTATGAATTATTACGCAGCGGCACCATCGGTGAACTTACTTCTGTAGATTTTCATTGGTACCTTGATACAAGCCATGGAGCTGACTACTTCAGGCGATGGCATCGACTTCGAGAGAAAAGTGGTACACTGTGGGTTCATAAAGCCACTCACCATTTTGATTTGCTTAACTGGTGGATTGAATCCGATCCTGCGCAGGTATATGCAACAGGTTCGCTTGATTTTTATGGGAAAAATAATTCATTCAGGCATACGAACTGCAGGCCGTGTCCTCACAAAAACTCGTGTCCGTTTTATTTTGACATCAGTACGAATCGTTTGCTGACAGAACTCTATGCAAATCAGGAAAAGCATGATGGGTACTTGCGCGATGGGTGTGTTTGGAAAGAAGACATCAACATCTACGATAAGATGGCGGCCACTATTAAGTATGAAAACGGTGTACAGGTAAGTTATTCACTTACTGCGTATTCACCCTACGAAGGCTACCGTATCGCCTTCAATGGAACAAAAGGCCGAATGGATGTCTGGATAGAGGAAAGTAATCCGATAGAAGAGAAAAACTATGATGAGATTGCAGTGTCACACAATTTTGGCACCAGGGAATTTATACGAGTACCCCATAGCCAGAGCGGTCATGGAGGCGGAGATCGTTTATTAAAAGACAGTGTGTTTGGTGTAGCCATTTCAGATCCTTTGCATCAGGCGGCTAGTGTACGTGATGGAGCCCTATCTATTTTAGTTGGTATTGCCGCCAGAAAAAGCTGTGAAACTGGTCAGCCAATAAAAATAGCTGACCTCACTAGCATTAAGCCAGGAAAGAAAAGGCAATTTGTAAACGGATAACTATAAAGGAAACTTCCCTGGATTTTTAATTATCCAACAATCCGCCTGTTAGTCTTACCAAATCAACCCGACTGGAAATATTAGCATATATGGCGAGATAATTTTCGAGTGCCGCTCGCTGATAATTGTCCTGCACAATACGTAAGTCAATGGCACTGAGTGCACCATTTTTATAGCGTTCATTACCTAATTGCAGGTTTAGTTCTGCTGCCTGCAATCGTACTTGTGCAATTTGCACCAGCTGCCTGCGCAGGTTGTATAAATCAAAGCTGGCCAGTAAATCGTTTTCAAGCGATAACTTAAGCTGATCAGTGGAAAGTTGAGCAATCCTTTCCTGTATTTGCGAATTTTCAACCGCGCGCCTGATCTGACCACCATTGAATAACGTGAAGCGCAATCCGAAATTTGCATAAACGCCATAACTATTACCTGTTATCGTTTGTGGTGTTAATGCAGTTTCATTCACCGTATTATACACAGGGAGATTAGCGTCCCGATTGACATAACCCACGGTATTTTCAATCGTATTGCCGGTGTTAGATCGGAAATTGGCATTCAACTTATCCAAACTTCCATTAACTCCTGTATTTAATAGAATGGTTGGCGAATAGTTTGATTCGGCAATGCGCGTTGAATTACGAAAGAGTTCCTGGCTGATGTATTGATTTTTCAGGTTGGTGTTTGAGCTAAGCATTTTATCACGCAGGTCTTCATACCGATATACTTCGTTCTCGAAAGGGATTCCTTCTGTGAACAAATAGGTCTTATTGATATTTTCATTCAGCAACAAATTGAGATCACGGAGGGTGTTTTTAAGAAAAATTTCTTGCTGCAATACACTGGCCGAGTCCGTCAAATAATTGTTTTGCTCCTGCAGCACATCAAAAGTAATAGCACCTCCCAATTCTTTACGAAGCTTCACGTAGTCATAACGCTCCTTTGAAAATTGTTTATTCGTAATGAGTACCTGCAACTGCTCTCTTTGCAACAGTACGCTATAATAACCAAGGATAATTCCTTGCACCGTGTTCTCCATTAAAAACCGGGCATTACCATTGCTTAACTCTTCCAACTTATCCAATCGTTGCTTGGAAAGGCGCACGAAGAACCCATCAAACAAGGTGAACTGAACATCTAACTGACCAGTCAGGTTATCAGAAATACTTTTACCTGGCACAGCAAAGGGGTTAGCTGGTTTGCGTTGGGTAATATTATTTGGCTGATTTCCTATCAGGTTTATTGTTGGCAGCATGCCTGCCTGACCCCAGTTATTATTGTTCTTTGCTATATCAACATTCAACCTGCCGATCTGCACATCAAAGTTATTCTGCAATCCAATCTGAATAGCCTTGGCGAGGCTTAACGTATCTTGTGCATTGACTGTTGAAACACTAAAAACAAAAATGAAGAATGAGAAAAAACGATTCATAGATACTATAAAATTGAACTTAATGGGTGGACACGTTGGCATCCTTGCTGCTGACATAAGAGTAAATAGCCGGGATTACATAAAGCGTAAGCACGGTAGCAAACGCCATCCCTCCAATAACCGCAATACCCATAGAAACGCGACTCTCAGAGCCAGCCCCTAGCGCCAGAGCGATTGGTAAAATGCCAAGTATAGTTGAAAGACTAGTCATAAGAATCGGGCGGAAGCGCGACTCCGCTGCATCTGTAACCGCTTCTAATAATTTCTTGCCTTGTTCTTTGCGCTGATTGGCAAATTCCACAATCAAAATTCCATTTTTTGTTACCAGTCCAATCAGCATGATAATACCGATCTGGCTGAAAATATTCAACGTCTGATTGAAGTACCACAAGGATATTAATGCACCGGCTAATGCCAAAGGTACTGTAAACATGATGATCAACGGATCTTTAAAACTTTCAAACTGACCAGCCAGAATCAAATAGATGATTGCTAATGCAATTAAAAAAGCGACATAAATACTGGAGGAACTCTCTGAAAATTCGCGTGAAGCTCCATCCAAACTGGTTGTATAAGATTCATCCAATACTTCATCAGCTATTCTTTCCATCTCTTTAATGCCTTCACCCAATGCAACTCCGTTGGCAAGTTGTGCGCTTACCTTGGCTGATGAATAACGGTTGAAGCGATATAACTGTGGCGGACTACTCAGTTCTTCAAACGTAACCAGGTTATCCATTTGAATTAATTCTCCTCTCTTATTTTTTACGTAAAGGGTTTTCAAATCCAGTGGCTCATTGCGATCGGCCCTTTCTACCTGCCCTATAATTTGATACTGTTTTCCATCCATAATAAAATTACCAAAGCGTGACCCGCTAAGGCCCAGCTGCAACGTTTGAGCGATATCAATCACGTTAACTCCAAGATTGCGGGCTTTATCACGATCAATCGTGATATTTATTTCAGGCTTGTTAAATTTTAAATCAAGATCAACAAAAGCAAATTTCGGACTTGCATTTGCCTTAGCCATAAAATCAGGCAATACTTTCTTGAGTTTCTCTATTTCACCCGCCTGGATAACAAACTGAAGTGGAAAACCGCCTCTTCGATCACCAATTGTTTGTGCTTGTGTAATGAATGTTCTGACACCTGAATACTTCCTTGCCTTACCAGTTATATCATCAACAATTTGCTGCTGAGTGCGATCGCGGTCTTTAGGGTCTTTAAGAATTACTCTAACAAACCCTGAATTAACTCCGGAACCACCAAAGCCAGGAGCTGTTACGCTTACCATACCGGCTCGTTCTGGAACTTCGTCACTGATAAAATCCGTGAGCTCCTGTACATACTTGTCCATGTATTCAAAAGTAGCTCCTTCCTGGGCCTGAGCCTGAAAGCGGAATTCACTCCGATCTTCCATAGGAGCAAGTTCGGATGGTACGGTTGTGCCCAAATAATAGATGAGCCCTCCCGATAAAGCGATAATAACAAAGGCTAACCATCT
>ERZ795061.932-NODE-932-length-29035-cov-6.489855_pt1 | contig 29035 bp, 24 predicted proteins | sample MGYA00375145_ERZ795061 | MGnify/ENA primary metagenome ERZ795061 (study PRJEB30190, sample SAMN05720144) | anaerobic digester metagenome | isolation source: active sludge of municipal wastewater-treating anaerobic digesters | place: USA | collected 2014-12-22 ... | reverse complement strand
CCGTTCCGCTGCAGCAGGTTGAGGCGTTCACCTTCCAGTCGCCGTCGATGGGCGTCCGGTTCTCGGTGAGTGTCGGACTCCCCCCGGGCTACAAGGCGGGCGACGGCAAGAAGTACCAGGCGTTGATCTCGACCGACGGCGACTGGGCCTTTCCGGCGGTCAACACCGCCGCCCGGAGCCTGGCCGGAGTGATCGAGAGCCCGTTCGTGATCAGCATCGGGACGGGGGCCGATGAAAGCGAAGCGCTCTGGACCCAACGCCGGATCTACGAGTTTTCGCCGCCCGACTGGGACATGAAGGACGTCTTCGGCCAGTTAGTCGGCGGGCTGTGCGCACAGATGAAGACGGAGCCGGCAAAGTGCACCGGTGGCGCGCCGAAGTTTCTGAACGTCATCGTGTCGGAGCTGATCCCGCTGGTGAAGGCGAAGTATCCGATCGACCCCGATCAACTGGGCCTGTTCGGCGTGTCGGCCGGCGGCTTCTTCGCCTCGTGGGCCATCTTCCAGCCGAATTCGCCGTTCAAGAAGTACGTGATCTCGAGTCCCGCCATGGCGTACGGCGACGGCGACATCTTTCGCCAGGAAGCCCGGTACGCCAAGGACCACAAGGATCTCGCGGTCGGGATCTACTTGTCGGCCGGCGTGCTCGAAACGGGTGACGCCGATCTCGAAGGCGTCGGGCGCATCGTGAGTGGGACGGCCCACTTGGCCGGCGTGCTCGCCGGGCGCAAGTATCCGGGGCTCAAGGTCGTGACGGAGTTCCACCCCGGCATGGGCCACGTGGACGTGGTGGGGACGGCGGTGGTGCGAGGGCTCCGGACGCTGTACGCGAGGTGAGCGACCAGGACGTCGGGCTCGTCTAGGCCTCGAGCGAACAGCAGCAAGGCGCGCCGAGCACTCGCCAACGCCGTGGCCAATTGGGCGATTAGCTTCTCTCGGACGCTGTCCCCCCGTCTTCGTCCATTTCCGCGTGACCCTTCTCTCCTGCTCCAACGTCGGCATCTCCTTCGGTGCGACGGAACTCTTCAAGAACGTCACCTTCACCGTCGCCGACGGCGAGCGGTGGGGAATCATCGGCCGCAACGGCGCCGGGAAGACGTCGATCTTCAAGATCATCACCGGTGACCTGCAGCCCACGGTAGGGAGCGTCGCGCGCAAGCCCGGACTCAGGCATGCCCTCCTCGACCAGCATCGGGCCTTCGAGGGAGCGACCACGGTGTGGGAGGCAGGGGCCGCCGCGTGGCGCGAGGTCATCGCCCTCGAACACAGCATCGCCGAGCAGGCGATGCAGCTGGGCGAACTGGGCGATCGTATCACCGACGAGATCCTCGAACGGTTCGGGCACGATCAGGAGCGATTCGCCGACCTTGGCGGCTACATCTACCACGCCCGCGTCGACGCGGTGCTCCAGGGCCTTGGCTTCGACGCCGAGGAGTCGAAGACGCGGCTCGTCTCGTCACTCTCGGGCGGTGAGCGTGGGCGTGTGGGGTTGGCCGCGCAGCTCATCGCCCCCGCCGACCTCCTGCTCCTCGACGAACCCACCAACCACCTCGACCTCGACACCACGACCTGGCTGCAGGACTGGCTCAAGGAGGCCGACGAGACGGTGATCGTCGTCTCGCACGATCGTGCCTTCCTCGACGCCATCTGCACGAACATCCTGCACGTGGAGGCGCGCACGAGCGAGTCGTACAAGGGGAACTACAGCGCCTTTGTCCCGCAGCGTGCCGAGCGCCGCCTCACGCGCGAGCGCGAGATGGAAAAGCAGCGCGCGTATGTGAAGAAGGAGGAGGAGTACATTCGGCGAAATCTCGCCGGGGTCAACTCCTTCCAGGCGAAGGGGAAGCGCAAGCGGCTCGAGCGCCTGCCGCGCCTGGCGCCGCCACCGGGCGATCCAGCTGCAATGACGCTCCACTTCGAGCCGGCGGAACGCGGCGGCGACCAGGTCGTGGCGATCAAGGATCTCCGCGTGGAGGTCCCGGGGCGCGTCCTCGTGGAGGACTTCACCGCCGTGCTGCGTCGGAACGACTTCGTCGCGCTCATCGGCCCGAATGGCGCCGGCAAGTCCTCGTTCATCTCCACCCTGCTCGGCGATCGCGCGCCGGCCAACGGCGAGGCTCGCGTCGGCAGCTCGATCACGGCGGCGTGGTTCAGGCAGGATCTCGCCGACCTCCCGCTCCGCAAGTCGCTCTCGGACGCGATCAACGACCATCGCCCCCTCTGGAATCGCGGTCAGGTGCAAAACCACCTCGGCGCGTTCGGCTTCAGTGGCGATGAGGTGTTCCGCGAGATCGGTTCGCTGAGCGGGGGCGAGCGGGCGCGCATGGCGCTCGCGCTCATGACGCTCAAGGGGGCCAATCTCCTGGTCCTGGACGAACCGACCAACCATCTCGACGTCGAGAACATCGAGGTGCTCGAGGACGCGCTGGACGAGTACGAGGGGACGGTGCTGCTGGTGAGCCACGACCGCGCCTTCCTGCGCGAGGTGGCGACGCGCGTGTGGGCGTTCGACGGTGCGCGCCTGATCGACTTCGATGGCCCGTTTGTCGAATGGGAGGAGGATCGCGCACGTCGCGCACAACGGAGCAAGCGACCGGCGGGCGCATCGGAACGATAGGGCGGCGGCGTAGCAGCCGCGCAGGAGCCTTCTAGGCGGCCACCATCTCGACTGCTGAGGCGGCTGCGTCGACCGCGCGCGGTGTGCGGAACACCGTGGAACCTGCGCGTCGATACGCACGTAGGCTTGGGCATGACTCCCGCTCCGCGCTTTGTTGCCCCTGCGCTCGCCCTCGCCCTGTGTGTCGCGTGCGCGCGTTCGCGCCCCACCGCGCCGGTTCGCGCCACTGCACCCGGCGACCGGGAGACCGCCGAGGCGCTGTTCGCGCGCTTTGACTCGCTGCGCCGTGAGCAGCGGATCCCGGGGCTCGCCGCGGTCGTCCTGCGCGATACCACGGTCATCCTCGCGCGCGGCTTCGGCTTCGCCGATGTGGAACGCCAGGTCGCGGTGACTCCCGACACCCCGTTCGACATCGCGTCGGTGGCGAAGCCGATATCGGCAGTCGTGGCGCTCCGGCTCGTGGAGGACGGACTGCTCGATCTCGACCGACCGATGCGCCGCTACCGCGACTTTGTCGACTTCTGCTCGGCGACGCGCGGCGAGGGCGGGATCTTCTTCGGCGACTACGCGTGCGAGGACGACCGGCTCACGCTGCGGCACGTGCTGTCGATGACCGCCAACGGGGCAGCCGGGACGCGCTTCTGGTACAACCCACCGTCCTACTCCTGGGCGTCGCGCCCGATGGCCGAGGTGACGGGGCGCGCCTTCTCAGCGCTGGTCGATTCGCTCGTCTTCCGCCCCGCCGGCATGCGTCACTCGGCTCGACGAAATCGGCGGCTCCCCCTCCCTGCCGCGCTAGCGGCGGCGCTGGCGAAGCCCTATCACCAGGACTCGGCCGGCCGGCTGGTGCCGTCGGCTCCACCGCCGCCTCAGGGTGACGGCGCGGCCGGTGGAGTCATCGCCAGCGCACTCGATCTGGCGCGCTTCGACGTGGCCCTCGCGGACGGTCGTCTGATCACCCCGGCCTCGCGTGCGAGCCTGTGGGCGTCGACACGCACGCCGTCAGGAGCAACGTTGCCCTACGGGCTGGGCTGGTTCCTCGGCAACGACGCGGGACGACCACTCGCCTGGCACACCGGGCTGTGGGATGGGCAGTACTCGGCGCTGTACCTGAAGGTGCTGGGGGAGACACCCGCCGAGCGGCTCACGCTGATCCTGCTGGCCAACAGCGACGCGCTGAAGTGGAATACGCGGTTGGACGAGGCGGCGGTCGAGCGTTCTCCCTACGCGACGGCCTTCCTCGAAGCGTTCCCCGCACGCCGTAGTCCTCGCTGACGGGACGGGGCCGGCGCGCCGGCGACTCGCCATCGCGTATTGCAGCTGCCCGGTCGGGTGATGACGACGCATCCCGGCATTCGCATGGAGGCACCTGCGGACCACCCGGCCGGGAGGCGCGAGTCACGCACGCCGCGCGCGAGGGGCCGGCAGCAGGCGCCCTGACGGAGGCGTCCAGCCGCTTGAACACTCGCCATGCATGACCAGCGCGCGGGTCGGTCGTCTGGCAAGAGAATCGCGAAAGCCGGGGCTTCCCCACTTGCGGGGCGGTCGGGCCGGTCGTAACAACGCAGCGTCTCAATTCCTTCCACTCCCGCCCGGACCGTGCAGGACGTCACCTCCCCCGTCGTCGAGCAGCTCGTTCCGCTGGTGTACGACGAGCTGCGGCGGATCGCGCGGCGTCACCTGCGCGGCGAGCAAGCCGGGCACACGCTCTCGACCACGGCGCTGGTACACGAGGCCTATCTCCGTCTCGTGCACGTGCGCGACGTCCCCGACGAGAACCGCGCCCGCTTCCTCGCCGCGGCCTCGGTGGCGATGCGGCGCGTGTTGCTGGACTACGCGCGCTCCCGCAAGGCCGACAAGCGCGGCGGGGGGGGACGGGCGGTCACGCTCGACGACGCCCTCGCGGTAGCGGCCGATCAGACCGACCGGATCCTGGAGCTGGAGGAGGCACTGCAGCGGCTGGCCGAGATCGCCCCACGCCTGGTGCAGGTGGTGGAATGCCGATTCTTCGGCGGGTTGACGGAGGAGGAGACGGCGCTGGCGTTAGGCACCTCGGAGCGCACGGTGCGGCGCGACTGGCTCAAGGCGCGCGGCTGGCTGGCGGCGGAACTCGGCGGCTAGCGCCCGGTGCGCCTGACGGGCGGATCCTGCGGTGCGCCCGCGGGTCTCCCCGCGCCGCTGGTCCCGCGCGCCGCCGCCCCCCAACGCACGCGCCACTGCTCGTACTCGGCGCGCGCCGGCTGGCTGCGCCACGCCAGCCAGCCATGCCCCTCGAGCGTCGCCAGCGCCCGCACGTAGAGTGACTCGGCGACCGCACGATGGCCTTCCTGCGCGCGCAGGCGCGCGAGGAGGAGGATCGGCTCCATTGCCTCGAGCGACGCGGCGCCACCGCTCGCCACGTGATGATCGATCGCCTGCTGCAAGGCGCCCGCCGCCACGGCCGTCTCGCCCGTCGCCATCGCCGCAGCGCCGATGGCGGTATGCACTTCGCCAAAGCGTGGATGCGCCGGCGGGAGCGTGCGTTGCGCCATGTGCAGCGCCGAGTCGAGGAGCTGGCGGGCCTCGCGCCCCCGACCCTGGGCCAGGAGGGCGCGTCCCATCCAGTGGACCGGTTGTGACACAAAGCCGTGTTTCTCCCCCAGCACGCGACGCGCGTCGGCGAGGACGGCGCGGAATTTCGCCTCGGCCTCGACCGGGTGCCCAGCCAGGAGCTCGGCGCGCGCAACGTTGTTGCGGCAGATGAGGACCCCGAGCCCGTCGTGACCGTAGCGCCGCTCGAGCATCGTGACGGCTTCACGGAAGAGCGCATCGGCCGCAGCAAACTCCCCGCGGTCCATGCGTGCGAAGGCCAGGTTGTTGAGCGCCTCGGCCACGCGCTCGTGCCCGTCGGGGTAGTTGAGGCGCTGGATGCGCAGGACCTCCTCCTCGATGAGGGCCACGCTGTCCTTCTCGCCGAGGTAGTCGAGCGACAAGGCATGGTTCATGAGCGTCAGCGCATGTGACGGGTCGTTGGCGGGGACGCGCCCCCCTTCCAGTGCGAGGGCGCGCCGGAACGCGCTGTCGGCCGCGAGGTAGCGCCCGCCGTCGAGGAGGGTGACGCCGAGGTCGTTCCAGTGTGACGACAGGCGCAACGGGTCGACCTGGGCCCGCGTGGCGAGTGTGATCGACGTGCGGTAGGCGGTCTCGGCCTCGCGGAGCTCCGAGCGCTGGCGCAGGATGGCGCCGAGGATGTGGTAGGCCTCGGACAGCGTGGTGTCGCCGACACCGACCCGGCGATAGCGGGTGATGGCGGCCTGCGCGAGCGAGTCGGCGGAGGCGAGCTTGCCCGCATTGAGGCGCACGCTCGCCAGCTGCATGGCGGTGGTGGCCCGCGCCCGCTCGGGGTCGACGTCGACGCTGTCGGCCAGGCGCAGCGCGCGCACGAGGATCGAGTCGGCCGAGGCGATGCGTCCGAGGTTGCGGTAGATCTCGCCTAACGTGAGCATCAGGTCGAGCTTGAGCGCGGGCTGCGAGGCGAAGGTTGCGTCGAGGCGCCGGGTGGCGCGGTCGAGCATCTCGCCGGCGGTGAGCGAGTCCCCGCGCGCCTTGGCCGGGTCGGACTCGCGGAAGACGTCGGCGAGGAACTGTCGCGCGGCGATGGCGCGCGCCGCCTCGCGGCCGGCACGCCGCGCCTGCCAGGCGATGCCGGCGCTTCCCGCCAGCAGGGCGAGCGCCACGACCGCACCGGCACCGACGCCGACACGATTGCGCGCGACAAACTTGCGCGTGCGATATCGCCACGTGTCGGCGCGGGCGGCAATCGGATGCCCGGCGAGGTGACGCCGCAGGTCGGCGGCGAACTGGTCGACCGTGCGATAGCGCCGCTCCGGCTCCACCCGGAGTGCGGTCTGGACGATGGTGTCGAGGTCCTCGCGCAGGGTGCGGCGCAGGCGCTCCAGGCTCGTCCCCCGTGCCGCGGCCGCCGGCGCGTCGACCACGTGCGAGGGGAGGGCCACGGGGCGCTGCAGCACGATGGCGGGCCACTGCGCGGTAGGGTGCGATCGCAGCGGGTGCGGGAGGACCCCGGTGAGGAGCTGGTAGAGCACCACACCTAACGAGTAGGCGTCGCTCCCCGTGGTCACCGGCTCGTCGCGCCACTGCTCGGGGGCTGCATACTCGGGGGTGAAGGCGCGCACCCCGGCCTGCGTCAACCCGGCGTCGCTGTCCTCCAGCAGCTTGGCGATCCCGAAGTCGAGCAGCTTTACCTGCCCATCCGCCGTCACCAGGATGTTCGACGGCTTGAGGTCGCGATGGATCACCAGGCGCTGGTGCGCGGCCTGCACCGCATCACAGACGGAGAGCAGGAGCGACAGGCGTGCCTCGATACCCAGCTTTCGACGATCACACCAGCTGTCGAGCGGTTCTCCCTCGACGTACTCCATCGCGAACCACGGTTGCCCGTCGTCGCTGATCCCGCCGTCGATGAGCCTCGAGATGTTGGGGTGTTCGAGGCGCGCGAGGATCTGGCGCTCGCGCAGGAAGCGCTCGCGCCCCTCGTGATCGCCGCGCGCACGATGCCCCATCTTGAGGGCCACGCGTTGTTCGAACTGCCCGTCGGCCCGTTCCGCCAGGTACACGGCGCCCATCCCCCCCTCGCCGATCTGTCGCACCAGGTGATACGGGCCGATGCGCTCCCCGTCCCCATGCGTCGTGGACTCGCTGTGCGCCATGGCGCCAGCGACCACCTCGGGCGAGAGCGCGACCGGGAAGTCATCGATGGCGCCGTCGAGGAAGCGCTCGGCCCACTGCGCCAGCCCGCGATCGTCGCCGCAGGCCTGGGCGACCATGGCGCGCGCCGCCTCGCGCGGGAGGTCGAGCGCCGCCTCGAGCACGGGCTCGAGGGTGATCCACTCATCCTTGGTGGGCGAACGCATCTCGGCGGAGGAAGGGGCGGAGTCGGGGAACGCCTGCCCCCGGGACGCATGGAGGAGGGACCCGGGGACAGCGACCGCGTGCGGCGAGCGAAGATGCACGGCGCCCGGCGGCGGCGGGAGGGCGAGCGGGCGCGCGAATCGGGACGCCGCCACGTCGACCAGCCGGAGGGTGGGAGGGGTGTGACGTGCGTCGGCACGTCGGCCGGGCGCACGACCGACCGCCACCTGCAATGGTGACGGCCGGTCGCGATGCCCGTGCGACCGCCTAGTTCATCGCGCAACCGATCTGGAACAACCGGCTGGACCCGATCTTCCAGTTCTGCTGCACGAGGAAGTGCTTCACGCCGACCTTGATGTTGGCCTTGGCACCGTTAGGCGTCGTGTACGTGGACCCGAACTTCCAGGCACACTTGTCGGCGTTTTCCTGTCCGGGCGACTGGGCGTCGTACCACGCATTGAACTGCGGATCGGTGACCGTTTCCACCAGCTCGTGCGCCAGCGCCGACACCTCCGCGTCCACCCCCAGGTTGTCGTTGGGGCTCTTGTTTTCAATCAGGTTGGACGTGCAGATCGCCTTCGAGGCCGCATACGGCATCACGGCGTACTTGATGATGTAGTTGAAGCCGTTGGAGAAGTACGAGAACTTGCTGTGATAGGCGCAGTAGCCATCCGTCACGCCGAACTTGCCACCGAGATTCACCCCTGGCCCCGTAAAGACGGTGTAGATCGTGCTCACGTCGGGGGCGTACTTCGACCAGAATCCCGACTTGATCATGTTGCGGATCGCCGCGTCGCTCGGGGCCGTCCCGGGATTGCTGGCATTGGCCCAGAAGCGGGTGTAGTAGAGTGCGTTAGGCACGCCGCGGCCCTGCGCATCGGTATAGTCCTGGTTGATCTTCCAGTACGGGGTCTGCCCGATGTTGCGCATGAAGTAGCCGAGGAGCGAGTAGTCATTGTTTCCGCTCCCGACCGTCCCGGGGGTGGGGCCGTTCGTGTAGATGGTGTTGGGCCCCCAGTAGATCGCCACGACCTTGTTGGCGCTGTGCATGATCGGGCCGCCGTGATAGAGGATCGGGTAGGTCTGGGCCGCCGAGGAGACGTCGCCGAACTGCGTCGGCCCGCCCAGGCGCAACGCCTCCCGCGCGCGAATCGCCTCGGTCTGGGGAATGGTCGGGAACCACCCACGCCGCTCCATGGAGGCGTCCGAGTCGGCGGTCACGTCGATGCTGGCGTCGATCGGGTTCTCGCCGGCGGCCTGGCGTGGGGCCGTGGTCGCCTCATCCGAGCAGGCGGCGAGCGTGGCGACCGCCGCAAGGGCGGCGACGCGAACGAGCAGGGTACGGAAGTGCATGGTCTCCTCTCCAAGGTTGGCGGCGCGACGTGCGCCCACACGGGGAGAGGCGCAATTCGGCCCAAGAAGCGGCCACGCCCGCCGTCGGATCGTGCGTACACGATCGTCCGTCCCCTCGGCAGGGGCGACGAGGCGAGCGCGCGAGGCCGATGGTGCGATGCGAGCGCGCTTGCGCCCTCGAGCGATCGGCCGCAACGTCACCGCCCGACGCACGCCCGATGACTCGTCCCCTCGCATGGCACAGGCAATGACAGGCGCAACGTGGCGGTTGGCCGTACTGATGATGCTGGGTGTCACTCCCCTCGCCCTGCACGCGCAGGGACGCACCATCCCGGCCGAGGCGTTCCCCAGGCCCACCGGGCCGTACGCGGTGGGGACGCTCGACACCGTGTGGGTCGACTCCTCGCGCGCCGAGACGCTCACCAAGACGCCTAACGACAAGCGCCACGTCCCGGTCCGCATCTGGTACCCCGCCGCAGCGACGGGACAGGCCCCGGCCCGCTACGTCCAGCGTCCAGAGGAGTTCGGCTCGCCGTCGCCCTTCGCCGAGGTGTTGCACGTGACGACGCACGCGGTGTCGGGGGCCCCGATCGCTGCGGGCAACACCCGGTATCCGGTGCTGCTCTACAACCCTGGCGGAGGATGGAACCGCTTCACCGCCACCTTCCAGGTCGAGCAGCTGGCGAGCCTGGGGTACATCGTGGTGAGCGCGGACCACCTTGGTTTCAACCAAAGCAACGCACTGGCCAACGGATATCACTTCAAGGGCGATACCCTCGGCTTCCCCGAGCCGTCCAACACCGACGTGCGGGGCGACGCCCTCGCCAGCTGGGACTACCTCGAGCGTGTGCTCTTCCCCATCTGGGTGGCCGACGCACAGTTCGTGCTCGACCGGATCGGCGCGCTACAGCGCGATGCAGCCTCGCCGCTCAGGGGGCGACTCGATCTCGGGCGCATCGGCGCGTTTGGCTGGTCGTTCGGCGGCGCGACATCGGTCGACCTCCTGGTGCGCGACGCGCGCATCAAGGCGGCGATCGACCAGGACGGACAGCTCTTCGGGCTGGGGCGCGTGAAAGGGAGCGCTCGTCCGGTCATGCTGATGCACAGCACCGACGACCCGCGGAAGACCGTGCCGGAGAGCCAGCACGGGATCCTCGCGGAGTTGCTGGCGACGGTGGAAGGATGGGACGAGAAGTTCCGTAGCACATCCACGCATGACGTCTACGACCTTCGGATCGCCGGCACCGCGCACGGCCACTTCTCGGACCTCACCCTCTTCTTTCCGCAGGACTCGACGGCGCTCGCGCCCCGGCGTGCGCACGAGATCATCACCGCGTACACCGTCGCCTTCTTCGACCAGTACCTCAAGGGGGAGACGAGCACGCTGCTGAAGAGTGAGGGGGCGGGCTTTCCTGAGGCGACCCTGGTGAGGAAGTCAACCAAGCGATGATGCCCGTCGGGCAAGGTGAACGGGCGCTCGAGTAACCGCGTGCGCACGCTCGGTACTACGCCGGCGGCAACACCGGCAGCACGAGCTGGCACTGCCGCCCATCCAGCACGAGGCGCTGTCCCCCGGACGCCGGCACGCGCTCGAACGTCGAGGCGTCGGCGCCCGCGATCGAGAAGCGGAGGGCCCAACCAGCCGGAAGCTCGAAGGCCACGGGGCGAACGCGTACCTCGACGTCGAGCGACTCCACGGCGTGTTGCAGCCGCTGCGTCCCTTCGGTCAGCAATCGGACGTGACCGCCCGGGTCGATGGATTCAACGTAGACGTGCAACGCGGCATCCGGTGCGTCGGCCACGAGACGACACGTGAACCGGCCGGCCCCGAAGACGCGAAGCGGCGTAGCCAGAGTCGCCGAGGTCCACGAACGCAGCCCCACGGCACGCGCGCGATCGGGGGCATCGACGGGGCGCGCGAGTCCCGAGGTCCATCGATTCAACCGTCCGGTGGTCGCGTCGTAGTTCACCACCAGGGGCATCATCGCGTCGCCGATGCGCAGGCTCGTGTCGCCTTCTGACATGTTGTCATTCAGGCGGTTCCCGGCGACCGTCCACGCTCGCTCCTGCGTGGTGGGCCACGCCGTCGCGCGCTGCCACCGCTCGGTCCCGGCGACGAACCACGCGTACGTTGGTGCCGGCCGACCACGCGGTTCGCCATTTGCCGCCGATGGGGAGAGGTGTCGCGAGAAGAAGGCCACCACCGAATCGAGCGAGACCGTCGGCGTCTCGCTGGCGCCCCGCCGCAGCGGGCTGGCGTTCGCGGTGCCTTCGTGGTCCCACGGGCCGATGCGCGCTTCGAGAATCGGCATGGCACGCGTCGCGCGAAAGACCGCGTCGGCAGTGGCGCCGTCCCACCAGCTCCCCCAGATGCCGACGACCGCAGAGGTGGTGGCCAGGGCGCTGACATGTCCCGCCGGGCCGAGCGAGTCGGTCGGCGGTCCGTCCGGGCCAAAACGATCGTGCGCCTGACGGACCGCCGCGGCACGCTGCGCCACGCTCGAGGCGGGGCGCGCCGCCTGGAGCGCACGCAGCGCCACCCCGTCACGATCGTCGTCGCGACGCTGCACACCACGGGTAACCCACCGGGCGAACGACGGAAACATCTCGGGATAGGTGCCGTGATCGAGATCGTGCACGGCGCGGCTCCACACATCGACAAACGCGATGTTGCGCACGCCCCCCGGGGCCAGCGTCTCGTCGACCAGCTCCCATTCGATCTGCCTGGCGAGGACCGCCTTGAGCGCCGGGCGTCCCGCCGCCGCGGCGAGCAATGCGGTGGTCCCCTCGTACGACACCCCGGTCGCTCCCACGGCGCCGTTGGACCACGGTTGCGCGACGATCCAGTCGATGATCGCCCCCATGTCCCCCACTTCGCCTGCCGACCACGGCCACGGCCACTCCCCTTCCGACGCTCCCGTCCCGCGTACGTCGGTCACGACAACGGCGTAGCCGGCGGCGTGCAGGCGAGCGACGATCCCGTCGCGCGGCCCCTGCGGAATGCGGCCACCGCCTCCGCCGCCAATCAGGCGAAAGCTGCGCCAGTACCGCGTCTGGATCAGGACGGTCGGCACCCCCGTCGCCGGGACGCCGCTCGGAAGGATGAGATCGGCCGCGAGCCCGATGCCGTCCGTGCTCCTGATCGTGGGGTGCGTCACTGCCACACTCGACGAACGGCATCCAGCGATGATGGCCAGAGACGAGAAGAGAGCGGCACCGACAACTGAACGGCCGATTCGCATGACCCGGAGCTCGAGATTGATATATGCGTACACATATATTCCGCTGAGCCTATGTTATCGGCGCTCGGGTCGTGCCGTCAACTCCCTCCCCTGACCGACATGTCGCTGCGCCACGCGATTCTCGGCTTTCTCTCGCTTCGGCCGCTCACGGGCTACGACCTGAAGCGGTACTTCGATAACTCGATCCGACACTTCTGGTCCGCCGACCAGGCGGGGATCTATCGCGCGCTCAACGACCTGTCGGACGAGGGGTTGGTGACGCATGAGCGCGTGGCACAGCAGACCCGCCCCGATCGCAAGGTGTACCACGCCACGCCGGCCGGCCTCGCGGCGCTCGACGCGTGGCTTGCCGCACCGGCCCCGGCGGTCGTGCGTCGAGAGCCGCTGCTCATCAAGCTCTTCTTCGCCAAACGGCTGGCACCGGAAGCGCTTCGCCAGCTGCTCGAGGAGGAACTCGCCAGCGTCGAAGCCGAGTTGGAGACCTTTCGCGGGATAGTCGCGAGCATCCGGGCCGAGCCGAACACGAGCGACGAGTCGGAGCTGCTGGGGCCGCTGATCACGTTGACCAACGGCGTCCGGACGGTCGCGGCGCAGCGCGATTGGCTGCGCGCACTGCTGGGCATGCAGGTGGCCGGGGCGCTCACAGCGGGGGCGCTGTTCGAGGAACTGGCGGAGCAGTTGCAGCGGTAGTTTGCTGTCGAGCACGGGCAACGCGTGTGGCGTCGCCCGACGTCACGTCCACTTCTTGCGCACGGACATTCGACATGGCGCGCCTCACGCTCCGCTCGCTGTTGCTGGCTGCCGTCTGGCCGTCGGCGACCGGCTTCGCCATTCACGACCTCACCAAGGCCCCGTTCGACCCCACCACGGCGCTCGGCATGGGCTACATCGCGCGCGTCGAGCCGACGCGCCTGACGATGATGTGTCCCGACTGCATCGGCAGCCCGACGATCGACGTGCAGCTCGGCCGACAGGACGACGGGACCGAGGGGCGCTTCCGTGCGGGGACGACGACGGTGTCTCAGCTCGAAACGGCGTGCCGAGCGCGCGAGGCGTCGTGCCGGATCGAGCGACTGCAGGTGGAGCCCGCCGTCGGATGGATGAGCAGCTATCGCATGGGCGCGCAGTTCGCGCACACGACTGTCGTGCTCCGCGATGGTGACCTGCTCACGGTGCGCACGCAGGCCAGCGATTCGGCGTCCGCCAGGCGCAACGCCGACGCCATGGTGGTGAAGCTGGTGCGGGGCGTCGTCGGCCAGTGAGCGAGGCCTCGCGCGAGCGGGAGTGCACGGGCTCCCACCCGTGGGCATCGCAGTGGGTGACGGTGGAGAGGGCCGGCGCAGGGGGTGACGGCTGGCCGGCCACTCGACTGGTGTGGAAGCGTGCGAAAGCGGGGCGCCGCGAACCGGTCGGGCACGTAGTTTAGCCGGGTCTTTCTGTACCAGGGCGGTGCCGTGACGGTGCGATGACGGCTGGCTCGTCACCCCGCCTCGTCCGCCGCATGGCCCGCGCGTCTCCCTTCTCATCCGTCCACCATGACCGTACCCACGTCGACCGGCGACGCGGCGATCGAGGCAGCGCCGAGCACGGCGACTGGCCCTTCGTGGCCGCTCTGGCAGCGCGTGCTGCTGCGCTTCTTCTTCGTGTATCTGCTCCTCCAGATCACGCCGTGGAACTGGTTCGCGATCGTGCCGGGGGTCGAAGCGTTAGGCAACCTCTGGTCCCGCGGGGTCGACGCCGCGGTCGTGGCCGCCAATCGCGCGCTCTTCCACGTCGCCGATCCGTTGGTGGCCGTGAATGGCAGCGGCGACACGTCGTGGGCGTGGGCGGAGTTGCAGCTGTACCTGGTGGTCGCCGCTGCGGCAACGCTCGTGTGGAGCGTGATCGACCGGCGCCGTCCGCACCATGAGCGGCTCGCGTGGTGGCTGCGCCTGGTCGTGCGCTACTACATCGCCACCTTCGCGCTGAGCTACGGGATCATCAAGCTGTTCGGCCTGCAGATGCTCTTCCCCACGCTCAGCCAGCTCGCCACCCCGCTCGGCGACTTCCTCCCGATGCGCTTCAGCTGGATGTTCATCGGCTATTCGTTCAAGTACCAGTTCTTTTCCGGTGTCGCCGAGACGGTGGCCGGGGTGCTACTGCTGTATCGGCGCACCGTCACCGCCGGGCTGCTCGCCGCCACGGGGGCATTCCTCAACGTCGTGATGATCAACCTGTCGTACGACGTGCCGGTCAAGCTGTTCGCCAGCCACCTGCTGTTCGCCTGCCTGTTCCTGCTCGCGCTCGACGCGCCACGACTGCTCGACTTCTTCGTCTTCAATCGCCCGACAGCAGCCACGGTAGCGTACGACCTGCCGTTCACGCATCGCTGGCAGCGCTGGGGGGCGCACGCGGTGAAGGCGGTGATCGTCGTCCAGATCCTGATCCTCCCGCTGTGGAACGGTTGGACGCGCTACCAGGCCGCCGCAGGGGCGCAGCCCACGGGCCCCTTCGCGGTCGGCGTGTACCAGGTGCGTCGCTTCGTGGTGAACGGTACCGAGGTGCCGTACACGATGGGCGACTCGCTGCGCTGGAACGACGTGATCTTCGACAACAGCTCGGCCGGGAGCGTCGGGACGCGCGATCCGGTCTTCTGGCAGCGATACCGGCGCGGGTACTTTCGCTACGCGACCGACACCGCGGCGAAGGTGGCGAGCGTCTGGAAGACGTCGACGATTCCGGGCGACAGCACCTTCCTGTTCCGCATGCGATACGACGTCCGCGATTCCATGACCGTGGCGTTGCACACGATGATCCGCGGCGATTCAGTGCATGCCGAGCTGGTACGCGTCCCCCGGCATTTTCAGCTGGCGGAGCGGCAGTTCCATTGGATCTCCGAGTACAATCGGTAGACGACATCGCACGCACGGTCGACGGCCCTGGCCGATGCTGGGCGCCCGCGCGGCCGCCTTCACCCTGACCCTGGATTCCTGATGCGCGGACTTCGTGAGACGGTACGAGTGAGGCTCGCCGTGGTGTTGCTGTGCACGGCGGTGCCGGCGGCGCTGCAAGCGCAGGCACGGGGCGACTCGCTGGTCCCCGCCGACGCGCCCAACTGCCGAGTGTCTTCGCCGCCCGACGCGGCGGGGATATCGGCCACGCCGGGCGGCTTTGTGATCGTCTTTCCGCGCAACGATGCGCTCACCGATCGATACACCGGGTGCAAGCTGCTCTGGATCGCCGATACCGATCGCACGCCGCGCCTTGCAACGCTCTACTTCGAGCGGGGCCAGCTCGCGCGCGCTGTCGCGCACGACGTGCGCGATGCGGGCGGTGCCGTGGAGGGGGCGTGTGCGTTTCCCGAGGGACGATCGCTTCTCCCCAACGCGGGGCGTCGCCTGGGCGATGCCGCCTGTCGCGGGTTCAGCGGCGAGTCGCTGTACGCGTTGCGCGTCCCCACCTGGCCGCGCAGCTGCATGAGCAAGCCGGACGACGCGGTGTGCAGCGCTGATCCCCGGTAGCAGCACGCCAGCTGCACGCCAGTTCCTGGTCAGCCCTGACCTGCTCCGGGCGAACCCCCGTTCGCTCTCGGCCTGCCCCGCGCCCGCCGGCGGCGGCCGGTCCGCCTAACGGGCCGCAGCCCCCAGGCTGCCGCGTGCTTCCGGTCATGTCTCCGTTCTCCTCCGTCGCGTCGTCATGCGCTCCCCTGCGGCCCCCCTGATCCTTGGCACGTTACCGGCGATTGTGGCCGGGGCCTTCGTACGCTGGATCGCCGACGTGACGCGCACCGTCTGGATGGTGCAGGGGGTGTCGGTGATGCTCTCGGTCGCGATGGCGTGGGGACATTCGCTGCTCGCTGGCGTCGGCGTGCTGGGAGCGGCGCTTGCGTTCGGCGGCTTGACGGGCCGGCGGTTGATGGCGATTGACGCGGCGCTGGCCCCCTGCTCGGCTTCGGGTTGCTGGCCGGCGCCGACACGCTGATGGTGCGAGGGGAGCGCCCTTCGCTTACCGGCTAAGGCGTTTGTCACGCACCCTTCATCGTCACGCAATGTTGTCGTAAGGCTTCGCTCATCCGAGGGCGTCATGGTGACCTCACCCGACACCTGGAGGCCCCATGACCACCGCCCCGCTCCCTCGCCTCACGCGCGAACCGAACGTCGTCCCCATGATCGACGTCCTGCTCGTCCTCCTCATCATCTTCATGATCGCCTCCGCGTCACAGCGGCGCGCGCTCGACTTGCAGCTGCCGCAACAGTCGTCCGGGGGCGCATCCGGCCCGTCGATCGTGCTCACGGTCGACCCCGGTCCTCGTTATGCGCTCAACGGGACCGTCATCGACGCGTCGCGCCTCGGTGCGGAGCTGACGCGCGCCTTCCGCGACCGGCCCGAGAAGATCCTCTTCGTGAAGGGGGCGCCGAGGGTGCGCTATCAGGAGGTCGTGTACGCCTTCGATGTCGCGCGCGGCGCCGGCGTGCGCGTCACGGGGGTCGTTCCCGGGCGCCCCTGACAGCGCATCGCTATCGCCGGGGCGCGCGCGCAAACGTCCTTGTGCTTTGCGCTGTCAGAGGGTCTTGTAGGTCACGTGGCGCGGCACGAGTCGCCGCGACCACGTCCCTCCCGAGTCACCCCGTGTCACCCCACTCATGACGCTCCCTGCCATGCGCTCCGCGATCCTGGTACTCGCCCTCGCGTCCTCGGCGACACGTCCATCGTCACTGCAGGCGCAGGCGCCGGACCGCTGGCAGCCGATTCGCGATTCCATCCAGGCGCAACTCCTCCGGGTGGGAGGAGCGGGCATGTCGGTCGCCGTGGCCAGGGGCGGCAAGATCATCTGGGAGGAGGGATTCGGGTGGGCCAACCGAGAGAAGCGGATAAGAGCCGACGCGCACACGATGTTCTCGCTGGCGTCGATCTCGAAGCCGATCACGTCGACGGGGCTCATGGTGCTCGCGCAGCGCGGCGCCATCGCCCTCGATCGCCCCGCCAACGAGTATCTGGGGGCCGGAAAGCTCACCGGGTTGGCCGGCGACGCGTCGGGGGCAACGGTGCGGCGCGTGCTGTCGCACACCGCGGGACTCCCGCTGCACTACCAGTTCTTCTACGCCAACGAGTCTCGACATCCGCCCACGATGGACGAGACGATCGCGCGCTACGGGATCCTGGTTTCGCCGCCGGGTGAGACGTTCCGGTACTCCAACCTGGGGTACGGGATCGTCGACTACCTCATCACACGCACCTCAGGGCAGTCGTATCGCGACTTCATGCGGCAGGAGGTCTTCCTCCCGTTAGGCATGACGCACACCTCGATCGACATCGGGCCGGGACTGGAACCATATGCGGCCGAGCGCTATGCGTGGGGCGGGAAGGTGGTGCCCTTCTACACGTTCGACCATCCGGGGGGATCGGCGGTCTACTCGAGCGCGCACGACCTCGTGCGCTTCGGGATGTTCCACCTCAAGGCGCACCTCGCCGACCAACGGGCGATTCTGCCCGACTCGACGATCGACGCCATGCAGCGTCCGGCGTCGCCGGCCGTCTTCGGCGACTCGACGGTGTCGTACGGACTTGGGTGGTTCCGTCACACGAACGACCACGGGTTGCCGCTGGTCGAGCATTCCGGTGGCATGCCGGGGGTCGCGACCGTGCTGCATCTCTACCCGACCGAGCAGCTGGCGATCACCGTGCTGACCAACGGGGGCGGCAATCCGCGTACGGTGGCGCAACAGATCGCGGCCGCGCTCGTCCCTCGTTATGCAGCGGCGCTCACGGCCGAGCGGTCGGCCGCGCCGGCTCCCGCCCCCGACGCACCCGGCAAGTTCGCGCCGGGGCCTGAGCTGGTGGGGACGTGGGAGGGGACGCTGCGCACCTGGCAGAAGACGCTCCCGATGCGCCTGACGGTGGAACAGGACGGCGACGTCAAGGTGCGCATCGGCCCCGAGCCGATCCCGGGCGAGGAGCCGTCGCCCGACATGCAGCTCGAGACGCTGCTCAACTTCATCTCGTGGCGATCCCCCGTGCTCGAGGCGGTCTTCACGGGGACGATCCCCACGCCGGACGCGAACTGGACGCCGCACTACGTTCAGCTCGAGTTGCGGCTGGCGGATGGCACGCTGCGCGGCCAGGCCAGCGCGCAGACGCCGAACAACCCGGTCTACTACTCGATCGCTTCCTACGTGGAGTTGCGGCGGAAGCGGTGAGCGCGGGTGACGCCTGGCGAGCGCGAGAGAGCCGGTGGCCGATATGGCACTCAGCACGGTGACGGGGCGACGATGACCGTGGCCCGCAGCCACAGCGGGAGGACGCCGCTCGCCGCTCCCAACCCGAGCGCGAACAGCCCGAGCAGGGCTCCGACCGCCGCCCCCCACAGACCAAAGCGCGGGAGCGACAGCTCGTCGAATCGGCGACGTCCTTCGGCGATCCAAAGAAGGAAGGCGAAGACCACGCCGCCAACGAAGCCGGGGATCGCCAGGTTCTGCGGAAGAAGCCACCACGGCTGGCGCGCGCCTGTCTTCGCCTGCAGACTGTTGGCGCCGCCCCCAACGGACCCCTGAGCCACTCGCGCCCACACCAGGAGAGAGACCGATGGAACGCAAGACCGCGCACGACTTCGACCAGGAGCTGCTCATCCTGTTCGATGCCTACGTTCACGGAGGGATCGATCGCCGCACCTTCCTCGATCGCGCCTCCAAGTTCGCGGTGGGCGGGGTGACCGCAGCGATGCTGCTGGACCAGCTGAGCCCCAAGTTCCTTCAGGCGCAGGTCGTGAAGCCCGAGGACGAGCGCATCGAGCAGGAGTACCTGGAGTATGCCTCGCCTAACGGGTACGGGACGATGCGCGGCTACATCGCGCGCCCCGCCGGCGCCACCGGACGAGCCCCCGGGATCCTGGTGATCCACGAGAATCGTGGGCTCAACCCGCACATCGAGGACATCACACGACGCCTCGCCCTGGACGGCTTCGTCGCGTTCGCTCCGGATGCGCTCTTCCCGCTGGGCGGCTACCCCGGCGAAGAGGACAAGGCACGCGAGCTGTTCCCGAAGCTCGAGCAGCCGAAGACGCGCGAGGACTTCGTCGCGGCGGCGGCCTTCCTCAAGGGACGGCCGGAGTGCACGGGGAAGATCGGCGCGGTCGGTTTCTGCTACGGCGGCGGCATGGTCAACTTCCTGGCGACCCGCCTGGGGACCGACCTCTCGGCCGGGGTTCCGTTCTACGGCTCCGCGCCCAACCTCGAGGACGTGGCGAAGATCCGCGCCCCGCTCATGGTGCAGTCAGCCGAGACCGATCCGCGCATCAACGCCAGCTGGCCGGACTTCGAGAAGGCGCTGCAGGCGGCCAACGTGAAGTACGAGCGGCACCTCTATCCGGGGACGCAGCACGGCTTCAACAACGACACGACGCCGCGCTACGACGCGGCGGCCGCCAAGCTGGCGTGGGGGCGGACGATCGCGTTCTTCCGGGAGCACGTGCGCTGAGCCGCTGGCACGCCGCAGGGCCCGGGCGCTGGGGTGCCCGGGTGCTGCGGTCCCGGGCGCGGCCGTGACAGGTGCGTTCGTGGCGGGGCGCTCAGCCACCACCTCGCCTCGGTGACTCACCTGTCGGTGGCGGGCGACTCCTCCGCACGAGGGCGTGCCTCTTCCGCGCGAGGGGCTGCCCCTTCCACGCGAGAGCGACGGCCGCACTCGGCGGGCAAATGGCGCGACCAAGGCAACCGCTCGCACGCCCGCGTGTGGTAGCTTCCTGCACCCCCTCCCCTTTCCAACGCCCGAACGAGGATACCCCCCTGCAGCGATCCAAGGCCGTCGCGCTTCAACAAGCGTGGGGCGACCGCCCCTGCGACCACCCGACGTTCTCGCGCGAGTACGACAACGGGGAGCGAACGGGGAACTACTGCTGCACGCAGTGCGGCGCCTCGATCTCGTTCCGCGAGAAGGCCGAGCTCATGGCGACGCGCAACGCCGCCCCCAAGCGGCCGCGCCGCGGGTAGGCGGACGTTGCAGCTGACGCGGCTAGTCCGCCATCGTCGCGCCGTGACGATGGTCGAGGTGCCTCCGGCCATGATCGCCACATGGGTAGGCTGCCTCATGACGCGCCTGCTCGTGGCCGTTGGGCTGCTCGCGGCCGTGGCCTGTGCCCGCGCCCCCTCGCCACTGTTGGTCCCCCCACTCGACATTCGCGGCGATTCGCTCGCGGAGGCGCGGTGGATCGCACGCGCCGCGCAGGAGTGCCCCGGTCAGATCAAGGTCCTCTTCGACGAAGGGGCCAACGACCTCGGGCGCGACTCGCTCGCCCGCCCGGTCTTTCGCGCGCGCCGCCACCTCATGGGCGTGCCGTGCGTCTCGCGCTCGCACGCGAGGCACCACATGCACGACGGGGCGCCTCGATCACCGAGACGCCCCGTCGCACACGCCTGACGCCGCGCGCCCCGACTCAGGCCAGGTCGAAGCGATCGAGCTGCATGACCTTGTCCCAGGCCGCCACGAAGTCGCGCACGAACCGCTCCTTCGCGTCGTCCTGCGCATACACCTCGGCCAGCGCCCGCAGTTGCGAGTTGGAGCCGAAGACGAGGTCGACGCGCGTGGCGGTCCACTTCACGTCGCCGGTCACGCGATCGCGCCCCTCGAAGACGTCCCCGGCATCGGAGGTCGCCTTCCACGTCGTCCCCATGTCGAGCAGGTGCCGGAAGAAGTCGTTGGTGAGCGTCTCCGGTCGGTCGGTGAAGACCCCATGGCGCGACTGCCCATGGTTGGCGTTCAGCACGCGCAGGCCGCCCACCAGGACGGTCATCTCCGGCGCCGTCAGCGTCAGGAGTTGCGCCTTGTCCACCATCAACTCCTCGGCAGACACGGTGTAGTTGGTCTTTAGGTAGTTGCGGAAGCCGTCGGCCGTGGGCTCGAGCACGGCGTACGACGCGATGTCTGTCTGGTCCTGCGTCGCGTCCGTGCGCCCCGGCGTGAATGGCACCGTCACGTCGACGCCGGCCTTCCGTGCCGCCGCCTCGACCGCTGCACACCCGCCCAGGACGATCAGGTCGGCGATCGACACCTGCTTGCCGTCGCCCCGCCCGCTGTTGAATTCCTTCCGGATCGTCTCGAAGGTCTCGAGCGCCCGCGCGAGCTTGCCCGGCTGGTTGACTTCCCAGTTCTTGGCCGGCGCGAGACGAATGCGCGCCCCGTTGGCGCCGCCGCGCTTGTCTGAGCCACGGAAGGTCGAAGCCGACGCCCACGCCGTGGAGACGAGCTGCGAGATGGAGAGCCCCGATCCGAGCAGCGTGGCCTTGAGCGCCGCGATGTCCTGCGCGTCGATCTGCGCGTGGTGCGCGACGGGAATCGGATCCTGCCAGATCAGCTCTTCCGACGGGACGAGCGCGCCGAGGTAGCGCGAGCGCGGCCCCATGTCACGATGCGTGAGCTTGAACCACGCACGCGCGAAGGCGTCGGCCAACTGATCCGGATGCTCGTGGTAGCGGCGCGAGATCTTCTCGTAGATCGGGTCCATGCGCATCGCCATGTCGGCGGTGGACATCGCCGGGAGGACCTTGACCCCGGGACGGTGCGCATCGGGAACGACCCTCGCCTTCTCCTTGTCGGTCGGCTCCCAGATCCACGCGCCGGCCGGGCTCTTCACACACTCCCACTCCCAACCGAAGAGCGTGTCGAAGTAGCCGTTGTCCCACGTGGTGGGAGTCGGGGTCCACGCCCCTTCGAGCCCCGAGGTAGTGGTGTGTTCGCCCTTGCCGGTACCGAGCTGGTTTCGCCAACCCAGTCCCTGCTCCTCGATCGGCGCCCCTTCGGGCTCGGGCCCTACGAGAGCCGGATCACCCGCGCCGTGCATCTTGCCGAAGGTGTGGCCACCGGCGGTGAGCGCGACCGTCTCTTCGTCGTTCATCGCCATGCGCGCAAACGTCTCGCGGATATCCTTGGCCGACGCGAGAGGGTCCGGCTTGCCGTTAGGCCCTTCGGGGTTCACGTAGATGAGCCCCATCTGCACGGCCGCCAGCGGATTCTCCAGTTCACGTTCGCCGGAGTACCGCTTGTCGCCGAGCCATTCCGCCTCGGCCCCCCAGTAGATGTCCTCCTCGGGCTCCCAGACGTCGGCGCGACCGCCGGCAAAGCCGAAGGGCGTGAGTCCCATCGATTCGATGGCGCAGTTGCCCGCGAAGACCATGAGGTCGGCCCACGACAGGCGGTTGCCGTACTTCTGCTTGATGGGCCAGAGCAGCCGGCGGGCCTTGTCGAGGTTGCCGTTGTCGGGCCAGCTGTTGAGCGGGGCGAAGCGCTGCGTCCCGGAGGAGGCGCCGCCACGGCCGTCAGCCGTGCGATAGGTGCCGGCGCTGTGCCAGGCCATGCGGATGAAGAGGGGGCCGTAGTGCCCGAAGTCGGCCGGCCACCAGTCCTGCGAGCGCGTCATCAGCTCGAACAGATCGCGCTTGAGCGCCTCGAGGTCGAGCTTCTTGAACTCCTCTGCGTAGTTGAACGTGGCGCCGAGGGGATTGGACTTGGCGGAGTGCTGATGGAGAATCGCCAGGTTGAGCTGATTGGGCCACCAGTCCCGGTTCGACCGTCCCCCTGCGGTGGCCGCCGTGGGTGCGTGGTGCATCACCGGGCACTTGCCGCCGTTCCCGCCGGATGTTCCGTCCATATATGGCCTCGTCGATCGTGGCTTGAGGATTGAGCGGTACTGTCGTGCTTCAATCTATCATGAAGCGGCTCGCCGGCCGTCCGGTTTCCGGCGCGCCGCACCCGGCCGCGTCGACGCGCGGACTGGTGGCCGCCCCCGCGCACGCGCTATTGTCGACCGCATGTCCAACCGAAACCGACTCGCCATCGCGCTGGCCGTGCTCTCGCTCGCGCTCCTCTGGCCGGGGCTGGTGCAGCCGGCGCTCACGATTCGCGCCACGATCGAACTGTTCGGCGTCTCGCGCGAGATCACCAATGAGACGCGCAGCGTGGTGGGCGCCGTCCGGTCGTTGCACGCGTCGGGGAACCTCTTCGTCGCCGGACTGATCGTCCTCTTCAGCATCGTGGTCCCGATCACCAAGGCCGCGCTGCTCCTCCCGATCTTCGCGCTGCGCGGCTCGGCGACGTCGTACCGGCTGTATGCGCTGGTCCAGAGCATCAGCAAGTGGTCGATGGCCGACGTCTTTGCGGTCGGCATGCTCATCGCCCTGCTGGTGGCGAAGGGGACGGCCAACCTGTCGGCCGTCGCGGGGCCGGGCTTCTACTACTTTGCCGCCTACTGCCTGGTCTCCAACGCCGCCTTCCAGGCGCTGCGGATCGAGCGCCCGGCATCGTCGAGGTAGGGGGCGACCGCCGTCGTCACGAGCGGCCGTCGCGCGGAGTCGCTATTTCGCCGCCGGGGCGCCGCGCTTGGCGGCGATGCGGAACTTGGCGACCGGCAGGCTGTCGAGCGTCACGATCCCTTCGATGGCGTCATCGCTCACGAAGGCCCCGTCGTGCTCCAGGCGCTTTCCCTCGGGGGCCGTGACACGGAAGCGGAGGCGCTTCCCTTCGCGCACGACATTCCCGATCGGCCCGGCCCCCTGCCCCGGGACCATCGCCGTCCCCGCCAGGTTCGCTCCGGCCTGCGTGAAGGTGTAGTTCACCGGCACGACGAGGGTGCTGTCGCCGAGCTGCACGGTCGCGGTCCCGCTCCACAACCCCACCAGGGTCGGCATCGACGCCGGTGCGGGGGCGCTCGCCCGGCGGGACTGTGCCCCCGCCGAGTCGGCGGCGACAAGGACGAGCGCGGTGGTAACGACGAGCGGCAGGACGCGACGCAGGAGCATGCTCCACTCCGAATAGGGGTCAACAGGTGCGGAGTGATACCGCGCCGGCGAGAGAAAGTACCATGTCGGGACGATCGGGGGAGCCGGCGACCGCCATCTCGCGCGCGACGTGCGCCCGCCCCGCGCATGTCAGAGCAGTGTCAGGGGTGTTCCACGACATCGCCCATACGAGCACTCGAGCGCACTTTCGTGCCGCCGCGCTCCCAACGCTGCACAGCGCCTCCCCTCTTCAGGACTCCCCTCTCCTTTGGTGCGTGACATGCCTGTTCGACGCGGAATGCTCGTGGCCATGGTGCTGCTCTTCGCTCGCCTCCTTCCGGCGCAGGTCCGGCACGTCGGCGACCTCAACACGCGGGAGCTCCGCGCGCTCGATCGCGCGCGCACGGTCGTCATTCTCCAGGGCGGCATGCTGGAGGAGCACGGCCCGTACTTGCCAGCGTTCACCGACGGCATCCTGAGCGCGCGCCTGACGAGCGAGCTCGCCGCCGGGATCGTGCGGCAGCGCCCCGGCTGGACGGCGCTGATCTTTCCGCCGGTCTCGGTTGGGGCGAGCGGCTCCAACGAGATCGGGCGCCAATACTCGTTTGCGGGGACGTACGCCGTGCGTCCGTCGACGCTTCGGGCGGCGTTCGTCGACCTCGCGAGTGAACTGGGGGAGCAGGGCTTTCGCTGGGTGCTGGTGGTGCACGTCCACGGGTCGCCACTCCACATCGGAGCACTCGACGACGCGTCGGACTTCTTTCACGACACGTACGGCGGGACGATGGTGAACCTGTGGGGGCTCATCCCGGTGCTGGGCGGATGGGGGAGCGCCATGTCGATCATGACGCCGGACGAGAAGCGCGCTGATGGGCTCTCGCTCCACGCGGGGATGGACGAACACAGCCTGATGCTCTACCTGCGTCCGGAGCTCGTCGCCCGCGACTATCGTCAGGCACCCGTCGTCTCTGGCGCGAACTACGCCGAGGACTTCGCGGTCGCCAGGCGGGAGGGCTGGCCGGGCTACCTCGGCGCACCGCACCTGGCCACCGCCGAGTTCGGGGAGCGGATCTGGCGCTCTTTCTCGGCCGCGACGGAGAAGACGGCGCTCGAGATCCTCGACGGCCGGGACCCGGCGAGCTATCCGCGATACGTGACGTACCTCAAGTCGCAGGCGCCGTATCGCGAGTGGATCGACTCGTCGATGGTCCGCGACTCGCTCGCCGGCAGCCGCCTGTCCAGCTGGCTCGCGCGGCGCCCGCGCTGAGCGGGCGGCGCGCACGGTCACCTAACCAGTCCGTGCATTTCGGCGGTTCGTCACGCAGCCGCCAGAGCCCTCGATCCGCCAGCCGCCCGGCGCTCGTGCGGGCGGCCGAGGCTGGCCTCGTTCCCCGAGGGCCGTATATTCGGGCATGACGACTCGTCGACGATTCCTCGGACAGACGGCCGGGCTGCTCGCTGCCGGCTACCTCGGTGCCCCGGAGCTGCGCCGCGTGGGCGCTCACGCTCCCCTGCGCATCCTCATCCTCGGTGGGACCGGATTCATCGGCCCGCACATGGTGCGACGCGCCATCGCCGGCGGACACAAGGTCACCCTGTTCAATCGCGGGCGCAGCAATGCTGACCTCTTTCCCGACGTCGAGACGCTGACGGGGGACCGGGACGGGCAGCTCGACGCCCTGCGCGGCCGCGCGTGGGACGTGGTGATCGACAACAGCGGCTACGTGCCGCGCCACGTGCGCGACTCGGTGCAGCTGCTGGCGCCTAACGTGGGGCGTTACATCTTCGTCTCCACGGGGTCGGTGTACGTGGCGGGCGAACCCCGGTACGACGAGGACTCGCCGCTGCTCAAGGCCCCCGATCCGGCGAGCGAGGACGTCAACAAGTACTACGGCGAGCTCAAGGTCCTTTGCGAGCAGGCGGTGCGTGAGGCGTACGGCGACAAGGGGACGATCCTGCGGCTGCACATCGTGGCGGGACCGGGCGATCCGACGCACCGCTTCACCTACTGGCCGGTGCGCATCGCCGCCGGGGGCGAAGTGATTGCGCCCGGCGAGAAGGACGCGACCGTCCAGCACATCGACGTGCGCGACCTGGCCGACTTCGCGCTGCGCTGCGCGGAGCAGGGACATGGCGGCATCTACAACGTGGCCGGTCCCGCCGCCTCGCCGATGACGTTGGCGACCTATCTGGAGGAAGTGCGCGTTGGCGTGAAGTCGGCGGCGACGTTCACCTGGATCGACCACGCATTCCTGGCCGAGCGCAAGGTGGCGTTCCCGATGGTGATGCCGCCGGCGATGCGCGGTTTGGCGCGCGTCAGCGCCGCACGCGCCGTGGCCAAGGGGCTCACCTTCCGTCCCGTGCGCGAGACGGCCGCCGACACGCTGGCCTGGTTCAAGAGCGCGCCGGCAGCCGCAACGAAGGATCTCACGCTCGACCTCGAACGTGACGCGCGGGTGTTGCGCGAGTGGAAGGCCCGGGGGTGAGGGCCGCTGCCCGTCGGGTACGCCGTGGAATACCCACACGGCATGGCCACGGTGCGACGATCGCCAGGGACGTGCCGAGGACGCGTTGGTGGCGCGGCCATGGTCCGTGCGCCTCGCCAGCTTCCCTGGCGTCTGAGGGTCGTGCCGGTGCGTCACGGCAGCGCAGGGCATCCATCGCTCAATAGACGGACACACTCCCCCCAACGAGCGACTGGCGTCGCCCCGTGACACCGGGCATGGTTCGGAGAAGTGGACGCGCCTTGGCGATCCCCGTCCTTTCGCGACATGAACAGGTCCTCGTCGATCACTGATACGCTCGAGTGGGTGATCCGCCGCAGCGGACTGCCACTGCCGCCGCCGGTGTTTCCGGGCGGATCGCAGTATCGCGAGGGGTTGGAACTGCCCGCGTCGCTGGGCGAGAGCGACTCGGCGCGCACGGACGGAATGGCGTTGCGACTGTCAGTGATGGTGCTGGCGGCGCTGGCGGTGCTCTACACGCTCTACATCGCGCGTGCGGTGGTGCTGCCGGTAGTCATCGCCATCCTCCTGAGCTTCCTCCTCCGCGGCCCGGTGCGCGTGCTCAAGCGCTGGCACATCCCCGAGCAGGTGGGCGCCGCGCTCGTGGTGCTGAGCGGGACGCTGGTGCTGGCGTCCGCGATCATGCTCCTCGCGGGGCCGGCGCGGAGCTGGGTGGAGCGTGCGCCGGGCGCCCTCTCCACGGTGGAGCGCAAGATGCGATCCGTGGCGATACCGCTGCTCAAGTGGGAGGCGACGGCCAAGCGCGTGCAGGCGCTTGCATCTGGCGGCGACAACCGGACACCGGCGCGGACGATCGTGGAGACGTCCAGGCCCGGGATGGTGCGGCGCGTCTTTGGTGGTGTGGCCAACGCGCTCATCGCCGCGTTGAGCGTGATCTTCCTCAGCTACTTCCTGCTGGCGTCGGGCGACCTTTTCCTGCGCAAGCTGATGCGGGTGCTCCCGTACGGTGCGGAGACGTCGGGGGTCCCCCAGCGCGTGTCGGACCAGGTGGAATCCGCCGTCTCCACCTACCTCCGGACAACAGTCCTGATCAATGCGGGGCTCGGCCTCCTGACTTGGGGCGTCCTGTCGCTGCTCGGCATGCCGAACGCCGGACTCTGGGGCGCGGTGGCGGGGTGCCTCAACTTCGTCCCGTACCTGGGCGCGCTGCTCACCATGGGCGTGCTGGGGGTGGCGGCGATTGCCGTGTTCGATACCATCGGGGAGGCCCTGCTCATCCCCGGCGCGTTCCTCGTCCTCAACCTCATCGAGAGCAACGGCGTCACGCCCCTGCTCATGGGGCGGCAGTTTCCGCTCAACAGCGTGGCGCTGTTCGTGGGCGTGCTCTTCTGGGGCTTCGTGTGGGGGGTGGCCGGCGCGATGCTGGCCGTGCCGATCATGGTAACGCTCAAGATCGTCTGTGACTCGGTGCCGGCGTTGCAGCCGGTGGGGGAGTTCCTGGGGCAGTAGCGTCGCGCGACGCAGAAAGGCGTGATGCGATGCAGGGATCGCGACACGCCGTTCAACGCGTGATGCGATACAGGTCGGCGTCGGGGTCGCGCGCTCCGGTGATACGGGCTCGGATGATGTCCGCAGCAATCACGCTGTAGGTGATGCCGTTGCCCCCAAAGCCGGCGACCACATGGCCGTTTGGCATCCCCGGCACGCCATCGATGAGCGGGAGGCCAGTGGACGACGCGCCGAACGCCCCCGCCCAGCGATGCGTCAGCGTCAGCTGCAGCCCGGGCACGAGTGCGGCCACCTTGAGGGCGATGGTGCGTGCCTTGCTGCGTAGGAGTGTCGCGCTCGTGTGCGCCGAAGGCGCGGCGGCATCCTCGCCTCCGGCGATGAGCGATCCGTCGGCGGTGGTGCGCAGGTAGAGGTACGGATCGGACGCCTCCCAGACGACCGTCTCGCCTAACCACGCGGGGAGCGCGGCGGCCGGTACTCCGGCGACGGCCCAGGTGGAGACGATGCGATGGCCGCGCAGCGGGATGGCCGGCAGGAGTTCGTAACCGGTGCAGAAGACGACGTGCCGGGCATGCACGGCGCGCCCGCTCGCCAGGGTGAGGGTCACCTTTCCCCGTCCTGACTGCACCTCCACGACATCGGCCGGCGCGTGGACGCGGGCGCCGCGGGCCACCGCACGCCGCAGGAGCGCCGCCGTCAGCTGCACGGGATTGGCCACCGCCGCCCCTCGACTCAGGATGGCCCCCGTGCGGTCGAGGGCGAAGCGCTCCGCCACGGAGCCGTGATCGAGGTACTCCCCGGGGAGGTCGGCTGCGCCACGCGCCGCCGCTTCACGGCGAAGGGCGCGATGGCCGTACGCGTCACCCGCCAGGTAGAGCGAATGCCTGCGCGCGTAGCCGCAGCGCAGGTGCTCGCGTCGCACCAGGCGCTCGAGCGCCTCGACTGCCGCGAGTGAGCGTCGCCAGGCGCGGCGCGCTCGGGCGAGTCCGATGCGCTCGGCCAGCACCAGAAGCGGCACATCGATCTCGAACTGCAGCAGGGCGGTGCTGGCGGTGGTGCTGCCACACATGGGCGCCCGCCGGTCGAGCAGCCGCACCTGCATTCCGCACTTGGCCAACGCCAGCGAGACCAGGGCGCCGGAGATGCCGGCGCCCACCACCGCGACGTAGATCGGAAGAGCACACGTCTGAACTCC
>ERZ795061.925-NODE-925-length-29112-cov-14.041952_pt1 | contig 29112 bp, 22 predicted proteins | sample MGYA00375145_ERZ795061 | MGnify/ENA primary metagenome ERZ795061 (study PRJEB30190, sample SAMN05720144) | anaerobic digester metagenome | isolation source: active sludge of municipal wastewater-treating anaerobic digesters | place: USA | collected 2014-12-22 ... | reverse complement strand
TCAAACGCGATGCCGAGGTGCCGACAGGGCAATCCATCGCCCCGCAGACGGCGCGTCGGATGGAGCGGGTTTTCCTGATGCTGGCGGTGCTGGCGCTGAGTTACTTCGCGGTGGACAAGTTCGTGCTGTCACCGAAACCCGAAACGACGTTCGCGGCGACAGCGCCGACGCTCGACGCCACCCTGGTGCCGACGGAGGCAAAATCCATTGCCGTGCTGCCGTTTGCCAACATGAGCGGGAAACCCGACGAGGACTATTTCTCTGACGGCATGACCGAGGAACTGCTGAACGTGCTGGCGAAAGTGCCGAAGCTGCAGGTGGTGGCGCGCACTTCGGTGTTCCAGTTCAAGGGCAAGAGCGGCGACGTGCGCGAGATCGGCAGCAAGCTGGGCGTCGGCCACATCGTCGAGGGCAGCATCCGCCGCGAGGGCGAGCAGGTGCGCATCACCGCGCAATTGGTGCGGGTATCCGACGGCTTCCACGTCTGGTCGGAAACCTACGACCGCCGGCTCGACAGCGTGTTTGCGTTGCAGGACGAGATCGCGACTCGCATTGGTGAGCAACTGGTGGCGTCGCTGGTGGTTTCGCCGCCCGGAACGGCGCGTAGCGCGATCGATCCGACCGCCTATGATGAATTCCTCAAAGGCCGTGCCCTGCTGCGTGCGCGCAAGGACATGCCAACGGCGATCACGCATTTCCGTGCGGCGACGGAGAAAGCGCCGGCACTGGCAGCGGCTTGGTCGTCGCTGTCGCTGGCTTGTGAGGCCTGGTTTGCCAACAGTGTGCTGACTTCGGCGGAACAGCAGCAGGGTCTGGCTTGCGAAGCCGAAGGGGCCGAACGCGCCGCCGAGCTCGATCCGGATTCCGCGGCCAGCGAACACGCCCTGGCCAATATGGCGCGCTCGCGCCTGCGCTTCGCGGAGGCGGAACGACACTACCTGCGCGCCATCCAGCTCGATCCTGGCTACCCGGATGGTCTCGAAGACTATGCAGAATTGTTGGCGCTGGTCGGTCGCGTGGAAGAGTCTGCGCACGAATCCGAAAAACTGGTGAAGCTCGACCCCTATTTCATCATCGGATGGGTTCGCATGCGCGAGGTGGCGATGGCACGGGATCGCCGCGCCGACATCGAGATGATCACCTCGAAGCTGCGCAGTCTGTCTCCCGACACAGGATTCGGCAAGACCCTGCCTTATATCTATGCTTTGTCTCAGGGGCGCGCGGATGAGGCGCGTACCGCATTGGCGAAGTTGCGAGCAGCACGACCCGAGTGGGTGAAGCAGCACGAAATCGCCTTGTCATGGGCACTGCGCAAACCGGGCGTCGACCCGACCCAGGTGGACGCTGCGCTGCTTGGTGTGTCTTTCGGCGGGTACTATCAAATCCTGCACGGGGATGTGCCTCGTTACGACGCCTATGTCGAAGCCACGGGCGTAGCGGCGAAGCAGTACTACTTTTCGCGACTATTGATCAGCAGGCCGGCCGGCCACGCGATGTTGCGCGATCCGCGCGTCAAGGAAAAGCTCGTCGAATACGGCTTCGTCGCCTATTGGCGAGAGAAAGGCTGGCCCGCCATCTGCCGGCCGCTGAGCGAGACTGATTTCGGGTGTGGCCTGGAACCAGCAGCGACGAGGCCGCCATGAGCCGATGCGCCGGACCTCGTGTCCCCGCACCGGGATGGGCCGGAGCGGCGGATGGGATTCCCGAAATGAGCCTGTTGACCGAACTCCGCCAACTTCACGCGGCCAGGTCCAGCGATGCATCGACGGCATCCCAGGCAACGCAGATGAGGTTTGCTTCGTCTCGATCGATGAGGCCGGCAGCTTCGAGGGCGGCAACATCGGAATGCACGCGCTTGTAGTCGCGGCCCAGGGCCTGTGCCAGTGCGCGAACGCTACTGGCGCCGCGCGCGCGCAAGGCGCGAAGCAACTCCCATCGCTTGGGCGTGAGGACGGCGAGCAAGGCCGGAAGGTCGCCAAAGGTGAGGTGGCGCTCCGGTGCCTTGAGGCAGCCGGTTTCCGCGCGTTGCCAAGCGTCCACGAAACGCTGGCCCATCTGCGCCAAGCCACCGACATGCACCAGCAATTTCGACTTCCTGCTCATGCGTCACCTCGGTATCGCGCAACGTCGGCGAGAAAATCCGCGATCAACTTTTCCACGCTCTCGAATTCGTACGCCGACTCCCTCCGCCCGATGTGGCGGTGGTCGCCCTTGCCGCGTTCGTTGTCGTAACCGACGATCCGAATTCCGCCATGACCGTAGAACAGCCGATACTTCAGCCCATGCGGCCGCTCGGCGTCCGACTCCGGCAATTTCCAGATCTTCATTTCGACAATGCCGCCGTCACTGAAATCCTGCCGGTCGGAAAACAGCAGCATTGCCTTTGCCATATGGCATGTTATGCCATATCATGCGGAACGGTCAAGTCGCAACCACCTGCTTCAAGAGTCGGCATCCGGGAACATCAGCAGCCATGAGCACGACTTTCTTCGGAGAACTCAAGCGCCGCAACGTGATCCGCATGGCCGGGTTGTACCTGGTGGGTGCATGGCTGGCCACCCAGGTAGCCGGCACCGTGCTGCCGATCTTCGGCGCGCCGGATTGGATGGCGCGCGCCGTGGTGATCCTGCTGGCCATCGGCTTCATCCCCACCCTGGTCATTTCCTGGGTCTTCGAATTGACCCCGCAAGGCTTGCGTCGTGAGGATGAGCTGTCCGAACGCAGATCCACGTACTCGGGTGTCGATCGACGTGCGCGCAGAAGCGATGCTTCGGCCGACGAGAAAGTCGCATCGGCACAAACGGCGCGACGCCTGGACCGCACCATCATCGTCGTCCTGCTGGTGGCGCTGGTGTACTTCGCCGTGGACAAGTTTTTTCTTGCGACACAATTTGGCGCAGCGACGAAGGCGGAGGTCACGCAAGCGTCGTCTTCGAACCGGGACCTGATTGCCGTCCTGCCCTTCCGCAATCGCAGTGCAGCCACCGGGGATGAGTATTTTGTCGAAGGCATCCACGACGACCTGCTTACCCAATTGTCGAAGGTCGCCGGCTTCAAGGTGATCTCGCGCACGTCGATGATGCATTACGTCGACAGCAAGCTCTCGATTCCTGAAATTGCGCAAGAGCTGGGCGCCGCCGTGGTGCTTGAAGGTGCGGTGCAACGCTCCGGCGACCAGGTGCGCGTAAACGTGCAGTTGATCGACGGCAACACCGATGTGCACCTGTGGGCGGAAATCTACGATCGCGCGCTCAATACCGAAACCCTGTTCGAGATACAGGCGGACATCGCAAAGGCCATCGCCAATGCCATGAAGCTGGTGCTGAGCTCGGCCGAGGCGAGCACGCTGGCGAGCGGGTCGACCCACAACCTGCAGGCCTATGAAGCATTCCTGCAGGGCAAGTTGCTGGCGGCGCTGGATCGGGCAACACCGGAGCGCATGCAGTCGGCGATCCAGCAGTTCGACCGAGCAATTGCGCTGGATCCGCAGTTTGCGGATGCCTGGTCGCGCAAGGTGCGCGCCCAGCTGACCAGTTACTGGTACGGCTTCAGCGATGTGTCATCCCGGGATGCCGCCATCGTATCGATGGAGCAGGCGCGCAGGCTGGCCCCGGAAGCCATGGAAACCTGGCTGGCCCAGGCCTACATCTACTACTGGGGCAGTCGCGATTACGACAGCGCCGAGGCCACTCTGGCGCGCGTCCTCGAGCGGGCTCCCGAACTGGCCGAGGCCTGGTATGCGCGTGGACTGGTTGCGCGTCGGGATGGGCGTTTCGATGATTGCGTCAAGGCGCTGCGACGCTCGCTGGAACTGGACCCGCTCAACACCGACATCATGCTGGAAGTGGCCAATACCCTGCTCAGTCTGGGCCGTGATGAAGAAGCCGCGCCCATCTACAAGCGCCTTGCGGAACTGGGCCAGGACGTCAACATGTTCAGCGCGGAAAGCGAATTGATGCGCGGCAACGTGGAAGCGGCCTGGGCCGCAGTGAAGGGGCCGAACGAGTTTTTTGCCTCGCTGCCGTTCCAGATTGCCATCGCCAGCCGCGATCCGCAGCGCATCCAGCGTGCCCTTTCGCTTGAACTCTGGCCGCAAGCCCTGCGCCAGGTTCCGGACTATCCGGAAACCTATGCGATGGCAGAGGCCGAAGGCTTGCTGGCGATGGGTCGTGCAAAAGAAGGCAAGCAGCGCCTGGCCGAGATCAAGGCGCGCCTGGACAAGCTCGACAAGCCCTATCCTGGCGGCTGGTCGTCCAGTGGCGGCTACTTCTATTTTCCCTGCCAGCTGCCCGGTTTGATGGCTGATCTGGCTGGCGTTCGCGCGGCCGAAAACGACTACCTCGAGAACGCGCCCAAGGACGCCTGGGCGGATTCATCGCGCCGCGCCGCCCTGGCCGTCGCCTTCGCGCGCGCCGGGGATGCAGAACGTGCCTTGCACCACCTCGACGTGGTAGTGCAAATGGTCGGACCGTTCGCCTACGCCAGCCTTTCCGTGGTGCCCGGGTTTGACTCGCTGCGCGAGGAACCACGCTTCAAGGCGATGAAAACCGCCTACGAACGCTGGAAGGCGGAGCGCAAGCAGGCAGCAGAAGGTACGTGAGCCGTTTTCGCAGCGAGCTCATTCGCCGCGGTGGTGGGACAGGCGGGCTTTGCGGGTTTCGCCATGCGAAACAGAATTCGAAGAAAAAACGGTGCTGATTCGATGCATCGAATCAATCGGAAAGCGGCCACAGCGGCCACCATCAAAGCGCTGACGACTCGGCTGATCCCAGCGCAGGCGGCGATGCGGGTGGTTCGCCTGCAGTGCCCCGGTGCAGAAACAGTCAAACGTCCGCAGCAGCGTGGCCCCTGAGAGGCCACGCTGCACGGTGTTTGCTCAGGCAGCGGCGTCTTTCACTTTCTTCAACGGACGCACCTTGACCTTGGTCGATGCCGGCTTGGCCGGGAACCAGCGTTCGGCGCCAGTGAAGGGATCCTTGCCGAAGCGCTTGGGCTTGGCCGGCACCGAAACGGCGGTCAGCTTGAGCAGGCCAGGCAACACGAACGCCTGTGCTCCCTTCTTGCTGATGGCGCTCAAAACGGTGGATTCCAGGGCTGCGAGTACGGCCTTGACCGACTTGCCATCGACTCCGGAGGCGTCAGCCAGGTGACTGGCCAGTTCGGACTTGGACAGGATGCTCTTGACGGACTTGGAAGCGGCAGGCTTGGTGGCCTTCTTCGCGGCAGGTTTCTTTGCGACTTTCTTGGTTGCCATAGGTTCTCATTCTCGAAGCATAGGTTCGCCCGCGCTGGGAACGCGCGGGCGGCCTTGGGCAGGCGCGCTGACTTTAGCGCGGAACACCGCAAAAAGGGCGAAAACCCGGCCAAATTCCCGGAAAAGAATGCTGGACCCATACGGCCCGTCTTGCATGAATTGAGCAGTGTCGCCGCGTATTGCCGGAGCGCCTGCCAGCGGCCCGCGCCGCCTTTCTGCACGGCATGGATCATCCACGCACAGGCGAATCCTGCCTTCATCGTCGAATCGAACCAATTCTTGATTGCGCTGGCACAGTTGAACGGTTTCCCTGCGCCGGTAATTCCGAACGCGACCTCCATCACCTTGATGCCGTGATGCAAATGATCGGACCGTTTGGCTAAGCAAGCCTTTCCATCTTGCCCGGGCTGGATTCCCTGCGCGAGGAGCCGCGCCTCCTGGCGATGAAGGCGGCCTACGAACGCTGGAAGGTGGAGCGCAAGGGCAAAACTCGGAAGGTGTGAGCCATGCAGGTTGCGAGGGTGGCGACGAAATCCATCGCGCCGCCTTCTGCGTTGCACGGGAGTCGAGTCGTTGCTTCAGCACGGAATCGATTTGACGCTATGCTGTTGCGCGTAGTCGCAGCGGATGGACGGATGTCTGCAGCCCTTGACCCGAACCAGATCACCAGCCTGCTGGGGCGAATCAGCCAGGGCGATGATGCGGCGTTGGCGCAATTGACGCCGCTGGTTTATGCCGAGCTCAAGGAATTGGCTGCGCGCGCCATGCGCCAGGAACGTGACAATCACACTTTGCAAACCACAGCCCTGGTCAACGAGGCTTGCCTGCGTTTGCTGGGAGACCAGGCGGCTGCGGCGGCCAACCGCGCGCAGTTTGCCGCCCTTGCTGCCCAAGCCATGCGCCGCGTGCTGGTCGATCATGCGCGTCGTCGCCAGGCGGCCAAGCGACCGGATCCGGCGCAGCGCATCGGCATCGAGGAAATCGACCTGCCCACCGACGGCGAGCAGTTTGTCGATCTGCTTGCCCTGGATTCGGTACTCGAACGGCTTGCGCAAATCAGTCCGCGACAGGCCCAGGTGGTCGACATGAAGTTCTTTGCCGGCATGGAGCTGGAGCAGATTGCCGACCTGCTCGATGTGGCGCGCCCGACCGTCGTTCGTGACTGGCGCATGGCGCGTGCCTGGTTGCAACGCGAGCTGGCGTGATCGGGGAGTCGGAAAACTCGGGGATTGACGAGGCGGCCGAGCGCTATCGTCGTGCACAAGCACTGGTGCACGAAGTTCACGAGCTGGCCGAGACGGAGCGTGTGCGTCGTCTGGATGAAGCCTGTGCCGATGACCCGGCCTTGCGCCGCGAAGTGGAGTGGCTGCTGGCGTCCATCGAAAACCCGTCGGACGATGAACTGGGCGCATTGCAGCTTGGCGTGGAGACCGAGCGGAACGCGGTATTCTCGAAAGCTCGCCTGGACGCGCAAACGGCGGCCAGTTACCGCCTGATCGAACGCATCGGCGAAGGCGGCATGGGCCAGGTCTGGCTGGCCGAACGCGAGCAGGGCGAAGTGCGCCAGCGTGTCGCGCTCAAGATGCTGCGCGGTACCGGCGTGGGTGAACCGGGGGCGCTCGCGCGGTTTCTGGACGAGGGGCGCATCCTCGGCGCGCTCAACCATCCCAACATTGCCCATCTGCTGGAGGCCGGTCAGGGCCAGGATGGCGTTCCTTATCTGGCCATGGAGTTTGTCGATGGCGAAACGATCGACCGCTGGTGCCAGGCGCGTTCACTGGTCCTGCGTGACCGCATCGCCTTGTTCATCAAGGTGTGTGCGGCCGTCGAGTACGCGCACTCCAATCTCGTCATCCATCGCGACCTGAAGCCGGTCAATATCCTGATCGGTGCCAGCGGCGAGCCGAAACTGCTGGATTTCGGTATTGCGAAGCTGCTCGATGCCGATGCCGGCAAGACGCGCGCGGCGACGGCCACCCGGGCCATGACCCTGGCCTACGCCAGTCCCGAGCAGATCGAGGGCAAGCGACTGGGCACGGCCAGCGACATCTACTCGCTTGGCATCGTGCTGTACGAGCTGTTGGCCGGAGTGCGTCCGTTTGATCACCTGGATACAGACCACGCACGCTCCAATGCCATCGTTTCGGGAGATGTCGCGCCACCGAGCGCGATCCAGCGACGCTTGATCACGCACGCGCGGCAACCGGCATCGACATCGCGCATTCCAGCCGATCTCGATGCCATCGTCATGAAGGCCTTGCGGCGCGAGCCAAGCCAACGTTATGCGTCGGTCGCGGAACTTGCAGACGACCTGCGTGCATTCCTGGCTTCGCGCCCGGTCCAGGCCATGCGCGGTCGCACCGGTTACCGAATGCGCCGCTTTGCCTGGCGCAACCGCTGGGCACTGGGTGTAACGGTTCTGGTGCTGGCACTGGCCAGCGCGTTCACCTGGCGTACGGTTCTGGCCGAGCGCGAGGCGCGTGCGCAGGCGGCGATTTCTGATCGCGTGGCTGAATTCCTCGTTTCCGTATTTGCCGCGTCGGATTCCAACGTCAATCCGTCGTTGACCCACGCCCTGACCGCGCGCGGTGTGCTCGATGCGGGTGCCGCGCGCATCGATGGCGAACTCGGCGACCAGCCACGCATCCGCGCGCGCCTGTACGAGGCCATCGGCAACGCCTATCGGCACATGAACGAGAACGCAAAAGGCGTGGCGATGCTGCGCAAGGCGGCCGACATCAATCTCGATCCGGCCATTGGCCAACCACTGGATGCGTCGCGTTGCCTGGAGGCCATGGCCAATGCCATGGCGAATGGGCAGTTCCCGGCCAGCGATGCCGAAAGGGCGGCGCGCGAATCGCTGGAATTGGCCATGAAGTTGACTGCCCCGGGCTCGCAGGAAGTTGCCAATGCCTGGATGGTGCTCTCGCTGGCCTTGAACCGTTCTGGAAACCTGGTCGCTGCAGAGCAGGCGGCGCTCACCACGCTTGCGATGAACGAAAAGCTGCGAGCCAGTCCGGGCAGTCGCTACAGCGCCGCGCACAACAACCTGTGCATCATCTACGCCAATCGCGGCATGCTGGCTGAAGCCGCGAAATTCTGCGAGCTCAATCTCAAGCTCAAACGTGAGGAAGGTCGCGATGTGGCGCTGAGCATGGGCATCAGTCGCGTGGCCCAGTTGCGAGCGGCGCAGGGCGATTTCGTACAGGCGCTCGCCGTTGCCGATGAAGGCCTGGATCTGATTCGGGAATTGAAGGGTGACGCCAGTCCATTCGGCGTGGTGTTCCTCTCGCGCAAGGCGGTCATTCTCGATGACGCAGGTCGCCATGATGAAGCCGGTGTTGCGTTCCGCAGTGCATTGGCCAATGCGGTTGCACTGCACGGCGCGGAAAGCGGCGAGGCGTTGAATGCACGTTTCCTGCTGGCGCGACATCAGCGATACGTGGGCGAATCCGATCCGGCCATCGCCAGCCTGCGTGAACTGCTGCCGGTGTTCGAGCAAGACTATGGAGCCGAGGATCCGCGCGTGCTCAGTCTGAAGACCGAGCTCGCCCAAGCCTTGCTTGACAATGGAAACGCCAACCTCGAAGTGCGCGATCTGCTTGACCAGGCCATGAACGGCTGGATGAGCAAGGACGATCCGGATGCGGTATCGCCTGCCTACACGAAACTCGCGCGGGCCGAGTGGTTCAACATGAACGGTGAAGTTCTTGAGGCATCCCGGCTGATCGAGCAACTCGTTGCACCGGAATCACGTGCCAATCGACAAGTGAAAGCCGCGGCGAAAGCGCTTCAATCAGGAGACGCGCAGCCGAGCAAGCTCGGCTCTGCAGGTGCCGGGCAGATCCCCGGTTTGTTGTAGAGCGGAGCTTGCTCCGCTCCCTGGTTTGGCTATCGCGTCTGCCAGGGATCGACGATGCCGAACCCGGCCAGCACGCGCGTTTCCAGTGCTTCCATCTGCTTCGCGTCGCGTTCGTTCAGATGATCGAAGCCGATCAGATGCAGGGTGCCATGGATGGTCATGTGCGCAAAATGGTTGCGCAGGAGCTTGCCCTGCTCACGGGCTTCGCGTGCAATCACCGGTGCGCAGATCACCAGATCACCGAGCAGGGGCAGTTTGACGCCCTTGGGCAGCTCGGCGGGGAAGGAAAGCACGTTGGTGGCGTAGTCGCGCTGGCGGTAATTGCGATTGAGTGCGCGACCTTCACGGGCATCGACAATGCGAATGGACAACTCCGCGTCGCGGCGATGACCTGCGGCATGCAAGGCCTTCTCCACCCAAGTCTGGAAGCTCGCACGCAGCGGAATGCCCGAGCGGGCAAGCCCGGGTGATCGCGAGAGATGCAACTGCACCGTCATGTCCGGATCAGCGCTCGTAGTCGCTGGAAAAAATCGCCGCTTCGCAGCCCGTGGCGTGGAAGCTGACCGTATTGTTGCCAAATTGCGGTACCGCGATGTTGCCGGTGCTATGGCCGTAATCGATGTCGGCCGGACTGGACAGCCCATTGGCGACGACTTGAGCCGGAGAGTTGAGGGTAAATGGGGGATCGAAGCGACGCAGGCAACCGCCGCTGGCGCCACAACTGCTCCATGCCGCCACATGGATGGCACCGTTGCAGTCCAGGGCAATACCGTCGATGTTGCTCAGCGTGGTCTGGATCAATATCGCCGGCGTGGTGCTGGTGACGGGATCCAGGGAAAGGACTTTGGCGCTGCCGCCCCAGGTGGCAATCAGCAGGCGATTCTGCGCGCGATCAAACACCACGCCGTTGGGAGTTGATGAATTGGTGGAAACGGGAGTGCCGATTGCCGGGTTTTCGAGATCGCCGACATCCACCTCGGTGATGGTTTGGTTGGTGAAATCGGTGACGTACAGGGTGTCGATGCCGTTGGAGGTGATGCCATTGAGAAATCCGGCTCCTGGCATTTGCAGATTCATGACCTGCACGGCCGAATCGATGTCGTAGCCACGGATGAATCCGGAGTCGAGCACGAACAGCGTGCCGGCCAAGAGCTCAATGCCGTATGGGTTTCCCGGTGCGGAAGTGAACACGCTCAGGCTTCCATCGCTGGCGCGAGCCAGGATGTTGCCACCATTGGTGTTGCTGATCAGGGTGCGATCAAGGCGTGGGTGGTACTCGATGCTTTCCGGGCCACTCAATGTCTGCGCCGCGCCTGCAAGCGGCCAGGCAGCGAGCAGGAACGAGTAGAGCAGGGCAATGCGAGTCATCAGGGCGTGCTTCCCTTGTTGTTTTCCTGGGCATCTTCGCGCGCCTCGTATGCACGCACGATGCGTTGCACGAGTGGATGGCGAACCACGTCGCGTGAATTGAAGAAGGTGAAGCTGATGCCCTCGACATCGCGCAGCACCTCGGTGGCATCGCGCAGACCGGATTTGACGTGCTTGGGCAAGTCGGTCTGGGTCACGTCGCCGGTCACCACCGCAATGGAGCCGAAGCCGATGCGGGTGAGGAACATTTTCATCTGCTCGATGGTGGTGTTCTGCGCTTCGTCGAGAATCACGAAGGAATCGTTCAGCGTGCGTCCGCGCATGTAGGCCAGCGGGGCAATCTCGATCACATTGCGTTCGATCAGTTTGGTTACCCGCTCGATGCCGAGCATTTCGTACAGCGCGTCATACAGCGGACGCAGGTAAGGATCGACCTTCTGGGTGAGATCGCCGGGCAGGAAGCCGAGTTTTTCGCCGGCTTCCACGGCGGGGCGGACCAGGATCAGGCGCTGCGCACGATTGCCATTGAGCGCATCCACGGCCATGGCCACGGCGAGGTAGGTCTTGCCCGTGCCGGCAGGGCCTATGCCGAAATTGATGTCGTGGGTGGCGATCGCGTGCAGGTAACGCGCTTGGTTGGGTCCGCGCCCGCGAATGGTGCCGCGCTTGACCTTGACCGTGACTTCCTGAGCCGACGACGCATCTTCGTCGATGATGGCCTCGATGCCGGATTCCTGCAGGTGCAGGTTGATCTGCGCCGCGGTCAAGGTGTTGTCCTCGGTGAGCGCGTAGAGCCGATGCAACAGGCGGCTGGCCAATTGCACGGGGCGCTCCTCGCCGCTGACGCGGAACACGTTGCCACGGTTGGCGATCTCCACGCCGAGGCGAAGTTCGATCTGGCGCAAGTGCTCGTCCAGCGGGCCAACCAGATTGGACAAGCGCTCGCTGTCGTCGGGCTCGAAGGTGAAATCGGTGCGATGGGGTTTGCTCATAGGCGCGCGAGGGTAACCTGCAATGCCCACCGCTCGCCAATGACCAGTGTCACAGGGCGCAAAACGTCGGGTCGAAACCCGACGGAACTCATTCGTCGCGAGCAAGCTCGCTCCCACAGAATCAAGCAATGGTGGGAGCGAGCTTGCTCGCGACAATACTTGTTCAGACCTTCCCTAGAAACGGCTGGCCTGCGGGAGCCCCTTCAGGGGCGAACCCATTCCGCCGTATCAATCCGCTCCCACGATCACGGCTGCACCACCTGGATGGTCTTGACCGGATTGGCACCAACACCGCGAACCTCCGGCCGGTACATGTCCTCGACCTGTGGTGGTGGCACCCGGAATGTACCGGGTGATACTGCACGCACCAGGTAGAACACATGCGCCTGCTGGCCTTGATCGAGCTTGAGCGCGGCGACATAGCGATCATCGCGGAATTCCTCATGATCGACCTGCGCTGCGCTGCTGCGATCATTCAGGGTGATGCCATCGACGACAACGTCGGCCCATTGACGAGCATCGGTCAGGTTGAAGTTCTCTATTTCAAGGCCGCCCGGCAGCAGTTCGACCAGCAGGGCATCGGGCATGCTTTCGCGTGCCTCCAGCTTGATGCCGACGATCAAGGCATCGCCCGATTTCAGCGGCCCGACAACCCAGGGCTTGCCATCCAGGGTGTAGTAGCTGCGCTGCACCGACACCATGCTGTCATCGGCGGCCGGCGCCTGTGTCGGGATGCCGGCGATGTCGGTCGACAGGTACATCGGCGGCGTGCCCTGCGGGGTCATGCGTACGCCGGAGCGAAGTTCGGGCGCACCGAAGTTGCGACTCCAGATGCGATCCGGCGTCACCGGTGTTGAGGTTCCGCCGATGGCAAGGGTGCCGGATACCACGGCATCGCCGTCATTGATCAGGTTCTTGCCGAGACGGCCGATGGCCACCTGTTCCTGGGTGCTCAGGTAAATGCGCTTGCTGCCACCCCAGGTCGCGGCGCGCTGCTCCGCTTCACGCTGATCCACCTTGAGCTCGCGAGCCAACTGGAACACGCGTGCGCCATATTCCGGCTTGGACATGCCGAAACGCTGTACCAGTGAAACCATCAATGCGGTGTCGCGCAGGTCGGAGCCGTAATCACCCAACCAGCGTGGGCGTTTCACATCCTTGGCAAAGGCCTCCTCGATGGCCTTGCTGGCGCGTGGTTCATCGCCCATCAGCTTGAGCGCAATGCCGAGGTGAACCAGCGGCAATGCAGTGAGGGACTTTTCGCGCTCATCGTCGAACAGGGCTCGCAGGGTGCCGAGCGGGGCACGCTTGACGCGCGCCAGGACGTATGCAGACCATGCCTTGTCGGCAAAGCGCATGTGGTCGGATTGTTCATAGCTGTAGTACGGATGACCGCCGGAAAGCAGATCGTCCGAGAGCCGTTGCAAGGATTTTTGCAGTACGGATTCGGGCACCAGGAATCCTTCGTCACGGGCATCCAGAAGGAATTCGGTGACATACGGCGTGATGAAGGTATTGGCTTCGGAGTCACCGCCCCACATGGAGAAATGACCCGTGCCCGTCTGCATCGATGCCACGCGGCCAACGGCGCCTTCGATGCGCGCCTTGCGTTGTTCGGCATCCAGGCCCGGCACGTGCAGTTTTGCGGCGGTCTGCTCATCCAGCAGCAAGGCGGCGAAGCCCTTGCTGGTGGTTTGCTCGACGCAGCCATAGGGATACTTGAGCAGGTCGGCCAGGGCCGCCGAGAACGGCAGCGGTGGCAAGCTGCTCAGGGTCAGGCGTGCGTTCACCGAATCCGGAATCAGCCCGTCCATTGCGCCGGCACCGAGGCTGATCGGCGCGAGCGAGTCGAGTGCCTGCGGCGTCGAACGTAGGACGCTTGGCCAGCCGGCACGCACGACCATTTCAAAGGCGCGTTCGATGCGGATGGGATCACCGGCCTTGTCGCTGGATTCCGCCGTGACGCGCAGGTGGCCGACACCGAATCCCTGCAGTGCATCCAGCTCGAAGGTGAGCGTGCTCTTGCCGTTGTCTTCCAGACTCAAGGCGCGCTCGCCCTTGCGGATGGCCAGCGGATGATCGGTGCTCAGCGTGACGCGGAAATCGCGCTTGGCGCCCGAGAAATTCTGCAGGTCCAGTGCCAGCAGGGCCTGGTCTCCCGGCGCCATCACGCGCGGCGTGCTGATCTCCGCAACCAGCGGCGCACGCACCACGGTTTCCATGTCGCTGCTGCCATATTGCTCGTCGCTGTAGACCAGCGCGCTGAGGCGCAAAGTGCCGTTGAAGTCAGGCACCTTGAGCGGAACCGTGGCCTTGCCTTGCGCATCCAGCACAACCGGGCCGGAGAACAGGTCGACCGTCTGCACCTTGGCCGTGGGGCGACGCGCCTGCGGCAGCGCGTCGAGCGCCATGTCGCCACCGAATCGCAGGCGTGCATTGCTGCCGCTGAAACTCTCGATCACCCGCCCATACAAGTCGTACGCATCCACGCCGAGGCGGCGCTGTGCGAAGAACCAGGCATTGGCATCCGGAACCGCGAAGCGGGTGATGTTGAGGATGCCGACATCCACTGCGGAAATCGTGACCCGCGCCTGCTTGCCGGCCAGTACCGGCACGTCCACCGAAACCGCAAGTTCGGTTTCCGGCTTGATGAGCTTGCTTGCATCGAGTTTCACCTCGACCTTGCGCGCGCTGCGATCCATCGGCACGAAGGCTTCGCCGACCGCGCGTGCGGGCGTGATGCGCTCGACCGCGGAGCCGCCGCGGAACACGAGTGCGCTCAGATACACGTCATGGCGTTCCCAGTCCTTGGTGACCGGAATCTCGAAGGTGCTGCCGGCCTTGGCTTCGATATTGCGCGTGTACAGCATGCTGTCGGATTCGACGATCAGCACGCCGGAACCGGAATGCGGCGGCGTCAGGGTCACCTTGAGCGTGTCGCCGGCCTTGTAACTGGATTTGTCCAGCGACAGCTTGACCTTGTCCGGCCGCGCCTCGCCGCCGCGGTTGTCGTCGTTCCAGCTCCAGCCTGCGGTGAACGGGAAGCGCAGGGTCAAGCCGGTGGCCGGATCCAGCACCTCGACGCGGTAACCACCCCATTCGACCGGCAGATCGATGCGCGCAGCCTTGCCGGCGTCGAGATTGATGTCGCGGGTTTCCGCATTCTCGAAGCGCTCGACATAGTTGAAATGCCAGCCGCTCTCGCGATCCCAGATCCAGTGATAGTCGCGACGCTCGCGCACCAGGGTGAGTTTCAGGTTCTGCGCGGCCAGCATGTCGCCGCCGGCGTTGCTGTTGATCAATTCGAAACTGGCCGTGGCATTGGCCGAAGCGCCATCCTCAACGTCGAACAGGGGACGAATGCCGACCAGGGTTTGCGCTGGCCAGACCGTGCGCTTGAGGACGCGGGTGACGCTGCGCCCGCCGGTTTCGTGCAGGCTTCCGGACAACACCACGGAAACCGGCGCCGCCTTGGTTTCCTCGAGCACGCTGATGTCGGTTTCAAGATGACCGTTGGCATCGAGCTTGGTATCCAGCACGTCGCTGGCTTCCTTGGGCAGGTCGATGAGCGGGTCGCCAAAGAAGTAGTCCTTGCGCGAATCGACCGGGTGCACATCCGCACTCAGGGTCAGGCGTGCGGTGAAGCGGTTTTCCGCAGCCGGTGCGCCGTACAGATAATCGCCTTGAACCTGCAAGGACAAGGCTGCGCCCGGTTCAAGTCGCGCCTGCTTGCTGTCGAGTGACAGCTTCATGCGTTCCGGCAGGAATTCCTCGATGCGCACGGCCAGGCTCTGGGTGGCTTCCTTGCTGGCCGGGTCGAGGCGGAACTCGACATTCCAGCGCCCGGTGGGTGCATCCTCGGGAATCAGGCGCGACCACTCGAAGTAGCCGAGTTCGCCCGGTTCAAGACGCGCTTCCGCATAAGGACGGCCATCGGGTTGCTTGAGCGTGGCAAACAGCGGCTGTGCCTTGATCGACTTGCCGTCGTGGTCACGCAGCAGTGCCGACAGGCGCACTGTTTCGCCGGGGCGATACAGATCGCGGCCACTCCAGGCAAACACGTCGAACCAGGCCTGGCTGCGCCCGGCCACGGCGAAATCGGAAAGATCCAGGGCCGGCTGGTTGAACGGCAGCATGGAGACATCGCGGCCCGATTTTGCGACCAGCACATGCGCGGCATCGAGCGTGTAGGCCAGCATGGCGTTGCCGTTTTCGTCAGCGCGGGCGTTGGCCACCGGCTTGCCGGTCGCGTCGATCACGCTGAGTTCGACGCCGGAAATCGGCTCGCCGGATTTGAGCGAGGCGGTGTGCACAAACATCTTGTCCTTGTAGATGCGGCTGTGCACGCCGATGTCGCTGACGAAATAGAAACTGGTTTCAATCTCGTTGCGGAAGGTGCCGGGGCGCTTGAGCGCGGCAAAGTACAAGCCGGGTTTCTGCAATTCGGGGATGTTCTGGATCGGCAGATAGCTGAGCGAGCGCTCGTTTTCCTTGCCGTTCAGCACGAAGCGGTTGCTGTACACCGATTCGGTGATTTCCGCCACCGGCTTGCCGCCGCGATCGTACCAGCCGTATTCCGGGTCGAGATCCCAGGAGCCGCGCTTGCCGTTCTTCTGGTAGGCGGCAAAGAAGTTGGCCAGTTCGTTGTCGTGCACGCGCAGGAACTCGACATCCACTTCATTGACATTGACGGAAACCACGGGAAGCCCGCGCGTTTCGCGTGCAGGCAACACGCTGCCCTGCGCGGCAAAACCAACGGCCGGCTCCAGCGGGCCGGTGAAGATGTCCTTGCTCGTTTGGCTGCCCAGGGTTTCGCCGTCGATGGCGGCAAGTTCGGCCTTCACTTGCACGTTGTACGAGGCATTTGCCTGCACGAACGGAAAACGCAAGGTTTTGCCATCCTCGTTCAGTGCCCAGCTTCCGCTGACCGTGGCGCCCTGGCTGTCCTTTACGCTGATCAGGTCGTCAAAGGATTGCGTGCCGACCAGCGCCCTGGGGAATTCCAGGGTGAGCGCGAGTTGCCCGAGGGACATCTCCGCGCGCGCCGAGATGATCTCGAAGCGCGCATCGGCATCCGGCTTGGCCGGCTCCGCCGCCACCGGTGTCGTGCCCTGGGTTTCGGGCACCGGAGTGGTTTGCTTGCCGCAGCCGCCCAGCAACACCAGCGAGCTTGCCATCAAGGCGCCAGCCGCAGCACGCCATCCCCGGTTCCTCTGCAACGTTTTCATGGCCTGTTTCCCTTGTGGCATTCGGCGCCAGTATAGCGGCGCCATCTGGCGCAGTTCGGGCAGGAAACGGCATTTGCCTGATCCGCTGCGCCTGCACCCGGGCGTTGCGTTTTGCGGCGGCGAACGGGATGCTTGCCGGGGACCCTCGCGTGGCCGGCATGTGTGGGCGGGCAGGGCGTGAATCCAACGGGGATGAGCATGGCCAAGTCAGCAAGCACCAAGCGCGAGGCAATGTCCAAGGTGGATACCGCCTGGTTGCGCATGGAGCGACCGACCAACCTGATGATGATCACCGGCGTGCTGATGTTTGCCGCGCCGTTGCAGCACGCGAAGATCAAGCAATTGCTGGGCGAGCGCTTCCTTGCCTATCCGCGCTTCCGTCAGAAGGCGGTGAATACGCCATCAGGTGCGTACTGGGAAACCGACGCGGACTTCGATCTGGACTGGCATGTGCGCCTGGCCGCATTGCCCGGTGCCAGCGACAAGGCCGAGCTGGAATCCTTTGTCGGCGAACTGGCATCGTCGCCGCTGGATCACTCCAAGCCCTTGTGGCAATTCCATGTGGTGGAGAACTACCGCGGTGGCAGCGTGCTCATCGCGCGCATCCATCATTGCTATGCCGATGGCTTGGCCCTGGTGCAGGTGATGCTCTCGCTGACCGATACCGCGCCCGATCCGCAGCAACACGCGGACCTGGCCAAAACCTGGCTCAAGCGCGACGGCGGCAATCTCTGGCAGCGCATGTTGGAGCCCGCCCAGGCAGGCATGGGCAAGGCTCTCAAGATCGGCAACAAGGTGTTCGAGAAGATTGCGCAGATGATTGCCGATCCCGAAGTGGCGGCAAACGTCGCGCGTGAAGGCGGCGAGATCACGCGCGAGTTGGCCAATGCCCTGCTGCTGTCGGACGATCCGCACACCGCGCTCAAGGGTCCGCTGGGCGTGATCAAGCGCGTAGCCTGGGCTGATCCGCTGCCGCTTGAGGAAGTGAAAACCCTCGGTCGCGCGCTCGGCTGCACGGTCAATGACGTGTTGCTGGCCTGTGCCAGCGGTGCGCTGCGTAGCTATCTGCTCGATCAGGGTGACGAAGTCGATGGCCTGACCATTCGCGCCACCGTGCCGGTCAACCTGCGACCCCTGGAGCACGCGAAGAAACTCGGCAACCATTTCGGCCTGGTATTCCTGGAGTTGCCGGTGGGCGAGGCCAATCCGCTGCGCCGCCTGGAACGTGTCGGTGCCTGCATGCGCGAGCTGAAGCGTTCACGCCAGGCCATCGTCACTCTGGGCCTGCTCGCTGCGCTCGGCATGGGGCCGCAAGCCCTGCAGGCACCTGCGCTGGAGTTGTTCAGCCGCAAGGCGACCACGGTGGCGACCAATGTTCCGGGTCCGCAACAGCCGCTGTACCTCACAGGTGTGGAAGTCAGCGAATTGATGTTCTGGGTGCCGCAATCCGGCTCCATCGGTGTCGGCCTTTCGATTCTCAGTTACAACGGCAACGTGCACTTCGGTTTGATTGGCGACGCCAAGCGCGTGCGCGACCCCGATGCCGTGACCACCCGCTTCGCCCGTGAATTCGAGAAGCTGGTGCTGATCGCGCTGATGGAAGACTGGGACAGCGAGATCAACGCCAGTTGCGCTGCCGCAACTTTGGAGCACGAACTGATCCGTTGAGCGGCAAGGGACGCCACCCTCGCAACCGCCGCTTGCCGGTTTGCCGAACGCGCAGGCTCATCGACCAAACATTGATCTAGCCCTCCGTCTTTCGGACACTTGGCTAAGCAGCGTTGGTCTGTTCGAACTGTTCCGGTCTGAGATAGAGATCTTGGATGTCCCGAGATTCTCCGCCTAGATTCTCCCGATGTTCCGCGGAATTTCACCGCTAGAGGGTGCCATGCCAACAAAGCCGCTGGATCGACTCATGTTCGCCCAAGGCGGCCTGTGCTTCTTCTGCTCTGCTGCGCTTCCAAAGTCGGAAGCGAGCGTTGAGCATCTGGTGGCAAGTTCGCGTGCCGGGAGCAATAGTGATGACAACTGCGTTGCCTGTTGCAAGGCCATGAATGCCCTGCTCGGCAGCATGTCCCTTAAGGAAAAAATCAAGGTAGTGCTGAACCAGAAAGGTCAATTTAAATGCCCGAATGGAACCAGCAATCACCCGTCAAAGCCAACCGCGAAGCAACCCGGCAAGGTGAAGTTGGTTGTGGATCCTCCAAAGGCCAAGCTACCCAAAGCTGCGCCCGTTCATGCGAGCCATAGTGAAGTCTCACCGGAAATAATCATAAAGGTCATCGAGAACTTAAGGTCTCGTGGTAACGCCCGACCCAAGCACCTCTCGTCACTTAGAGCCACGCTAGCGGCACTCGCTAGCCTTAAGCTCACGCCGTCGCAGGTTGTGTATGTCCTTGAGCAACTACAGGCCGTCGGCAAAATCTCCATTGGTTCCGACGAGATAGTCACTTACAAGCTTTAGTCGCGCGCGCTTTAACCGCACACGTCCGTGGAGGATCCAGGAGAATTCAGAGGAGGATCCAGGACACGTAGGAGGATCCAGGACACCCAGGATCTAGGAAGACCGAAACCGGCACGCCCGCGATTTGCCAGCTCGCCGAACGCGTCTTGCAAGACCGACGGATGACGGGCCAGTGGCAGGGAGCGGACCATGATTCCGGTTTGTGTGCCTGCGCATTGTTCGATTTGCCCTCTATCCGGGTTTGATACTCATGTGGCACAGACCCCGTTGCTTTCTGCGCACGGACTGAGGTGAATTGCCCTGAACTCGAACATCCAGGAGGCGTCATGAGTGCGAAGTCCGTGATGGCAGTGGTGCTGGGCTTGTTTCCGATGTACTCGCATGCCGCCACTCGTTTTGTTGCCACCACCGGTGTCAACAGCGGTGCCTGCACCAGCCAGGCCTCACCCTGCCGGACGATTCCCTACGGCGCCAGTCAAATGGTCGCGGGCGATACCCTGATCGTGGCCGACGGAACCTATTCGGAGATCAATCCCATTTACGATGCGGTTCCCTCCGGCAACGCGGGTCCGGATGGCATCCCGCGCACGGCAGACGATGTCTATACGACGGTGCGCGCGGCAAACGATTTCGGTGTGCTGATTGATGGCTCGGCATGGACGGGGTACGCCTTCGGCATCCGCCTGCGCGAAAAGCAGTTCATCCAGGTGCGCGGATTTCGCGTGCATCTCAGCCAGGGCAACGAAAACGGTGCGCCTGTATCAATCGAAAACAGCAACCACATCAAGATCATCCGCAACGGCTTCGGCTATGCCGGGGTGACCGGAAACTCATCCACGGTCGCGGTTGGCGTGGATTCCGACTACGTGCTGGTGGAGGAAAACTTCGCGTTTGGCGGCAGTCGCTACATGTTTCTGAACTATTGGGCGGATCACGTCGTCTTTCGTCGCAACGTGGCACGCAACGATTACTGGATCGGAACCTTGCAGGCGGCAGCTTTCACGAACTACGACTCGGTCAACACGGTGTGGCAGAACAACATCGCCATCGATTCGAACACCGGATGCTGTCCCGGGCATTCTGGTCTGTATGCCGCGTTCTTCAACGAGAACAAGTCGGATCGAGCACCCGATACCAGTCAGGAGTTTCACGGCAACATCGTCCTCAACTTCAAGGCTGGTTACGGCACGCACCTGGATTGGCTCGTCACCGGCACGCGGAAGATGAGCAACAACATCTGGTGGGACGGCAACGGCGCATATTGGGGAGCGCAGGGCGAGACGGAGATCCAGGGCTTTCCGTCCCAGAACCTGCCGGCGAGCTGGCCGCAGGTCAGCCACATCACCTCCGGTGAGAACGCCGGCGTCTACGATCCCGCCAACGCCGGTGGCATGTGGGGAACCGGTTTGGCCTTGAACGAGGACTGGCCGAACGAGGTGAAGAGCTCGATCTTCGTCGCCAACGAATCGTTTGGGGTGGCGGGGTACGTCAACGGCCATCACAACGCATTCTTCGGCAATGGTGCCCCGTATGGCGGCGCGCAATCGGACCCCGGCGTGGGAGACATCACCAACCACAACATTCTCTACTCGATCGCCAATCCTGGCGGAAGCCTTCGCTATCTGCCGCGCGGACCCGAGGCGGGCTCGTTGCTGGCCTCAGCCGGAGACAACGGTGGCCGGGTAGGCGCGCGCGTGCTCTGGAAAATCGGCCTGGACGGCACCCTCTACGGCGAACCTGGCTGGAACGTGGAGCGTAGCCCCGAGAATGGTTACGGCCGGCCCGAAGACAGCCTGTGGCCGTGGCCAAACGAGAACATCATCAAGGCGGAATTTGCCGCCTATTCCGGCGGCGGGCTACCGGGTGCGCGCGGATTCGCGGCGCCCGGCAACGGCCTCTACGGCGGGCCGATCACACTGAGTTCCTACATTTGGGAATACCTGGGCAGCCCCTATCCAATCGACGTGATCTTCCGCAACGGATTCGACCCGGGTGGATGATGCGCCGGGATACCGGCGAGGCGATTTCACATCAGGCAGCGCGGGTCATCCGGCATTGCGCTCAGGCGGGGGTCTGCTTGCGGATCCTTCGCGACTGCCGACCGATCAGATGGAAGGCGAGGCGATCCGGCATCAGCTTGAGCAGGGTCTTGATGGTGCGGTTGACGCGGCCGTTGATGTAAACCGGCTCGCCACGTTCCACGGCGTCGAGTCCCTGGCGGACCACGGTCTCCGCGTCCATCCAGAGCCATTTCGGCAGCTTCGACATCATCTCGCGGGAACCGGTGACATCGTGGAATTCGGAATACGTGAATCCCGGGCACAGGGCGCAGGTGTTTATGCCGTCGGCACGGTATTCCAGATGCAGGGCCTGTGACAGCTTGATCAGATAAGCCTTGGCGCCGGCATACAGGGTTTGTCCGGCCGAGCCGGGAATGTGTCCGGCCAGCGAGGCCACGTTGATGATGCGGCCATGGCCGCGCTCGCGCATGGCCGGCAGCAGGCGGTGACAGAGTTCGGTCGGTGCGCTCATCAGCACCTGGATGAAATCAGCCTGCACCGTCCACGGCTGGGTCAGGAAATAGCCGGTCACCCCATAGCCGGCGTTGTTGACCAGCATGTCGATGGCCAGGCTGCGTCGCTCGATTTCCTCGACCAGCATTCGCGGCGCCTCGCGGTCGGCGAGATCGGCGCTGATGATTTCCACGCGGATTCCGTAGGTGCCAACCAGTTCCCCGGCCAGCGCTTGCAGGCGCTCGGTGCGTCGGGCGGTCAGCAGCAGGTGATGGCCGCGCGCCGCCAGTTCGCGCGCAAAGGCGGCGCCGATGCCTGCCGAAGCGCCCGTGATCAAGGCAAAGCCGGATTCTGGACTCATGTGATCTTCCTGCAGCGGATCTGATCGGCAGGGTAGCGGCAAAACGCGCGTGTTGTCGTGGGGTCGGGCAGCGGTTTGCGGTGGCCGGTCCGCGCGGCTATCCTGCGCGCCCATTTCGACTGTCGGTAAGGTCCATGCGCCGCAAACTGGTTGCCGGGAACTGGAAAATGCACGGCACGCGCGCGTTCGCCGCTGAGCTGGTGGCGAGCCTGGCCAAGGCGTTGCCGAAGTCGGTGGATGTGGCGGTGATTCCGCCGTATCCGTTCATTGCCGGCCTGGCTGCCGGGCATGCGGGTTCCGCGCTGGCGTTTGGTGCGCAGGATCTCAGCGAACATGCACAAGGCGCCTATACCGGCGAAGTGGCCGGCGAAATGCTGCGCGACATCGGCTGCCGATATGTGCTGGTGGGGCATTCCGAGCGTCGCCAGTACCACGCCGAAACGAGCGAGCAGGTCGCCCGCAAGTTCGTGGCTGCACAGTCCGCCCAGCTGGTTCCGATCCTCTGCGTGGGCGAGTTGCTGGAGCACCGCGAAGCCAATCAGACCGAAGCCATCATCCATGCCCAGCTCGACCCGGTGCTGGACCTGGCTGGCATTGCGGCATTCGACAATGCCGTGATCGCCTATGAACCGGTCTGGGCCATTGGTACCGGAAAGACCGCTTCTCCCGCGCAGGCACAAGCCGTACATGCCTTCCTGCGTGACAAACTCGGCAGGCACGATGCTAGAATAGCCAGCTCGCTGCGGCTCCTGTATGGAGGCAGCGTGAAGGCCGCCAACGCGGGCGAACTGTTTGCCGAATCCGACATCGATGGCGGATTGATCGGCGGCGCTTCGCTGGTGGCGGCCGATTTCCTTGCCATTTGCGCGGCTGCCGAAGCCGCGAACTAGGGTTACAGGTTTACATGTTCACGATCATTGCCCAGGTTTTTTATGTGTTGATCGCCGCAGCCATGATCGCGCTGATTCTCATGCAGCGCGGTGCGGGGGCCGATGCCGGCTCCGGTTTCGGTGGTGGCGCATCTGCAACTGTGTTTGGCGCGCGCGGTTCGTCCAACTTCCTTTCGCGCAGCACCGCAGTTCTTGCCGGATTGTTCTTCCTGCTCAGCCTCGGCATGGGCATGTTCCACAGTCGTCCCATGGTGGTTGCCACCTCGGATGATCTGGGCGTGATGGCGGGCGTTGCACCCAAGGCGACCACGGATGATGTGCCGGCTGCGCCGGCAACAGCTCCGGCGGCGACCGACGTGCCGACCGCCGCACCTGCAACGACGACGGAGCAACCGGCTGCAGAGCCGGCCAAGACCGAAGCCACGCAGCCGGAAAAGGCAGGAAAGGACGGAGTTTGATCGCGTTGCCCAGGTGGCGGAATTGGTAGACGCACTACCTTGAGGTGGTAGCGGCGAGAGCTGTGGGGGTTCGAGTCCCCCCTTGGGCACCAATAGCTTGAACAACCGTCGTTGCCATGAATTTGGCAACCGCTGATGCGCCGGATGGCGCGGAGGTGCATGTGCTAGTCGAGTATTTCCCGGTCCTGCTGTTCCTGGCTGTGGCCACCGGCATCGGTATTGCCCTGTTGGTGCTGGGCAACCTGTTCGGACCGAAGAAACCCGCTGCGGAGAAACTGGCTCCGTACGAATGCGGGTTCGAGGCGTTCGAAGACGCACGCATGAAGTTTGACGTGCGCTACTACCTGATCGCCATCCTGTTCATCATTTTCGATCTCGAAATCGCCTTCGTCATTCCGTGGGCGGTGGTGTTCGACACGCTCGGCGTGTTCGGCCTGATCGAAATGGGCATCTTCATTGGCCTCTTGGTCCTCGGTTTCATCTACGTCTGGAAGAAGGGAGCGCTCGAATGGGAATGAGCGATTCAATCGCGCGGATGATGCACAACCCGACGCCGGGTGGCCCGGTTGACGACATCCTGCGCCCGGGCGACGACAATCCGTTGCTGGAGCGCGGCTTCGTCACCGCGCGCATGGATGAACTGGTCAATTGGGCGCGCACCGGTTCCATGTGGCCGGTCACCTTCGGACTTGCCTGCTGCGCCGTGGAGATGATGCATGCCGGCGCCGCGCGCCTGGATCTGGATCGCAATGGCGTGATCTTCCGGCCTTCGCCGCGCCAGTCCGACGTGATGATCGTGGCCGGTACCCTGGTCAACAAGATGGCGCCGGCGCTGCGCAAGGTCTATGACCAGATGCCGGAGCCGAAGTGGGTCATCTCGATGGGTTCCTGCGCGAACGGTGGCGGCTATTACCACTATTCCTATGCGGTGGTGCGTGGCTGCGACCGCATCGTGCCGGTGGATGTCTACGTGCCGGGCTGTCCACCGACGGCGGAGGCGCTGATCCACGGCATTCTGCAATTGCAGAAGAAGATCCGTCGCACCAACACGATTGCGCGCTGAGGACCGGCCATGAATGATTCCCCAGTCCTTGCACGCAAGCTCGAAGCCCGACTGGGTGCCAAGGTGGTCGATTGCACCGAGGCGCTTGGCGAAACCACCATCGAGGTGTTGCCGGAAAATTGGCTGGCGGTGGCGCGTTTCCTGCGCGACGAGGCGGAATTCGCCTTCGATCAATGCATGGACGTGTGCGGCGTCGATTACCTGAGCTATGGCAGCGTCGAGTGGGACACCACCGACGTCAGCTCGCAGGGTTTCTCGCGTGGCGTGGAAGGCAAGGGCGCCGGGCGCTTCAATTGGTCGGAACGGCCGCATCCTGGCCATGTAGCGAAGCGCTTTGCCGTGGTCGCCCACCTGATGTCGCTGGAGCACAACCAGCGCGTGCGCCTGCGTGCATTCTGTGCCGACGACGATCTGCCCAGCATGCCGAGCCTGGTTGATGTCTGGACCGGCGTGAACTGGTTCGAACGCGAAGCCTTCGATCTGTACGGCATCCTCTTCGAAGGGCATCCGGACCTGCGCCGCATCCTCACCGACTACGGATTTGTCGGCCACGCCTTCCGCAAGGATTTCCCCCTGATCGGCAATGTCGAGGTTCGCTACGACCCGGAGAAGCGGCGCGTGGTGTACGAGCCGGTGTCCATCGAACCGCGCGTGCTGGTACCGCGCACGATCCGCGACGATTCGCGCTACGAGCAGGCCAGGGCCGAGCGCGAGGCGGGGACGAAATAATGGAAGAGATCCGCAACTACACGATGAACTTCGGCCCGCAGCATCCGGCTGCGCATGGCGTTCTGCGCCTGGTGCTGGAGATGGACGGCGAAACCGTGGTGCGTGCCGACCCGCATATCGGCCTGCTGCATCGCGGTACCGAGAAGCTGGCCGAGTCCAAGCCGTTCAACCAGTCGATCGGCTACATGGATCGGCTCGATTACGTGTCGATGATGTGCAACGAGCACGCCTATGTGCGCGCCATCGAAAACCTGATGCAGCTGGAAATTCCCGAACGCGCGCAGTGGATCCGCACGATGTTCGACGAGATCACGCGCATCCTCAATCACCTGATGTGGATTGGTTCCAACGGTCTCGACCTGGGTGCCATGGCCATCTTCCTCTACGCGTTCCGCGAGCGCGAGGAGTTGATGGATTGCTACGAGGCGGTTTCCGGTGCGCGCATGCATGCCACCTACTACCGCCCGGGTGGGGTCTACCGCGATCTTCCGGACCGCATGCCGCAGTACAAGGAATCCCGCTGGCACAAGGGCAACGACCTCAAGCGTCTGAACCAGTGGCGCGAAGGTTCGATGCTCGATTTCCTCGAGCAGTTCTGCGCCGACTTCCCATCCAAGGTCGATGAATACGAAGACCTGCTCACCGGCAACCGCATCTGGAAGCAGCGTACGGTCGATATCGGCGTGGTCAGTCCCGAGCAGGCCAAGGCATGGGGCATGAGCGGCCCGATGCTGCGTGGCTCGGGCATCGCCTGGGACCTGCGCAAGAAACAGCCCTACGCAAAGTACGCCGAAGTCGATTTCGACATTCCCGTGGGCACCAACGGCGATTGCTACGACCGCTATCTGGTGCGCGTCGAGGAAATGCGCCAGTCCAATCGCATCATCCAGCAATGCATTGCCTGGTTGCGCGCCAATCCAGGCCCGGTGATCGTGCGCAATTTCAAGGTCGCGCCGCCAGGTCGTGAAGAGATGAAGGACGACATGGAAGCGCTGATCCATCACTTCAAACTGTTCAGCGAAGGCTATTGCGTGCCTGCCGGCGAGACCTACGCCGCGGTCGAGGCACCCAAGGGCGAATTCGGCTGCTACCTGATTTCCGATGGGGCCAACAAGCCGTTCCGCTGCAAGCTGCGCGCGCCGGGCTTTGCCCATCTTTCCAGCATGGATGAGATCGTGCGTGGGCACATGCTGGCCGACGTGGTGGCCATGATCGGCACCTATGACGTGGTGTTCGGGGAGATAGACAGGTGATTGGGCCGGGAATCGGGAATCGGGAATCGGGAATGGTTGATGCGGGTTCACCGCAGCATTCCTCATTCCTTTCCGTGGCCGCGGTTCTTGCTCTCCGATTCTCCATTCCCCATTCTCTATTCTCGGCGGTCAAGCCATGAAAGCAACCGGCACCTACGAACAGGTCATCGACGTCGATCCGCTGGCGTTGCTGACGCCGCATACGCGCGAGCACATTGATCATTGGGTCGCCAAGTTCCCGCCGGATCGCAAGCGTTCGGCGCTGATCCAGGCATTGTTTGCGACCCAGGAGCAGAACGGCGGGTTCCTCACCGATGCGCTGATCGTGGCCGTGGCGCGCTATCTCGACTTGCCGCAGGTGTGGGCGTTCGAGGTGGCCAGTTTCTATTCGATGTTCGAGACCTCGCCGGTTGGCCGCAACAACGTGGCCATCTGCACCAACATTTCCTGCTGGCTCAACGGTGCCGAGGACATCGTGCGCCATTGCGAGAAGAAGCTGGGCGTGAAGCTGGGCGAGACCAGCGCAGACGGACGCATTTACCTCAAGCGCGAGGAAGAGTGCCTGGCCGCCTGTTGCGGCGCGCCGATGATGGTCGTCAACGGTCACTATCACGAGAATCTCGACACCGCCAAGGTCGACCGCATTCTGGATGAGCTGAAATGAGTGCTTTTATCGAAATGTGCGGCCATGGATGGCCGCTGTTTGACTTTCGCGATCAGGAGATCGCATAAATGAACAAGCCTGTGCCCCAGGAACATCAGGTCGTCTACACCACGCTGCATTTCGAGCAGCCGTGGTTGATGGACAACTATCTCAAGGTCGATGGCTACCAGGCGTGGAAGAAGATCCTCGCCGAAAAGCCCGACCCGGCAACGATCATCGACGAGCTCAAGAACAGCGCGCTGCGCGGGCGTGGTGGTGCCGGATTCCCGACCGGCCTGAAATGGTCGTTCATGCCGCGCAATGCGCCGGGGCAGAAGTACATCCTGTGCAACTCGGACGAATCCGAGCCGGGCACCTGCAAGGACCGCGACATCCTGCGCTTCAATCCGCATGCGGTGGTCGAGGGCCTTGCCATCGCCTGCTATGCCACCGGATCGAGCGTTGCCTACAACTACCTGCGTGGCGAGTTCCATCACGAACCGTTCGAACATTTCGAGCACGCGCTGAAGGAAGCCTATGCAGCCGGGCTGCTGGGCAAGAACATTGGCGGTTCGGGAATCGATGTCGATATCCACGCCGCGCTCGGTGCCGGTGCCTACATCTGCGGTGAGGAAACCGCGATGATGGAATCACTGGAAGGCAAGAAGGGCCAGCCGCGGTTCAAGCCGCCATTCCCGGCCAACTTCGGCTTGTACGGCAAGCCGACCACGATCAACAACACCGAAACCTATGCTTCGGTGCCGGCGATCCTGCGCAAGGGTGCCAGCTGGTTCCTCAACATCGGCAAGCCCAACAACGGCGGGCCGAAGATCTTTTCCGTTTCCGGCCACGTGGCCAAGCCTGGCAATTACGAGATTCCGCTTGGAACGCCGTTTGCCGAACTGCTGGATATGGCTGGCGGCATGCGCAATGGCGCGAAGCTCAAGGCGGTGATTCCTGGTGGTTCCTCGATGCCAGTGCTGCCCGGGGAAACCATGATGGGCCTGACCATGGACTACGACGCCATCCAGAAGGCCGGCTCCGGACTCGGTTCGGGTGCGGTCATCGTCATGGACGAAAGCACCTGCATGGTGCGCGCCTGCCAGCGCATCGCACGCTTTTATTTCAAGGAAAGCTGCGGCCAGTGCACGCCCTGTCGCGAAGGCACCGGTTGGATGTACCGAATGCTCACGCGCATCGTCGAAGGCAAGGCACAGCTGGGCGATCTCGACACGCTGAAGGCGGCCGCAGGCCAGATCGAGGGCCACACCATCTGTGCCTTCGGCGAAGCCGCTGCCTGGCCGGTGCAGGGGTTCCTGCGCCATTACTGGAACGAGTTCGAGTATTTCATTGTTCATGGTCGCTCGATGGTCGAGGCTTCGGTGGAGGTGGCAGCATGATGACGTTCGCGCTGCTCTCGTCCCGGGAATGGAGAATTGGGAATAGAGAATCGGAAAAGCGCGGGAAACCGCGCCGACGATTCCCGACTCCCGATTCCCGACTCTCGGCTTCAAACCCATTCTCAATTCCCGATTCCCGATTCCCGGCTCCAACAGGAGCCCATTCATGAGCGCGCAACCCGTGAGTACCGGCGCCCCGCCCGATCATGTCAGCATCGAGATCGATGGCCAGCAGACCTTCGTGCCCAAGGGCTCGATGATCATCCAGGCCGCTGATCGCATGGGCGTGGCCATCCCGCGCTTCTGCTATCACGAGAAGCTGCCGATTGCTGCCAACTGCCGCATGTGCATGGTCGAGGTGGAAATGGGCGGCCGGCCCATGCCCAAGCCGCAGCCGGCCTGTGCGACGCCGGTGGCGGACGGCATGAAGGTGTTCACCCAGTCGCAGCGCGCGCTGTCCGCGCAGCGCAACGTGATGGAATTCCTGCTCATCAACCATCCGCTGGACTGTCCGATCTGCGACCAGGGCGGCGAGTGCGAATTGCAGGATCTGTCGATGGGCTACGGCCGCTCGGTGAGTCGCTTCGTCGAACGCAAGCGCACGATCCCCGATGAAGATCTCGGTCCGCTGGTC
>ERZ795061.918-NODE-918-length-29182-cov-6.273458_pt1 | contig 29182 bp, 19 predicted proteins | sample MGYA00375145_ERZ795061 | MGnify/ENA primary metagenome ERZ795061 (study PRJEB30190, sample SAMN05720144) | anaerobic digester metagenome | isolation source: active sludge of municipal wastewater-treating anaerobic digesters | place: USA | collected 2014-12-22 ... | reverse complement strand
GTTGTTGAGCGTGGCCACGAGCGGGGCGGCCATGGCCCCGAGGTTGACGCCCATGTAGAAGATGTTGTAGCCGGCGTCCTTCAGGCGCGGCTTGCCGGCGTAGAGGTTGCCCACGAGGACGGCCATGTTGACCTTGAAGACGCCCGTGCCCAGGCCGATGAGCAGGAGCCCGATGTAGAACGTCGCGACGCGCCCGGGCCCGGACACGGCCAGCCCGACGTAGCCGAGGGCCATGAGGAGCGCGCCGGCCCTGACCGTCCGGACCTGGCCGACGACCTTGTCCCCGAGCCAGCCGCCGAGGAGCGGCACGAAATAGCACAGGGCCAGGAAGAGGCCGTAGATGTCGCCTTTGCGGCCGTCGGGCCAGCCCAGGACCTTGTCCATGTACAGGACCATGATGGCCATGAGGGTGTAGAAGCCGACCCGCTCCCACATCTCGGTGAAGAAGAGGAAGGCCAGGGCCCGGGGGTGTTCCTTCAGCATGGGTCCGCCTTTCGCGCGTATGCTAATCAAAAATGCGGAGAGGGTCAAACGCCCCTATTCTTGACGGAATCTTGACAACTCCGCCCGGCCGGGAGGATATTCTATCCACGGAGCGCGGGATCGCGCGGGATCGTCGGGAGGGGAGAGCGATCATGAAAACGAGATCGGCCGTCTTGTCCCTTGGCCTGGCCGCGGCCCTGGCCGCCCTGCCGGCCTGCAAGGGCGGAGGGCCCGCGGGCCCCGAGCCGCCGCCCGGGACGGTCACGTTCCGGGGCACGATCAAGTCCGGCGGGACGGCGCTGGCCGGCGTCCCGGTCTTCCTTTCCGGGGACGTGTCCAAGAGCGCCGTCACGGACGGCGCCGGGGCGTTCTCGTTCACGGACGTCGCCGGGACGAGCTTCGTCGTCACGCCGTCGCTGCGGAACCACGGATTCACGCCGTCGAACTATGAGCTTGCGCGGCAGTCCCGCTCCGACCTGGCCTTCACGGCCGCCCCGGCCGCCTTCGGCTCCGTCGTCGGGAAGATCGCGGCCGACTTCACCGCCCTCGACCAGAACGGGCAACCCGTCTCGCTCTACGATTATTTCGGCAAGGTCGTCCTGATCGATTTCTCGGCCGACTGGTGCGGTCCTTGCCAGAATGAAGCCCAGAAGGCCGAAAGCCTCTATCAGCTCCATAAGAGCAAGGGTTTCGAGATGTTGACCATCATGATCGACGGCTCGCCCTCGACCTGGGCGGCGACCTACGGGCTGACGTTCTCCGTCCTCGACGACAACGCGTGGACCCTCTGGGCGATCTTCGGGGAGGGCTCCATCCCATTGAACATCGTCCTCGACAGGAACATGACCATCCGCTACAAGAGGGCCGGCTATTACGAGTCCGAGATCTCCACGGCGATCAAGAAGTATCTCTAGAACCTGAGGAACGCCTCCAGGCGCACGCCCTCGAACGGCGGGAAGAGGCGGCAGACGCCGCCGGCGCACTTCATGGAGCCCTTGGTGGCCCCCGCGAACAGGCGCAAGGAGTGGCCTCCGGCCAGCCGCAGCTCCAGCTGCCCGGCCCAGAAATCTTTCCGGCCCGTGGCGAAGACGACGGCCGGGTCCGTCGTCCTTTCGTAGAGGACCGACAGCACCCAGCGCGGCGACCGGTGGAGGGACAGGCCGGCCCGGACCTCGTGATAACCGTAGCCGTCGCCGTCGAAGACCTTGTGCTTCCAGTCCGCCTCGAGGCTCCACCGCCCCGCTAGCGGCCAATTGACGTTGAGCTGATCGTGGACCGTCGTCCCGTCGGTGCTCAGGAAAGCGACGGACGACGCCGATTCCGAGCGCCATCCGGCCAAGGCGTTGAGATAGCCGCCGCCGGAGAATTTCTTCTCGACGCCGCCGAAGACGTGGCCGATCCTGCGCTCGTAAGCCCCGTATTGAGGGTGCGCTTCAGGCGAGTCATCGACGAGGAGACCCTTGGCGTAGAGGAGCGTCGCCGAGGCCGGGGAGTAATGGTCGATCCGGGCCGCGAAGCCCGTGACGTCCGTCCGGTCGAGGTCGAACTGGCCGGCCACGATGTCGAGCTCCTCGGCCTCCAGCAAGGGCGGCCGGGCGTACTCGAAGTTGAGCTCCCGATAATCCTTCATTTCGAGGAGCAGCGAGAATCTGCCGGCGCGGAGCTTCGATCCCACGTACAAACCATGCCCGTTGACGGGGGCCTCGGCATCGTAGGTCCGGCGCCGGATGAGCGAGAACTCCCCGTAGATCTCGGCCAGACCCCGGAGGCCGGGGACCTCCAGGCTGACCGAGCCCAGGTCGGCGCGGCGGCTGCCGAACGCGCCGCCGGGTTCGAGCGCGGCGGTCGCCGCCTGGACGCGGACGGTCCCGAAACCGGCGATCTTCCAGCCCAGAGCCCCGCCGAGGACCTTGTCCCGGACGCTCCGGTCCTCTGGCCGGTCGACGAAGCCCCCGAAGGCCTCTCCGTTGAAGGGGTCTGCGCCGAGCGCGACTTGACCGCCGTCCACGGTCGTGTCGACGACGTAATCGAGGCCCTCCTCCTCGAAGACCTTGACCAGGCTGAAGACGAGGCCGCGCCCGAGCGACGCGTGGAAGTCGCCGGCCCGGGCCCGCAAAGCCTTGGTCGAATACTGGGCATAGCGCTTGGCCAACCGGACAGACGCCTCGAGGGGCGAGAGGCTGACGGCCCCGTCCACGCGGACTCCGGCCAGGAGGCCGCCGCTCGAAGCCGTCAGCTCGAGCTGGTCGAGGACCTCGGCATAGCCCTCCCGGTCCGCGTCCCCCGATGACGCGCTCGGCAGGCGGAGCAGCAGGGATTCGTTGACCCGGACGGCCGGCTTCGCCTTCGGCCGGGCTTCGGCCTCTTCGAGGAGAGAGAGGACCTCGTTCTCGAACAGGCGCTCGTCGCCGGGGCTGTAGCCCTGATGGGCGAAGCGGACCCGGCCGGCCCGGTCGAGGATGACCGTGAAGGGCAGGACGAGCCGGGGATCGAACAGCGCCACGGCCTCGGACCGGCTGTCGAGCAGGACGGGCATGGTGAAGCCGTAGCGCCCGACGAAGGCGGACACCGCGGCCAGCCGGTCCGGCCCGTCGGTGCTGACGCTCAGGACCCGGAGGCCCCGGTCCGCGAGGCGGTCCTGAAGGCTCTGGAGGTGAGGGAGCTCCTTGACGCAGGGGACGCACCAGGTGGCCCAGAAATTGATGAGCGTGACCCTGCCCGCGGCGGCCTCGCTCAGCCGGACGGCCCGGCCGTCGAGGCCGTTCAGGGTGAAATCGGGGGCCTTCTGGGCGAGGACGGCCGTCGGGAAGATCGAGAAGGAAAGGACGGCGCAGGCAACACCGAGGACCCCGCCGATCCGACTTCCCACGCCCGGACTATAGGCCCGGGCCGAGGGCGGTGTCAAGGCGCCTCGGCCGCCGCCCGGCCGGACATCGTGACAGGCGGGTTTCGGTGTTTCAGCATGAGGCTGGAAACGCGAATGGCGCGGGCGGTGCGGGCCGGGAGGACCGGAGAAGGGATCCCCCCATCCCCCGGCATGGACTTCGTCCAGTCGCGGGTCATCGGGTCGCGGGACAAGGGGGACCCCTTCGTCGCCTGGGACGGCATGACGCTCCGGGACGTCCCCGTTGTCGATCCCGGCCGTTGACTCGGCACGCCGTCCGAATCTATAGTCGTCTCGCCATGAAACACGCTTTCCTTGCCGCCTTGGCCGTTCTCCACCTCGCCGCGCTCGCCGCCTGCCGCCGCCCCGCCCCGCCGCCCGGGGGCGAGGTCTGCGTCCTGGAGACGTCCATGGGACGGATGGCGTTCGAGCTCTTCCCGGAGGACGCGCCCCGGACCGTCGCCCAGTTCAAGGACCTCGTCCGTAGCGGGTTTTACGACGGCAAGGACTTCTACCGGGTCGTCAAGGGGCACGTCATCCAGGCCGGCGGCGGCGACGCGCCCAAGCTGCCGCCCGAGTTCAACCGCCGGCCGCACCTCTTCGGCACGTTGGGGCTGGGCCGGACGGGCGACGAGTGGAGCGGCGATTCCGAGATCTACGTCTGCGTCGCGCCGAGGCCGCACCTCGACGGCCGTTACACCGTCTTCGGCCGGCTCGTCGAGGGAGCCGAAGTCCTCGAGAGAATCGCCAACGTCCCCGTCGAGGAGCGCTGGGAGGGGCCCGACAGGAAGATGGCCATGCACAAGCCGCTCGAGCCGGTCGTCATCCGCCGCGCCTCGATCAGAGAGACAGGGTCAAACCCGCTTTCTTCGATAAAAAATAGGTTTGACTCTCTCTTGTGTCCCCGCATTGATTCGGCTATCCTCTAGGGATGATTTGGGGGGAAAAGCTCCGTCAGGGGGCCCCGTCGGCGCTCCTGCTGGCCCTGGGCGCCGCCCGTCTCGCGGCCCAGGCCCCGCCGTCCGCGGTCCTCGACATCTTGAAGCTGCCCCGGACCGAGCGCCTCACCGTCCCCCGCATCGCCGGCCCCGTCGCCCTCGACGGCCGCATCGAAGAGCCCGCCTGGGCGGGCGTGCCGCCGTTCCGCATGGTCATGCAATCGCCGACGTTCGGCGAGCCCGCCTCGGAGCGGAGCGAAGCCCTCCTCGCGTACGACGACGATTTCGTCTACGTCGCCGCGCGGATGTGCGACCGGGAACCGGACCGGATCCAGGCCCCGACCAAGAAGCGCGATGCCATGGTCTCGACGTCGGACTGGTTCGGCGTCTTCTTCGACACGTTCAACGACAAGGAGAACGCCCTGGCCTTCTTCACCACCCCGGCCGGCCTGCGCTTCGACGCGGCGATCTTCCGGGACGCTCAGATGCAGCAGGCGAACGACATGCCCGTCAACCTGAGCTGGAACACGTTCTGGGACGTCGCCGTCGTCCGCGGGGACGAGGGCTGGTCCGTCGAGATGCGCATCCCGCTCTCGAGCCTCCGCTTCCAGCCCAAGGGCGGCGAGGTGGTCATGGGCGTGACCGTCTTCCGCTGGCTGGCCCGCCGGAGCGAGATCGACACCTTCCCGGCCATTCCCATGAACTGGGGCCAGATGAGCTCCTGGAAGCCCTCGCAGTGCCAAGAGACCGTGTGGCCGGGGCTGCGGCCGCGCCGGCCGCTCTATCTCACGCCCTACGCCCTCGGCGGCTTCGACCGGTTCTACGAGCTCAACGACGAGGAGACGGCCTACGTCAGGGACGGCTCGCCCAAGCTCGAGCTCGGCCTCGACCTGAAGTACGGCTTGACGGGCAACTTGACCTTCGACGCTACGGTCAATCCCGATTTCGCCCAGGTCGAGGCCGACGACGTCCAGGTCAACCTGACCCGCTTCTCGGTCTTCTTCCCGGAGAAGCGCCTCTTCTTCCAGGAGCGCTCCAGCAACTTCGATTTCCCCATGGGCAGCGTCAACACCCTGTTCTACAGCCGCCGGATCGGCCTCGTCGACGACAAGCCCGTCCGCATCTACGGCGGGGCCAGGCTGGTCGGCCGCCTGGGGGGGTGGGACGTCGGCTTCCTCGACATGCAGACGGCCGCCCTCGACGAGAACCCGTCCGAGAACTTCGGCGTCCTGCGGCTGCGGCGGCAGGTCATCAACCCGTTCTCCTACGTGGGCGGGATCCTGACCAGCCGTCTCGGGGCCGGCGGGGGCTACAACGTCGCTTACGGCCTCGACGGGATCTGGCGCGTGAGGGGGGACGATTACTTCACCCTGCAGTGGGCCCAGACGTTCGAGAACGGGAAGGCCAACCGGGCCTTCTCGCTCGACGCGGCGCGGTTCGCCGTGATGTGGGAGCGGCGGACGACCCGGGGCTTCGGGACGACCGTCCGGCTCGCCCGGGTCGGGCGGGATTTCGACCCGGACATGGGCTTCATGCAGTTCGAGAACTACACAGCCTTTTACACGCGGACCCTGTACGGCTGGTTCCCGGGCAAGGCTTCGGCGCTGACGAGCCACGACGGCTTCGTCGAGGGCCGGGTCTACTGGGACAACGACACGCGGCGGGTCACGCTGGCCGAGGTCGGGCCGGGCTGGGAGTTCGCGGCCAAGAGCGGCTTCGGCGGACGGATCTGGCCGAAGCTCAACATCGAGGAGCTCGACCAGCCCTACGAGCTCACGGACGACATCCTCGTGCCGGTCGGCCGCTACGTCTTCCCCGGCGCGGAGTTCTTCCTGCAGACCCCGCCCGGGCGCCTGCTCAACACCGCCCTCACCGGGACCGTCGGCGGCTATTACGACGGCTGGCGCGTCTCGCTCGGCGCGAGGCCGACCTGGTCGGGCATCCCCGATCTCGAGGTCTCGGGTCTCCTGCAATACAACCTGGTCCGGTTCCCGGCCCGGGACCAGACGTACATCGCGCCCATCGGGCAGGTCAAGGTGCTGGCGACGCTCAGCGTCAAGTTCTCCGCGAGCGCCCTCGTCCAGTACAACGGCGCCGACGACACCGTGGCGGCCAACGTGAGGCTCCGCTACAACCCGCGCGAGGGCACGGACGTCTATCTCGTCTGCAACGAGGGCCGAAATACCGACCGCCTGTCGCGGACGCCCGTGCCGCCCTCCCTGAGCGGCCGGGCCCTCTATGCGAAGTTCAACTACACTTTCAATTTCTAGCGCCGCTCGGCGGCCTCTTCAGCGGGCGGACTTGAGGCGGTCCCAGACCTGGACGTAGAGGGCGTTGGCGGCCCCGATGTCGGCGATGAACTCGCTCCTGGCCCGGATCTCAGGGGCCATGAAGATGCCCGGATCGTCGCGGATCTCCGCGGGCAGGAGCGGGTAAGAATCCTTGTTGGGGCAGAGAAAGGAGACGGCCGCGGTGTTCTCGGCGGCCACGGCCGGGTCGTGGAGGAAGTCGATGAAGGCGTGGGCCAGGCCGGGCTCGCGGGCGTCGGCCGGGATGACGAGGTCGTCGCAGGAGACGATCGCCCCTTCCTCGGGGACGAGGAAGCGGACGTCGGGGTTCTCCTTGCGGACCTGGAAGACGTCGCCGTTCCAGGCGTGGACGAGGAGGAACTCGCCCGAGGCCAGCCCGATCTTGTACTGCTCGTTCTCGAATTTGGCGATGTTCTTCTTCCATTCGAGGAGAAGCGACTCGGCCGCGGCGAGCTCCGCCGGGTCGGTCGTGTTGATGCTGTGGCCGAGCGCCTTGAGCGCGGCGCCGACCGTCTCGCGCATGTCGTTGAACATGGTCATCCGGCCGCGGAGGTCCTGGCGGCCGAACATGCGCCAGGAGGGGACGATGTCCCGGACCCGGCCCTCGAGGTAGGCGATGCCGCTGTTTGAGATCATGTACGGGACGGAGTGGTCCATGGCCGGGTCGGAGGCCAGGGCCAGGTAGTCGGGGTCGACGTGGGCGAGGTTGGGGATGAGGGCGTGGTCGAGGCGCCGGAGCATCCCCTGGGCGCGCATGAGGCTGACCATGTAGCTCGACGGCGTCAGGAGGTCGTAGCCGGACGCCCCCGCCCTGAGCTTGGCGTACATGGCCTCGTTCGACTCGAAGGTGTCCAGGACGACCCGGCAGCCGCGCTCGCGCTCGAACCGGCGGATGAGCTCGGGCTTGATGTAGTCGGACCAGGTGTAGAGGCTGAGGACCGGCTTGGATTTGCCGCAGGCGGCGGCCGCGAGGACGGCGGCGGCGACGAGGCCGGCGATCGCGAAAGACGAAGCGGCGGAAACGGCGAAGGCCCGCGCGCTCGCGCAGGCCCGAGCGCGGGGCTGGGCGTGGGCTTGGGGCGTTCCGTTCATGCGTCGGCTCCGAAGTCCCCGTTATAGTCCAGTTGGTCCGCCTTTTCAAGGGGGGGAATAGCCTCGGGATCGTTTCCAAGAGCTGAAGGCGAGAGTCGGGACATGTACCGCCCCGGTACGTGTCCCGTATGTTCGAACGGGGACGCGTGCCGGACACGACCGGGGACACGTACCGAAGGTACATGTCCCCTTCTTGAGGCAGTCTCGCCCTCACAAAAAGGAAGAGAATCCGTTGCGCGTCACCGTTTTGCGCGGGCCAGGCGCTGGCTGGCGACCACGGCCGTGAAGGTCACGGCCAGGAGCAGGGTCGACAGGGCGTTGATCATCGGCGGGGCGCCGTATTTGATCATGCTGTAGATCCGCAGCGGCAGGGTCGTCGAGCCAGGCCCGGCCACGAAGAAGGTGATGACGAAGTCGTCGATCGACAGGGTGAACGCCAGCAGCGCGCCGGCGACGATGCCCGGCATGAGCGCCGGGATGAGGACCTTGCGGGCGCTCTGCCACGGGCTGGCCCCGAGGTCGCGGGCCGCCTCGACGATCGAGAAGTCGAAGTCCTGGAGCCGGCCGAGGACGGTCATGGCCACGAAGCTGACGCAGAAGGTCACGTGGGCCAGGAAGACCGTGAACAGGCCGAGGGGGACGCCGGCCGCGACGAAGGCCATGAGCAAACTGATGCCCATGAGGATCTCGGGCACGACGAGCGGCTGGTAGATCAGCGTGTAGTGGACGCGCTGGAGCCGGCTCTGGCCGTAGCGGTGGAGGGCGTAGGCCGCCGCCGTGCCCAGGACGACCGAGACGGCCGTGACCGAGACGGCGATAAGGAGGGTGTTCTTCAGGGCCGCCCAGATCTCGGGCGACTCGAAGAGCCGCCGGTACCAGACGAGCGAGAAGCCCTGCCAGCGGCTGGAGAAGCGGGCCGGGTTGAACGAGTTGGCGACGAGGATGAAGATGGGCAGGTAGAAGAAAGCCATGACCAGGGCGGTGACGACGACGGGGAAGCGGCTCCGCCTCACGGCGCCTCTCCCATGATGATGTCGGCCTTCTTCGACTTGCGCTGGAGGACGAGGACGCCGGCGAGCGGGGCCAGCACGGCCAGGACGAGGACGGCCGAGAGGGCCGCGGCCAGGGGCAGGTTGCGGTCGGTGAAGACCCGCTGGGCGATCTTGTTCCCGAGCATCTCGCCGCCCGGCCCTCCGACGAGGTCGGGGATGATGTAGGAGCCGAGCGAGGGGATGAGAACGACCAGGACCGCCGTCAGGAGGCCGCGGCGGATCCCGGGCAGGAAGACCTTGCGGAAGGCCTGGAAGGGCCGGGCCCCGAGGTCGCGGGCCGCCTCGGTCAGGCGGAAGTCGAACTTCTCCGCGGCGGCGTAGATCGGCAGGATCGTGAACGGCAGGAACGTGTAGACCATGACCAGGACGACCGCGGCCGGATTGTAGAGGAGGGTCGCGTCGGGCCCGACGAGGCCGAGCGCCTCGAGGACGCGCTTGACCGGCCCCTCGGGGTGGAGGAGCGACCGCCAGGCGAAGACGCGGACGAGGAAGCTCGTCCAGAAGGGGACGATGACGAGCATGAGGAGGCGGTTCCGCCAGCGTTCCGAGGCCCGGGCGATAGTGTAGCCGGCCGGGATGGAGAGGAGGAGCGAGATCGCGGTGGTCAGCAGGCTGATCCAGAGCGTCCGCCAGGCGATGGCCAGGGTCGCCGGCGTTGCGAGGGCGCGCACGTTGTCCAGGGTCCAGCCGGCGCCGATGCCGCCGTAGGGGTTGGCCGGGCGGAAGGCGATGACGAAGACGAGGAGCGTCGGGACGGCGACGAAGAGCGTCAGCCAGAGGAAGGTCGGCAGCGTGACCAGCCACTCCGCCTTCCGCCTAAAGATGGGGTCTAATCTGAAGGGAGCTTTCCGGAGGGGGTCAAACCTGCTTTTTTCACTTTTCCGACGCCCGTCATCCATGCGCGAGCCTTCCTGCCTAAAAGTGAAAACAGTGGGTTAGACCCGACCCCATCTTAATCCCCGACGCGCTGCGGCGGCACGGCCAGCAGGCCCTCGTCGGACCTGCGGAAACGGTCGAGCATGAAGCCGTCGTCGGCGTGCCACCAAATCCAGCAGTCCTCTTTCCAGCGCAGCGGCTTCTCGTCGAGGAAATAGCGGGCGTGCTGGCGCAGGACCTGGATCCGGTAGCCGTCGGCCCGGACCCAGAACTTCGTGGTCGAGCCGAGGTAGATGACGTCCTCGACGACGGCCGGGAGAATGTTCCGCTGAGGCTTCTCCTCGGGCCGCTCGTGGGAGATGTGGACCTTTTCCGGCCTGATGCTGAGAGAGATGGGCTGTCCCGGCTGCAGGGACTTGTCGTTGAAGCAGAGGACCGGCGGCATCCCGGCGATCGCGAGGCGGCAGTACTCGCGGTCGGGACAGGCCTCGACCCGGCCCTCGAGGAAGTTCGTGTCGCCGATGAAGGCGGCGACGAAGCTCGTCCGGGGCGCCTCGTAGATCTCGGCCGGCGTCCCGACCTGCTCGATGCGGCCGCCGTCCATGACGGCGATCCGGTCGCTCAGGCTCATGGCTTCGGCCTGGTCGTGGGTGACGTAGAGGAAGGTGATGCCGATCTGGTCGTGGATGAGGTCGAGCTCGATGAGCATCTTCTGGCGGAGCTTGAGGTCGAGCGCGGCCAGGGGCTCGTCGAGCAGGAGGACGTCGGGCTTGTTGATCAGGGCCCGGGCCACGGCGACGCGCTGGCGCTGCCCGCCCGAGAGCTGGTCGGGCTTCTTCGCCGCCTCGCCGGTCATGCGGATGAGCTCGAGCATGCGGTCGACCTCGTCGCGGATCTCCTTCTTGGGGCGCTTGGCGATGGCCGGGCCGAAGCCGATGTTGGCCCGGACGGTCATGTGGGGGAAGAGGGCGTAGCTCTGGAAGATCGTGTTGACCTTGCGCTTGTCGGGAGGGAGCTCGGTGATGTCCCGCCCGTCGAGGAAGACGCGGCCCGCGTCCGGCGTCTCGAAGCCCGCGGCCAGGCGCAGCATGGTCGTCTTGCCGCAGCCGCTCGGCCCGAGCAGCGAGTAGAACTCGCCCTTCTTGATGCCGAGGGAGACGCCGTCGACGGCCTGGACCGCGCCGAAGCGCTTCGACACGCCGCGGAACTCGAGGAAATCGGTGCTCAAGGCCGCTCCATTATGAAAAAAAAGGCAAGATGGGGTCAAACCTTTAATTTTTTAATTTTTCGTGCGAGCTGCATGCGGAGAGGGGAATGTGCCGGTAACGATTTCCGAGAAAATTAAAAAATTAAAGGTTTGACCCCGTCTGGTTTGACAGGAGGGGCGGGGGCGGATAGAGTGGAGCCTCCGCCGCCGGGGAGGGCGAGCCATGACGCCTGACGCTGTCGACCGTACCCGCGCCGTCAACCGCGCCGACGCCGCCCCGTTGAACGGTTGTCCTCCAGCCGTCCCCGCGGGCGGCGCCGCGGCCAACGGCCTCGAACGCAGGCTCGGCCTCTTCTCCCTGACCAACATCGTCGTCGCCAACATGATCGGGGCCGGCATCTTCACGACCTCCGGCCTCCTGATGAAGGACCTCCGCCACCCGGCCGTCATGCTTGCCCTGTGGCTCGTCGGAGGCCTCGTCGCCCTCTGCGGCGCCCTGAGCTACGGCGAGCTCGGGGCCGCCTTCCCCCAGGCCGGCGGCGAGTACGCCTTCCTCTCCCGCCTCTACCACCCCGTCCTCGGCTTCCTTTCCGGTTGGGTCTCGTTCTTCGTCGGCTTCTCGGCCCCGATCGCCGCCTCGGCCATCGGCTTCTCCGAGTACCTGACCCGCGCCTTCCCGGGCCTCCTCGCCGGGCCGGCCGGCCCGGCGGCCATGAAGAAGCTCTTCGCCGTACTGATCATCGCCGCTTTCACCTTTCTCCACACCCGCGGCCTCGAGGCCGGGGCCCGCGTCCAGAACGCCCTGACCGGGCTGAAGGTCCTGCTCGTCGTCGGCCTCGTCGCCGCCGGCTTCGCGGTCGGCAGGGGCAGCTTCTCCCATCTCGCCGCCGCCGCGCCCTTCCGGTTCGATTTCGCCGGCCTCAAGACCATGGGCCTGGCCCTGATGTGGATCATGTTCGCCTACAGCGGCTGGAACGCCTCGGCCTATGTCGGCTCCGAGGTCCGCGATCCCTCCCGCAACCTGCCCCGGTCGCTCCTCCTCGGCACCGGCATCGTCACCCTCCTCTACGCCGCCCTCAACCTCTTCTATGTCTACGCCATCCGCCCGGCCGACATGGAAGGCGTCATCTCCATCGCCGGCCTGGCCGCGGGGAACCTCTTCGGCTCCTCCGCGGAGACCGCCCTCTCGCTCCTCATCTCGTTCGCGCTCTTCTCCTCGCTCAGCGCCTATCTCATCCTGGGGCCGCGCGTCTACTACTCGATGGCCCGCGACGGCATCTTCCCCAGGTCCATCGCCTACGTCGACCCGAAGTGCGCCGTCCCGACGCGGTCGATCGTCCTCCAGGGCGCGATCGCCGGCGCGATGGTCTTTTTCGGGACCTTCGACCAGCTCCTGACCTACATGGGCTTCTCGCTCGGCATCTTCCCGCTGCTCGCCGTCCTCGGCGTGTTCAAGCTCCGGCGGTCCGGCCGGAGCGCGGTCAGGCTCCCCGGCTATCCCGTCGCCCCCTCCCTCTATCTCCTCATCGGCGCCTCGATCCTCGTCCTCTCGTTCCTGGAGCGGCCCAAGGAATCGCTCGTCGCCGTGGCCACGGCCCTGGCGGGCATCCCCGTCTACCTGTTCTTCAAACGGGGCGCGTCGAAGCCCCGCTGATCCGTCCCCGCTTTCCGTTCCCCCTCGGCCCGCCGCCGGGCCCGCCCGGGCCAGGCCCGCCGCCGATTTGACTTCGCCGGTCCCGGGGCCTATCCTTGATAGGGTAGAGCGGGGTCGATAGGCCCGATTGAGCCAGGGAGAGAGGTATATGCCGAGACCCGGATCGAAGCGCCCGCCGGGGCCGACGGCCCGAGCGCGCCGCGCCGCCGCTCTATCCTCCTCCGCCGCCCTCCTCCTCGCACTCTCGCTCGGGGCCTGCTCGCTCCGGAGGCTGGCCATCGACAAGGTCGCCGGGATGCTCTCCGGCTCCTCGGGAGGCGGCGACGCCTTCACCTCGGACAACGACCCGGACCTCGTCGGCGACGCCCTGCCCTTCGCCATCAAGCTCTACGAAACGCTCCTCGCCGCGGCCCCCGCCCACGAGGCCCTCCGGCTGCGGACCGGCAGCCTCTACATCATGTACGCCAACGCCTTCGTCGAGGCCCCGGCCGAGATGAAGACGCGGGCCGAGCTGGCCACCAAGGAAAGCCTCCTGGCCCGGGCCAAGAACCTCTATCTCCGCGGCCGGGACATCCTCTTCGTGTCGATCGAGAAGCGCAATCCCCGCGTCCGGCGGCAGCTCAAGGACCGCCTCTACGCGGAGGCCATGGCCCCGTTCCGCAAGGCGGACGCGGACCTGCTCTACTGGACGGCCCTCGGCTGGCTGGCGGCCTATTCGGTCGACCCCCTGGACATGGCCCTCGGCCAGACGGTGCCCCAGACGCGGGCCATGATCGAGCGCGTGGCCGCCCTCGCGCCCGGCTACGGGCAGGGCTCCCTCGACGCGTTCTTCGTCAGCTACTACGGGTCGCTACCGGCCGACCTCGGCGGCGATCCGGCCAAGGCCCGCGAGCACTTCGCCAAGGCCCAGGCGCTGGCCGGCGCGAGGGACACCTCGGCCCTCGTCGCCCTGGCCACGACGGTCTCGGTCAGGGAGCAGAACGCGGCCGAGTTCAGGGCGCTCCTCGACCAGGTCCTGGCCTTCGATGTCGACCGCAACCCCTCGACCCGGCTGGTCAACGTCCTCAACCGGCGCAAGGCCCGCTGGCTCCTCGACCACATCGACGATTACTTCATCGAGCTGGAACGCCCATGACCAAACGCGCCGCCGCCGCCCTGTCGATAACGCTCGCGCTGGGGGCCCTCCCGGCCGCCTCGGCCGCGCCGGGCCCTGCCGCCGCCCCCGCGGTCGTCCTCAAGATCGCCAGCATCGCCCCCGAGCGCTCCCCCTGGGGCAAGGCCCTGGAGAAGGTGGCCGCGGAATGGGAACGCCTCTCGAACGGCGCCGTCCGGGTCAGGATCTTTCCCGGCGCCATCGCCGGCAACGAGCAGGACATGATCCGCAAGATGCGCCTCGGCGTCCTCCAGGGGGGCGTTTTCTCGAGCATGGGCCTGGCCAAGGTCGACCCGTCGCTGACCGTCCTCAGCATCCCCTTCCTTTTCCGCTCCCGGGAGGAATTCAACAGCGTCTTCGAGCGGGTTACGCCCACCCTGGAAAAGACGATCGAAGGCAAAGGCTTCCACGTGGTCCTTTGGACCCTGGCCGGCTGGGTCAATTTCTTCACCAAGGGCCCCGTTGTCGACCCGGACGACCTGAAGAAGTTCAAGATGAGCGTGACCGCCGACTTCCCCGATATCGAGCAGGTCTGGAAGAGGATGGGCTTCGAGGTCGTCACGGGAGAGGAGAAGACGCTGCTCATCCAGCTCCAGAGCGGCGCCGCCTCCGGCGCCTACCTGCCGCCCCTCCTGGCCGCCTCGGGCCAGTATTTCCCGCTCGTCCCACACATGTTCGGACCGTCCCTGGCCCCGCTCGTCGGGGGGCTCCTCCTGAGCGGCCGGGCCTGGGCCTCCCTCCCGGCCGAGCTCCATCAGCCGTTCCTCGAGGCGGTCGTCAGCGCGGCCCGGGGGCTCTACGACGAGACGATGGCCCTCGAGGCCGACGCCGTCAAGATGATGAAGGAGAACGGCCTCGTCGTCCACGACGCCCCGCCCGACATGCTGGCCAAGTGGTACGAGACCGCCGACCGGGCCGTCGACAAGCTCATCGGGCCCGTTTTTTCCAAGGAGCTCTACGACCGGGTCGTCGGATACGTCCAGGAATACCGGAAGGACCGTGGCCGATAGCCTCCGTCGGGCCGTCCGCGCCGTTCGCGCGGCCGAGGACTCCCTGGCCTTCCTGACGCTCGTCCTGCTGGCCGCCCTCCTGCTCGTCGAGATGACCGCCCGCAAGGTCTTCAGCACGGGCGTCCGCGACTCCAGCGTCTACGTCGAGCACCTCGTCCTGGCGGCCACGTTCGTCGCCGGGGCGGTCACGGCCCGGGAGAAGAAGCACCTGGCCCTGGCCACGGGCATGTTCCTGCCGAAGTCCCTGAAGGGCTTCGCCGAGACATTGACGGCCCTCCTGGCCTCGGGCCTGACCCTGGCCTTCGGGCTGAGCGCGGTCTCGTTCGCCTGGAACGCCTTCACCGCGGCCGACCGGGTCGGCTTCCTGCCGAAGCGGCTCGTCGTCCTGGTCATGGCCGCGGGCTTCTCGGCCATGGCCGTCCGCTTCGTCTCCGGGCTCAAGACGCGGCGCGAGCGCCTCTGGGCGGGGGCCGCGGCGGCCGCGCTGGGCGTTCTCCTCGGCTTCCCGCCGCTCGTCCAGCTGGCCACGCGCGGGGGCGGCGCCGCCGCGCCGGCCCTGACGGCGGCGGGCGAGGCCCTCCAACCGGTCCTGGCGGCGGCGGCCGGGCCGCTTATCGTCGTCCTGCTCGGCGCGGCCTTTCTCGGCCTGCCCATCTTCACCGTCCTCGGCGGGATCGGCTATCTGCTCTTCCTCAAGGGCGGCCTGCCGCTGGAGATCGTCCCCAACCAGGCCTACACCGTGCTCACGGGCGGGGCCATCCCGGCCATCCCGCTCTTCGCCGCGGTCGGGTTCTTCCTGTCGGAGAGCGGGGCGGGGGAGAGGATGGTCCGCTTCTTCCAGGCCATGCTCGGCTGGTTCCCGGGCGGGATGGCGGTCATGGCCGTCGTCGTCTGCGCCTTCTTCACGACCTTCACCGGCGCTTCGGGCGTGACCATCCTGGCCCTGGGGGGCCTTCTGGCCGTCATTTTGGAGAAGGCCGGGTATCCGAAAAGGTTCACCGTCGGGCTCCTGACCGCGTCGGGGTCGATCGGGCTCCTTTTCCCGCCGAGCCTGCCGGTCATCATCTACGGCGTCACCGCCCAGACGAGCATCAAGGACATGTTCATCGGCGGCCTCCTTCCGGGGGTGTTCCTGGTCGTCTCGGTCATGGCCATCGGCATCGCGTACTCGTGGAGGCGGGGCCTGCCGCGACGGCGGCTGAGCGCCCGGGAAGCGGCCCGGGCCTTCGTCGACTCCTTCTGGGAGCTGCTCCTGCCGTTCCTCGTCTTCGGGCTCTATTTCGGCGGCGTCGCCAACCTCCAGGAGAGCGCGGCGGCGGCCCTGCTCTACGTCTGGATCGTCGAGACGTTCATCAAGAAAGACATGCGGGTCCGCGACCTGCCGCGCATCTTCCTCAAGGCCGTGCCCATCATCGGCGGCGTCCTGATCATCCTGGCCCTGGCCAACGGGCTGTCCTACTACGTCATCGACGCCCAGATCCCGCAGCGGCTCAGCGACTGGGTCGCGGCGACGATCTCGTCGAAGTACGTCTTCCTGCTCCTGTTGAACCTGGCCCTGCTCGTCGTCGGCAGCCTCATGGACATCTTCTCGGCCATCCTCGTCGTCGTGCCGCTCATCATCCCGCTGGGGAGCCTGTTCGGCATCCACCCGGTCCACCTGGGCATCATCTTCCTGGCCAACCTGGAGTTGGGCTACTTGACGCCGCCGGTCGGGCTGAACCTCTACCTGGCGTCCTACCGGTTCAACGAGCCCATCGCCCGCGTCTACCGGGATGTCTTCGTCTTTCTGCTGCTGGGGCTGGCCGCGGTCCTGCTCATCACCTACGTCCCGCTGCTGACCACCGCGCTGCTTTAAGAAGGGGTCAAACCTTTAATTTTTTAAAAATTAAACAATTAAAGGTTTGACCCCTTCCTATCACGGTCGAAGTGGGGCATGTCCCATGGGACCTCGAGCGAGAGCTCGACGAAGCCGGCGTAGGCGCCGTCCTTGTACCACGGCGCCTGGTAGATGAGCTTCTTCCGGCCCTTCTTCCGGATTGTGTAGACGTTCGTCCGCCGCTCCCCCATCATCGCGGCGAGTTTCGACCGGCTCGGCTCGGGGTGGCAGTCGAGGAGGTTCGTGCCGAGGAGCGCGGCGCCGCCCTCGGCCGCGTACGTCTCGCGCGAGCGGTCGTTCATCTCGAGGATGCGGCCCTCCGTGTCGCAGACGGTCACCGCCGCGGCGAATTCCTTGACCCACGCGTTCTCGTCCATGTTCGCTCCTTCGCCCCGGACTCTATCACAGGCCGCCGGCCGCCCGCAAAGCGCCCGGCCTAGGTTCGGCCGGCCCGTTTTTGTTAAGATGGGGGACATGATACCCATTTCCCATTTCTTCGATCCCGTTCTCCGGGCCGGTGGGCGGTGGAAAACGGGAAACAGGTATCATGTCCCCCATCCGATCCTGGTCGCGGCCCTGACGGTCGCCCTCGCCGGCGCGAACGCCTGCGTCCGGAAGGACGCGCCTCTCCCGCCCGTCTCGCGCGGCTATGCCATCCCGCTTATCGACCTGGCCGCGGACGCGGGGCGCCAGGTCGTGGTCGACCGCGAGGCGGGCCAGTACCTCGGCCATCCGACGACGGTCCTGCTCGAGGACGGCGAGACGATGATCGCCGTCTATCCCAAGGGCCACGGCCGCGGCCCGATCGTCATGAAGCGGAGCCGGGACGGCGGCCGGACCTGGAGCGAGCGCCTGCCCGTGCCGGAGAACTGGGCCACCTCGCTCGAGACGCCGACCATCCACCGCGTCGCCGGGCCCGACGGCACGAAGCGTCTCATCGTCTGGTCCGGGCTCTACCCGGCCCGTCTCGCCGTCTCGCAGGACGACGGCGCGACCTGGACGCCGCTCGCCCCCGCCGGGGATTGGGGAGGGATCGTGGTCATGTCGGCCCTGGTCGAGCTCAAGCCCTTCGGCCGCGGCCGCTACCTGGCCATGTTCCACGACGACGGCCGCTTCTTCGCCAAGGAGCCCCGCCAAGAGGACCCGGCCGTCTTCACCCTCTACAAGACCCTTTCCGAGGACGGCGGCCTGACCTGGACCTTCCCGGAGGCGGTCCACGCGTCGAGCGAGGTCCACCTCTGCGAGCCGGGGATCGTCCGTTCGCCCGACGGCAAGACCCTGGCGGCGCTCCTCCGCGAGAACAGCCGCAGGCGCAATTCCCACGTCATGTTCTCCAGGGACGAGGGCCGGACCTGGACCGCGCCGCGGGAGCTCTCCGGCGCGCTCACCGGCGACCGCCACACGGGGAAGTACGCCCCCGACGGCCGGCTCCTCGTCTCCTTCCGCGACACGACCCTCGAGAGCCCGACCCGCGGCGACTGGGTCGCTTGGGTCGGCACGTTCGACGACCTCGTCAAGGGCCGCGAGGGCCAATACCGGGTCCGGCTCATGGACAACTCCGAGGACGCCGACTGCGCCTATCCCGGCGTCGAGGTCCTGCCGGACGGGACTTTCGTCGTGACGACCTACGGCCATTGGACGGAGGGCGCGGAGCCCTACATCGTGAGCGTCCGCCTCAAGCTCGACGAGCTCGACCGCCTGGCCCGCTAGATCGGGGACACAATGCTCACTTCCGGATTCTTGGCGGGCCTGAAGGTCCGTGTTTCGGGGAGGGATATATCGGAAAATGGCGTCGTGTCCCCGATTTTCAGTTCCGCGCGACGGCGTAGCGGACGACACGCGGGAAGGGGTCCGTTTCCGCGAAATAAACGCGTCCCCCGGCGTCAACGTTATAGGGCGTCCCGGGGATGTCCACGGCGCCGATCTGCTTCCCGTCCCGGAAGATGTCGGCGGTCTTTTTAGCGCTCGGATCGGGGTCCCGGAACGCGACGAGGACGAGATCGCCGCTGGCCGTGATATGGGCGGCCGTGGACAGGACGCCCCGGCCCATCTTCCGGAGAGGCTTGAAGGCTGCGTTCTCCCCGGTGAGCGTCCTCTCGAGCTTCCGGTCCTTGAACACCGCGATCTCGTACTTATGGGGGTTAAGGACGAAGATCCGTCCGTCCTTGGCGCAATCGAAGAGAAAGGGGGCACCGAACATCGGCACGTCCTTCATGGGCGCGAACTCGCCCGGCGGCGTGAACGTGTCGCCGAAAGACGCCAGGAGCTTCCCCTCGGCGTTGAACGCGTGAAGGATCTTGCCCTCGTGCGGCCCGATGGCCACGAGCTCTTCGGTCCCCGCGCAGCCGATCGAGGAGATCATGAAATTGACGAGGAAGGTTCGCGCGTACTGGCCGTCCGGGCCGTAGACGATGACTTTCTGCATGTCGTTGATGAAGAGCGTACCCCCCCGGCGTCACGGCGATGCCGCTCAGGTTGGTCGCCTCCTTGGGGCCCTGGCCGGCCGGCACGGCGATGGACCTCAGGAACCGGCCGTCGCGGTCGCACACGACGACCTTCCGGAATTTGTAGTCCAGGATGTAGATGTTCCCGTTCGCGTCGAGGTCGATCCGGCTGATCTGGCCAAGCATCAGGTTCTCGTCGCCGTCCTCGACGCCGATGGCGAGATCGGGCTTGAGAGCCATGAGCGGCGCCTGCCCGCCCGGCGAACCGGTCCCGAGGATGAAGATCAGAAGAAGACCGAACCCGAGGCGGTGAAGAACGCTGTCTTTCCTTTGCATAGGAACCTCCCTCACTCCGACCCGCAGGCCGCGGTCCTTCATGAAGACTTCGCCGGCCCCGGCCTGATTCAATCATAAACGGGATCGGGATTCAAGGCCGGGCGGGCGGCATGACGTGAGGTCATCGATTTCGGCGGCGCCCGTGATGAGCCGCTGACGGTCCCGCCCCATCCCGGCGGCGAGGGCGCATCGAGTCCGAAGACAAGAGAGACCTCGGCCGCTGCATCGCGGCCACATAGCCTTGGGCGAGGTAGAGGTCGTGGTCGTTCCCGGCGAAGATGTGGGGCACGCCGCGCGCGGCCCTCGCCGCGGACGCGAAGCGCGATAGAGCTCGCCCCCGGCGTTCCAAAGGGGGGCAGGATGCCCGGTCCCCGTTTTCGGGCGCCCCGTCTTCACATCTCCGGCGGACGCTCGGCGCCTGTGAATGCCAGGCGCCGTCTTGACCGCCTGGATCAGCGGAGGACGAGGAGCCAGCCCTGGCCCGGCTCGACGCGGACCGGATCGCCGGGCTTGAATTCCGCCGCGTCCTGGAACTTATCGATGGCCGGGGCGCGCAACACGGCCGTCTTCGGGTCGAGCCCGAGCGCCTTCCAGTCGATCGCAAGCCGGACCTCGACCGGCCCGCCGGCCCAGCTGGCCAGGGCGATCAGCACGGCGGGGCCGTCCGGACCCGGGCCGGAAGGCCCGCGGCCCGACGCGGCGCCCCCGGGCCCGGGCGCGGCGCCCTCAACCGGCCCCGGCGTCCGTCGAGGGCCCTCGCCGCGCCTGACGTAGCACGTCGCCAGCACGTCCTCCCGCCCCGTCTTCACGGGGTTCGCGTCGGTCCACCAGCCGATCATCTCGCTCCCAACTATCCCGAACTCGTCCCAGGCCTTCCACAGCGGCCGCGGGTCGCCCGCCCACGGCAGCCGGGCCGTCATGCCGAAGACCATGCCCCGCCACGGATTGCCGCCGTCCTGGAGCATCTCGCCCATGAGCCCGAACGGGACGCCCGACAGCTCGACCAGCCAGTAGTCGGGGCCGCTCCCGCCGTAGTCGAAGTACTCGCCGAACCACAACCTGTCGAGGAAGGGGAAGTGCTCGAGGTAGAGGTTGGCGCTCGAGGCGAAGCCGTCGCGGACGTTGTACTGGTTGGCGCTGTGGAGGTCGATGAGCGCGCCCGGGCGGTTCCGGTCGAGGGCCTTGCGGACGCGCTTCATCGTCGTCCGGTCGAAGGCGACGTCGTCGAGGTAGAGGCCGTCGATGCCGACGTTGCGGGCCAGCCAGTCGAGGCCCTCGATGTAGTAGTTGTGCCAGCGCGACATCCCGCTGTTGATGACCGCGGCGTCCTTGAGCTCGGGGACGAACCAGGCCGCGATGTAATCGCCGCCGAGGTGCTCCTGGAGCCAGGAGTAGCCGCCGCCCGGCCCGGGCGTGAAGATCTCGTGCCCCAGGCTGCGCAGGGCGAAGAGCTCGGGGGCCCGGTTCGACAGCTCGCGCACGGTGTCGTAGATCTTGACCTTGAGGCCGCGCCGGTGGGCCTCGTCGACGTAGGCCTTCATCTCCGGGACGCGCAGGAACGGGTAGTTGATGTAGGGGTTGACGGCGTTGGCGTGGTGGACGTTGACGACGTTGGCCCCCGTCGCGGCGACCTCGTCCACCGGCTCGAAGGCGTGGAAATAGCGCTCCCGGAAGTGGCGCCCCGGCTCGATGGGCTTGAAAGGCGTGATGAGCAGCGTGAAATCGAAATGGAGCGTCTCGCCGGCCCGGATGGTCCGCGGACCCGAGGCCGCGCGCATGACGACGGCCCGTCCCGCCGCCGCCGGCCCCTCCGCCCGCACGGTCACTTTCCCCCGGCCCTCGTTCCACCACGACGGCGGCAGGTTGAGGGGCTTCGAAAGGTAGAAGTTGGTGTTGAGCGGCCGCGAGTAGTTCTCGGCCCTGAGCCCGACCTGCATTCCCGCGTTGACCGTCCCGATCCAGAGCGCGTCCTGGTTCTTCTCCCGGTCCCAGGACCACTCGAACGTCTCCGGGCGGGCCCCGCCCTTGAAGCCGAGGCCCATCATGTAGCGCGCGGCCTCCTCGCGGTAGGGGACCTCGAGGCGGATGTCGGAGACGGCCGTGTCCCGCCCGGCCGTGACCGCGACCTTGTAGTCGACGAAGCCGTCGAGCTCCATGCGGGCGGCGACCTTCATGGCGATGTCGCCGGCCCGGCTCTCCGCCTCCCAGACGGCCGCGCCGGGGCCTTTCGCCGTCGGGCGCGGGCCGGGCCGGCCCGGGAGCGGCGCCCAGCGGAGCTCGCGCCCCGCGGCGTCGGTCACGATCAGTCTCGCCGGGGCCGCCGTCAGCGGGACGGGCTTGGCCTCGAGGCGGGTCATCGCGGGCGCGAAGAAGCTTTCGATCCGGGCCGGGAGGCCGTCGGTCCCGACGGTCAGCGACCGGCCGAGGCAGGACACCCTGGGGCCGTCGATCGCGAGCGGCGTGTAGGGCGGGACGAGGCCGTCGTCCTGGTGGAGCGTCGAGTCGAGCCAGCGCAGGCGGCCCATCCGATAAGGGTCGGCGTCGCCGCGGTCCTCGAGCAGGGCCTCGGTCACGCGGAGCTCGACGGCCAGCGTCGTCGCCGGCAGGGCCTCGGGCGCCACCGTGACCGTCCCGCCGAACACGCCCGGCCGGGCGTCCTCCGGGACCTGGACGCCGCACCACAGGGCCTGGACCCGGCCTTTCTCCACGGCGACGGTCTTCCCGAACGGCGCGCCGTCCCAGCCGACGCCGCCGGTATTGAAGCAGGTCAGGCCCGCCGCGGGGATGAGCGTCCGGGCGGCAGGGGCGCCGTCCTCGATCCGGTCTGTCGCCTGGACCAGGTCCGAGAACCTCACCTCGAGCCCGGCGATGGGCCCGCGGGCCGCCCAGACGCCGATCTGGAACGTGAAGTACTCGCCGCGGGCCGCCTCGCCGCGGACGACGCCGCCCGGCCCGGCCTTCGCCCACCGCCCGGGGAGGTCGTCCGTCATGCGGATCGAGAGCGAGCGGTCCTCGGGAAAGAGAAGATAGGCCGCCCCGGGATGGGCCGCGAGCAAGGCCTTCGTCTCCGCGGCCGCGGCGATCCTCTCCATCGGCGTGAAGGCGGCGAAGGCGTCGGCCGCCTCGTAGCGGACGGCCTCGCCCCGCAGGAGGCCGTCTCTCGCCCGGGCGGCGACGCCCGGGTCGGACGAGGCCAGGGCGGCCGCCCGCGCCGCCAGACCGGGGCCGGCCGACCAGGCCGGCGGATCGTAGGCGACGTTGGGGTAGTTCTTGCGGCCCTCGGACTTGTAGGGGAGATAATAGAAATAGTATTCGCCGGGGACGGTCGGCGGCTCGAAGACGAACTCGCCCGATTCGCGGCCGATCCGGACGGGCGCGACCTCGGCGACGCGCTGGCCCGTCGCGGCGTCGACGACGACGACGTTCTTCTTCTCCGGCTCGAGGTCCCGTCGCCGCCAGTCGATCCGGACCGACGCGGCCGGGGGCGGGACCGGTCCCGCCGCGGCCTCGATCCTTACCACGACGCGATGGTTCCCCAGCCCCGATTCCGGGTCCCATTGCCCCGCCCCGTAAGCCAAGTCCTCTCCCGGGCCCGTCGGTGCCTGGCGGCCCGGCGAGCCCAAGGACGACAGGCAGAGCGTGAGCGCGGTCGCGGCCGAAGCCAGGCGGACGGCCGCCCCTGCACGCGGTCTCCTCATGTGGTCTCCTCCTCCGCCTTCACGAGTGGACGATAACGGGGCGGGAAGGGCTTGTCAAGGCGGCGCGGCCGGCGCGGCCGGCGGCGAAGCGGGGAGCGGGAGGCCCGGCCCGGGCCGGGCCGGGCCGGGAAAGAGAATTTCCCGGATGTGTGAGAAAGGCCGATTATTTGTTAGAATGGGCGGCGGATCGTCGCGACGTGAATCCCGCTCTCGAGGAGGTCGGCGATGAAACGCTCCGCCATCGCTTCCGCATCCCTTGCCCTCATCCTCGTTTTCGCCCTCGGCGCCCAGACCAAGCGTCCTCCCCAGGCCTCCGATTACGGCCAGTGGGAGAGCCTGGCCTGGACGGCCTCCCCGGGCGGCTTTTCCCCGGACGGCCGCTGGCTCGTCTACGGCATCAACCGCAGCAACCGGGACAACGAGCTCCGGGTGGTGAAGATCGCCGACGGCGCGCTCAAGACCGTCGCGTTCGGGGCCCAGCCGGCCTTTTCCGGCGATTCGAAGTGGCTGGCCTGTTCGGCCGGGATGTCCGAGGCCGACCAGAAGAGGCTCCGCGACGAGAAAAAGCCGGTCCAGAACAAGCTGGCCTTGATCGACCTGGCCAAGGGAGAGACCGCGACCATAGAGGGGGTCGAGTCGTTCGCCTTCAGCCCGGACGGGGCGAGCCTGGCGATGAAGCGCTACGCCCCCGCCGGCGCCTCTTCGGGCCCTCCGCCCGGCGCCTCGCCGGGCCCGGGCCGCCCGGGAAGCGGCGACGAGGCCTCCCCCGCGCCCGGCGCGACCCTCGTCGTCCGGCGCCTGCCGACGGGCGTCGATACGGCCTTCGGCAACGTCGCCGAATACGCCTGGCAGGCCGGCGACAAGGGCCGCTACCTGGCCATGGTCCTCAGCGTCGAGGGGAAGGCCGGCAACGGCGTCCAGCTCTACGACCCCGCGACCGGCGCCCTCCGGGTCCTGGACTCGTCCTCGTCGACGTATTCCGGCCTGGCCTGGCGCAAGGACGCCCCCGACCTGGCCGTCTTCCGGGCCAAGACCGACGCCAAGAAGGAAGGCCCGACGCAGGTCCTCCTGGCCTGGACCGGGATCGGAGCGAAGGAGAAGGCGGTCGTGTACGACCCGACCGCCGACGCCGCTTTCCCGGCCGGGCGCCGCGTCGTCGATTCCCGCCGCCCGGCCTGGTCGGACACCGGCGGGGTCATTTTCCTGGGGATCGCCGGCTGGGAGGACAAACCCGCCCCTGCGGAAGACAGAAAGCCCGGCGGCCCGCCCCGGTCCGGCTCGGCCGACGTCTCGACCGTCGAGATCTGGCACTCCAAGGACGTCTTCGTCATGCCTTTGCAGAAGAACCAGGCCGAGACCTTCCGCCGCCGCAGCCTGCTGGCCGCCTATCACCTCGGCCCCGGGAAACTCGTCGCCCTCGGCCGCGACCCGGTCGACGAGAGCGTCACTCCCATCCCCGGCGGGAAGACCGCCTACGCGGCCGAGTGGTCCAAATACGCCTTCAACAGGACCATCGGCCGGCCCGACGCCGACCTTTATCTGGTGGACGTCCTCACGGCCGACCGGAGAAAGGTCCGGGAAGCTGTCGACGATTCCCTTGTCCAGGCCAGCCCCGAAGGCAAGTACCTCCTCTTCATCCAGGACGATCACTACTGGACGGTCGACACGGCCACGGGCAAGGTCGTGAACATCACCGCCTCGGCCCCGACCTCGTTCATCGACCTGGAATCCGACCAGACCAGCCCCGACAAGCCCGCTTTCGGCGCGGCCGGCTGGGTCAAGGGCGACGGGGCCGTTCTCCTTTACGACAAGTACGACATCTGGCGGGTCGCCTCGGACGGCTCGGGGGCCGTCAAGCTGACCGGCGGCGCGGCCGAGGAGGTCCGCCACCGCCTGGTCCGCCTGGACGCGGCCGGGGGCGGGCGCCGCGGCTTCGGCCGCCCGGCCGAACCCGCCGAGGGCATCGACCTGTCCAAGCCGCTCTACCTGAGCCTCTACGGCGAATGGACCAAGAGGTCGGGCTACGCCCGGCTCCTGCCCGGCGGCGGCGTCGAACGGCTGATTTTCGCCGACCGGGGCGTCGGGGGCCTGGGCAAGGCCAAGAACGCCGAGGTCTACGCCTACACGGTCCAGGATTACGACGTCTCGCCCGATATCTTCGTCGCCGGGCCAGGCCTGAAGGACCCGAAGAGGCTCACCGCCACCAACGCCTTCCAGAAGGATTTCGCCTGGGGGAAAAGCGAGCTCCTCGAGTACACGACCGACAAGGGCCGCCGCCTGCAAGGCGTCCTCATCTCGCCGGCCGGATACGAGCCGGGGAAGACATACCCGATGATCGTCTACACCTACGAGCTCCTCTCCCAGGGCCTTCATAATTACGTCGTCCCCTCGGAACGGAGCTACTACAACCTGGCCGTGTTCTCGGCCAACGGCTACTTCGTCCTTCAGCCGGACATCGTCTTCCGGGAGCGCCAGCCGGGCTGGTCGGTGGTCGAGTGCGTCCTGGCCGGGGTGAAGAAGGCCCTGGAGAACAAGGCCATCGACCCGAAGCGGGTCGGCATCGTCGGCCACTCGATGGGCGGCTTCAACTCCGCCTTCGTCGCCACCCGCGTCGACGGGGTCTTCGCCGCGGCCGTGGCCGGCGCGCCGATCATCGACATGGTCAGCTATTACGGCGACCATCACTGGGGCGAGGGGATCGCCGAGACCGACCACATCGAGACGGGCCAGGAGCGCATGGTCGTCCCCCTCTACGAGGACCTCCAGGCCTACATCGACAATTCCCCCTACTTCGGGACCCACCGGATGACCGTCCCGCTGCTCCTCGAGTGCGGGGACAAGGACGGGATCGTGGCCTGGTTCCAGAGCATCGAGCTCTACAACGTCGCCCGCCGGGCGGGCAAGAACGTGGTCATGCTGGCCTACATGGGCGAGGACCACGGCCTCCGCCAGGAGCCGAACCAGGTCGATTACCAGCGCCGGATCCTGGCCTGGTTCGGCCATTACCTGAAGGGCGAGCCGGCCGAGGCCTGGATCACCGAGGGCCAGAGCCACCTCGAGCGGCAGGCCGAGATCAAGAGGGAAAAGGCGGGGAAGTGAGATGAGAAAGACCGCGTTCGTCCCGGCCCTCGTCCTCGCCCTGGCCTGGTCGTTCCTCGCGCCCGCGGCCGCCCAGGTCCCGGCGCCGGAGTCCGTCTTCGGCTTCAAACCCGGCGCGGACCACAAGCTCCTGACCTACGACCAGGTGATCGATTACCTCCGGCGGCTGGCCGCGGCCAGCCCGCGCCTGCGCCTGCTCGAGGCCGGCCGGACGACCCGGGGCCGGACGGCCTATTTCGCCCTGGTCTCCGACCCGGACAACCTCGAGCGGGTCGACCGGTACCGGGAGATCGCCCGGCGGCTGGCCCACCCCGAGGGCCTGACCGACGCGGCCGCCCGGGCCCTGGCCGAGGAAGGGAAGGCCCTGGTCCACATCGACGGCGGCTGCCACGCGACCGAGGTGGCCGGGCCGCAGATGATCCCCCAGCTGGCCTACGACCTCGTCGCGGACGACGGCGACCCGCAGGTCCGGCTGATCCTGAGCCAGACGATCGTCCTCCTCTGGCCGTCCATGAACCCCGACGGCCAGCAGATGGTCGGCGAGTGGAACGCGCTGAACGCCGGGACGCCCTACGAGCAGGCCGGCCTGCCCGTCCTGTACCAGGAGTACGTCGGCCACGACAACAACCGCGACGGCTACATGCTCAACATGATCGAGTCGCGGCTGATGGAGCGCTTCTGGCGCCAGTGGGAGCCCCACATCATCCACGTCCATCACCAGTCGGCGCCCTTCCCGACGCGGATCTGGCTGCCGCCGTTCGCCGACCCGATCGGGCTGAACGCCCCGGCCATCCCCTCCCGGGAAGTGAACATGATCGGCATGGCCATGGCCAAGGGGCTCGAGGAGCGGGGCCTGCCGGGGGCCACCCACATGGGGTCGTTCGACGCCTGGTACCCCGGCTACGTCGACTACGCCCCGGTCTTCAAGAACATCGCCTCGTTCTGGACCGAGACGGCCGGGAGCATGGCCGCCCCGCGCGAAACGCCCGCTTCCGGCTTTCCCGCGGCCTACCGGGACCTGCGGCCGCAGAGCCTGTACTCCCGGGCCTGGGCCGGCGGCTGGTGGCGGCTGGGCGACGCCGTGGCCTATAACGAGACGGCCTCGCGGGCGGTCCTCGAATACGCCGCCCGCTACAAGACGTCGCTCCTGTACAACCGCTACCAGGCCGGGCGGGACCAGATCGCCCGGGGGCGGACGACGGCGCCTTGCGCCTATGTCGTGCCGCGGGACCAGCGCGACCCGGTCGCGGCGGTCGAGCTGCTGCGCCGGCTAGCTTTCGGCGGCGTCCGCGTCCACGAGCTGGCGCGCCCGGCCGAGATCGACGGCCGGGAGTACCCGGCCGGGACCTGGGTCGTCCCGGCGGACCAGGAGTTCGGGGCCATGGCCCGGGAGCTTCTCGATGCCCGCGTCTATCCCGACCTCCGGGCCTACGCGGGCGGTCCGCCGCTGCGGCCCTACGACGCGACCGCCTGGACCCTGCCCCTGCAGATGGGTGTCGCCGTGTCGGCCGTCGCCGGCCCCCTGGACGACGGGACGCGGGCGAACCTGAGGCCTCTCGGGCCCGCTCCCGACCCGGCCGCGCCGTTCGTCCCTTACAACACGGAGGACGCGGCCGACGCGGCCGATTTCGACAGCGTCCCGGGCCTCGGCTTCGACGCCGACCCGGCGGCCGCGGCGATCGTCCCGCCGCCGGGTACGGTCTCCGGCCGCGGGCCGGCCCTCGTCGTCGATCCGGCCCAGAACAACGCCTACCGGGCCGTCAACCGGGCCTGGAAAGCGGGGGCGACCGTCCGCCTGACGGCCGACCGCCGCTTCGCCGTCACCGGCCTCTCCCGGCCGGCGGAGCGCGGCCTGGTCGCCTCGCTGGCCCTCAGGGCCGAACGGGGACCGGCCGCGGGGACCGCGGTCAGGAAGCCCAGGGTCGGGCTCTATCAACCCTGGGGCGGCAACATGGACGAGGGCTGGACGCGCTGGCTCCTCGAGCGGTACGAGTTCGCCTTCGTCACGGTCCGGCCCGAGGATTTCCAGAAGCCCCTCGGCGAGAGGATCGACGTCCTGATCCTGCCGTCCGGCTCGCGGATACCCGTCGAGCGGACCGATCCGGCCGTCGCGGCCGGGCCCGGAGCTCCGGCCGCTCCCGCCGGCCAGGCGGCCCCGCCCGGGGCGCAGCGGCCCGGCGAACGGGCCCGCGTTTCCCGGCCCGAGCATTCCTACGCCCTCACGCCCGAGGACCTGAAGCGGTTCGAGGAGTTCGTCCGCGGAGGCGGCCGGCTCGTCTGTTTCGGTTCCGCGGCGAAGTACGCCGTCCGCCAGCTCGGCCTCCCGGTCAAGGACGCGACGGAAGGCCTCAAGACGACGGAATACTATCTCGGCGGGTCGATCCTCGAGGCCGCCTTCGACGCGACCGACCCCCTGACGGCGGGGATGCCGGCCAAGGCCGCGGTCTTCTCCGACGGCGGCCCGGCCTTCGAACCGGCGGAAGGGTTCAGGGGCAAGGTCCTGGCCAGGTACGCGGCCGAGGGTTCGCCGCTCCTGGCGGGCCTGCTCGTCGGGGAAGAGCGCCTTCAGGACAAGGCCGCGGCCCTCTCGGTCGAATGCGGCCGGGGCCGGGTCGTCCTTTTCGGCTTCTCGCCCCAGTGGCGGGCCCAGCCGTTCGGCACGTTCCGCCTGGTCTTCAACGCCGTCCTGTTCGGAGGCCGGGGGTAGGCGGCGCCTGACCGGTGAACGAGGGATTTGCCCGAGGGACACTCCAGCCTTCGGCAGGCTGCCCTTTTTCTTGACTTCCTGTCCCCTCAAGGATACCTTCTTCAGAAGGGGTCAAGGTTCGGTGTCCGCACCGGCTGAAGCGATCTCAAGCCCGGCGCGAAGACGGAGTTTCCCATCCTTTGAGCCCGGGTAAGGAGGATTCCCATGGCAAAGCTATCGAGGGCCGGCCTGGCCTTTCCGGCCGGCGCAGCGACCACGGGTCTGGCCGGCGTTCTTATCGCGTTCTTGATGTTTCCCGCCAAGCCGGTGGAAGCTCAGATGAAGATCCCGAAGGACAAGATCAAAATACCGATCAAGGCGCCCC